>Ga0058704_10000716_pt1 | contig 16323 bp, 11 predicted proteins | sample AgamicMgSfe_FD_71363 | JGI IMG/M metagenome (GOLD analysis project Ga0058704, IMG submission 71363) | Agave microbial communities from Guanajuato, Mexico - Mg.Sf.e | ecosystem: Host-associated > Plants > Phyllosphere > Phylloplane/Leaf | place: Guanajuato, Mexico | collected 2012-05-30
CTATCGCCGTAGCAATCTACATCTGCTCCACGCGCTACGCGCAATTCTACCACCACGGCTTCGACGTCCTCTCCGGCGCGCTGATCGGGATCGTGTGCGCGTGGGGCAGTTTCCGGTGGTTTCACCTTCCGTTGGGCAGAGGGCAGGGGTGGGCGTGGGGCGCGAGGAGTGCGGAGCGGGCGTTTGGGGTTACGGTGGGGACGGGGGGGGTATGTTTGTGATGAAGGGAGCCCTGGGAGGAAGAGGGGAAGGGGCGTTAGTGGATGAGATACGATTAAAAAGGGATGGGCTGTGTGATTGATGAAACTGCATCATATGTAGAATAATGATAACGATGCACTGCTTGACAAAGAGTAGTAAATTGCTGTTTGTATATTATACAATAGAATTCCCAGCCAGATCGTACATAAATTCGTGAATTTCCAGTCTTATGCTACTGTACCCATCAAGCCAGAAACGCAAGCACGCCCGCCATAAGCGCCATCGCACTCACGCCAGTCGCACCCACTGCCGCCGCCGCCTGCAGCTGGAGGGGACGGTGACGGCACGGTGTCCGTCGCATTGCTCCCCGCCGAGCTCGTCGTGTTACCGTCCGCGCGCACGATCATGTAGATTTCCCCTGTAGCGTCGCTGGAGAAGAACAATCTAGGAAAGATCAACCTTCGTCAGCAAACCATCAGGTAACGATCGCGATGGGAGGCATTGAGAATCTCACCTCCCCCGACTATCCCACGCCAACCCCACGGGTCGAAAACACCCATCCGGACATTTCCCGTTGTCGGCATTCGCGACCACGTCCCTCGCGGCCGTCAGACTATCCCTCTCGGCCCTGGGTTCCCCGTCCGCGAACTCGACGAGGGAAACTTTATACCCGACGGGCTGCGCGCGGTCCCAGCTCCCGTGGAACGTGACCCACGCCGCCGTTCCTGCGGCGTTGAATTTGATGTCTAGGGGCGCCATGTGGGCTTGAAACACGAGGCGCGGGGCCTGGTAGTCGGCGGCGCAGGCCGTGTCGTTGGTCGTGGTGGTGTTGACGGCGAATTGGTCGCCGACGTGGCCGGTGAAGGCGGGCAGGGCGGTGGCGTTCCAGGCGGCGAAGCAGGCCGGGTAGCCGAAATTGCGGCCTTGGGTGGGAGAAGAGGTGCCGTTGAGGTAGCCGAGGAAATTCAACTCTTCGGCCGGGTTGTCGGCGTGGATGTCGGTGTCCTGACGCCAGAGTTCGTCCGCGCTGTTCTCCACCGTGTAGATCCCGCCCGTGAGGGGTTCTTCGGCGACGCCGACGTCGTTGCGGAGGCCCCAGCCGAGGAGCAGACCGTCGGCGTCGAAGTCGTAGGGCCCCGTCTGGTTCGCGAGGTTGAAGGCTTTGACTTGGCTGTGGCCGGACGCGAGGTCCGACGCGTCCGGGTCGATGTTGGCTGTGCTGCCTCGCGTCACGACGAGGAGCCCCGGCGCGTGCTCGGGCAGGAGCAGCGTGCGCGTCGTGTGGTCCGTCGTCGTCATATTCGCCAAGATGGTCGTGGGCGCCGAGGTGTTCGTCCGGGTCTGCGAGGAGTAGTCCCAGCTGTACACGGCCTCCGGGCTGGAGGCGTACAGCGTCGTGCCGTTGCGCGAGATCTCGATGCCGTGGTTCAGCGTGGCGTCGTCGACGACGGTGCTCCGGTTGCGCACGCTCACGCAGTCGTCCCCGCCGTCCGTGAAGGTGAGCGCCGTGATGCCGGAGCCGGATTCCACGACGAGCAGGGCGTCTTGGGAGTCGAACTTGATCCCGCGCGGCTTCGTGAGCCCGTCGGCGACGAGGCGAGCGACATATCCCTCCGCGACGGATGGCGCGGCGTGGTTGGCCGCGGTGAGGGTTGGACTACAGCTGGCTGATGCGATCGATGATTGCGCGCGGGCGACGACGGCCCATGAAGCCAACGCTGCTACGATGGCAGTGTGCATATTGAGAAAGGATCGATGTTGTTGATCGCGTGCGGTTCACACATGGTGGGGATGAGCTGCATCTTGATTCTTGAACCCTCTCAAGTGCCCCACCGGAGAATGGTCAGTCATCAGACTTTCTGAGAGTCAGAAAGACCAAGACGGCTACCACGGCCTCATGTGCTTGGGTGCGTCCGGAAGACGGGAAACCCACACATCTCGACGATATGGAAACAGTGAAACGCAGTATAGATGACGCAGTGTCAGGGTACGCAGCTTGAGGGGCCGCATATCCGATGATTGAACAGACGAATGCTTGGCATCTTCTTCATCAGGATACATTGTTCGGGGAAATGACATTATTCCGGAAAGTCTTCACCAACTCTCCATGCGACTCACAGTCATGGCGGATGTTGCTGAGACACTCCGGTGCGGGTAGGCCACAAGGGCAGAATCGTGGTATAGACGTGAACGCACAATCATCCTTTTGCCGCACCAGCCTTGATGAGCAATATATCGCCATCCTCGACGACATAATCCTTCCCTTTAGTCATGACCTTACCCTTCGCCTTGACACTCGCCTCATCGCCTTCCTCTTTCAGGACGCTGTAGTTATACACAACGACCTGGATGAACGTCTTCTCAAAGTCACCGTGGATGACGCCGGCGGCTTGCGGCGCCTTGGTGCCATTCCGTAACGTCCATTGCCGCACCTCGTCCGTGCCGGTGGTGAAGAACGATCCCAGGTTCAGCGCCTTGCGCATGGTGGTGACGATCTTGGGGAGAGAGGATTTGGTGCCGAGCTTCTTGCATTCCTCGTCCGCTTCTGCGTCGGTTTCGAATCGAGTGAGACGGTCCTCGAAGGAAACGGAGATGGGAATGATGGGGTCGCCGGTGGCATGTTCTTTCACCCACTCGGCGATTTTGGGCAGGTGTTTGTTCTTTTGCCGGATGTAATCCTTTTCTGATAGGTTGACGAGGTACACGACAGGCTTGGCCGTCAGGAGGAAGAGTGGGTTGATGACCTCGACCTGTACGCGTTCCTGTCAGCGCACTGTACTTCGCGACGGAGCGAGCAACAATGAAGGTGGGTGGCCGGCTAAGGATCAGTCGGGACGTATTCTCATGCGCCTCTTGCGTTGGTATGGTGAGGCATTCGAAGAGCTGGGATTATAGAGATGTGATCTCTTGTTCATCACGGAAAGCGGCAATAGGAGAGAAAAAGTCTGCGAACTCACCTCTTTCGGACCCCAATCTCCTTTCCTAACATCTTTCCCATCCTTCAGCATCTCCAGGATCTTCTCCACCGTCGCCTGCTCCTCCTTCAACTTCTTCATCTCGAGCGACTGTCCGCCCCGTCTCGTCTGCTTGACCAGGTTCTCATGCGCCTTCTCGACAAACTCGATATCCTTGATCCTCAGCTCCTCACTGATGATGTCCAAGTCGCGGATGGGGTCCACGTCGCCCTCGACGTGAATGATCTCCGCATCGTCAAAACACCTCACGACCTGAAACACGGCGTCGACGGCTCGGATATGCGACAGGAAAGCATTCCCCAACCCCGCACCCGTCGACGCTCCACGGGTCAGACCGGCGATATCGTAGACTGTCAAATTCGCCGGCACGACCGACTTGGGCTTGTACTGCTCGCACAGCCAATTGAACCGCTCGTCCGGCACGATTACGCGCGCCTCTTCCGGGTCAATGGTCGCATAGGGGAAATTGGCCGGGTTACCGAGCGAGCATTTCGTCAGGGCTTGGAAGAAGGTCGATTTACCCACGTTCGCGAGACCGACCTGCGGTTTCGGGTACACGTTAGCATTGCTGACAACGATTGGTGCGGCGCGCGAGCACGCGACGCACACATGGTGGTAGCCGGCATCGTACATACGATCCCACTCTTCAGGCTGTTGCCCGGACGCCCGAGAGGCAGCTTCTCCTCCTTCACCGCCTTCTTGGGTGGCATGTTCTTCTTCTTCTTATTGCTGGCGTATGTTCGGCGAGGTGGGTTACGGATGGGTTGGCAGCGCAGAGATGGGCACCGGGGTGTTGGCTTGAATGCAGGACCTGCTGCGAGGGGGTAAAGGCGGAGTGGAGAAGTGAAGATAAAAGTGAAGGTCCGGATGGTAGACAGCTTGCCGTTAGGTTGGCGACGACTGTGGCCTGTCGTCAAGTCGGAGCTATGGGAATGGGAATCACGTTGTTCGCACGAAGAATTTTGAAGGAGGTCGAAGAGGACCAGCCTCCACACACGGTTGAGCTTGGCATTGATGCCTTAGGCATACATATACCTCCTACCAGACGAGCGTTTGAACGAGACGTTCATGTCGAGTATGCGACTGTACCTAGGTATGCTTTATTGCTCGCCTACATGTGACTATCTAATGCTGTATCGCAACACCACTCTCGCCCGCCTGCGCAGTAATCCTCTTCTTATAATCCTTCACCGTGCCCCCGAAATGCTCCACAGTCCCTCCATCACAAACCCACAAACTGGTGCACACGTTCTGCAGCATCGTCACGTCGTGGCTCACCATGAGCACGCCGCCCTGGAAATTCTGGAGCGCCGTGCTCAGCGCGTCCATCGCTTCAATGTCCAAGTGGTTGCTCGGCTCGTCCAGGACGAGGATGTGTGGGTTGGTCAGACCCAGGCACGCGAAGGCGACCCGTGACTTTTGCCCTCCTGAAAGTAAGGCCATCTTCTGGAGGCCGGTCATGCCGGTGATGCCGAACGCGCCCAGGTGCCGGCGGTACTCCTCGTCCGATCGACCCGGGTATTGGGCAGCCATGAAACCGACGGCGCTGGCGTTCATATCGAGAGCGTCGACATGATGCTGCGCAAAGAAACCGATGCGAAGACGTGGGTTCTGCGAAATCAGGCCTGACGTAGGCTGCAGTGCTCCAATGAGCAGCTTGAGGGCCGTCGTTTTGCCCGCACCGTTCGGCCCGACAATGCCGATCCGCGAGTCGAGCTGGACGTCCAGGTCGACGTTCTTCAGCAGCAGCTTGTCTTTGGTGTAGCCGAAGGAAACGTTGGACATCTGGATGATGGGCGGCGACATCTTCTCGACGTCCGGGAATTTGAAGTGCACGCTGTACTCGGCCTCGGGCGCCTCGAGCATGGGCATTTTCTCGAGCTTCTTGATCCGTGACTGCGCCTCGGATGACTTCGCGGCGTTGTAGCGGAATTTGTCGATGAAGGCTTGCAGATGCGCTCGCTGCGCCATCTGGTTCTCGTACTCACGTTTCGCAGTTTTTCGCCGCTCTTCTTTGGTGGCGTAGAAGGAGTCGAAATCGGATCCCTTGTAGTAGTCCAGGCGTTCGGAGTGCTGGTGAATGATGTCCGTCGCCACCTCGTTCAGGAACGCTCGATCGTGAGACACGACAAGCACGGTGCTCGGGTAGCCTTGGAGATAGTTTGCCAAAAAGGTGATGGATGGCACATCCAACATGTTCGACGGTTCGTCGAGTAGCAGTAGATCAGGTTCGCAGAACAGTGCTCTGGCCAGCGCCAAACGCATACGCCACCCTCCGGAGAACGTCTTGGTCGCGTACTGCTGCCGCTCGTGGGAGAATCCCAGGCCTGCCAAGATACTTGCGGCCCTCGATTCGGCTTTGTCCGACTCCATCTCCGCAAGCTTGGCTTGGATATCACTGAGCGTGATGTCCAAGCCCTCTCGCTGATGATCGAGCTTCGCAGCGTCTGCGGACGTGTCCGCCATGGAGGAACGTTCTCCCTCGAGTTGGACGAGCTCCTTCGAAATCTTCTCTTGCTCCTTGAGCAAATGCTTACGCCACACATCAGCATCCAACACCGCTTGCAGCGCAGGCGTGTCGTCTCCCGTGATCTCTTGCTCGACGTGAAGGATGGAGATATGGGTAGGGATGGCCACCTCACGCTTGCTGAGCGCTCGGAGCAGCGTAGATTTCCCGATCCCGTTCTGACCTACCAGACCGTACCGACGTCCGTACGCAAGGGTCAGGTTGGTATCGGACAGGATACGCTTGCCACCAATGGAGATGTCGATCCCGTCGACCTTGATATCTTTGCTCTTTGACTGAGCGTCTGCGCCCAGCTGCAGAGGATTGACAGCCATGAAGAATTCTTCATAGGATTGCTGCTCGTCCGGCTGGTCGAGCAGCCGTGATGCCTCATACTCGACCGTCTTGAACTCCTTCCGGTCCTGCTTAGCCTTGAGCTTCCTCTCGGCCTTCTCAAGCTTCTTCCTGTCTACACGGGACTCGACCTTGCGAGTGTTGGCGGATTCGAGGTCCACCGTGTTCCCCGTGAGACCCAACGTGGACGATACATTGCGCTGCGAGCCCACCTGGAGGGCTTGCTCGAGCTTCTTCGCGGATGGTGCCTGCTGCCGCTGCTCGCCATCTACCCCGTTCTCGTCATGCAGCTTCGTCACGAATCTATCCACCAAATTCTGCACCGACACTTCATTCTCACTCGACAGGTCGCCCGACGCTGAGAGGAGTAACTGAATTATCACAGACGCGGCCTCGGCCAGGGGATCACTACCCTCTGCACCGAACTGGCGAGCTGCGTGGGTCAAGTAGCCCGAGGCATAGTCGACGACCACCGTGTCGAGGTCGGGAAACTGTGAGCGGATTTGCGCTTCCATCGTCTCGGCTGGGTCGTCCTGAAACTTATTCCGTCACGCTCGCGAAGCCACTTTTTGGGGTGGCACTGTAAGCAGCGGTTGTGTGACGATGCACGCACGCATGGACCAAAGCCCACAATCTCCGGAAACGCGAAGGGCGGACAATCCTTTCCCACTGATGATAGAGATCACGCCCGTTCAGGAACCACCCCGAATCTGGTCACCTGATGCCCACGTTAGGCAGGTACAGAGCTGCTAGGGACGGGTGGTAAAAGTTGGTGATTGGGTGGCGAAAGACCGGCGGGACGGCGAGAGCGGTGCTGGTCGGGAGAAAAGGGCACCACACCACGTGCTTTCTCTTCCAAGCGCGTCGTGAAGGGACGAAATCGGTGCCCAACGACCGGACTGGAGTGGAGGAGTAGCAGGACGGCCGGCGGATGTTTGTTCGTGTTGAGACTCGAGAGGGAGGAGGAGATGTTCGGCCGCGAGTCACGAAACGCTCACACAACACCGAAAAAGGTCCTCCCCCTTGCCTTGGCGGAGAACGAGCGTCCCCATGCACCCTGCCGCCTCATCCATACATAGGAACGAACAACAATTCATTCAGTACTTCACATGTCAAGTTACACTTTTCACCAACAACGGTACGGTGGGCGGTGGCGTGTTCATGCGTTGTCTCGAAACGGCAGACTGCTGCTACTTACGGGGTAGGTGGATACACGTAGGTTGCTGCACGCACCGACGGCAACATAGCACCCACCCACTCTCCGTACGATCGTTCATCTTCATCGAAAAGCTCATGACTGATGGACTGGCGTTTCCTACAGGATGTCGTTCATGGATCTCTATAGCTGCGTATAGCATTATGCCTGCAGACGTCAGGTCAGAGACGAGTTGGGGTCCTCGGGGAGCTGTCAGTGGATCGCTTCAATCAACGATCCAGCACAGCACCTCAGACTCCCGAGGATGATTCGTCGCTACTACCTGGTCCCGAGGCATGATGATGGAGGAGGAGGAGGAGGAGGACGCAACCAGCGACATGGGTTTCAGGTGCCGCCGCCTTGCCTCCTCGTTCGGATCGAGCGGACCTCCGCCTCGTGCGGGCTTCATGGCGTGCCGAAACGTGTCGGGGCTCCGCATTCGACTGATGGACGATGATGGATTTGAATAATAGAGAACGGGTGGGACGGTCTCGTCCCTTCCCTTCGGTTCACCACGAGGAAAGTTTTCGTAGACTGGCAAACTGGCGTTTGATGTTTGCTCGAAACCTGGTTCCTGAGTTTGCTCCCTCTCTTCGACTAGTCACAGGTCCGCTTCCGGCCCCTGACCAATAGTGCGAGGCCTGCGCGTAATGCCGCAGATCGCGTGGAGACGATGGCGCCAGTCGTATATGGGTCGATCCTTGTCGTGCAGATCCAACAGACCGGCGAGCATTGGGGGGAGGAGTGGGGTGTGAATGTGATAACGAGGATAACAGGCGAGCAAGGCCTTTTTCCTCGCCTATTGTTTATGTTTTTGATAGATGCTGTGTTGGCGACACAGGAGACCTCCTTGCCCGGCGTGCCGCTGCTGTCACTGCCGGAAGGGAAGGTGATGTGTCACGGAGGGGTGTTCTACAACGAAGGCGCCGCCCCGTCCTCCCAAAAATCACGACGGCTCCCCGGGGTCGCGCTACCGAAGCGTGCCGCTTTATGGATCGCTTCCAGCATGATCGGCTGCCGTAGTCGCCGCCGCTCCCAGGCGAGCGGCGAACGGGAAAATCGAAAGCGCACCTCTATCTCACATAGAAGTCGAGGGGTCACTGGGCAGTGCACGTATCTGCCGCATGCGTCCGAGGTACACCACATGCGGCAGCTGGGGCGTGCAATGCAAATTGGTGTGAGGATTGAGGGGCGAAAGCATCCATCTTCCCGCGCACGCACCTACACCCGCATCGACCGCGCAGCTGTCGCTTCTATCGTGGTCCGTGGAGGGGCCAGGAGGGCGGATACTGTACCTTTTAGCCCCACCTGGGCCACCTCATGTTATCGGTGGAGACTCCGTGAGACTGGGATGGCCGGTCAGCTCCTCCCAGAGCGGCAGACCGTTCTGTGATCGTGATCGGCGTCGCTTCTTGACTTTTCTGGTGCTAGAATGTATTCGCTCACACTGACAAGGCTCCGCGCCCGCTTCTCGAACGGTGCGCATGCCGAGCTGGCTAATCCATCCGTCGTTCGACCCTCTACCAAACTTGCGTGGGCAGCGTGGCAGCGTGGGTACATGTAGCGTGGGAAACCCCTGAACCGCGCGAGAGTCCACAGTAATAATAACAATTTGTCTTTGGTGGGTTGTTTGCGTCGGGCGGTATACACCGAGCTACACAATCGCCAGGGTATGCGATCTTTGTGCTCCAGAGGCGGCGTTGTACAGCTGCGACTGGCCCCGGGCACGTTGCGTAGCTGCGTCCGAGCGTGCGATGGATGGAGATGACGAGGGCTTGTTGGTGTCAAGTTGGTGAGAGGTCGACATATACCTATGCATGCGGCGAGGGATTGGGGGTGTTACAGGCGGACGGGTGCACTGTGGGCGGGATTGTATGTATGTCAGTACAGTATGTAGTAAAAATACGGTGGTAATAACAAGTCGTGCCCGTGTGTTGTTGACATCCGACGACATTCTTGGCCCGCATTTTGCAAAGTACAGTACAGTCTCTACTTCATGTTACCTTACCTTTACTTCTGAACTTCATCGCCCCCTAGTCACACTCACCCAAGCTGCCCCTCTCTCTCCTCCGGTTCTCGCCCTCATCAACCGGCGCCACAAACGTTTGTTTTTTTTTCCTCCTTCCTGTTCCTGGGGGTTCAGCACCATTCGCGCCCGTCCCTCTCGCTGTCTTCGTTCGTGAAACGGAGGGCGATGTGGGCGGTAGTAGTCACGTAGTGGATGCTCTTCTCTCTCCCCTCCCTCCTTCACTTCACCCACTCGTACCCCATTCGTCTGACCCTGGCCGGCCTCCCACCATGACCCGCGGCCACACTCGCGACTCCTCCCCTCCTCTGCATTGCCCGGCTGGTGGGATCGAAGTATGAGAACGGTGCCGACACTGTGTGCATCGGGTGCTGGAATCTCACTTTCGGCCGTCGGCCTGACCCTCGCTCGACCAGACGACCATCCCTCCACCTCCTCCTCCTCCTCCACTACCGGTGCCACTACCACCGCCCCCAACCCTGACATGAGTTCGGTCGCCATCTTCACCATCCCCCCCGAGCCTCGAGTTTCGGACTTGACATTCGCTCCGCACTGTTCCTTTTCGACCCCACAAGCATCCCGGTCGGCACACGCGCGAGAATATGGGAAGAGTTCGGCGGGAGACGCACGCACGGGGGAGAAGAAAAGTTTGACGCCAAGAGCAAGCCTGAGCACTGCGACGGAAAGACCGACGACCATACCGCGAGAGGAAGAACTGCCGTCACAGGCTGGCACGCCCATAACGAGACCGCAATCTTGGCTGCGACGCCTGTCCAGCAGCATGTCAACGTCACGCGACTCCAGCCATACGTCCACCTCTCGTCCGGCTTCGGCAGTCATGTCCCTGTCGAACGGCTCGATCGCCTTTTCGGGCACCGGCTCCACGGCACCAATGTTTCCCGAGAACACGCCTTCGTCGCTGCCACCCAACAAGCTCGTCAAGCGATCTGTTTCGCTCCGCACCACTGCCAGTGGCTCGCCGTCTCCAGGCTTAGGCTCGGCTTCGGGTTCAGGTTCTGCCTCAGGCTCAGGCTCGAGGCTGCCACTACCGGTGTTCAAGAGGCCTGCCACGAGCCACCAACGCTCTGCCACCATGCACGAACGGCTGTCAGCGACGGATGTGATGGGGCGAGTCCGTGACAAACCGACTCCACCTGCCGCACGTGATGTCTCGTGGCGACATTACTTCACGCCCAGGATCACGGCCGATGAGGCTTCGGCAGGGAGGAGGCGTAGCTCTTCGAACATCCCGAATCCCATCCGACGTGTATATCCAGACCGCAAGTACACGCCTGTTCTGATCTCGGCCCGTGAGCCGGTGAAGTCAGCCCAGCTGGAGTTGGACCATGGCATGAGCGCGGACGACGACGAGTCGGAAGCAACGAAGTACAGATTGGCGTCTAACGTAGCTTCCTCACCCCTGCCGCCGCAGGCAGCGACGTTCGACGACGTGGGATCCCCACCAAGGCGCTCTTTCTCCATCGGTGACCTACTATCCACCGGACCGCAATCGTTGTGGAGGAGGCCTTCGGCGGCAAGCAAAAGTCGTGCATCTTCGACAAAGATAGCAAGGCGTGGCAGACCAAGATTGGCATCCGCCCCTCTTACCTCCATGGGCAGCAGCCTGAGCAATCCCGCAACGGACAACAATTCGGAGCGGCCGACGAAGAGACGTGACCTTACGGACCCGCAAGCTGCGCGACGGAGCATCTATTCATCTTCTGACAGCAGTCATCCATCAGAGGCACATGCACAGGCACATCATGAAGTTCAGCTGAACCTCGGTGGTGGCACTACGCCACAACCGCAACAGGTGCCCTTGCGACAGTCATCTACCGCCGTTACACCAGAGCAAGTCGTGACGCCATTGCCTGTGGAGCAGCGGAGGCTGCCCTCGGCGACTGCGGACTCTACTGAAGCACGGCATGTTCGTGTTTCAGCCACGCCGTCGGAGATCACCTCCGCTGGTGATTCTGATAGTGAACAGAAATCTGTGGGAGGCTACAGTACCGACTACCAGAGCGACACAGTATATGACTCCTTGCCGACGAGGACCACCCGCAGCAGTTCGGGTAAGCGGGGTCCGTCCATCGATACAATCTTTGACGACACTCCACCTACCTTCTCTTCTGGACGGAGTACGAGACTGAGGGACCTTTTGAACGATGGAAGCTTCCCGGCCGGCGAGCATAGCGTACGTTATCGGCACAGCACGATACATGAAGAAGATAGCGCTGTTAGCACGCCGAAGCGTTCGTTGCACGACAAGAGCCTGACATCGACGCCGTCGGCGCGGCCAGGCGTGCAGCAGCTCTTCGCTTCGTCACCACCAACTATGCACTTGATGCCAGACCCGGACGACATGGATTGGGATGCCCTGGATGACGAACCGATGGACGGCGGCGGAAACGGCAACGCGCAGCAGCACAACTTTTTCGCCGAGAGCGGTGAACTTGCCGAAAGAAGCACGCCGTTCCGACTGAGTGTGTTCTCCCGCTCCGCGAACGCTGCATCCGCCCACTCCACACCTGCACGGCATGGTCACGCGAGCAACGACAAGTCGAACCTCTTCGACTGGTCCGAGCAACAGCCGAGCCCAAGTCACCACAATCAGTCGCCACCCCGGCCTCGGACTGTGCATGGTAAGAAAGACCCCGAGAATCGAGGCAGCAGGACGGCGGGGCGACGTGCGCCGAGCGGTATGCACGCGCGCAGTCATAGTGTTCCTGTGGTACCGGACGTCGACGGCAAGCGCAACAATGCTGTGGCGAATAAATTCGGCACATGGGGCGTCGGTAGTAAGGCCGTCACGGAGGACTGGAATGAGGACTTCGACTTCGAGGAGCCACCGGTGCCTCAACTGCATTCGGTCGAGCACGACGACAAGCGCATCGATAGTGGACATGAGATGTTCGTGCCGAGATCGATCAGGGAGCAGCAGGAGAGTGTGGTTGCTAACATCAGCTTGCTGCGAGAGTGGGGCCTGTTGATCGAAGAACTGAAAGAGCTGCGCGTCCGGGCCGTCGCCCTCGACATGCTGAATGGCCCTTACGCGCAAGATTGGCAGGAAGTGGATGCGATGATTGAACTGGCGGACCAAGAGTCGGAAGAGGACACTCTACAGCCTCGACGCTCACCGCCGTCTTCCCCAGGGTTCGACTACGGCTTCTTCGACGAGTCTCTGTTCAACGGTGCTTCTTCGAGCAAGACACGAGCCGACCCTATCCAGCTTGCCGAGTCTCCTTTCCCCGACCACGATACACGTGCAACGAGCCCGCATTCAGCCGTACCCGCGCCTACTATGATCCCGCGGCCTCGCAAAGATTCGGAAGCCGTGGCTCGCACCGTCATCGCCGCATTGCAGTCGAAGCGTAGCGTTTCCGACCCCACCGCTCTCAAGCCGGTCACGGCAGCCAAGAAAGTCCCGTTTGACACGGGTACGCTTCGACACATCGTGCCCTACGTCAACGGCCTGAAGCGTAAGGTCAAAGACGCGCTCCGCGAGACGGAAGGGTTATACTCAAGCCCACGGCGACCGTCTTCCTCCAGTGAGGACGACGATCGTGTCGTAGCTCCCGGTGACCAACCGGCCTTTCGCACCATCTTCAACGAGCCGGAGTTCACCAGCCCGACCTCGAGACGCCGCGCCAGGAGAGAAGGAGCGGCGACCGATCACGATGGATTCGACGAGCTCCCAGCCGATCAGTACGCGACCGAGCTCACGCGGCACATGCAGAGCATGAGTCTCTTGCACTAGCGGAGCTTCTTGATTCGATGGCATACAAGATCCAGCAATGTACTAATACCTTCAACATCCGAGCGACCAATTCCGCGACCATACGCCGACAAACGTCGCCACATCGTGTATTTCCCATTATTGTCAAGGACTATCATAACACGGCGTTTTGAGCATGGCGTTCGGGGGCTCCTTCTTGCCACCATCGACACCAAAAGTTTTTCCATCAGCGCTTCATCATTCTCATCGGTTGTGCAGCGACAATCACTTTCACATAGTCCGCGAGGGACGCCTGGCTTGCACGCCCGCACACATACCGCGTACGGCGCAGCCAGCGGGCTTTGTACCAACAGTTTTCTTCGCCTCGATTTCCGATGCAGCGTTGCTTATTTGCTTGGTTTGGGATAAGGGAGGGAGGATCGAGGGAAAAGGCACTATGACAACACAATCCGGTCAGGGTCAATCTCTCTTTGTCTACAGGACTCTGTTGAAGAGAAGCAAGAGTATAGGGGGCATGTCGCATACGGCTGGCTCGCTCGCCTGGACGAGCAGTAAGGGTTGCAGCGCACATGACTCCCTTTTTCTTCTTTCACGACGGCTACCTGTCTTCTTCTTCTTCGGAGGACGCTCGGCAATTGGGATAGTGGGTGAAGTTATTGTGTTGGAAGGAAGGGCAAGGGTAGGAAATACGATGCATGCATGGGGTGGAAGGGTTGAGCTTTCGGCAAGAGGGCGTTTGCGGTAGCATGAGGATAGATGAGTATGATTTGAGAGTATACTACATTCTACCATCTGCCTGCCTGACTGCTTGCCTGCCTGCCTGCAGTGGTATGTGTTTATGATATCTGTGTTCGTCTGTCGATAAGGTACTGTCGGCCGCTCCACGTGAGATGCACGTGTGCCTTGGTATTCTAGTGAATCGCCAATGCGGTGACGCTGACGCAGGGACAGTTTCCAGTGTGGGGCTGGCGTGGGAGATTTTTCTTGAGCTCTCAATCATCCCACCTGTTCAATCTCTCCCACCGTCTCCCATTCCACCTCCTACATTCTCTTGACTACTTACTCCGACCCCTCTACCTCCAATTCAGCACAACAAACCATCCATCATGGGTGAACCAGCGCAGAAGTTCAAGGTGGCCGACATCAACCTCGCGGCGTTCGGTCGCCGGGAGATTGAGTTGGCCGAGCATGAGATGCCAGGCTTGATGGCCACGCGGTCAAAGTACAGTGACGAGCAGCCATTGAAGGGTGCCCGTATCGCCGGCTGCCTCCACATGAGTAGGTGGTCAAGAGCAAACCTGACATTGCCGTATCGTCGTTAACCAATGCTCTTCGCAACAGCCATCCAGACCGCCGTCCTGATCGAGACCCTCAAGGCCCTTGGCGCCGAGCTCACCTGGACTTCCTGCAACATCTTCTCCACCCAGGACCATGCTGCGGCAGCCATTGCCGCCGGCGGCACGCCCGTGTTCGCGTGGAAGGGTGAGACGGAGGAGGAGTACCAGTGGTGCTTGGAACAACAGCTGAAGGCCTTCCCCTCCGGCAAGGAGCTCAACCTCATCCTCGACGACGGCGGTGACCTGACGGCGCTCGTGCACAAGAAGTACCCCAAGATGCTCGAGGGCTGCTACGGCATCAGTGAGGAGACGACGACGGGTGTCCACCACCTGTATCGGATGCTGAAGAACAAGGACCACGGCCTTCTGGCCCCGGCCATCAACGTCAACGACTCCGTCACCAAGAGCAAGTTCGACAACTTGTACGGCTGCCGAGAGAGCTTGGTCGACGGCATCAAGCGTGCGACCGACGTCATGATTGCTGGCAAGATCGGCGTCGTCGCTGGCTTCGGTGATGTCGGCAAGGGCTGTGCCCAGGCCCTGCACGCCATGGGTGCTCGCGTCATGGTCACCGAGATCGACCCGATCAACGCCCTCCAAGCCGCCATCTCCGGCTACGAGGTCGTGACCATGGAGGACGCTGCTTCCCAGGGCCAGATCTTCGTCACGACCACCGGCTGCAGAGACATTATCGTCGGCAAGCACTTCGAGCAGATGCGCGAGGACGCCATCGTGTGCAACATCGGCCACTTCGACATCGAGATCGACGTCGCCTGGCTGCAGAAGACGGCCACGGAGAAGGTCAGCATCAAGCCGCAGGTCGACCGCTTCACCATGCCCAACGGCCGGCACATCATCCTGCTCGCCGAGGGCCGCCTGGTGAACCTGGGCTGCGCCACGGGCCACTCATCCTTCGTCATGTCCTGCTCCTTCACCAATCAGGTGCTCGCGCAGATCATGCTGTACAAGGCGGGCGACAAGGCCTTCGCGCGCAAGTACATCGAGTTCGCCCGCGCCGTCGAAGGCGAGGCCTCCGAGGGCGGCGCGCCCAAGAAGGTCGTCGACGAGAGCCAGAGCAACAAGTCGAGCGTGCCGCGCATGGAGATCGGCGTCTTCGTCCTGCCCAAGATCCTCGACGAGCAGGTCGCCCTCCTCCACCTCGACCACGTCAACGCCAAGCTGTCCAAGATGACCGACGCCCAGGCCGAGTACATGGGTCTCCCCAAGGAGGGTCCCTTCAAGAGCGAGATGTACCGTTACTAAGGTGCGCCGGCATCGGCCAGGTTCGACTGTTCTCCGTTTCTGTTTCCGGGGCATCGAGGGATTCAACACTTTTTTGCTGCGCTATGATACCAAACGACAACTTACACTTTTGATTGGGATGGATTCTTGTGTGTCCTTCAACGGCATGAAAGATCTGTGCATGGCGCTCGAGGCGTAGGAGCTTCCCGCATGATGAGTAAAGGGGGCTCGCTTTTTTTCGATCTACACTTCTCAACGAAGATCGAAAGTTTGACTTGTCGGAGAAGGGCTCTGTTGAGCCCTGTTTGATTAGCGGCCGTGTTGTTAGATGATGCGAGAAGCAAAAGCATTGCTGGTCGGCCTCTGATGGATGCCACGCTAGTATTCATCGACTTTTGCATCAACTTTAGCCGTGGTGGAATCGTCTTGAGTGTCATCGTCTTATTATATGTTGATGAAACTTGATGACACTCGTTTGAGCACGTGATTGCGGCCATTACCTATGAACGTATATGTACTCGCCCTTGACTGTCTGGACTGGCTACGTACCTGTACTGTCCCTGGTGTACAACGACACTCATCCAGTCGATATCCTTCCCACACGGGTATATATCTACATACATATATACACATAACCAACCTCATCGCCTGACCCATAACCTACACTACACGCCCCGTCGCATCCAAACCTCCTACCCAGTCCGCTCTCCGCAAAAACCCCACTCAATACCTCACCCCCTCACCCCCTCAC
>Ga0058704_10000717_pt1 | contig 16312 bp, 15 predicted proteins | sample AgamicMgSfe_FD_71363 | JGI IMG/M metagenome (GOLD analysis project Ga0058704, IMG submission 71363) | Agave microbial communities from Guanajuato, Mexico - Mg.Sf.e | ecosystem: Host-associated > Plants > Phyllosphere > Phylloplane/Leaf | place: Guanajuato, Mexico | collected 2012-05-30
GTGAACATACAAACTGGTGGGCGAGAGAGGCGCGGTGACTGAACGCATTAAGCACCTCGCATGACGTGAGGTGTCCTTGATGGATCTCCCTCAAGAGCTGCTCCATCTTGCATCCCGTAATCTGTCGCTCGGACGCGCTCAGCAATGTGGGAAGCACATTGCCGAGGTTGTGAAGTGTTGTCACGTTGAGGTCTTCAATGCCGAGTCTCCAGCAGAGCGGAATTCTTGCTAGAAGCTGATCATGCTTGACATGTGCAGCGCGTTCCGATGACATGGCGGGCGCGTTGCAGTATGGATCGATGGATCAGTACCCTGGATAGATGGCTAATATGTAAACTGCTCCTCCTTCGGTCGCAGGTCTGCTGTAGTTCTACACCCTATCCTTGATCCCAATGATAAGACCGGTGGGGTAAGTTGACTCCATAGTGATTCTACACTGCTGAGTTAGGAATCACTGGATGTTGTTTGCGGATGCTACAGATCGTGAGCGCTGTGTTATTCCGACTGGCTGGACTTGCCTGTTCCGTATGAGCCGCCAGCGCCGACAGCCTAGGGACGCACCGCAGCATAGTGCGACTTTTGCCACGTGTCTACCCTGGAGCCTTAGGCATTATGATACCCGAAGCGGCGTCTATGTCCGTAGTTCCGGGTGAGCCCTGGTCTAGGCCTTACCAAGCTCCGAAACTCTTCGTCAGCCAAGGCATATAGAACATGGCTTTATGGCTTGACGAGTTGAAACTAAACCTGCGAGACCTTTATACCATCACTGAGCGCCTTTACGATGTTCTTGATCGTGCCAAAGCGTGGCAACCCGGTGAGGAAGGCAATCGAAGCGCCCCCACCGACGATAGCAGACAACAGCCGGGCCCGAGTCCAAAGCGCGTGCGACGCATGTCGTTTACGCAAAGTCAAATGTAACGGACAACGACCGTGTGGACGTTGCTCTGGCCGCAACCTCGTCTGTGTCTACTCGCGGTCCCAGCCGGCCTGTTCAGGGCCCGTTTCTGCCGAACACATTGCACTACTCCAGCACCAACAAAGGCGCTTATCCCGCGCTTTGCGCAATATGGCGGTCAACATTCGTCAGCTGGAGACCGGTGGTGCGCTGTCCAACAGCGATGGTCGGCATCACTATGACGACAGTCGGCCCTACATGAACCGCGCCGACACGAGAAGCTCGGATGGTGAACCGGACGATGTGGACCTGACTGCTCTGCTCGAAAAGTATGCACCCGAGACAGAATCAGAACCTGAAGCAGACCGACAACCATTCAAAATAGCACCAGCAAGCCGGAAAAGGCCGCGTAGTACGGAAGACGAACCCGAGCCTTCGCAGTTCCAGCCCTCGGCACGCCACAATGTCGCGCCCATTCCTGGCCTTACAAACGATTTCGCCTCTGTGACCTTGCCGGACGGCGGTCCGCAAGCACTTGCCACTGACCAGCCGGCCTTTGATCCGACCTATCTGTCCTTCATGCAACTGCTTCAATCCATGAGCCAGCGGGGACAGGTCACTCTACCTCCAGCAATGCCGAACAACTATTGGACTAGCGATACGAACACTCTGGCTCCCTTCGGTCGTCCCTCAAACGGAGACGGCCAAGGAACTTACAGCGGTTATGACACTTCGCAGGCAATGGCGGCTACTCCGCTCCCAGCGCCGACATACTTGACATCTATGAGCCCACTGCTGGATATGGTAGATTGGAACGCTAGTCTCGAGAACTGTGCTGGACTCTATACGAACGGTGATTGGAGTCTAGGCGGAGCAGTACAGGAGCAGAACGGGTCTGATGGCAATACTCAGGATGCCGTGAGCTAAGAAACCATGTATATGGAGTTTCAAGCCTGGGCGTGCGTACCATCTGTCAACCTGCGCTTTAGCCAAAGCGCAGTAGAAGGATGCACACTACTGACGAAGCACACTGCGTACACAACGTACCGTCGGTCACTTATGATTGGAGGGATGAATCATGCGAAACGACGAGTGGCTTAGCAAGTGGGATATAAGCACTTTCTTACTATCAGGCAGAGAGCCGACGGTGGAATGAATGTATTTTGGCCTGCGTTCAAGGTGCGTTTCCGCTGTACAAGATAACCTGCTTCTCAATAGTTATATACTCTATGACCAATCTCTCAGTACACACTGTCCGCTACAATCATTCGTCGGAAGTGACAGCAGTTGGAGACGTGCATAATATGGCTTTCCGCGTCGTGCTTGCGAGTCATGGGACGCCGCCGAAATTTGCGAAGGGCAGCACATGGTTGTTGACGGCCACTGGGCGGAGCATCATGTGCCTGCCATGTAACGGAGACCACAGACAGTCCTGTGAACGCGACGGACATCGTACGTCACATTCTGGTGAACGGTGCTTGCCATACAGAAGCAGAGGGCTGACCTCGGCGCCAGACTAAGTTGCGCCATGAAAGCATCTCTACAAGTGGCACGCAGCTATTGTTTATTAATGTAGTAGGTCACACTGTCGTCCGTTTCTATGCTGAGCTACGGCGCGTTGCAAACGACTATATACAAAGCTTGCACATTAGTCAAACGGACCTCCAGCCGCGCTGCGACATTCTCGCTCAAGCCATCTTATTGCCGACGGCTTCAACATGGATCGCAGCGTTTTCTTTGTCTTCATGATCGACGCCACGCATGTCCGCCTTGACTGCACTGATGTCGGCAACGCCAGTTTCAGCATCCTCGCCATCGAAGATCTTGGCGATCTCTTCCAAGGTTGGACCTTTGCTAAAATTGAAAGGGTTAGCGAGTGTCTCGAACAGTATTAAGGGTCCCACCCGTCGATATACGTACGTTTCGATGTAAAACCAGAAGACGACGCAGAGTTCGACGGCGATCCAGCAGCAGTAGATGGTGTAGAATTTCCAGCTAGGCGTCAGATGCTTGAGGCCAATGGGGTTAACGTATCTATCGCCAGCAGTGGTCAGCATATGGCGGAAATCCGGATTAGGGTGAAACGCACTGGTTGACCGTAAGCGCTACCTGCACGAAGAAGTTCATCAACGTGAGGCCCTTGGCACGCAGCTTAAACGGCATAATCTCGACGGTGTACGCCACAAGCAAGCCGGACCAGGCGAGGGCGTACGAAAAGGAGAAGAGGTAGATGAAACCGATGACGGCTTTGCCGGCGGCCAGGTTTCCCTGCTCGAAAAGTGCAGTACAGACCGTCCAGAGTGTAAAGCAGACAAGCATGGCGCTGGTCGCAGCCAGGAAGAGCGGGCGACGGCCAACCTTGTCGATCAAGAAGGCGCAGGACACGGAGACGATGAGGGACATGATGGTGAGACTGCCGTTGATCTCGAACTGTGTGTCGCTGGACGTCACGCCGATGGAGTCCATGATCTTGTTGAAGTAGTAGGAGGTGAGGCCGTTGCCGCTCCATTGCGAGAACAGCCCAAGGGTGGCAATGAGGAAGAGACGGTAGCGGTTGCCTGCAATACGAGTCAGAGTTACCTCATGTGAGTAGACGCTGCTGGTCAGCGCGTTCGCAAACCTCTGGTCTTAAAGAAGTCGAGGTAGCTCGACTCCTTCTTGTATAGATACTCGAGACGCAGCGTCTCCTTGATCTCTGCGTACTCGAACATAACGGTTTCGTCGGTCTCGTCGCCGTTGGCATGGTCTGCGTTTGCGGTTAATGCAGAACTTCGGCGTGATGATTCATTGTCACCACCGACTTACACTTCGCCAGATTCTTCAAGGCTTCGGCGCCGCGATCTTGCTTGATCAGCCAACGAGGCGACTCAGGAACGAAGAAGAGGAAGAGGAACTGGAATAGCGAAGGGAACGCTTGGATGATCGACGGGATGCGCCAGGCCCAAGTACTCGAGATGTTCCCGGTGCCGAATGCGGTGTAGTTCGCAACGATGGCTCCCAAGTTCCAGAGACAGTTGTAGACCGCAGTCACTTTACCGCGGTGTTGTGGATGAGCCATCTCTGTAAGGAGCAAAGGCGAAGCAACCTGAGAGAGCTGGCAGCCGAAACCGATCAGGAACCGGGCTGAAGACTGTCAGTCTAACCTTCGCCTACGACTGTAATGTCATGCCGGAACATACCACCGATGAACTATAGAATCAATGTCAGTCTAGGTCACACCTATGTATGAGGTCCTATGCCGGGTACATACCATGCGGAAGGTCGTCGAGCCTCCTTGGAGCGCCACACCGACTGTGAGAGCGATATCAGTGTCTGTTTGATGCAATCGCTATCCCCAAACAGATCATACCGAAGAGGATCGAGCACCCAACCCATATACAGATCTTCCGTCCCCAGCGATCAGCGATATAAGGGGCAATTGGCAGGCTAGCGAGGCACCCAATGCTATAGATAGCGCCGAAGAGACCCAAGAGACTGCCTTCAGGGTGGTGGAAATAGTCCTCCCAGGAAGGCAAGATTTGGAGACCGTTCAACTACATTGCGGGTCAAGATGCTGCCCAACATAGCGTGCGACCAATGTGACTGACCATAGAGCCATCGTATCCTGTTGTAGCGGAGGCTAAGCAGACAATAACGCTGAGAGCGTACAGTTTGCGGAGGCCAGGATCCCGCCACCAGCTGACCTCCTTCAGCTTAGGAGCCTCCGCTCGCGCGACCTTCACCTCGTTCTGATGCGATGCGCCGATGCGTGGTGCCATGATTACAACGAGTGATTACTGCTTCCTTGGGATGAACGAATGATGGTCTTTCGAGACAAGACAAAGCAGGGGATCGAGAGACTCTAATACCTCTTAGAGCCGCTCGACCGTTCAAGGTTAGTCTAGGAGAGGTCAAACATCCCACGATGTCCATTTAGCCAGATGTCAGTGTTGCCACGTGGGATAGCCATGGTCTTCGGTCAAGCGCAACAAGAAGGATCGTTGCGGCGCCATGAGATGTCCAAAAAGTGCTCGCTCAGCGTCCTCGGCCCTGGTGTTCGGTCCGTGCGAGCATCCAGAACACGAGCAGTCAAGACTAGTGATTGCGGTTCCTGCATATAGAGGCTATGGAGCCTATGGAGTCTGGGGAACGACCTGGGGTGCATACAAGAAGTGCGGGGATGGTGTTGACATGGGCTGAGTGAACTCAGGCTGAATTGCTTTGGTGACGGGACGAATTTAGCCAACGACGCCCAGACTCATGGTAAGTCGCTTGGCTTTGGCCATAGCAGGAAGCAGCGCAAGCAAACGCCTCCGGATTGGCAGACTGATCAGTGCTCTTACCATCGGGTTGTAGTGCCGTCGAGCCAAATGGAGGGTGTTGGTCTTCGACTATCCGTATCAGACTAGTTTGTCCCAAGAGAGGTATCGCACATTTCCCTGTCACCACTAACGAAAGATCTTGACCGCGGCAAGTCAACTAGCACTCGCGTTCGGTTTTGGGCGCATTGCCTGAGTGCGAAAGCAGCCACGGCACTCGCTTCAGGGAGAGATCGAAGATAAAGCGCAACACCACGACGCTGGGCAACGCAATACTTATGAATCGTCAGAGTACTTCATCGAAGAGATTAGCGAATCACCGAAGCCGTGCATAAGCTGTACGATCTACGGTACGGTCATCCTTGTTGCAGCCTGCGCTCGGCTGCTCACCTGCAGACACCCATCCCTACCTCTCGCTCACATCTGGAAGCGGACCAGATACCGCAACTTGATCTGCGCCACGTCATAGCAGATGTACTCGTTGTCTAAAAATTACAATGTTAGGACCAGCTGCGCCTCAGGTATGGTATTTACAGTCGTGTCATGACTCACACTGCAAGAAGGCGTTCGGATGATCCTTCTGATCGCCCAGACCAGCTTCCGCATCCGGTATTTGAACGCCCTTGAGCTCCTTACTAATAAGATTGCCAGCGTCGACCCACTTCTGCGGCGTGACACGCCCGATGCCATATGTTGCGATCCTACTCTCATTCTCCGCGGCCTCTCGTGCACCAGAGTCTCCAGAGAGTAGCTCATACATCGGGTTGCCCAGCTCCGCTTCACAGAGCATTAGCAAACCCGTGCTTCCTGAGCTAGAACTGACGCAGTAGTTTGCTGACTTGGTCGAGACGTCGGCAAGATCTTATAGTGTCGAGGAGGATTAGCACTGATCTCATCTCGGGTATCCATTCAACAGCATACGTACAGACACCCTTGCCAAATGCGTAACCGTTGACCGGTGCTTCTGGAGGAGCGATGCGGAGACCTTGGCTCAGGATACCGCCTGGATAGCTGTCAGCCTCTCCAATCCAAGACCAGAGCATGGTTACACTAAGAATGCTCACCGTAGTTTGTGGTTCTCGAGCCATGCCAGAGAAGCCGCCGGTTCTTGTCCTTCATATTGGCATACTTGGACTTCTCGAACCGCTCGGATTCGCCTTCACGCTCAATGCGGAAGATGTCTTGCAGACGGTAGCGGATGTTGTGTGTATGGCCGGCAGTGTTGATGAGGTACTCCTTCAGCCCTTGATACTCATCAGACTTCTTGTCGAGTGCCTCGCATTCAGTAAGCTTAAGCTGCTCGAACCGCTTGTCAATCTGGGCTACGGAGTCTGCATCCTTGTGGCGATCGCTTGATGTTTTCATTATCGACTCTGCAACCGCCATGTCGGTGAGAGTGTCCAACATGGCAACTTCCCTCTGTAGTATATCGTTATTGTCAATAACCGGCGGCCTACTCCTGCCTAGGACATGGGGGATAGTGGAGTAGTACTGATTGGTGAAGTCTTCCAGAGCCTCTTTCTGGGAGTTGCCGTACTTGTTCTGGGATAGAGATGGGTGGCGAATCAAGCTCGAGAGTTCCTGCAGGTGCTCGAAGCCTTTCTGGATCGTGCTCTTGCCCAGCTTGCCGAGCGGGAGCTTTTCGCTGTTGTACCCGATATTCTCCAACACGGAGTTGAAGTGGTTCTCGTTGAAGATAAGCTCCATCAGCCGCTGGGTCTGCACAGGTAACTTGCTCGCGATTTGGTCCTTGGCATCATCATTCGCATCCTCCTCCTTGAGGGCACCTTCACCGGCGTCCTCGTCGTCATCTTCGTAGTTCATCTCAAGATAAGTATACTTCCCCTTCTTTGGCTCGCCGCCCCGATCTTCCCACATAAGGCCAGACTTGTCTTTGAACTTCTTGTTGAACTCTTTGAGGGCGTCGTCAAGCTTGTCGAAGTCCATGGGTTTGACTTGGCTGTGCCGCCGCTGTCAGCAACGACACTTAGATCCTCTCTACCCGAGTGTACATACCCAGACTCGCCAACGCGACCCCAGCGAGTGTGGACATGATACTGTCTCCCATTGTGTAGAAGCTGTAGGCGATAGAACTAAACAAGCGTGAGCCTTGCAATTGTCCGGCAGACATAAGCCCGGTACTTCTACGATACCTTGTTGTTGTTCTTCGCGACTTGGCTCTGGTTTAACGACGCATCAAAGATGGTTCCATCTTCATCAATGTAGACTTGAGGATCTGGCGATATGAGTGATCAATAGATGTTCGATGTCACAGCCGACGGAAACGGTCACTGACCGGCGATACCCTCGACACCCTCGTCGATAGGCACATGAAGATCTTTCGAGACAGCCTTCTGTCCTTCCTGCTTTGGTTGTTTAGAGCCTGAGGAATTGCTCTTCTGCGTGGCGGCCTTTCTCTTGCCTTTGGGCGGCATGGCTCGAGCAACGAGTGCGGGTCGTAGGGTGTACAATGCGCAAAGATGCAGAGAGAGTTGAGAAGACCGTCAAACCAGATGGTGAAGATAGCTTTATACTGTAGCAGCTCCAGCGCTGATGCATTCGCTCACCGGTCGCTGCGCCAATGCGCGCTCCTTCGCGTGCAGGTCACTGTAGGCAACATAGTCGAGAATCGCTACCATCTTTGGGACTAAAAGCAAACGCTGTCTGATTTCGGCCTTCCCTAACGAAGTACTCCCTTTGCCACTCAGGCAACAAAGGCTTCCAGCGTATAAGGAGCGGGCGCTTCGAAAGGACAACAGGCTGCAATCTCAGTTGGAGGTGGGAAAGTGGGTCTCTTGGCGGCGGCAACTTTCCGCACACCATCCGCTTCGGTCTAAGAGTCGTTGCCACTCAAGGAACATCATTGCGACAATCTTGACCAAAACGCATCGAGCAATACAGGGCCCGGGTCAAGTGAGAAGCGAGCGAAAGCTGTTGCCCGGAAAAACCCTGCATCCAATGTCACAAGATCCCTAGGGTATCCTTCTCTGACTTGCTATGTGTTGGGTCAGTATGACATATCAGATCTTAAGGAGTGCCATTGCTGTAGCCTGAGGTCTGAACCGGGCTTTCGCCACCACGGTCTGTTAAGGCTTACTTTCTGCTCTCGCCGAGTCGACTTTGGACTGCGCAAAGCCTCTTCCATCATGGAAACGCAGTGCCATTTCTTCCGCCTCCCATCCGAGCTACGTATTAGGATCTATGAACTCATATTGGACTTCTCGCAACCCATCAAACTTCGACAGACAGTAGCCGGTTCCGAGAACACCACGCTCCTACGGGTCAACAAGCGAATGTACAATGAAACGTTACCAGTCCTTTTCGACATCAACACGGTAACCGTGACCCGCAACGACTTCTGCAAAAAGACGGACGCCTCGCTCAAGTGCCCGGTTCCAAGCCAGCATGTCCGGCACCTACTCATAGCAAGTTTTGGAGAATCGATTGCATGCAGCTTCTTGCTTGACCGCTGCGATGTATGCGGCGCACTCGCAGGAGGGCTGTTCGACGCACTGAGTGCGATGCCACAGCTGAAGAGCGTGACGGTCGACTACCGCACACACATCGCCAACTTCAGACTCTTCAGAGAGACGCTCGGTTGTCCCAATAATGCTAGCCACTTCGATCCTGCGCTCAAGCTTGACTGCATAGCTGTTGGGACCTACAGGCTTCGTGGCGAAACGTTCGACAATATCATCTTCACCTTCCAGAACATCCCACTAGCCAAGATATGGTGTGCTCTCTCGAGCCTCTCAGAAGTATCTGCAAGGGAGAGCGAAGAAGAAGAGACACTCGCCCAGCTGCGGAAGCTCGACGCTGACATGCCGGACAAGGTAACAAATTGAACCCTATAAGTCCAAAGGAGTATACATATATTCTGACAATCGTTTTGTAGCTCCGTCTGCTGTTCTGCGCTCGACTTTATGGCATGCTTGATCAGTGCTCTCACCGGGTGGCTGAGGCATGGGTGGACGAAGACAGCGTCAGTCCATCGACGGAGGGCGCGCGTACCGCAAAACTAAATGAGATTACCGAGGTAGTACAAGCCTTTTTGGCCTGCCAGACAGCTCCGCATTGCAGACTCTTGTGGAAGGCGTTGAGGGAACAAGAGATGCTCTGAGCTTGGCTGACATGGGAGAGGTTTCCCAATGACATATTGCGTACAATTGGTATGCACAACAGTAGCCGATCGAAGCGTGTGCATGTGAATGTCACGAGCCAAGTGGCGAACACTCATAATTGCGTCATGGGCTGTCCGTGCGCTTCCGCTACTTGCTCAAATACACCGACCTATCTTCTCTTCAACCCGTTACAAACATACTCGACAGCATCATCACGAACTATGAGAAACTTCTTTCTCAGCAGTAAATTGCCCAACATGACGACCATGGCAACGACGTCTTCTAGCTTCGAGAGCAAGCTGCCGCCCGAGATCCGAGCTCAGATCTATGAAATCGTGCTGATGAGCGAGAGTCCTCTTCGACGACCAAATGCGCAGACGCCACCGAGCTCGCACGTGCATACGCCCATCTTGACGCTCAACAAGCGAATCAACCTCGAAACCGCTGACACCTTTTACGAGCTCAACATATTCGTGCTCCACCTTGCCGACGTGCTCCGTACTGGTTGCGCTGAATATTATGCGGCCGTGAACACCGAGCAGCTAGATAAGAGACCATATGGAAATCTACAGCTTGTGTGCGACGCTCGAGGGTGCGCAAGCAACGCGAGAGACTACAGCCTTGTTGGAGCGTTGCGTATCCTCCGGGTCCTCCGTCACCTTAACGAGGTGCCGCACCCTAAGCTTCGTGCTACTACTTTCCGCCTTGAAAGCTCCGACTATAAGTCTGTCTCGCACTTCCTTGGGGAGACATTTGGGCCAGTATTGAAGTTTACGGCTGTCGGCCGCTTCGAGCTTGATTCTGGTCTCCCAAATGAGCCGAAGATCAAGCTTCTGTATCCTTCCATGGCGCAGATCTGGGACCATCACGCGGGTCTGCAGCCAGATCATGCGCACCTCAGCATGTGGAATTTCGATGTCCCCAGTCACATGAAGGGCTTGCCACCGTCATCCTGGCCCACGATTAGGGAAGCGAAGGTATGGCTACTCGCCTACTACGCCGACAAGGGGGCCGACCCGGGAGAAGTTGGAGAGCAGTGGAGTTGGGCGTCACATCCTCGCCCTTCAGAAAAGTTGAAGGAGGTAGCTCACTGTTTGACTCGTGCGGTCTGAGCACCTGGGAGTCGGAAAAGAATTGCGTAAGCGAAGCATGTCGCGCATGGGTATCAAGCTACTGACCGTGCGAGGTGCCAGGCGAGGGAACATTCGCATTTATTACTTTCTAACCTAGGCGTTGGTAACGCCGTACTTGAGGGAGTAGATCACCGCGTCCTGTCTATATGGATACTGTCAAGAGGTTGCCGGAAGTCAGTAAAGCGAGACCTCGCCGCCGCTTCAGTTCTCATTCAAGACAATGACAGTTACCATGCACAGTAGCCTGGTATGTGCAGCCTGACGGTGAATTAGCAGTCCAAGCGACTACCTAAGCGATAGAGGACAGTCAAGGTCAACATAGTCAGCTGCCAAACTTGAGACAGCATGAGCACCATTCAAATCTCCAACGAACAGTGTGTACTTGTGCTGATCTGACCGATCTAGCGAAGCTGCTTCTCTGCAAATTGTAGCTGACTTCCACGTCAATCACGGAAACAACGACCTCAGTGGTGGCAGTTGACGCCCTCGATGCCTGTGACTGCACAGGATAGCCGCTCGCGACTTCCTTCTTTGCACGCGAGTGCTTACTGCACGTCACCGGCTCTGTTGGCTTCATTCGATCTTTGCAGCGAGCGTATTGCGAATTCCACGCATCTTCATATCCACGCAGCCTCATATTCACTCACAATCACAATCATATGCACGCATCATCCTATCCGCGCATAACCACATCCGTACCGACGCATGCACACAGCATCTGATGACCACGACTTCATCAAGATGTCGGAAGCCGCCATGTCACCGAGCTTCGGATTATTACCGACGTACGTATATTGATGGGTTCGATTATTGCGCTTGTGTACAACATTCACTGACCCTCATCTTTGCTATAGGGAAATACGCTTGCAAATCTATGGCGAGCTGCTACGTTTCGATAACCCACTCAAGCGTGTCGTACGGAAGGAAGCCGACGCCCATGCAAGACTCCCGACGATCAACAGGCGCATGCGGTCCATGTTCGGCACAAGGCTCGAGGACAAACTTCATCACTGGCGAAATCCGTTCAAGTCTGCTGCGACGACTGCATCCGAGGAGGCCTACGTCGACACGGCACTACTGGCTGTGAGCAAGCAGATCGGCAAAGAGGCCGGCGACGTCTTCTACGAGACGAACACTTTCATTTTGAACCTGACCGGCATCTGCTCTATTCGTATTCCGAATCCACAGAAATGCCTATTCTGCGAGCAGTCTTACACCGTCGTCAACATCATCTGCGACAACACAAAGGACGTCTATGTTTTGAGCCACTTCCGCTTTGGTACCATGTTTGAAAGGCTGGCTCAGCATCCTCATGTAAAGCTCAAGATCGTTACGCTCTCCTTCATCGTTGCCGACGGGCTTGCTCCGCCGGACGCCCTTACCGCTGTGTTACCCCTCAGTATGCACCGAAAGATTCTTGCCACTTCGGTTGGTCGCTTCGAAGTGAGCCTACAACCAACCAACAAGATCATGCTCGTTTTCGAGTATCCGCATATCATTGAGACCTAGAGCTTCTACGCCAGTCTACCGCCCCACGATTAGCTTCTGCAAGCCATGGGAAGTCCGGTCCCCAACCAGCTCAAGAAGACGGCTGCTTGTCATCTCAGCTTGCCATATGCAGCAAGCCGTTACCTCTTCACGCGCTACTGCGTCAAGACGCTATCGGAACATAGGATTTTGTGCTGGGCGGAACAGGAACACAGTTGTTTGGACAATCAGGCTGTGACACAGTACATGGCGTTTTTCCTGGAGAAGGCACGATCATGATTCAACGGTCAGCCTCATCGCGACGCTCGCTGTGACTCTTGTGAGGCTGAAAGTGGAGTGTTGGCGGCGATGGTACGACGGATAGCAGTAGTTACCGTGGCCGGGAACAGCTCGCTATTGTATTTGGACTGCAATGGACTGCAATGGACTACACACACAGCTTTTCAAGAGCGCAGAGAACTAGTTGATGCTACATACTGTAAATGAGCTTCGCTATCACTGTTCTCTGGTCAATGGATGGTCATGTCAATTCATTTCCGCGCAGATATACCTGTCAGCTCATCGTTTTGTAACGAGCACCCGTGAACGTCTCAAAACCTCCGCCGTATCCCGGTTGGTCATCCGATCTCTACGACTTACAGTAGGGTGCGGAAGGTGCTGATCTGGTTTCATGTCCGTGGGAGTCAGATGCTGCGGCGACCAAGCCCAACGTGCTCACGTTGCATCAACTCTCCAAGTCTTAAGCTTACACGAGTCGGTCGACTGCAACGGAACAGCCTTTCGCCCTCACAGCTGCTCTGGCTCGCTATACTGAGGTTACTGCAACAACAACGCCAAGGGTTGGTATCGAAATCCGTTGCCGGGGGATCGAGAGAGTATTTCGAAAGCGTCAAACAACCACAGAAGCCACCGTATCGCTAGGCTTAGTATCGAGATCTACGTATCCTTCTTGATTGAACGGAAGATTACTCTCCGTTGAAAACGCCGAACCTCAGCAGCGGTACTGCCTTATAACTCCATGTTCAAAACTTCGCGTCTGTGTCCTGCAACGAATCAATTATATACGCCGCCCACTCCTCACCGAAGGACCAGTATCTGACAACGGACTTATACCGGCAGTACGCCTCGTGTCCGGTTCGATACAACAATCATAGTGAACTTCTGAACCCAGAGACGAGCCAAAACACGCAAAAGCAACAGCACCTTCGTTCAATCTTTGAATGTTCCCTACTCTGTGTATAAAACTATGGGGAGTGGTATCTTGTGAAGGGAACGCCGCCTGCATCCAATGCTCGCAAACCACCCTCAGCGAGTCCGCCACGCTCAGCACCAATTGTGCAGCAACACTCGAACGCCTCCAAACGTAGATCCTCTGATCAGCAGACACACCATCTTGCCAAACCCATCCCATGCAAACGCTCCATCTTCCCGTGTGCGCCATCATAAGAATCGTAGTGCAAACCATCGCTCATAACGTCTCCCAACCTCCCGGGTTAATATCACCCTCCAACTTCCTCGAGATCACAGTCGGAACCATATGTCCCAGCCACGCATCCCGATACAACTTATCATACCTTCTCTGGTTCAAATAAAGCTGCTGATGCCTCCTGAGCGTCGGATCTGGCTCACCATGCTTATCCAGATACGGCGCATGCGCCCAACTCCCGTTACCAGGTCCATGCATGAACAACACCATGCACTTGCGGATGTTGATGAAGATGCCGATCTTGCCGCCGCACTTCTGCATGTGTTGGTAGCATCCACCTTTGTTCTTGTCTTTCATGCAGCACACAGCTTGAGAGCAGAAGATGTCGCCGCAGAAGAGGCAGACGGCTGGGTCGGTGACTTCTTTGCCGGTTGTAGGGCATTTGCGCTTCATGGCTTCTTGGGTCAGGGTGTCGTAGTTCTTCGGCAGGCCGACAAGCTCGAAGATGGCAGGGTGCGGCATGGCGATGGATGACGAAGCCGGAGACTCGTGCTCGGTGATCATGTTCGCCTGGGAGATCCAGCGCTTGGTCATTTGCCGTAGCTTATCGCTGCCAACGCCTGGTGATGTGTAGAGGCTGCAGATGTCGTTTAGAGACGGCATGTGCAGAAGCTTGGTGAGCCTGTCCAGCTCGGGTGCCTCGGTATCGATGTTGTACGGACACTCGAATTCCAGGCCGTACCGGATATGCATGAGCACGATAGACTTCCGCAGGAAGGTTAGCGCGTACTTGTCGACAATTAGACGCAGCATCTGGATCTGCCCATCAGACAGCGGCGTCCGCGAGTAAGGATCCCTCAGGTCCTCCATTGCCATTCCCGAAACAGCAAGCTTGAACGCTTCGCTGACCGGCGCCAGAGCTGACTGCATCAACCCATCGAGACCTGCCTGCTTGACGATCTTCTTGTACACATATACCGCCTTAACGACCTCAGCCCAATAGCACAATTGTAGCACATCGGACGCCTCAGCCACCGTCGGCGCCATGAACGCTAACCAGTCCGCGAAGAACAGGAAGGTATCATCCTGAAACAGGAGCTTACTTCCAAAGTCCTTAAGCTTGATCATAGCAATCTCCGACTCAACGCCGAAGAGCTGCGCAGTCATGACATCCCTCTTCTTGACCGTCTCTCTCGCAACCGGATTCGTCGTCGGATTCCGCAGCACATTAACAGCCAAAAACGACTCAATCGTCTCCGACAAGATCCGAAGGTGCGTGATATTCTGCTCCGTGAGCTCGCTCAAGAGCGACGTGCTGAGCAAATCCCCCGACCCACGATGCGCAATCTCAAACGCAGACACCGACAACCCCAGCGCTCGAGACATCGGACTAACAGGATTAACCGTCCCATCCTCAATCTGCCCCGGCGAACACAGCCGATTCGCCCGAATCGTCTCATCAACTCGATGATAAGCTTTAACTAGCTCCGCCATCCTCAACGGCGTCTGCTCGCCCTGCGGCGAAAACATGGGCCCCTCAACCGCATTCTGCGAGTCCGACCGTCCGATCCGGAACAAGGTCGACAAATTATACCCCCTCCTCAACGAGTAGCTTTGCCTAGGTGTCTCCGCCGCAGCGGTACCCAACCCCGACTGGGTGAGAGAAAGCTCCTGCATACTAGCCACAAGCGCCGGCGTGAACATAGCGCTCACATAACCCTCGCTCCTCCGCTCATACAGCTCTTGCACCTGCTGTTGCCTATGCATAGCCGCCGGAGCATTGTCCAGGAAACTCAGATCCGCTGTGTACTTCTCCACCGGCACCTCCGTAGCCAACCAGTCAGCGAGGTTCTTCGCCGCATGCAACTCGTGCCCCGCAGCGCATTCTTTAGATTTCCAGATAATGGGTAGGAAAGTATTGCCCAAAGCCTTGCAGAGCGGGCAGATAAACTCCTTGCACTCCAATCTCTCCGGGTGATTGCGAGCAATCTGCTGAGCATGCCGACGTTGCGTCGCCGTAATGTAGAGCTCAAAGCAGTTGTAATGCATAATATGCCCACAACTCGTAGACACAGGACCCTTCGCCACACTCCTATGATGCGGGAACCCCTTCGATAATCCCTGCCTCTGCGTATGAACCACACTCCCATCCGCGCCAACCTTCTGCACAACCTGCCTATTCCTCCCCGCAACACCAAAAGGCCTCACCTCATCCGCCGACCTATCCAGACTCGTAGGCGTCTCCACAACCTCCTTCATGAACTCCAGATCCTCCGTCGGCGTCGCCCTCACAATCCCGCTCTCGCCCAGGAAAGCGAACGTCCCATATAACCGCCCATCATCCGTCTCCTCCTGACATAGAATACACGTCCCCTCGGGAAAAGCCCACGTCGACCTCTTGTGCTCCACCTCCTCGAACGCCTCGGGCTCTTCGGTAATAGACATGTCATCCAGATCATCGAAATCCTCGCCGAAAGCAGACATACCCTGGTTCTGCAGGAACGAGTTCTGCTGCTCCTTCATCCGAGCCATGACGCGGGCTTGGCGGGCCAGAGCTTCCGCTTTCTTCTTCAACTTATCCTCGTTCGAGAGCGAGGCAGGCGAGCCGGTGTTAGAACGGTCGAGCGGAGCACCCAAGGGTCCGACCATCGTACTCAACCTCTCCGGCTGCCGCAATTGCATCTTGCGCAGGATATGCTTGATGGTGGCATGACACGACGCATACTCCTCCACACCACTCAACCCCACCAGCAAACTCACCACCGACAACCCTCCACTCCTCCCCTGTAACCTCCCCACCGGCTCCGCCGCAAGCTTAATAAATCCCTCATCAATCCCTTCCCCATCCTCAACCGTAGCAAGCATAACAAGATGCAACACCATATTCAGAAAAGTCTCCACCCTCGTAACCTGCATCCTCCCCTCCCCCCCACCAACACCAGCACCAACTC
>Ga0058704_10000718_pt1 | contig 16297 bp, 14 predicted proteins | sample AgamicMgSfe_FD_71363 | JGI IMG/M metagenome (GOLD analysis project Ga0058704, IMG submission 71363) | Agave microbial communities from Guanajuato, Mexico - Mg.Sf.e | ecosystem: Host-associated > Plants > Phyllosphere > Phylloplane/Leaf | place: Guanajuato, Mexico | collected 2012-05-30
TCCAGGGACTGTAGCCACGTTAGCCTTCATCGCCAACAACAAGTTGTCTTCCACAGAGCTCCACCTCGACTCTGGTGGCTCTGTACGTGAGGCAAAGAAGACGGATGGGTCCTCTGACAGACAGCATGTTGTTCCACAAGCGGACATGACTGGTCCCCTGGCGTTCTGCCACAGTACTGGTGCTTTGGTCGCGTTCACAGCAGAGACAGTGTATCACATTTCGCCAGCGGCACAGGAGGGGCGGGTCACTACAGCGCATCATCTGGATGGCCGCTGGGATGGCATCTCTGGGTTGAGCTTTGTCTGTCCCGACAAGCACTCCACGCAGCTGCATATAGTGTCCCATCTCTCCAGCGCTTCTGCACCGACGGCCGCCCTCACGCTTCCTCTCCATGAAGGGGCTTGCATCGACTCACCTCTATGGCAAGCAGCGATAAATGAAGAGAGGGCTTCCTACAGCGCAGAGCATGACATTGGCGGACGCGTACAGGAGCGAACTTGGGGAATTGCTTCCTCCCCTTTAGGTGACTACGTTGCAACATGTCTGTCGTTGCATCCCTCCGACTCCGTGGCGTACACAACGCAGTCGGAACAGCAGTGTGTGCTTAGCATCAGCACGGAAAGTGGAGATGAGATACCACTGGGACGACGTAGCGCGCTTGACCATATCTCTGCGGATGTCCTCTTCTTCAGTATGCAGCGATTTCTGGAACGCCAAGCTAAATCGGGGATTTTCGAAGGCAACAGCGCTACAGACCTCGCTGAGCGGCTGCTCCAGACAGGACCTGTGCAAGTACAGGACGTTCTATACGCTTCTTCTGAGCACGTCGACGTTATTGCACAAGGCGAACAAACTGTCGATACTCTCGTACGACATCTCAAGCTACAACTATTCTTAAGACCTGATCTTCGAAGAGCCAGGTTCGAGAACCTCTCCGTTCTGCTCACGGGAAAAACTCGACTCCGAGACAGTGCCTTACGCCAGATTCTTCGGCCTCTCTGTTCTGAAGTACTTCGTTTATTCGATGGGAGAGTTCGTCACAGCGAGAAGAGCAGTAAAATCCGGCAAGCGTATACAATGCTGCAGGCGAAGCTAGACCCGGCTGTCATGGTGACGAATGGTGTTCCGTCACCAGTCGACTCGAACGAAGCATGTCGCATCTGCCACCAAATCATCCCATTCGAGAGTGTAAAGTGGGCGAGATGCAGTAGCGGCCATCAGTTCACCCGTTGCGCCTTGACGCTCCTTGCCATACAGGAACCCGGGCTTACGAAACAGTGCATCATCTGTGCAGCGCAGTATCTGGATGAAACCAAGCTGCCTGAGCTTGTTTATGACGATGGTGGCGATGTCAAGATGACAGATCTACCGACAGAGTCCGTTGAGCGAGCAGTACCGTCAATGGGAGGCGAACATTCGCAGCCTGACGATTCCGGATGGGTCGAGGTCGCTAAAAAGCCCACGGAGCCCCCGAAATCTATTGCTAGGATTCTGTTCGCAGCTTGTGACACTTGTGTGTATTGTGGTGGAGGGTTGAGCGCATGAATGCAGGCGTTTGTGTGACCGAACGATTGTCGGGACAGTCCTTGGCGCAATCTTTGGAATTGCATTCCAGTGAGCTCTGTTGTTTTGATTGCTCCTCTTAAGCCTCGCCGAGATGTTTACCGAACACCATGCTACTCCCTGGGGCACGCGAAAGAGCCACGGCTCATGCTACACGCAATTGCGAAAAGTTTCGCCTTGGTCCGGTTTCGAAGGCGCTCTCGCGCGCATGCGGCGGCTGCTGTGTAGCACAAGCAAGGTTCGTCTGCAACAAATTCCTCGAAGGAGCATCCCGGTGCATCAGCTCTTACCAGACGCACGTACAACATGGCTGCTCACCTCCTTCCAAACGGCGAAGGCGCATCGGTACGCCTTTCAGGCTCACCCAGACGATCGCCCCAAATCACACCAGCAGTGCAGAGTCCTGTTCGCAGTGTGCACCCAGAGATGCAGGGCATGGAGTCGATACATTCGCAAGCAAACTTCGGCCTCAGAACGACGGACTTTCTCGACTTCAGTTCTGAGGACGAGTCGACCCATGTGCTTGACCGAAGCGGTGACGCTCCCAATGTCGATTTGTTCGAGCGGCGAGCGTCGGCGGCGAAGAAGAAGAAAAACAGAAAGAGTTCACCGACGATCGACGGGTTTGTGTCCCAATGCGGAGGAAGACGGCCCGAGACACGACGCAACGAGGACGGTTATGAACGACTCCGGACTGGTACCGCGCAAGAAGAGACCCGGTTCGCAGAAACGCCAGGCACCTCTTACAATGGATCCGTCGAGGGGTTGCTCCCAGGTTTCGACAACGGCAGCCTCCCGCACATGCCGAGCGCAGCCTTTGCCACCGCAGGCCGTCCACCTCGCAGCACCGGCTACAGTTACCGAGACAGCTCGATCGAGCGGCAGTCGCCGATGCCTGCGAGCAAAGTCGACCAGATACTCGGGGCACATGCTATAGCCCATGAGATCACCCTGCAAGCGTTGATGAGAGATGAGGATGCGCTTGACAGAAGTCTGCAGTCTTTCGCACCCGTACAGCCGAGTGAGCGTGGTTCACTCCTCCCAGCCTCTCTCCGCCTGAACGATCCGCGAAGCCCACGGGATCGAACCTTTTCTACGCCCCTGCCTGCGGGCAGCAAGAAAGTGCAAGTGCTGCCTCCACCGATCGATACTTCTGCGACTAAGCGCTCGCTCCCGGCCGACCTTGTGCGCACGCCGTATCCTTCCACCCCTGATCGAGTACACCGGAAAAATCATGGACGAAGTTCGCCGCTTGCGGTCCCGAATATATTGGGTGCTGCCGAGGATGTCTTGACTCTTAGCATCCGACGCTCGAGCTCTTATGGTGTACGAAGGGTCACAAGCCTCACTATCCCGGCAGGCAATGACTTCGGTGCTCTGGGCTCTCGTGTTGGTGAGAAGGCACCCCAACCGACAGCCACCGACTTCGACGACGAACAGCTCTTCAAACAGCTGCGGTTAGGCTATCGTGAGCTGGGTGGCTTCTTACGCTTCCTCAGCGCGCGATCGTTGGCACGAATTGTAGTCAGCGGGCCCGCTACCAAGCGAGCCGACGCAGGCTACGGGTGGTTACACCAACCGCGGAGCCCCCGTTCGCTGGCATATCGAGGCCTCAGCGATACATTTAGCGAGGAAAGGATCATGCAGCACTACCGGAAACCGAGATTGGGCCGTTCGCGATACGCTTTCGTACACTGGGCGCATCGCTTGGCTGGCGCCCCTCCAGTGCAGACACCGCAAGGCGATGACGATGTCGAAGGGACGCCGACGAATCGAGAGCCAGTCCGGAAGATGGAGCAACCGGAAGGCTTGGAGTTCGTACTCGGCTGGTCGGTGCCGCGCATCTCCCTCTCGCTCGTGCTTGTGCTGGTTTTGAGTGTGGCGGCAGCGTTGTTGTGGGTTTTCTTGGGCCATAACACCGTACCTAGTCAGCCGTCTGAGGCTGGGTACCGGGGTGCGGGCGATAGAGTTGGGACCGGTGCGCTCCTGGGCATCTGTGTCCTCCTGGTCGGTCTCAGTGGCATGACGGGCTGGATGGGAGTCAGTTGGCTCGTAATGTGAAATGTGGATAGCTCCTCCTTCTTTCAGAATAATAACTACAGCTTTCGCTGCATGCCCAGCATTCCGGAAAGACCCCTTCTGTTCGAGTATCTGGCATGAAATCAATTGTGCGGGTACAGCCCGCGTCTACAGATGAGCCCTCTCCTCGCGGACAACCATACCGTGAACCCCGCTCCGATCCTTATCCCGTAGCAACCTCCGCAAGATCTTCCCGCTCGCAGATTTGGGGATGACGTCGATGAATTCAACTTCCTTGACCGCCTTATACCTCACCTTCTTCTCCCGCACATACGCGATTAACTCCCGGCCGAGCTCCTGACTCTCGTCGTGGTTCGCCTTCGGCACGACGTAGGCTTTCGGCGCCTCGCCCGAGTAGTCATCGTGCACGCCGAGCACGGCGACGTCCTCGACTTTGGCGTGGCCGAGGAGGAAGTCTTCGAGCTCGGCGGGCGCGACTTGTTGGCCTTTGACTTTGATCATTTCTTTGATTCGGTCGGTGATGTGGATCAGGCCTGAGTCGTCGATGTGGCCGACGTCCTGGAAGAGGGTTAGCGCATGTATTCCGCTTGTGTCTGGGACAGACGGTGGTCAGTGGCCGGCCTTGGTACTCACTCCTGTATGAAGATAGCCATCGTCGTCAAATGTCTCTCGGGTCGCCTTTTCATTATTGAGATAACCCATGACGATCTGAGGGCCCTTGGCCCAGATCTCGCCCGCTTCGCCCACGCTGGCTTCGGTCCCATCGTCTTTCACGATCTTGACTGATGTGGAAGCGCAGATGGCGCCCACCGCCGAGGCATACTTGTAGTCGTAGAAGGATGGTGGATGGGCCGTGATGCAGGAACAGGACTCGGTCATGCCATAGCCTTGCTTGAATCCGGTCTGCGGGAACTTCTTCTTCAGTAGCTGGATGATCTCCTCACTGAGTGGTGCGGCGCCACTGGAGAAACGCCGTATGAAGCCAAGGTCGTACTTGTCGACGATTGGGTCGCGGACCATGCGGATGAGTATTGGAGGGACGAGTAGGAGTTCTATGAGTTGGTATTCGACAATGGTGTCTAGCATTGATTGCATGGTGAATGCGGGAAGCATGATGACCTCGGCGTTGATGAGGGCAGGCAGATGCAGCGCGTGGACAAGGCCGGTGATGTGGAAGGATGGTAGGACGGCGAGCACACGCGTGAGGTCGGGAGGTGTTATCTGCATGACTTGGAGACATTGGGCAATGACGTTTTGGTGAGCGATCATCACGGCTTTTGGTAAGCCGGTCTTGTGTTACATTTAGTGACGGTTGTCGCTGCAGAGTACAGTCAGACTTACAGTGCCAGAGGAAAATGACAGAAAGCCGCAGATGTCAAAGTTCGTCTTGCCCTTGGGGATGGTGAAGTACGGTACTTGCGAGGTCTCTCGTTTGCCCGATTCGACAAGCTCCTTGATGGTAGTGTACCCACTCAACTCGCCCTCCAGCAAGAACAAGTTCTGCTTTGGAATCCCGGCACTCTTGGCGGCAGCCGTTGCAACCTCCATACTGTTGGGATGTGTCATGAGGAACTTCGCGTCCGCCTTCTGCAGCGCATAGGTCATTTCCTCCACGTTGTACGCCGGAGATGCTCCAGAGACCTTTCCTCCTACGCGCAAAGTGGCGTGCATTGCGACTGGGTACCAGATCGTGTTCTGGCTGAAAAGCGCAACCGTCTCGCCCGCCTTGAGGCCATAATGCTTTACCAGTGCTGTCGAGATGTAGGTTGCATTCTCTTTCACGCCCGACCAATTCAGCTTCTCTTTAGTGATGGCATTGGTGTAGCCTCCCAGTTTATCGGCAGGGTAGCGTGCGATGGGCGAGTAGGTGGGATCCTCGAACAGCCATTGCCAGGTCGTCAGGTGGCGTGGCAGGAGAATGTCAGGCTGGAGGGAATTGAAAGGCATCTCCACTGATGTCTTAACGGTATCCGGCTGCAGGGGGAAACGTGTAAAGGATCGAGGCTTGATGGAGGATGATATACAGGAAGTTGTAGACCTACAGTTCCTACTCTGCTACCCTTTGATCGACGCTTGGAGGTGTCACTGTTCGACTCCAGCATTCCCGTGACGCTGCGTCCGGAGGTAGCAGCCTCGGTCCACGATGAACGTGAACTTGTTGTATCCGTCCGAATGTGGGGAAGTGCGGGGATACTTCATGTTCGTGTGGGGATCACAGATCGGTGTTCGGTGATCGTTCGGCCGACGGCTTGTTGTCCATATTCCCTCTGTCAGACCTCGACCCTGCTGGTCCAGCTCAATTGTCGTTCCTTTACAAGCACACTCGCATCAACATGTCAGACCAGCACGTGCACGTCGCTATCATCGGCGCAGGGACCATCGGGCTCTCATTCGCAGCGCTGCACCTAATGAAAGACCCCACCTGCACCGTCACCATCTACGACACCAGAACCGACCTGCAGCAGTACGTGCAAGACAAGCTGCCCGGTTATCTCGTCGACGCAGACCAGCAGGCCTGCGTACAGCGATTAGCCTTCGCCAGCGATATCGACGAAGCCGTGAAATCCGCCACGATCGTACAAGAGCAGGGCCCGGAGAACCTCGAGTTCAAGCGGAGCTTATGGCCCGAGATCGAAAAGCACGTGCCGAAGGACGCCCTGCTGTGGTCGAGCACGTCGGGCATAGCGGCCAGCCAACAGGCCGAGGGCATGCGGGACCAGCGTCGCCTGTGCGTGGTGCACCCGTTCAACCCACCGCATATCATGCCGTTGTTGGAGGTCGTTCCATCGCCGCAGACTTCGCAAGACGTCATCGACCGGACGCTGGAGTACTGGCGCGGTCGGGGTCGCGCTCCGGTTGTGCTGCGCAAAGAATGTCCCGGGTTCGTCGCCAATCGCCTCGCGTATGCGCTTTTCCGCGAAGCTTGCAGTTTGGTGGCGCAGGGCGTGGCGAGTGTGGAAGACATCGATGAGATCGTGCAGGCTTCGATGGGTCCGCGGTGGTCAGTCGCTGGTCCCTTCAAGTCTTACCATGCGGGTGGCGGTGAGGGTGGCCTGAAGAGCTTCATGGACAAGATTGGAGGGTCGATTCGAGAAAGCTGGGAAGCTAGTGAGCACGACGTGAAACAATACGACATCAGTATGGGCCAGGCATGGCAGAAGGATATCTGTCAGCGGACGGAGGACGCGTATGGCGTTATCAATACGGCCGAAAGAGATACGAAGACAAGAAAGGTCCTCGCAGCTGTAGGTAGGCCCTAGGTTATTTGTTTTGGAGAGCTAATTGCCCGCGTGGTTACAATGGGCAAACGTACGATTGACGTCAGGTATGCCATGACTCCCTCTGGGCTCGACGAGGTCTGGTCGTATGCCTCGACAATCGCACACCCGACGCCCGAGATGGTATGTTGATGAGAGATCACCGAGGAGGCAACAGCAGACGTACTCGCAGACGACTCGGTGAAGTCTAGGCGTGGAGTAGCGCTCTCAGAAGCGCTCACTGCGTGATGGTCGTAGAAATGGACCTGCCCGAGCTGGACCCGGAGCCGGAAGCCTGGATGCTGGTGGCACTGGAGGAAGCAGTCTTCACCGTCGAGGGAACACCTTCGGTCGCCGACGCACTCAGAGTGCTGCTCGTGTAGCCGCAATACTTCCAGCATCTCCAGCTCCGCGCTCTCTTGGCGAACTCGACACCAGGAACGCCCAAGTCGGCGTAGCCAGGGTAGACGATGGGTGCGGATGTGTTACCCGCACAATCTTCGCCACTGAGCCGAGCACCTGTCAACAAAGATTGTCACTCGAACAAAACGAGCGAACGCACTCACTCGTAGAGAAAGCACGTCATGCCCTGATCCGGACCTGCGGACGAGCTGTTCTTCGCAAGGCCATTCGGCAGTTGACCACCTTTCAAAAATCTCTTCATCAGTTCATGCAACGATCACTCTGCTGTCCTCGAGGAGAACTTACTACATTGCCCGGAGACTTCGCAGAGGTTTTGACCCTCGCCCTGCCACTGGGGTTCGGTGGTGAGGTAGAGGCAAGCGAGGCTCCCCGCACTGGGTTGCCACTCGTCGCGTGCGAGAGGTTGGCCCGCGGAGGCGAGGGAGCAGCTTAGTGCGAAGGCGGCGAGGTTAGTGAGGAAGTGCATGCTTGAGTAGTGTATGAAGGACTTGGTTTGACCTGTGTCAGGAGGAGAGCTTTTTGGTGAGGGTAGTGGTCGAATGTCAGAAGATGTCGATCGGTTGCGAAGAGGAAGATCAATTATAGATTGAAGGATTGACGAGGATATCATGTGTCAGGAACACCTGCCCGAATGCGTTTGTGCCTGCATGTGCGAGTGTTTCAGTGCGTGGTGCCTGTGTGACGGTCGTGATTATAATAAAGCCAGGATGGCAGGAGCAGACGCAATTGGGGTTGCGGGGAAGGGGTCCCTGGCCCATGGGGATACAGTACACTGTACAGGCAGCCTCGCAACCTCTTTACAATGGAGAAGCTCACATGTGCAAGCACAACGGAAGGCTCTAAACGGTCGTCGTATACGATTGGATCGTCGAGTCTGAACCGACGTACATACATGTAGGTACACAAGCTGATCTCCCATGTGACACCGTTCGATCTTCGATACGTTGTACACATTCATGAGTACCTAATATGCGCCTAAGCCTACCATAATGACCGCAGGCCAGGTGTCACCGACTGCAGGCCAGGTGTAAACGACTGCCAGTGCATATTCGAAAGGACGCGAATATCTTCTTTCTTGTCTTGCGCCCTCTGACGATAGAGAAAGCTCGGGTAGGAAGACGGCGCTGATCGAGGGTCTGATGACGGCCAATCCATGGGCGTTGGTGTCAGAGAGTCATAGCCGGTCCGGTCATCTGGATGAGACCTCCGTTTGGAAGTGTCAGGCGTTTACCCAACCCATACGCTGTAAGAACGCCACTTCCGCACCCGCACGTAGAGGCGAAGTGTTCGAGGTCAGGAACAGCTGGCTGAACACAAGAACCCCACAGCGTCGTCGTCACAAGCGCGACAAAGTCTTTGTGACCTGTCAGTCGCGTCAGTGGGGTGACGAAGGAGCGGCTCCACACGCGCAGCATTGGGACGTACATGTTTGCATGCTCGTTTTCGAGCTCGAGCGCAGCTGGCGCGGGATGTGCCTCGGTACGAGCGTAGTCTTTGCGGCACAATGGAGGATATGTTGACTGTGGTGGATTTCGGTCGTGTCTTCGGGTTGCTTGCACCGACGAGCTGGTCGGGCTATAGGTCGCTTGTGTACATTCGCTGGTTCCATGGGGCTCCGTGCATTGTTGCTGCATGCGCTCCAAACTCAGATGATCTGACTCGAGACGATGGAGCCGCACTTTCAATCGCCACTTGCTTATTATGCTTACGAAACGACGGGTGGTTGACATCGAGATTAAACAACCTCGTACCAAGGTCCAGCCTGAGACGGTATTTCCGCCACACCGTCCGCCGCACTGGGATCTGCGGACTGTGGTGTACGTGCAGCGGTCCCGTTCCCATTCTTCATCCGTTTGGCCTCTCTCTCCTCCCTGATATAGTCGGCTTTCGTCTTCTTGCCGAGTTCGGCATAAGACCTCCTTTTCCGCTTGAAGGTCGAGGGCTTTCCGATCACTGGGGGCGCGGGTCCGGAACCGAGAGCTTGCTGACGGATCTCGGCCTTTTTGCCATCTGGTGGATCGTAGTGTCTGACGCTCATGATGGGCACCACATCGTTATTGCCCTTCTGCCGCTTCATGGCTGCCAGGCGTTCGACAAATTGCGCCTGCGCTTCTTGGGTTGGGTCTTTGAGCAGGCTTCGATCAATGACCACTGGCTGATCCGGACCCGGAATAGACTGGTCTGTCGGGCCGAGTGAAGCCTCGTCATCGGTCTCGGAATAAGCATCGGTGTCGCTATCGTCATCATTATCGACCGCGATGGCATTCGCCGACGTTGTGCCAGTGGTTTGGAAGGCCGTGTCCCGACGTTTCATCACCGTCACTGGCTTGCCCACCAGCCTAGCCTGAGAAATGCCGACGACATCCACAAGACGACCCGGCCGGAGTGGACTGCCTGTGACGCCCGCGCCCGTGACGTAGAATTGCGAGCCATAATCCGCCAGCCAGTAGCAGCTGTAGACCTCCTCGTTGAACTTGATCAGTGGACTCTTGGTGTGCAGATCCAGCACCTGCATCTGACCCGCGGGCATCTGCTCACGGCTTTCTTTGGTTGCAGACGATGCGGAAGCCGTGTTCGCTTGAGTCATTCCACGGCGTTGCACGTCACGGGCATCCATCACTTGCGGCTTCGACTTGCCATTGATGCTCACCTCTCGTGTCCGCAAAGCGTTCGACTCGTGAGACGTCAGGTCCAAGGTGAAGTAGAGGTCTTCGGTCTCCTCGCGGTCGTATTCGTATTCCCATTCGGAATCGGTATCGACAGAGGTCGTGGTGCGCGAGCTGCTGTCGATGTGAAGCGAGCCCATTGTCAACGCGGCAGGCCGTTGCGTCGATCAAGAACCAGCAAGCAAGGTGTATGTTGGGAGACCATCGGTTATACACATCAGGCAATCCCTGCGACCTTGGGGAGCCTGAATGGACGCATGTACACCTTAGCGGGAACACGGGGGTTTTTAAACCCTTAATCACGGCTAAGATCAAGTTATAATAGATGCTTAGGCCTGTTTAGATTGACGGTTAATTTGACGAAATCAGCTCCTAGATGTTACTATCATAGTAAGATAAACTGCTAGATCACCGTAATATAACCGTTCTTAGACAGTCCTAGGACGGTCCTTTTTCTCGTCTATGCAGTACATAATGACCTGATCTTAGCGGTCATTAAGGGTTTAAAGATCCCTATGTTTCCGCTAATGCATTAACTAAGCGTGTTACCTAATCACTGTCGCCGATGGGCCATGTGACTGATGCACAGGGTGGTGGTTACTGTGGTGCTGAACGAGGGTGCTGACTTGTGATTCATTAGCTGCGCGCTGCACCGAGCACGGGACGTATGTCGACGAGGCTGCTGCTCTAGAGGGGGAGGACATGTGGTTGGAGGAACGCTCGCTGATTAGGGAGCCCTGCTCGAGGAACACAGAGCTTGGCGTTGCTTATCGATTACGAGTATCGATTAGCGCTTTCGGGGTCACGCTGGTGGGGGCCAGATCGTACATCTACACCCGACCGACGTGAGATCGTGCATATCAGCCCACACCTTCAGCGCCTCGTCTCCTCCTACCTTCCTCCCTCCCTCCCTACCTACCTACCTACCTACTTACACAAATACATCCGTACTGGATGCGATTGTGTGTTGGCGACCAGCCGCCAGTCCTCGCCTCCACCTCCGCCCCCAGTCGTCGTTCGTTCAGTCAGCATCATTGAACCAGAGCAGTCCGAGTGGTAGCGCAGACAGCCAGCCGAAGCCTCACCATTTAATCCGAGCAGCGAAATCGAACACGAAAGGCGCAGCAAGATCCAACTCATACTCGCCAAGTTGCCTTCCACGGGCTGACCTGCATACTGTTTGTACGAACCGCACACGGCACATCCGATCTCACACCTTCACAATCCGGACAACCCACTGGTATTGCGGTCCGGTACCGCGTACCTCAACATTCTAGAACAATAGGCGACGCCAGCCTCGCATATCTATCGCACCGCACCATTCGCACCCTTGCAGTTCACAGCCATGATATAACACGAACAATCTCCATTGGCGTACTTGGAGCGAACAACTTCCACCTGGTCGACACCGATATTATTCCTGATGCAACGCCTTGCCCGCAACTGCTTCGTCAGCTTCCTCGTGGTCGCCGTCGTCTACATCATCCTCTGCGGTGTCGGTCTCAAGATCGGCCCAGGCGGTGCTTACAAGGAAGCGCTCGAGAATGCCGAATGGATCGCGAGCGGCAAATCATGGCTCGACAGACAAGCATGCGTATGGTTGGGCCTCTGTGGGACGATGCACCTGAACAGCAAGGGCTGGACGTGGGAGAGCGTCAGAGATGACGTGCCGGATACGCTGCCTGATATCAGCTCGTGGTGGACGTCGGGTGGGGAGGATCCCGATACGTGGTCCGAAGACGAGAGACAACGGAGAGAGATACCCGATTACGTTTTTGAACATGCGCCATACGTCCATCTGTTTTCGAGAGAACGGTTCTGGCCCAGCGATCTCGCGGAGCACCTGCTTCATGTCTCGCCACGACTCAATTACACGCTTATCCAGAAGATGGAGAACGACCGGAATCTCACGAATCTACATGAATTAGATGGTGTTGAAGAGGGCAGCCATGGTAGATTCGTCTACCTGCAAAGCGATGACAATGTGGAGGAATACCCTTCATGGCTCACGAGCGAGAGCGGTATTCCAACTGGTCCTGATCTGAGAAGCGCCCATGGGCAGGATGAGAACCATGACGAGAACGAAAACGCGCAAGAAGATTCCGCGCAATCAGCGGAGCAGCAGGCGCTGAGGGCCTCCGAGCAGGCCTCGACCACACAGTCATCATATCAACCCATTCCTACGGATCTCACGCCAAGCCTGGACGGCCGATGTGGAGGCAACAGCGGGTACACGTGCAAAGGCAGCAGGTCCGGTCGATGCTGTTCCATCTATGGCTGGTGCGGGCGCAGCGGCGAATTCTGCGAGGAGTACTGTGATCCGCTCCATGGCGAATGCACCAACCCTCTCGACCCACTGCGATACCCCAAACCCGACTTGCGCAAGCGCAGTCACAAGCGCGACTTTACCGTCCGGAAGATCAAAGCGTCCTCGACTGGCAGATCACACGCTCCCGCCGTCCTCGTCGTGGTCGACAAAGGCGAGGGCGTGGTCGATGCGTTTTGGTTCTTCTTCTACTCGTTCAACATGGGCCAGAAGGTGTTCAACATCCGCTTCGGCAACCACGTCGGTGACTGGGAGCACACTCTGATACGGTTCAAGCACGGCAAGCCGGACTCCGTCTTCCTCTCCGAACACAACTTCGGCGACGCCTACGCCTGGCACGCGGTCGAGAAGTACCTGCCCAACCCGGACGGCAGCGGCACCATGCTCGGCACCTTCAGCAACCGCACCGTCGGCCGCGTCGCCAAGCGACCCGTGGTCTACTCGGCCGTCGGCTCGCACGCCATGTACGCCACCCCGGGCCTGCACCCGTACGTCCTGCCCTGGGGCCTCCTGCACGACCAAACCGACCGCGGCCCGCTCTGGGACCCGGCGCAGAACGTGCAGTCCTACACCTACGACCCCGACACCGGCGCCGTCCGCGCCTCAACCCGCAACCCCCGATCCCCCGTCGACTGGTTCAGCTACGCCGGGCACTGGGGCGACAAGTATTATAAGCTCTCCGACGCGAGACAGTACCGCTTCGCCGGGCAGTACCACTACGTCAATGGCCCTACGGGCCCGCGGTGGAAGAATCTGGGACGGAAGGAGGTGTGTCAGGGGTATCGCGGGCCGTGCCATGTCAAGCATTCGCTCGGGGATGGGCGCGCGCGACGGGTGCCGGTGGATGGGGTCGTGGATGTCGACGATGATGCGGGTGCGGATCAAGAGGAGGGTGGGTTGCCCGGGGGTAACTATACGGATGATGCGGCATGATCTGGAATGACTTGGGGGGTGTTCATTGCTTCCTTTTGGTTTGCAGGAAGTGCGCTTTTCGGAGTGAAAACGCGGCGCTGATGACTTGATCACCTTTTTATGATACCCTTTACATCATGACGGAAGGAAAAGCCCTGAGATGTCAAACCAAGGGACACTTGCTTTTGGGGGGAGTGATTGGCAAGCTTCGAGACTTGATAGACTGATGCTACAGCGACTTGAGTTTTCCTTTGGATAGAGCCGATATCCAATGATCTTCATGAGCAATCTCCGTTTCGCACATAACAACGGAATGGTACGAACGAAATCTGAGCTCCCTTTTTGCTTTCTCTTCTTCTTCTTCTTTACTGTTGGGAGAGCACCATGCAGCCAAGGCGTTCTAGATCCCCTTTGTGCATGCATGCATGCATGCGTTTCAAGGCTGATGATGAGGCTGAAGATGATTGACTGGAAGGAACCGAAGATGGTCCGTTTGTTGTGCCGCTGCGATAAGGCTGCGTCTATGGATCTAGATGATGGGGCCGGTCGGTCGGGTGCCCGCATGATGAGCGGATCACCTTGCTGTGCATGCTCATCGCGGTACGGTACCTTCTCTTTATGAACAGGTACAGGGGGGTAGGATTGCCTACTTACTTACATAGTGTGTAGCCATGAGGACGAAGGAGACCGCCATTATGTACTGTATCCCTTCGTATCGATGAAGGACGTTATCGTTTGCCCGCATGATGAGAGTCGTGGACAGTTCAGGCGCGCACGGGGGTGTAGTCGGGACTGGAGGAACAGGTACAATCCACACCGGCGAAGATCGGGGCCATGTTCGTTGGGATAGATGACATGTAGGGTTGGTTTTACTTGGATACCTTGACCGTAGGCGTCTCGTCTGTGAAAAGCAAGAAGTTGATATCTCTGGAGGTACGGAGGTATCTAGCGGTGGTTTTGCGGCTGATTTTCGGGCGCTCATGCTATCGGTGCTATCGCGACGCTAGTCCATGAGATCACCAGCGTCACCTCATCCTCATTCCACCTTCAAAGTACAAAGCAAGGAACAACTTGAGATCTTTTACGTCTAATAACATGTCCGCCTACATCTACACACGTCACCTGATGTGATCTTGTGCTCCTCACACTCCTATACCTCCTCCGCAACCACGAGAACAACAGCGACACTGTCCGTCCATCGACGACACTAGTCGCCATTTACTTCGCCGCGACCGCTATCGTCGCGCCGTTCGTAACGCCGGTAGCGGTCACGCACTCTGGCACGCTCGGCCATCCCCTGAGACACGCATCCGATTATTTGCGCAACGACCTGGACGTCACGCCTTGACGCTGCCAGTCAACTCAGACGTGTCCCGTCAGGAATCCGGCGAACAGACCGATCATGGCCTTCCAACAGCCTCAGCAACGGCCTCAGGCGCAACGTCAGTCGTCCTCCACAAAGCAGACCGTCGAGAACCAGGTGCCGGCATCACCTGGCCGCAAAAGGCACCTCGAAGAATCGCAGGAATGGATCCTGTTCTCGCCCGTGCAAAAGTCCGACGCGCAATCGCGAACATCCCAAACCCCGCGAACCGCGACCCAGCCGTCCGACCATGGATCACTGGAGACGCACGTGCGGTCACAAATCTTCATCGACAGTCAAGATGCCGGGGACGCGACATGTCTAGGCACGGAGCTGGACGACGACAACGGCGAGCTCGACAGCCTGGACGACGGATTACATGCCTTCCACCATCATCCCTTCTCCTCCTCATCGCACCAGTTGGACCAGAGTGGTGGAGCTGTCCTACCGACCCACGATGGCTTGGGCATGTTCCCGTCGTCCGCGGGGTTGCAAGAGCAGCTGTGGCAGTTCGAGCGCCATAATCCGCACCGCAAGCGGCATGTGCGACGACGCAGTAGTGTTCAAAAGAAGCTCGACAAGATGGAGGAAGAGGAGGAGCTTGATGAGATGGACGAAAGGACGGCCAGGATAGAGAAGTGGCGGCTCGAGCAGAGCCGGGCGGTGCTGGAAGAGATCGAACGCGAGACCAGGAGACGGCGGAGACGTATTTGTCGCGTGAGTGGGGTGGGAGGTGAGGCGAAGGCGCATGAGAGTGTTGCGGAATTGGGAAAGCAAAGGATAGATTCGGCCATCACCGAAGAGCCGGAGACGGTCAAAAGTGGAGAGCAACCTGAGCCGGCAAGCGAGTCCTGGTGGCAGCGCCTCACACGCCGTGTGATTGAGGATCTGATCGGGTTGGATGAAACCACACTATCGGTCATCTTCGGCGAACAGCTTTCAGACGATCCATCTTTGACACCTACTCAGCCCTCGCCGATTGCGGTCCGGGCCTCACAGGAATCGGCGGCCGTGTTCCATGACCGGGGCTATAGCTGGGAGACGAAGTTACTCGAACGGATCGCTAGAGAGCTCGGTGTGCTTGTCCATCAGCTTTCCGAGCACGAAGGTGCCTTCAGCACGTCCATGCGCACCCGAGAAGAGCCAGAGTATGCCGGTTTGCCAATGCCTGCTCCTACCGGCGAGAAACAACCATCCCTACGCCAGCAACGACGGCAAGCGATCAATCGAAGTCAATCTCATCCTGCGCCATCCGATACTCTCTTCCCACCCACCATGCCGCAAGTCACACTCTCACCCACCGGACCATCCGACACTTCGCTCTGGGGCTTAGACGAAGAATTAACCCACACCACGCAAGACGAAGAAAGCCGCCGTCAGCAACAAGAACGAGAGTACTGGGAACGCGACGTCGACGTCAACATGATCTTCACCCACCTCAAACGCCGCTTCTCCTCCCTCAACAGCGCACCCTCACCTCCACCAGCAGCAGCAGCAGAACCCAGCGGCGGCCCCTTACCCGCATCCTGGACCACCACGGCCTCCGCCCTCGGATCCTCTCCCGAATCCTTCCGCCGCGCCGAAGTCATCCGGCGCCATCACCCTCTCGTCTCCCGGGCGGCCGAGCGCGCGGCCGCGCAGAACCGACGCCGCGACACCATCCTCCGACAACGCCATCATCTGCAGAATATCATGTTGAAGCGCGCCGGGAGCAGCAGCTGCGCGAGCCAGAGTACGAAACGGAGT
>Ga0058704_10000719_pt1 | contig 16295 bp, 15 predicted proteins | sample AgamicMgSfe_FD_71363 | JGI IMG/M metagenome (GOLD analysis project Ga0058704, IMG submission 71363) | Agave microbial communities from Guanajuato, Mexico - Mg.Sf.e | ecosystem: Host-associated > Plants > Phyllosphere > Phylloplane/Leaf | place: Guanajuato, Mexico | collected 2012-05-30
GTGGTCAGGGAGGAGGAGATGCCGCGGTTGCAGTCGTTCGTCACGGCTTGTGATGAGATGGAGGTTAAGGGGGATGGGGTGTCTTGATTGTGGTATCCCTATTTGGATGAAGGGACTTTGGAAAGGTACCGGTGTTGGATATATGAATCGTTGTTGGGCTCGAGGTGGAGACAGTTTTGGAGGTAACGTGTGTTGTTGGCCAACTTTTACTGTACAATGTTGCTTTCTTGGATGTGATACTATGTATGCTGTTTTGATGGACCTTTGTATAGAAAGAGTATAGTACATATGTACTAGGTAAATATGAATGCATCAAGTGAAGGGTGAAGCACCTATGAAGCGAGCAGTTCAGAAGCCATTCGGTGACTGATGCTGTTGCTACAATCGAATGCATACATGTTTGTAGATTTGCCACCCGCCTATATGATCTGCAGTGTCGTCTTTGTCACTACTTCGTACATAGCTATGTAATATGTACTGTATTATCATAAGCGACGATGTCCGTGACGGAGATCTCAGGATAATGATGATTAATCGATCGACCGCGAGCCGCCGGCAGCCGCGACGCCGCGTGCCGCTGCAAACGCTGGCGGGGATGGTGGACTGGTTTCATCATACATGGTGATGCATCCAACGTCTTGTGCTTCTCTTGCTGCGCCCTTCTCTACATCCAACTATACATTCACCTCTTTTCCACCACGACTCGTACTTGTATATGGCACTCCCTCTCACTGGTGGAGTGGTGAGAGCTCGGAAGGCTTTGGGATCGATGTGAGCGCATCCGCTCGCCGGTGACAAGATTCGCAAGATGATGGGTGTTTGGTTCAGGACATGGCTGGCGACGATGTCGCTGCTCGCGGTATCGGCAGCCCAGTCGATCACGGCTACGAACGACAGCCAAGCTGTTGGCAATGCGATTGATATGGCCGTGTCCAATGATATGGCCCCGCTTGCAGCTGTCTTGCCACTGACACAGAAGGCGGATGTCAACTTACCTGTACGTCAACTATACGCACACTCGATGCGCTGCGTCGATCGAGCAATGCTGACAACGCTCCACCTTAGCCTTTTGGGCTTTCGGGCCCAGCACTGCTCATCAACACCTCCAACACCGCGCTCCAAGCATCGGATTCGGATTCCATCGTCGTTCTTTCCTGCGACGCAAACGCATATCCCGGTTTCACCAGCGCCATGGACATCTTCACCGCCGCGCAGAATGCGAATGTGACGGCGGTTGTCTGGTACTCCAAGCAGTCGGCCTGGTGTAAACTGCAGGGCTATACCGGAAACTATGGGTGGGTATACACCATGACGAGTGTGGGCGACACGCAGAGAATGCTGGACAACATCAACACATTATCAGGAGACAACTCGGGCTCGGGCGGTGGTGTGTATCTCTCGATCGGGCCGCCGGATTCGATGAACCAAGTTTCGAACGGGACGACGTCGGGTAGTAGTAGTAGCGGCGGTGGCTCCTCGTCATCGCAGCAGAGTTCGAAGGGTACTGGGCTTGGGCCCGCGCCCAGCACGGCAGTGGCGATGATCATTCTGTATTCGATCACTGGCATCATCACCGCGCTGTTCCTGGTCATCATCGCTACCGGTGCGATCAGAGCGCATCGGCATCCGGAGCGATACGGACCGCGCAATGTCATGGGCGGACCGCGACAGAGTCGAGCACGGGGTTTGGCCCGCGCGATGTTAGAGTCGCTGCCGATCGTCAAGGTCGGCGCCCGCGTGGAACCGAAGCCCACGGATGTCGAGCTTGCTGATGCAGCCACGGGAGAGCATTCGGATGCGAGGACTACGATCGGAGCCCAGGATGTGTCCGCTGGTGCTCTAGAGAATGGGCCGCCCGCATACGCCGAGACTAGCGAGCAAAGTCGCCCACCGACAGAAGGCGGCATAGCGGCCGCGAGCCACGGCGATCTCACCCGTTCGCTCACGACCGAAGAAGACACTCAAGGTTGCAGTATCTGCACCGAAGATTTCGAAGCCGGACAGGACCAGCGCGTCCTCCCATGCAACCACCGTTTCCACCCAGCCTGCATCGACCCCTGGCTACTCAACGTCTCCGGCACATGCCCCCTGTGCCGAATCGACCTGCGCCCGCAGAACTCGCGCACCTCGGCATCGAGCGAGGTAGACGAAACCGGCAATCCGATCCCTCGCGACGAAGCCATGGCGCCGCCGCTGAACTCCGGACGGACGAGCGTCAGACGCAGCATCATGCTCGGTCTGATGGGCATCCGACGACCGGATCGGATGACTCGCGAGGAGCGCGTCATGGCGTTACGGCAGTACAGGCGCCAGCAGCCTGCGAGGAGGCGGCAGGAGCAGGAAGAGGGTGTGGCGGAGACGTCGGAGGAAGAGAGTGGGCTTCGCACGAGGTTGAGGAATGTGTTTCGTGTGAGGACGAGGAGGACTGGGGTCGAGGAGGCGCGGCAGGCGTCTGATGAAGCTGCAGAGTAAGGCGTTGGGTGTTCAAGCGTTGGAGACGGTTAGGCGGAGTCGTTTCCGGGGTTCTTACAACAGGGTTGGTCTCAAGACGGCTAGGATCAGGATTTGCATACGGAGGTTTAAGTTCATTGTGGCATTTGCATGGCGCTGGGTTTTACGAGCTTGATGAAGTTATGTAGGGTTATGTTATGTATGTACGCACGCATTCATATTGGATTCGAAGAGTAAGGAGTTGCACCGCCAACGCATGTTCACTCCGCAATCAATGTATGCTGTTGACTTCACGGTCGGGTCTGGACGCCGGCACACTGGCCTTGGGTCTTGAGAAGAATGAAAAGCTGGGCTTGAGGAATAGATCTAGCGTACCGGCGCGTCTTTGGGTAAAACGGAAGTAGCGAGATGGATACGAGCTGGCGTCGTTTATGAGACCTAAATGGATGGATGGATGGATGTAACTCCAGTATTCTCAACCTCATCGATACATGTAATTCCCGCAAAGTGACGATCAAATGTTTCGTCTCATGCGCCGTAACTCCTCGCTGAGCAGACAGAAAACTCCGATCCTAAGCCACCTTTCATGCACTCCTTTCCACGCGTCCCAATCACTATTATTACCCTCGCTCATCTCATCTCTGCGACACCTTGATGATGTCGCGCTCGGCGGGGTTGTAGCGCAGCAGTTTCTCGATCAGATCCACGTGCGTGAGCATCATGCGGCGGCAGCAGTAGCGGTTCAGGCCGAGTTCGTCCATCGCGTCGCTGGAGAAGGTCAGAAGACTGTTGAAGAGGGCTGAGGTGTGGTGTCGTTTTGGGGAGCTTCAACTTACCCGTCGGGCATGACGTCGCCTTCGTCGTTGACGGGTGTGCTGATGAGCTCGACGTAGCGCTCGTAGAGGTCGGCGATGACCTGTCCCGTGATTCGTCAGTGTGCGGCGGTGGTGGTGAGGTGAGAGGGCGCGGGGGACTGACTTTGCCACAGGAGAAGCAGCGGATGGGGATGATCATGGTGACTGGGCTTTGGGTCGCTCGAGGGGAGGATCTCCTGTTTCACTGCGAGGAGTTTGCGCCGTAGATCAGATGCTCGAGATAGTGTTGATCGCAAAAGGTCGCGGAGCAGAGCAGAGTGTGGTCTCCGGAACTTTTCGAGCAGCGGAATTGCTCCGCCGAGCCGAGTAAAAGTTTCGAGAGGTGGTACCAGATGAGAATATCACTTTCCGATCAAGATCAATAATCTAGGACTGATTCAGTCGTGGATATGCCTAGGTCGAAGCAGAGCAAACGCAAGCGGGATGATGCAGAACCGAATGGCGGCATCTCGAAGAAGGCGCGACAAGAGCCGCCGACCTCGTCCGTGCAGCTCACGCATGAACCTGGTGAAGGCGTACAAAAGCCCGTGAATGGGCAAACACAAGATCAGCCGATCATCGCACCACGCAACGATGCGGAGAATATAGAGGACCAGGTGCACGAGGGGAAAAGATCCACGAAACGTCGAGCGCATAAACGAGGAATGGCCGCCCAACATTCGACGAAGCACGACGAGGGGGCTGGAAAGTTGGAGGAAGCCATGCGGTCCGCTATAGACATTGATGATGAGCTTGACGTTAGCGTTACCATGCAGGATGACTCGGTGACGCAGGTCGAGCAAGAAGGCAAGGAGCAGACGGATGAGACGGAGGAGCGCAAGCAAGCAAAGAAAGACGGGAAGAAGAAGCGAAAAGAAGAGAAGCGAGTGCGTGAGGCTGAAGAGAAGCAGGCTGCTGGATCGCAGCGCGCGGTGGAGAGGAAGGGTGCACTGCGCAGTACGACGAAGGCCCAAGACGACAGCGCTTTGGTAAAGGTCACGGACGGTAAAGCGGATGTCCCGAATGTCGGCAACGACACACACTTACGCTGGACCCTTGGTGAGCCCACGGCAGGCCGATTTCTCGATGTCGATCCGGTCTTTGTCCGGGACGAGGAAGGCAACGAGTATCTCATCAGCGCGATCAGTCGCGAGGTCCAGCTGTTGTCCGTCGATGATTCCTTGGTTGTACGGACGTGCTCTGTCCCTACGGGCTGCTCTGTCGAGACCTTCGCCGTGAGCCTGCATGGAGAGAATACGGTCTATGTCGCGCTTAGCGACGGCTCGCTCCTGACTTGGGATTGGCGGGAAGACAGAAGCGTAACCCGACCGTTCCAAAGTTTGGGCGACACAAAAGCTCTAGCTGTTGCGACGGACTCAGCTACGACTGAAGAGCGCATCCTCTGCCTTAGTACTTACAGCGGCCACTCTGCCGTCTCTATGGATGGTGACTCGCTGTATACGACTGAGCGTGACCTGCACTCCATTCGGGTTCTTGGCAATATGGACTACATCGTTGCACAAGGGCCGTCAGCGGTTGTGTGTGCGACGAAGAAGCGTGGGCAGGGCTCTGAGGCTGGTTATGTATGGACCGAACTTGCTGTGGGCAAGCAAGTCACGTGTTTTGACATCAGAACAACCGCTGTGACCTCCACCAGCAAGAAAGATCGTACGAGGCAGCCGGGGCTTAGTCTCGCTATCGGCAACACCGAAGGCCAGATCCATCTTTACGAGAATATCAGCTCCGCCTTCAACGAGGAAGGGCGCCAGAGCCTGGCTCCACCTCGCATCCTGCACTGGCATCGCGAGGCGGTCAAGACTGTCAAGTTCTCGCGGGATGGAAACTACCTCATCTCGGGCGGCAAGGAGACCGTGTTGGTGTTATGGCAGCTGCAAACGGGCAAGAAGCAGTACCTACCGCATTTGACCAGTGAGATCGAGCGCATTGTCGTCAGTCCGGAAGCCGATCGATATGCCCTGCAGATGGGGGACAACAGCATCATGGTGTTGAGTACGAGCGAACTGAAACCAGTAGCGAACTTTGCGGGATTGCAGCTGGCCGCTTGGTCGCAATCGCACCCTGCACGCCTTCACACAGGTGCAACGGCTTTCCTTCACCCTCAGAACGCTAACGAGATCTTGCTTACCGTGCCGGGCTCCATCAACGACACCACTGCACGTCCCTTTCTGCAGACGTTTGACATACAAACCTCCAGACACGTCTCAAGACAGGCGCTCACACGTAATAACGTGACGGATCTGAACCTCAGTCCAGAGAAAACGCCGATCATCCCGCCAGATGTTGCACACATGCAGATCAGTCATGACGGCCAATGGCTGGTCACGATCGACGAATGGATGCCGCCCGCCTCTGACCTCGAGCACCTCGCTACCGACGAAGAGCAGCTGCTTGCCGAACGCCAGAAGCGGAGGGAAGTGTACCTTAAGTTCTGGCAATGGGACGGTGAACAGGGCCTGTGGTCCCTCTCCACCCGTGTCGATGCGCCGCACGATCGCTTCGCAGACGCGCTGGGCTGGGGTGCTGGCCGAGTCCTCCAGCTCGCTACGGAACCGAACGCGAATGGCTTTGCCACGGTGGGCGAGGACGGCTCGGTCAGGATATGGAGACCGAAGACGAAGACGCGGCATGGAGTCATTGTCACAGACCTACAAGATCGGGCCGTGATAGAGTGGACGTGCAAGCGCATGATCGAACTGCCAAAGGACGACGAGCGCAGGGCCGATTCGCCAATGAACGATGGACCCCAAAAATGTGCACCAGTAAAAGCCTGCCTGGCGTACTCGGGAGATGGCTCCATGATCGCGGTGGCACTACTGACACACCCGAATGATGGCACGGCCGACGGCCCACTGCTGCACTTCATCAACGTTTACAGCGGAACCATCGCTGCGACGAGAGCAGGCATGATTCCCTCGTCAGAACTGCACGCCCTCGGCTTCCTCGACCGCTACCTCGTCGCCATCACGCGCCGGAACGTGCAGGTCTGGGATTTGATCGACGACAGACTACACCATCACCACAAGATCCCGGACGCGGAGCAGACATTACTAGCTGTCAATCCTGCCGGAGGGACGTTTGCGGTTGTGGTGGAGAACAAAGTGAGCGTGTACAGTGTGACCGACACGCAGCCGGCGTGTAAGTTGGAGTGTGAGAGCGCTGTCGCGGCCGTGTTGGCTGCGGGGAAGGGCGGGAAAGGATATGTTCTAGTGTGTGAGGATGCTACGGTGCGGATGCTATCTTCGACCGGACCGGCAACGGGACGGAGATTCGCGTCTTTGCCTGCTGCTCAAGATGTTTCTGCTGAACCCGCACTGGAGGCGGCGAGTACCAGCATGACAGAGGCCGAGGTACTCGACCTTAACGCCGCGGCTGTCAAGCCAGAGATCACCACGGGGACACGGCCGTTGCTGGAAGAGACGGAGGATGATCGGCCGGTGGTCCGGCCCGAGCAATTGGCGAAGATCTTCGATGTCGGCCAGAGCTTCGCCATGCCGCCTGTGAAAGACATGTTCGAGGCTGTCGTGGACTTGTTTGGGCGAAGGCCGCTTGAGCGGAATGTAGTGATGGAGATGGAGGCGTGAGACGTCCGTGTATAGGTGATCTATTGGGTAAATGTAGCTCGTCGATATTCTCACATCCACTTCGGTCGTGACATGTCGGCGACCAGGACGTTAACGCTCCGGTGCATCGCTTTCATCCCTTCTCGCTTGTTCTTCAGAACCTCGCAGCAACTTCGTGAAGCCGGACAAAGTCGCACCATAAGACTCATTGACGTTCAGCGCGCGCCGACGAGCTCACAAGTCCTGAACGGAGAGCATCAGATGAGTCGTAACAACTTGAGTGCTGCGCGCTTATCTCTTCTTTTTCCCCACCACCTTCGTGAAACCATCCTCGTCCACCTCCGGCTCCACCTTCTCCTTCTTGCGCGCCGCGGGCACAAGACTCGGCGCCTCGCCAGCCTCCATATCCACATCGCCATCTTCATCCTCACCGAACCCCTCCCAATCCTCATCATCATCCACCTCCTCCGCCCCATTATCAATGACCTGTATATTCGTCTTGATCTGCCCTCGATTCCGCCACCTCTGCTCCAGCTCCCTCACAACCCCCATATCAGGCCCCTGCTGCTCCGCTTCCGCACCAAGCAGCGCTTTCCTCACCCTCAACACACCCCTCGCGACCTCGACCTCGCTGTCGTCTTCGACGTTGCAGTCGAACTCATCCTGCATGATCTGCAGCAGGAAAATTTCCAGTTCTTCGGCGTCGGTGTCCGGGCGCGAGGCGAAGAGTTCCGAGACGGCGCCCGCGAACCAGTCCTTTTTGTCCAGTGTCGCTTCGCCGCCCCAGCCGTTTTGTACCGCGACGTGTAGTGCGGGCCAGAGGGAGAGGGCGTACCAGATGCCGGTGTCGAAGGCGGATTGCAGTTGCGCTGGGGTTGGGGGGAGAGGGACGCCGCCACCGCTGTGGTTTGATGCGCTCGAGGCGGTGGGCGTTGGGCCGGGCTGGGCTTGAGTTGACATGGCGATATGTAGTGTTGTGAGAGTATTATGGAGATGGAACTGTTTGAGATCTCTACATGTGTAGATGTGAGGTGCCGTGTTATCGATAACGCGACGAGACTAGGGATAACGCTGGAAACGCCAAGCATTGCATTCGTTTGTTCTTTCATCGCTACAGGTTGCATGTGTACCAATACATAGGGAATCAGTATGTTCTGTTCTCTCTCTCACTCTCTCTCTCTCTTTGTCCATTCTTGAGCACTGAAACATGTCTGTACAACGAGTACTCGCAGCTTGCTGCTACAATCATCTTCTCAACTCTGAGACATCGTCGATAGAAGGCCTATTGAGACCTCTCCGACGATGCTCGAAGTCCCCCTGTGGAATATCTTGCACTTTCTCGGTCTGTTTCAGCTGTACGCCCAACCTCTTCTCCCAGCCGACCAGACACTTGGTATGGTCCGCCTGCGGCTCGACCTCTTTCAGCGCATCGCCCAAGTACCGTCGCGTGAGGTCCGGCAGCTCGGTCTGGTGGCCGTTGTGCTCCATAAAGTCCTTCGTGATACCCAGATCCTTGACCAAAAGGCCGAGTCCAAAGCCAGAGTTGTACCGACGGGTAATGCCATCCCTGCGGAAAGTGTCGAGAGTCGGGAAACAGGCGCCGGTCCCCACGTTCAACACATCGATCATTTGCTGCGGGTCTAATCCATACTTCTGTCCCGTCACCAAACTATCGCTCAACGCACATATCGACGAAGCCATGATGTAGTTGTTGAGCGTCTTCATGGCATGGCCGTTGCCGAGCTTGCCCATGTGGAAGATGTAGCCGGCCATGCATTGCAGGATCGGCTTTACCTGCTCGAAGGCTTCGGCGCTGTCGGCGCCAACCATGAGCGTGGATTCGCCTGCGTCGGTTGCGTGCATGTAGGTCTGTGTGATGGGGCTGTCAACGAGTTGGAGGGAGTGTTCGGCGAGCTCGCGTCCGAGAGCTATGGTATCGAACGGGGAGGAGGACGAGGTGTCGACGATGATGGTGCCTACAGTGTCTCAGCACCATCGTCACATGGTTTGATTTCTACACCGCGGGACATACCAGCTTTCAAGTCGGATGCGATCCCATTCTCTCCGAGCAGCACCTCTCGTACGATCTTACCGTGTGGTAACATTGTGATGATCACCTCGCAATCCGCAAAGGCCGTCGCTTTGCCCATGGACGCGGTCGTGTTTTGCCATTCGGTCGCCGCTCGCTTGGCTCGGCTTTCATCGGCATCGTGGACGACGAGACGGTAGCCGGCTTTGGGAAGGTTGGAAGCCATGGAGAAGCCAGCATTGCCTAGACCAATGTAGCCTACGGTTCCGACAGCTGTCCCGGCATTGGCATGTGTGCCGTTGGTTGCCATGTTGGGTGGTAGTTAACAAGAGAAGGGTGATCCTCTTTTTGTTCTTCTTGTTCTTCTTTTCGGCGACTGAAGCAGTAGGAAAGAGTATGGAAATGGAAAGCAACCGCTTTGAAGGTAGTACTCGCTCTGTACAGATCATCCGACCTCGGCCATGCCTCGAGCGGAGAAGGTTGTCGCATCGGACTACCTCCTACGTAAAGATGCCCATTCTCGCCTCGCCGTCTGTATGCTGTATGATATTCGGCAGTCGACGCTTTCCAGTAGTGAAGCTGCCCATGCTGTCCTCCTGAACCCGACTAGAGAAAGCGCTTGCGTTCGGAAGTTGCTCAACCCGCGGTCGAGGGCATAGTAGAGAGTCTAGAGAGTAGAGGCTGAAGGGTGGTAGATTGGTGACTGGTGACATGGTGGCGCTTGTGGTGGGCGGAAGGACGAATGGGGGAACGCCGATTGCTGATCAACCTCGCCCCCCCCGCAAGGGCGTCAATGTTTATATCCTCATCATCAATGGAACTCGAACCCGTCTCCCTTTCTCTCCAACAACAGGCTGAAATCTCCAAAACCCCGTTGACCGATTCACCGATGGCGATGCTCAAGAAGTTAAGACGTGGCAGCAAGATCTTGACCGATGGCACCACCTCCACCCCAAGACAGGATAGCATCTCTTTCTCGCCTCCCGAGACGACAGCGACGAACAAAGAGAAACTTACCTTCTTCGACTTGCCGGCTGAGCTTCGCAACGACATCTACGACCTGGTCGCAAAGGATACCACGTTGAGGCTACCTTCCCGACTCAACAAAGCGCGAACGAAAGAACCGCCACCGATCGCAGGCCTGCTGATCGCATCAAGGCAATGCCGGACCGAATTCTTCCCGCTCCTCTACGCCACATCAACATTCCTGGTCGAGATCAAGGACTTCGCCTTCCGCAACCTCATGCGCGTCGTATCGAGTCTTTACAGTACCGAGCTGAAAGCTCTCCGCGACAACCCAAACCTCGTCATCCAGCTTCGCACGCAGAACTGCACGCGTGACAACATCGCGTGCCTCCGACAATGGCTGGTCGCACGAGCAGATAGCCTTGATCGCTTGCCGTGGAATTACGAAGTTGTCGACGACGGCCCGGTGACTGATGCTGGTCGTATAAGACTACTGCAGGAGTTGGCCTACTATATCCGGATCATGACGCGTTTGAATGAGAAGTTGGAGGATACTGTGCAGTGGGAACTGGATGCGATCATGGCGGCTTTTGTGAAGAAGTCTTCGATGCTGCATACAGATATTCTAACGTTGAACAAACGGGGGATTGGTTCGCCGCAACAGGTGCGAGGGTTGTCCGGGGGTGGTCTACGATGAGCGCCATTGATGAGATGGCTTGCGATGAAGTCTTGATGCGCCGGAGCTCTTCAACGAATCAGCGACGAGATACACGGCTGGCTGGTTGGCACCCATGGGTGTTCTCGGATGGCCATCGAATCCCTCTTACTCCGAGAGTGCACGATGGGCGTGCTTATTCCCTGCCAATGGACTACGGTACCAATGGAACCCTCTCGATAGACTCGCCTCGCTGTTGAGTTCGCGTTCACGTCCAAAGGCATGGCTTCGACGACGGGTGGGAGAGTTAGGAATGCAAGCTCGTCATATGTCCTCAAATGACCGAGTCGGAGTATGAAGAAGCTGCCTCAAACACGACCAAGTCTTGCCTAGACGATTACAAAACCAACGAGGATCTACGGATATCGAAAACGAGCTTTGCTTGATACCTTTTACCGAAAGGGAAAAATAAAAGGGTGAGATGTATTCGACCTGCACCAACAGCGCCAGCGCTTCTCACTTTCAACGATACAAGCCTGCTTCAATCATGTCAACGATCAGACGCTATCGTGCGTCACCGTCCTGCCCATCACGAGCAGCATTCGGTGCACGCCGGGAGCAGTCTGAACCCCACACCTCTCACGCCATACCTGATATCCGCCAGCGTGCTCGTAAATAGCCTGCAACATCTCCTCCACTCTTTTGTCAGGCATACCTTCCCAACGATCCGGAGCTTCTTCAGGCTTGCCCGGGACCAACACCAGAGCTCCCGAAAAGGCGTACCATTCCGGCAGCCTGCCCAACAGAGTGTTATAACTCTGCAAGGCGTGCCGCGCGATGCCCCTCCCATGGTGCTCATCGCGGATGACGAATATACTCACGAAGATGACTCCCTCCCGAAGAGCGTCTCTGGCCTCGTCAGTCCGGATCTCCTCACGTGGCTCACCTTCCCTGTCGAACAAGGCTTGCATACAGAAACCGGTTTCGTACAGCATGGGCTGCGACTTCTTGATGTTATTCAACTTCGGGCGAAGCAGTGCTGCGATCCAGTCATTTCGTGCGGCAGAAGGTTTAGAGGTCATGGCTTTGGCCATGCGCCAAGAGTGGAGATAGCCGACTTCCTGTTCTTCGGCCTCTTCAACACCCTCGCCCTCACTTGGGACGGTGAGGAAGAATTGGACATGATAGCCGAGGCGAATATGAGATAGATGAGCTTCGTGTTCCACACGCAACCTGCTTGTCAGTCTTGCCGCACGTCTCTCACCAGACTGACCGTATTGGACGTCGACCGTGTGTTCCACTCTGGCGAGCACGAGTGGCTCTGATGGACCTACGTCTTCTCCATCTCGCATGATTTTCTTGCCCTTTGACTGTGAGATGCCTTTGAGTTCCGCCATAGGTCTAGGTGGCGCTAATGGTCTCGATAACCCAGCATCTTCGGCCTGTGTCAAGGCTTTCTTACTCTTCGCCTTCGGCATGCTTTTCGGTCTCGCTGAAGGCCCAGCGACTCCCAATTCCTCTGTTAAACCTGCATCTTCTTCCTCGTCCAATTCCCTCTTCCTCTTCGACTTCGGCCCGCCTTTCGGTCTCGGTGCAGGTCCCAACTCCTCTGGTAGACCTGCATCTTCTTCCTCGCTCGAGTCCTTCTTCTTCTTCTTCGACTTCTGCGCGGCTTTCGCTTTCGGTGCAGGTCCGGGGGCTTCTGGTTTTGAGCGACGAGGGCGCTTGTTATCCTCTCCACCCGAGTCTGGGTCCTCTCTTGCGCGCTTCTCCGCTGCCTGGCTCCTTGTATTATAACGTGCCATTTTTGAGTCTGGTCTGAACTGCTACTACACTCGGTACAGAGTGGCATTGCGACTTTTGAATACTCCCTCGATCTTCTCCCATCATCAACAGTCGCATTGTCCTGTACTACGCTCATTTCCACGAGTCGCGGATTGCCATTAAGATTTTGCATACTGTCTCAAAGAACCACTGATCGTTCAATGACAGAGATGGACAAAGGGATGCCTAGAGGGACAATGCAACTTGGGGATCGCATTCCTTTCAGCTCTGCCTTTGAGGGAATATTACAAAAGAATGCGCTTTGTTCAAAGCGGCGCTGAAAGGGTGTGTATTAGACAAACGGTAGATTGCCAATCTTCATGTATGGATTGTGGACTCTGTGGCTGACAGTACCACGTCGGGCTTTTGTAGAGCATTTTGTAGTCCAGTATCATCACTTTACTCGACTACAATAGCCAGCTCCCACTTAGCTCATGCCACTGAGTACAAAGCCCGAGTACTTAACAGCACTCAACCCGGGAGAGTGTTACCACAGAGATGCACGCACGTGAGCTGCTGCAGAACGGTCGGTGACCTGTCTCCTCAGGCATCCGTCAGAGTTCGCGGACTGACCGAATTCGCCTTTGTCCCCCATAGACTCATATACAGGGCATCACAAAGCAGCTGTCATTACCCGCTCCAGTAGGAACAACCACGTGACCCTTGATAAAGGTATGCTCTTTGGCATCTCCCTTAAACGAGATGGAATTACCGTGCATGGGTCGATCATCCGCTCGCGTGGCTCCAGTTGATGCATCGAGATACGGCCGCTCTGTCTGCTGTCTTAGTAACAGGAAGTCTGATTCCGGATGATTGACAATGTCCTTGCCTTGTTCTCGCCCTTGAGATGGTGGTTCAATAGTCTCCGTAGTTCCCCAGTGTTCTCGGGCTTGCATAGATCTGGCATTGGGTGGTTCGTGAAGGTGAAGCAAGGCAACAGGCTGGGAGGTACTGCGAGGTCACTCGTTGCTGTTGTGACTCCGGAGCCACTTCTGCTTGCTCTTCATCTATAGCCGACATGCTGCCATAGCTAGCAACAACTAGAGCGAGATTTTTATACTCTCGAGCGTCGCCCTGTGGTCAATCCAGTACCCGCATGTCGCCTCCGGAAACGCCAATGCCTTGTGGACTTTGTATTAACATTCGTTGTTGCTTTTCTGGCAGGCTACGACATGGCACCCACCCGGATACACAACAGCATATCCGAGCAAGCACATGCAGCAAGATCAAGTTCTGGAACCGTCTCCATGACACTGACAATTTCTTGTGGGACCGCAAAGCACCATAGAGTGTGATCCGTAAATCGTGAAAGGAACGCTTGCCTTCCTTGCCGTGCGGATCTCCAAAGATGACGGCCGGAAGGTCTCTTGCGTTCGGAGGCTACAGGACGTTAACGGAGATCTTCAAACCATCGCGAATGGTCACGGCCACGTCCTGTTCGACCAAATGTGTCGCAAGGGAGCGGCAAAGGGTCGAGGCCACTAATGTGGGTGCTCTCAGCAAAGGTCTCCGTTGGAGCGAGATGTCATAGTGAGCGTTTTGAGATCGTGAGGTAAAGATAGCTTCTTCTCTTGTTTGCCTTAGCAGAGGTGGGATGAGATGGGTATTGCAGTCGTAAGATGTGTTCTCGAAAGCTGGCGCGTTCAAAGTGTAGCCAAAAGCGCACCTTAATTCGTGCAGGTAATGAGAGGGGAGCGACCCGGACGTGTTCAGAGTAGCGGGAGAATCCGGCGCTTAGGACACAACATCAGCCAATCCTTCAAGAGGCGTGTAGGCGTCGGTCCTGGATTGTCCGGCGTACCGAGCCGACGATCGGGCAGAAAACCACCGAAGGTGCCGGAAGGGAATGCAAACGCCTCTACATCGAACACCAACCACAGAAGTAGCTGACAATGCGGAGGCCCGAGGGGAAACTCTTTATTTCGTGTCTACTACTTCGATTACTCGGAGAAGAAGCTTAAATAACATAGTACATTGTTCAGCAGACAATAGCGATCAATTATAGACTAGAATCGTGTGTTTAGCATGTGTCGTTGTTGAGTTATCATCGCCTTGTCGTCGATGTTAATATGATGAGCCAGCGACACCCGGGCCTCCGCATTGTCAGCTACATATGTACTTCTGCAACCCTCTGTGAACGCCATAAGAGAACAATATTGGTACGGTAAGCTACTACGTCGATCAATAGCGTGGACCAGCCCCCATCATCCCTGCGTTCATGAAAGTCCAGTTGGCAAAAAGTTCCGTCAATATTCAAGTGAATAATCGAAAGAAGATGAAGACAGCGCAAGCAAAAGAATAGTGTGCCTCAACCCCGAATCGAACGAGGGATCTTGTCATCGCTTTGGCATCGTACATTGGATACGAGTGACACCTACAAAGTTGGTCAGGATGTCGGCGAACCCTTCGTGAAGGGTTATGTGACTTACGCATTACCACTACGCAAGAATTAGTTTCGAGCATCAAGTGAGAATGTCGCAAGATCATTTACCTGTGCCATTGAGGCCAGCCTCATAGATGTTTGATGATGTGCTTTGTACGCAATATATTCTTTGTCAATTTGTCGGCTCCGCTGCGCTCAAGGTTCGGCCCCTGGTTCGAGTTAGTATGGACCTGAATCTTCAAGTATTTCTTGTATTGAGATGCAACGCGAAGGACACTGGACAAAAGAGCGTTCCCGCGACACACTCTTTGTGATACCTCCTCGTGATGGTCTTTCGATCTTGTTGTTTGCTTCTTGTGGGAGAAAATTACCGGTAACGGTACAGATAGGGGTTGGAGTCCGGACTTCGGTCGGGAGTCGGCCTTTCGTCGGCCAAGATTTCCGGCCTCGATCAACTTCGAGCTTCCAGCGGTTGTGAGGATAACCTACATACTTTGACACCATCACAACACTCTAAGTCCACACTCTACCGCCCATCGTCCACCTTTGATACGCACATCATGCCTCCTAAGGGCGCAATCCGCGGCACGGCAGTTGGCCGACCACAGCAACGAGGAGGTCGCGCCCGCCAAGTTTACGACGAGCTCACCAGCGCCGAAAACAGGAGCGTCGTCACCTCGATCGCATTCTTCGCCGTACGTGATGCGCTGTTCAGGAGCAGAGAATAATAAACGATGACTAAGGCATGCGGATGAACAGGCCGGCGTAGCGTTCCTACACAGCAGCTGGAGCGAGATTCTACTTCCCCCGTGAGTGAAGGCGCCCCAGATACATGTGCCGAAGTGCTACTAATACGCTGGGCAGTCTTTGAGCGCGAGACAAGATTCGGTTCAGTGTACGATACGAGATTGGAAGGAAGGGCAAGGGCACCATCCGGCTTCTGGGCATAGCGAGGCGTTTCGGACAGTGCTCCAAGTGGATGCATTGAACAGCGCAGATCTTCGAAGCTGCCGCACCGCAAGAATGCTTGAGTTTACGGTGTCTTTATTGACGGTTGGAGCGGAATGCACGAATGGACTTCAAGCTCGGTCCGAGACAGCTGTTGTAAGATAATCGAAGGGCTACTGTGTCGAGGGCGTGTCCGCCAACGCTACTCTTCACTCCTACCCGGCTAGCTTCTCCGCCCAAGTTACTACATTTCTCGTCCACCAGTATTACAGAGTCTTCGCACGCCTGTGAAAGTGGCGCCATTGTCTCCACTGATGCCAGCCTCCCCGACTGCCATCACGGCACGAGCTCAGGATTGACTACAAAGAACTATCGTGATTGATCCGGACAAAACTGGGGAAATCGGCCTTTCAACATCCGTATCCGATTCTGCTACGCCGACGAAGGATCATACTCGGATTTGGAGAACTATCGCTCAAACTGTACAGAGTCCACGGCTATCGTACCTTTATCCCACCACATCGGCTGTCATGCGTTGTAGCCATCCGCAATCGGTCCGTGGGAGTACAGATCATCCATCAACGGAACGGTCCTGATACTACTC
>Ga0058704_10000720_pt1 | contig 16274 bp, 13 predicted proteins | sample AgamicMgSfe_FD_71363 | JGI IMG/M metagenome (GOLD analysis project Ga0058704, IMG submission 71363) | Agave microbial communities from Guanajuato, Mexico - Mg.Sf.e | ecosystem: Host-associated > Plants > Phyllosphere > Phylloplane/Leaf | place: Guanajuato, Mexico | collected 2012-05-30
CGGCTGACGTGACCGACCTCACCACAGTTGTAGCACTTCTGACCCTGGGTGCAGTCGCGGGACATGTGTCCGAAACCGCCGCTGAGAACTCGTTAGCTGACATGTATTACAGGAGCCAATGCGCAAAACGTACCAGGTGTAGCAGGTCTGACCGCCCTGCTGGCGCTGACCACCGTAGCCACCACCGTAGCCACCCTGCTGCTGGCCGTATCCACCGCCCTGGTTGCAGTTCCTGGCGATGTGACCGACCTTGCCGCACTTGTAGCTGCACGGAACCATCAGTACTTGTCACGACACCCACAGCTCTTGTCAGGTGACTTACCACTCCTGGCCACCACCACCACCGCCCATAGCGCCACCGTAGCCACCTTGGCCGCCCTGCTGAGGACCACCACCGTTCATGCACTCGCGAGACAAGTGTCCGGTCTGACCACCTATCATGATTATGAGTATGTCGTCTGGAAGTTAAGCTTGAGTTGTGACCTACAGCGGTAGCAAGACTTCTCCTTGGGAGGAGCGGGGCACTCTCTGCTAACGTGGCCCTGTTCGCCGCCTTATCGAGACGTATTAGCTTATTTCGACTCCAAGTCTGGCTTCCATTTGTTCACTCACAGTTGTAGCAGGTGGGGTTACCCTTGGTGGGGCACTCGCGGGCTTGGTGGTCAGTAGCACCGCCTGAGAGGAGTGGATATTAGCATGGCTCTCTTGGTAGATATTGCGGCGAATGGATCGATGAGAGCGCTCTTGACATCTTCGAGATTCTTCTTTTCTTGACATTCATGTGAACATATTGTGAACCACCATCCTTGTGATCCTTGAGTGAGATTTGCAGAACGTACAGTTGTAGCAAGCGCGACCGCCGGGAGCGGGTCCTTGTTGTCCTTGGAAGTCCATAGCGAAGATGAGATGAGACGAGATGTTATGAGTTCTGCGAAAACTTCAATCAGTACAGCTGCCCAGATTTGACTTCGATCGCTCAGAAGCGCTCTGTAGCAAAGCAGCTACTCACTAGAGGTTATGGGTGTATGAGATCTGTGTGATGTGTCTGTGTAACTCTGGATGTTGCGCAACAAAGGTCTTATAGCAAATCTGTTAATAAGGTTGTTCACACCAGACTAGACGATTTTTCGAGACGGCGATGTGGGCGGCGCTAGCGTGCTATTGGCTTAGCGGATGACGTACCGCTATAAACTTCTCAGACGGAGAGGGGCACATGGGCTTATCGAATATCAGACGACGGCATCAGTCAACACCAGACGAAGTCCGTCTGGATAATAGCCGAATAGTGCGGCGGAGATCAACGTGTGTCTTCATGCCTTCAATAATCTACGTCTAACATACCGTATTTGCCGACGACATTCACGCCGCGCTATGTCCTCATAACAGCACCACGTCCGACCAGGCCCTTGAGTGCCATCATCTGTTCTTCCCCGATCTTTACTTCTGGTAGCGCCTTGCCGCCCTTGCCTTCTGCAGGCATGAACCCGATCTGCTTCAGATAGCCTAGGTACAGTGTCACAAGCTCTTTCGTAACACTGCTGCCACTTTCCGGGTCCATGCCGTCCTTCTTTAATGCTGTCACTGCATTCTCAGTCTGCAATAATCTCTCCGTCGTGGCAGCGACGAAGTCACCAGTCAGCATATCAAGTAGTGGCAGCGCCGCAAACTCTTCGCCTTCGCCTTGCTCGACGTATTTGAGTAAGCGCTGCCGCCATGAATCGTAGCTTTCTGGTTTGACGTCGTAGTATTGCGTGAGAGTGCTCAAGAACTCAGACCAAGCTAGTCGTGGTTGCGGCTGGACCTGTACGGTTCCGACCGAACCGGAGACGCCGCGAGCTGGATACACTCCTGCTGCGACCACAATACGCGCAACGTGATCTACAGGCACCATGTTGATTGTGTTTTTAATCGTCGGATAGTGACCCAGCTGGACGCATCCTTTGAGCATCCTAATCAAGAAGTCGTCTGTAATGCTCGCACCGGTCTTCGAATCACCCAGCACGTAGCCAGCACGTATGATCGAGCCGCGCAAGCCACGCTGTCCTGCTGCGCGTAGGAGATACTCTGATGCCCATTTCGTCTGGCCGTAGCCTGAACCCAGGTCTTTGGCGCTGCCTTCGAGACTGTCCGACTCTGCGATACCGCCCTTCGAGCTGGAGAGTCTGCTATAATGGTCAGTATCTAACACTGCAGTCGAGGATACAAATGCTACTCGTTTGGCACGATGGCCCTCAGCTGCGAGATGACATGCAGAGAGTGTAGAAAGGACGTTCGAGGGCTTGAGGTGACGATAAGTCAAGAGCCAGTCGACGCGAGCCCCGTTGTGGATGATGAGGTCTACACTGGTGGACAGCTCCTCCCACGTCTTTGTATCTAAGCCAAAATGAGGCTTGTCAAGATCACCGGATAGAGGTGCCAAGCGAGAGGTAAAGGAGGACTCCCATAGCCCATAGGCGGAGAGGGTGCGTTGCAGACGCGCATGGAGTGATGCATGAGGCCCACGCACTAGGGTGTAGACTTTGTGTATTGTAGAACGGGACAGTAGGTTGTGCAGGATGAAGGCACCAAGAAAACCTGTTGCACCAGTCAGGAATACAGTAGAGATGGCTTGGTCATCACTCGTTGGAAATGACGCGGGCAGCTCCTTGGCCAGCTTCATAGCATCTCCAGCATAGTCTTCCACTGTGCTAGCAGATGTGCCTTTGGGAGAACCCTCGAGTGATTTGGAGAATTCGGCCAGTGTTGGGTGTTGATAGATGTCTTGTAGCTTGGCACTTGGATATTGACGTCTAAGCAGCCGTATCATAGAGTTTGCCTTGATACTGTTACCTCCAAGATCCAGCCATGATTCCTCAGGAGATATCGTGTTAGATGGCACTCCCTCGAGTATATCGGACCAGCTCTCTGCTACTGCTAGTTCGGTAGAAGTGAGGTTGGCCGTGGTTGGTGCACGCTGGGGCAAATCTGTGAGCATTGAGAGCAGGACTGGCCTATCGGGCTTGCCGTTCGGGTTTAGTGGTATCCTACTGATTGCAATGATCAATGAGGGCACAGCGTAGATCGGCACCTTTGTCTTCAAATAATCCCGCAATGCTTGTCGTAGTGGTTCATAGCGCTGCATCATGGCAACAGCGGAATTATCATTTGAGTCATCAGAAAGTCCTCTTGCTTGAAGCCAGTCCTTCCATGCGCCGACATTCGGTACGACGAACGAGAATAGCTGTCCTTCTTCATTCTGGTCTCTGCGGTACAAAGTCACGTTCTCCCTGACGAGAGGATGTGCTGATAGGTTAGAATCCAGATCACCAAGCTCAAATCTGAAACCCCTGATCTTGACTTGGTTGTCCACCCTGCCCGTGCAGACTACATCACCACTCTCGGTATATCGCCCAAGATCACCGGACCTGTACATCCTGTCCCGAGGACCAAGATAGTACTTCCTCCATTCTGGCGTTTCCCCTTGAGCAGAGAGGTGCTTCTTGTCTTGCTCTAGCCACTTGTTGTTATCGACGAAAGTATTCATGACAAACTTCTCGCGATTCGTGTCTTCTAGTCCCAGATAGCCTTCCGCAAGACCTGCAGCCCGAACATAGATCTCCCCTTGTTCGCCAATATCACATTGACGTGATGTGTTCTCCCGGTCAATCACCAGAAGCTGCACGCCATGCATGCCTTTCCCAGCTGGGATCACGTCAGGCAGAGAGTCAAGATGGTTAGTGCCATCACTTGCAGGTCGTACTGCGAAATAGCTGACAGCTCTTTGAGTCTCAGTTGTGCCGAACATATTGATGACAGTCGTATTCGGAGCGAGCTCTTGCAATCTTCTCACATCACGCTTGATGAGCACGTCTCCGACGAAGAAGGCATTCTTCAATGCTGGGAACTGCTCCGATGTCTCTCCACCTACGAGAATTTGCCCCATGGCCGGCGTCAAATGCGTGACTGTTGTTTCATACTTCTTCATCCACGACGCGAGCTTTTCATGCTGGATGTCTTCAGCGGATGGCACATATAGCTGTGCTCCCAGGAACAGCGGGGTGAAGATGTCCCGCTGAATAGGATCGTGTGCAATACCAGATAACATCGTGAACCTCTCTTTGTCAGACAAGCCAAATCGCTGTGCCATCCAGGGAAAGTAGTGTAGCAAGGAGAAATGTCGTCCCCGTACGCCTTTCGGTCTGCCTTCCGATCCGGAAGTGAAGGACAACGTTGGTGTCGAATCTGGTCCAACAATCACGCCTGGTATTGTGTTCTTCTGTGCCTGAGCATCATCGAGTGCATCCTGCCCAGTCTTCATCTTGCCGCCCTCGACCCCACCATCGTCACGCAGATACAACTCGGGCACAGTAGTCCTTAAGTCCAGGTTCTCAGTGATCCAATCAGTCACTTCAGCAGCAAAACCACCAGCATGCTCTGTAGCCTTTTTAATCACAACCAAGGCTCTCGGCCTTGCAACGTCCAGATAGATGATTTGGCGTGCTGGCGGGTACAGAGGGTCAATGACGGAAAAGGTAGCTCCTGCTTTCAGAACACCCATGATAGCCACCACAAGATCCACTCCTCTGTAAGAGTACAACATGACAACTTCCCCACGCTGTACGCCAGCATTGACAAGATGATGTGCGAGAATATTGCTGGCCTGGTCAATAGCACGATATGAGAACTCTCGCCATGGTGATGTCTCCACGACGCAGTTGCGCTCTGGGTGTCTCAAGGCATTCTCGTGGAACACTTCGTGGATGGCCTTATCCCACGCACCCCAGTGCAAGTCTTCCGTGGGATCTGGGCGGACTGTGGATGCCATCTTACTTGTCAGGATGTGCTTCAGGACTCCAGTCACTTCAGCACTGTATGCTCGGCCTTTTTTTATATGTCACCATGCCCACCATTGATGTGTCGGCCCGAGTCTTATCGTTATCGGGTTTTTTATGTGACCGCGCTGACTCTGACATTCGAAACACAACTTTTGCATCTTCAGCCATTGCCAATCCATGCAATTATTTCGATAGCAAGAAAGTGACCTCTGTGAGAGAGAGGAACACAAACAAGTAGCAAGATGCCTCCGAAACCACAATCCCGGAGACCGGCTTCCAAGCTCAAGAAGGAAATCGAAAGAGAAGAGCCCATCGATTACAAGCCGCATCATGTCGAAAGTGGAAATACAGATGCCTTCGACAATCTGCTCAAACCCTTCTATTATGGAAAAGCTCTCACCGATCCGATCGATACTGCGCGCGACAAGTGGAACTTGCTGCCGGCCTTCCTCAAGGTGAAGGGTTTGGTTAAGCAGCACATTGATTCGTTCAACTACTTCGTGGAAGTCGAGCTGAAGAACATTGTGCGTGCAAATCAATGGATTCACAGCGACATAGACGATAAGTTTTGGTTTCGGTACACAGATATCAGAGTCGGATTGCCAAATCGACAAGAGGAGGACAATCTACAGGGCGAGGACTCGACAATCACACCCAACGAATGTCGTCTTCGAGACATGACTTATGCTGCACCCATCTTCGTCGACTATGAGTATCTTCGAGCCGATCGAGCCATTCGACGGACGAATGTGAGAGTCGGTCGTCTACCAATCATGCTGAGAAGTTCAAGATGTATTCTCAGTGGCAAGTCAGAAAGAGAGATGGGTCCACTTCAAGAATGTGCAGTAGATCCTGGAGGATATTTCATTGTTAGAGGGTCAGAAAAGGTCATTCTTGTGCAGGAACAGCTCAGCAAGAACCGTGTCATTGTGGAGTCATTCAAGGGTATGATTCAGGCTTCTGTCACTAGTTCCACGCATGAGCGCAAATCGAAAAGTTATGTCCTGGTGAAGAAGGGTAAGATCTACTTGCGCCACAACGTGCTTGGCGAGGATGTGCCTATCGTGATAGCAATGAAAGCCATGGGCATACAATCAGACAATGAGATCCTCCTCCTTACAGCTGGAAATGACGAGACATATCAGGACGAGATGACCATAAACCTTGAAGAAGCAGCAAAACTAGGGATCTTTACACAGCAGCAAGCGCTGGAATACATTGGTGCTCGAGTACGCATCAAGCGACCACCAGTCGGAGGCCCTCGTCAGAGAAATCCGCAACAAGAGGCATTGGAAGCTCTCGCTTCCGTCATCATCACTCATGTCCCAGTTGTTGCATTGAACTTCAGGCCAAAGGCTATCTATGTTGCGTTCATGACGCGGCGAGTCATGATGGCTATGCATGACCCCAAGTCAGTCGATGATCGTGATTACGTGGGAAACAAGCGACTGGAATTAGCTGGCCAGATGCTTTCCTTGCTGTTTGAAGATCACTTCAAGCGGTTCAACACAGAGTTCAAGATGACCATCGATAGAGTGCTGAAAAAGCAAAATCGCATCCAATTCGACGCGCATGAGCACTTCAGGATACATTCCGGCCACATCACAGCAGGTATGGAACGAGCTATATCTACTGGCAACTGGAACCTGCGACGTTTCAAGATGGAGCGAGCTGGTGTTACTCACTTGCTGAGTCGTCTAAGCTACATATCCGCACTGGGCATGATGACCAGAATCTCCAGTCAGTTTGAAAAGACTAGGAAGGTCAGTGGTCCTCGAGCTCTGCAGCCTTCACAATTTGGTATGCTCTGCCCTGCGGATACCCCAGAAGGTGAAGCTTGTGGTCTGGTCAAGAATTTAGCACTCATGACGCATATCACCACTGAAGATCCTGACGGTCCTGTACGAGAGTTGGTGTTTGCACTCGGTGCAGAAGACGTCACTGCTGCAAGTGGAAACGAAATCTACGAAGACGGCTCCTACATTGTGTTCATAAACGGTACCCCTGTTGCTCTTACCAGCCGTCCGAAGGGCTTCTTGAACTCATTCAGAAAGTTTCGCCGCATGGGCCGGGTCTCAGAATTTGTAAGTATCCACATCAACGATCATCACAACGCAGTACACATTGCCACCGACGAAGGACGCATCTGTAGACCTCTGATAGTCGTTGAGAACGGAAAGTCCAAAGTTACCAAACGCTATCTTCACGCTCTGAGGGCTGGTAATCTCGAATTCGACGACTTCCTATCTCGGGGTTTGGTCGAGTATCTTGATGTGAACGAAGAGAACGACTCTTATATCGCCATCTACGAAAAAGACATCAACGAACATATCACACATCTGGAAATCGAGCCTTTTACAGTCCTTGGTGCTGTTGCCGGTCTCATTCCCTACCCTCATCACAACCAGTCTCCTCGAAACACCTACCAATGTGCCATGGGTAAGCAAGCTATTGGCGCCATTGCTTACAACCAGTTCAACCGAATTGATACCCTCCTCTACCTTATGGTTTACCCGCAAAAGCCACTTTGCAAAACTCGAACAATCGAGCTTGTCAAGTACGACAAACTTCCGGCCGGTCAGAACGCTACTGTGGCTGTCATGTCCTACTCCGGCTACGATATTGAAGACGCTTTAGTCGTGAACCGAGCATCATGCGACCGTGGCTTTGGTCGTGTTCAGGTTTTCCGCAAGGTCACGACTCAACTCAAGAAATATGCAAACGGTCTTTCCGACGAGTTTGGCTATCCCGATCCAGCAGTACGTGGACAGCGTAACATTGAAGCGGACGGCTTCGCTGCAGTAGGCACCAAACTCGAAAAGGACGATGCATATATCATCAAGTCCACACCACTGAATACCACATCAACCAACGTCAGCGGCGGAAACGACGGCAGCAACACCGAATGGAAAGACGTTGCCATGGCCTACAAGAACCCCGACCACGCCTATGTCGACAAAGTCATGCTCACCTCCAACGAATCCGACACCACCATCCTCAAGATCCAGACCCGCCAAACCCGCCGCCCAGAAATCGGCGACAAATTCTCCTCTCGTCACGGACAGAAGGGTGTTACCGGCATCATCGTTAAGCAAGAAGACCTCCCCTTCAGCAACCAAGGCATCGTGCCCGACATCATCATGAACCCTCACGGTTTCCCGTCCCGTATGACGGTCGGCAAAATGATGGAGCTCCTTTCCGGTAAAGCCGGCATTCTCTCCGGCAGCTTCCAATACGGCACCTGCTTCGGCGGCTCGAAAGTCGAGGACATGGGCGATATTCTGATCGAAAAGGGCTTCAACTACGCCGGACGAGACAGCTTGACCTGCGGCATCACCGGCGAGCTGCTACCAGCGTACGTCTTCTTCGGGCCCATATACTACCAACGCCTCAAGCACATGGTCCAAGACAAAATGCACGCGCGTGCCACCGGCCCCCGCGCCATCCTCACCCGCCAACCCACCGAAGGTCGCTCGCGCGCCGGTGGTCTGCGGTTGGGAGAGATGGAGCGGGATTGTCTGATTGCGTACGGTGCAAGTCAGTTGCTGCTGGAGCGGCTGATGCTGAGTAGTGACAAGCACGAGGTCGATGTTTGTGAGAGTTGCGGCATGATGGGATATCATGGGTGGTGTCAGACATGCAAGAGCAGTAAGGGCGTGGCGAGGATGACGATTCCGTATGCGGCCAAGTTGCTGATTCAGGAGCTGGGGAGTATGAATATTAGGGCGAGTTTGAAGCTGGAGGATGAGTTTTAAGGGGAAGATGTGCTGGAATGGATGTTGTTTCGAGAGGATAAGTGAGGAGAGACGATCGATCATGCCTGTATGATGTGTTAAGCATAGCCGGTGGCGTTATTTTAATTGCATTTGCATCCAATCTGATTTCAGACTCATGTCTTCTACTTTCTTGCCTCTTCCTGAATGTGAATCTGAGACTAATACTCGACTACGATGAAGATCGATGTGGTATTATTGCTACGCCAAGAGAATGGTCATATGAAGTCTGTTTGAACACTAGTCGGGCTTGCCAATACATCCACGATATAATGTCCGCCAATACCACCACCACCACCGCGAATGCCGCTTCTCGTCCACACCATCTCCCCGCCCTCGGCACCTCCTCATCTATTCGTCAATGAACTCCTCCATCTCGAAACCGACCCCCCTGCCCGCCGTCACCGCCTCCTCCCATCCGACATTAATCCTCCACCTCGCTCCCGCGTCCAGCGCATCACCACCTCCTCCTGCTCCCGCAGTCGCCCCCGCACCAGCACCACTTCTCACCAAAAGCCTCAATCCCGCCAACGTCGCAACCTGACTATACACATCCGCCCTTGTCGGCGCCGCTCCTGGCCCTGGCAAGATAGCGTGAAAGATAGCCAGGAGGCGCTCGAGTGGGAAGGGCGATGCGGCCAGGAGTCGACGTGGAGGACGCCGGGATTTAGCGCTGGGAGTGCGGAGGGAGGAGAGTGTGCTGTTGGCAGAGGCGGATGTGGTGGTAGAGGTGGTTTTTGATTTTCGAGTACGTTTGGCTTTGGTGGCGGAGCCGCGGGAGAAGTGGAGGAGGTCGGTGCGGGGCGGGTTATAGGAGGCCAGGTAGGCGGCGCAGAGGAGGTAGGCGGAGAAGTAGGGCAGGGTGTGGGTGTGTGTTGCTGGAGGGGTTTAGCAGGTGAGCAGAAATCGAGTGCGGTATGGCAGCACACATACACTTAGCAGATAGACCGTTGGTGCTACTGGCTTCACTAGGTCGCGGTACAATTCTCTGTACTAGTACTCCCTCATCCTGGAAGAGCGCCCTTCGTGCCACGAGCACTTTCGAGAATTCGCGAGGTCCATGCGTGCCTTCCACAATGGTCGATGTGAACTTCGGCCAAAGCGACTCCGCCAATTCACGAAAGCTAGGAACGTCACGGGCAGTATTCTTCGCCAACGCATCCCAGATCGTAGCAAGGAAGCGAGGCCAGAGCCATGCGGTGTCGGCGATGTGCATAGCAGGCGTATAGTCGGGCGGAAGAGAGATGTTCGCTGGATAGAGAGGGGGCGATGAGAGCGAAAGAATGTGGATGGCTTCGTTGCGGGTGTAGGAGGGGAAGTGTATGTGTGGCGTCCCTTCGCGGTGGAGCATGCGTGGGCTGGGGTCTGTGACGATGAAGACGACGATGAGGTTGTGGATCTAAAGGTGAGTTAGCATTCGTGTGATCTGAGTGGCTGTGCAAGTGCACTCGCAATTTCACTAAGACGCGCTAGTGCTGGGATGAGTGTATGTGGTGCATCTCGCTGTTTATCAATGCCATCAAAGACGAGCACGAACTTGGAGGTCGGACCACTGAAGCTACTACCACTACCGTGGCTAAGTAGTCGTTGCAAGTGCACCAACAAAGCACTGAGATTCTCTGTCCGGACGTAAGGACTCCGATCCATCTGCTGCCCTGTCTCGCCATCTACAGCATCGAGACATGCAGCGATCGTGCGCTCAAGGAGGTGACGGCCGGTGATACATTCCTGGCACTTGACAAGAGCGTGGACAAGACCATTGTGAGCAAGGACTGCGGCAGTGATGGTCGATTTGCAAGTGGCATCAAGGCCGTGAATGATCAGATTGGGTGGTGAGGGAGCCCGTTGCTGCGTATGTTAGACGATAGGAATACTCGGGCATGCAGATTGGGAAGCATACGGAAAGAAGACATGATAGCTGGTGTAACTGTCTTTCGCGACACGGAAAACGACTACTGACTTCACGTAATTTGGCAGAAAGCACTGGTGCCATATTGAGACATCACGATGACATGGAGTGAGGTCGGACGTCTTGAGGTTCCGGGAATGCTTCACGTCTGAAACACGACAGAAGAGACGCGGTCACGTGATAACCCCCTGATTTTCTACCGTTGCTGTATTCAGCAGGACGGCATTGCAACTATGCCAGTGTACCACAGTGCAGTAGCGCCCATTTATCAAGAAAGCTTTCGTATTTGCTTACATATGTGTACCTCGTTACATCTCGTTGAACTCGTTGCTCGTTGTCAATTGGTAGCATTCAAGGCCGAGCCGCGCTCGACGTCATCCAAATTAGGCACCTGCTTTGCAATAAGCACAACCCCTCTGCTCATTCAAGCTCTTCCTTATATCAAGCTCTCCCTTTCCTAGCAGCCTTCTACTGTAGTGTTATTTTGCTCTTTTCTATTTTCTGATACTTGTATCGTGCTTCCGTGAGATCACTGTGCAGCAGTCAACCTGTTCAATATGCCATCTAAGACTCTCCTCGCTACCATCCTTCTCTCCCTCGCACCATGGGCCATCGTCCCAAGCGTTGCCGGTGCCCCTGCCATAGAGCAGCCACAGAAGTATCTCAGCGGGGTTTTTGAGGTTAGCCAGCATCGATTGCCTTGATGGTGACATCCCTGACATGGAGGCTTACTCGTCACAGGAAGTAGTAGGCTGGGAACATACCAAGGCAGTCATTGTCACAGTAAGAAATCCCCCTCTTTAACGATGATTAGTCGAGTGACGGTCCGCTCTGATGTTGGTGTGTGCTAACGTGCGTGACCATCCACAGACTACAGTATACTATGAGGCGCCCTATACCTGGAAGCCAACTGTTCGTCATACCTTCGGATACACGCGCGACCAGGCTTACCTAACCCTGGCAGGCTCCGTGGCAAAGCCGAAGTTGGCAGTCTGTGAGTTAGCCGTGCTTCTTGTAACGAGCTTTAAGCCGAATGCAATCTATACTACGAATTCGCACCCAGCTCTAATCTTAGCGGCGAATGTGGGGAGAGTGTGAGGGACGGCATTGGATAAGAACTAACCGTTACTCTATCTCTAGGCTCCATGGCAGACGGTAAGTCAATCCTGCTTTTCAGGAGCTGTCGCGGCTCTGAAACTGAACTTTACTGACTGTATCTTAAGGCGCCATGGCAAAGTGTCAGCCTCTCCTCTTCCTTCCAGTACCAATCAGACGCAAGTCAAGACTAAAATATCCGCACAGCAACCATGGCAGCACTGTCCCGAACAGAGTAAGCCTTGGGAGAATTGCTCTAAAGCAGCCGCTGTTGCTACGGTGAGTCCTTGCTTCTGACCAGCGCCCCTGCTGTTTGGCCTTGGGAGAAATGGTCTTTCATGTCAATACTAATACACAAGTAGCCTACTGCGTCCCCTCAATAGGGGAAGCAGAGAACTTCGGCAATCCCTAGGGTGAGCTATAACCTTCTCCCGCACTGCTTGCAAGGAATGACGATTCACGGCAGAAGTCTCATGGTCATCGGACTGTCATCGTGCCAGAATCGACAATGGAGCTTGTGCTTCTTGGTTGAGGATGACAGGACGCACGAGGCAGGTGATATGGCAGGGCGAGTAGGCACATTTAGGCCGGCATCTGAAAAACTGGCCTCTTTGGTCATGATATTCGTGATGCTTCCTGATTTACTGTATCAGGTATATGTGGTCTAGATCTATTTCTATGTTAAATTCGAATATATCCTTCCAGCGTTACCGTACCTCATATAGTGCAATCGTGATCATGCCATTTGCCAGGCTCGAAGTCACTACATAGATTTCGAGTACAGACGCCAAGCAAGCTTTGGCAACAAGGTCACGTGATGAGTCTCTGGATTTCTGCCGTCGTTACGTTATTCAGCAGGACTGCATTGCAACAAACACGAAACTGACAGTCCACGGGCAGTACATTGCAGCAGCTTCTGTTTGTCAAGAAGACTTTTATATTTGCTTACATATGTATACATTATGTACAACTCGTTGTTAATTGGTAGCATTCAAGGCCGAGCCGCGCTCGACGTCATCCTCATTATATCGCGCTCTTTCTTATCAAGCTCTCCCCTCCTGGCAGCCTTTCGCTGCGAGATCAATATGCTTTGTTCCATTTCCTCGTACTTGATCGTGCTCCCGTGAGATTGAGATTACTGCGCTACAATCCACTTGCTCAACATGCCATCTAAGACTCTCCTCGCTACCATCTTCTTCGTCCTCGCAATGACTGTTGCGATTGTTGTCACAGTAAGTTGCTCCTCTCACATCAAACAGCCGACGTACCATCTTCGGTCCACCTGAATACACGCAGTTGCTGACCAGCATAACCATGATCAGACTATAGCATACGACTCGCCCTCTAGCTGGAGGCCAAGCGTTCGTGCCATCCCTAATGACAGACGAGGAAGGGACTCACTTATCTAACACGGCATAGGCTCCGTGGCAGGGTCGAAGTTGGCAGTCTGTAAGTTAGCTATACTGCATTTACCAGGCATCAAGCAAGACGCTAGTGCCAAGGCCGAGCGCGTCCCTGTGCCATGAGTGTGAAAGACGGTAGCGAATTCGGACTAACTTTCATCTTCTCTACCTAGCATCCGTGGCAGACAGTCAGTACATTCACTCTGCTCACCCTAAGACATTCAAACTGACTCAATCTCCAGGCTCCGTGGCAAATAGTCAGCCTCTCCTCTTTCAACTGAAATACTGACCAGGCATGAATGGAACTGACACAATAGCATAGCAACCATGGCAGCAATGTCCCGGGCAGAGCAAGCCTTGGGAGAAATGCTAAATGCAGCGGCCATCGCTACCGTAAGTCCTTACTGCATGGAAGCATGCACCAAGCAAAGAAAACACTGATGCACAATCAGCCCGCCGCGCCACCACAGTAGGAGTAGCAAAGAGCTTCGGTCATCCTTAGCGTAAGTCATGCCCGTTGTTTGTTCACTGGTCGCAGGGACTGACGATACCTTGCAGTTGTGCTCGAAAGGTCGTCGCAATTGTAATTGAAGGATGTTTTCTTGCTACCATTGTCGTGGTGCTTCTGTTTCAAGCTATGTGTAAGAGCACTAGTCTAAATTTAACCGTGTATTCAAAGTCGTCCATATCATTACGATCTATACAACGCCATACAATTATGGCGATATCTTACCATCCCCAGAAATACATCAAACACAACCTTTCAAGCTAAACGTACAGATCTCGACTCACTCAATGCGGCTTATCCTCATCCTGGTCAAAGTGCTGCCGTGCCCATGGCGAGCGCAGTCGTATCGTCTCGCCCTTGAAAAAGAAAATGAAAGGAATCTACAGCGTAGCACATCCCCTGTCAGCTCGTGTTCTTCCTGGACGTCTAGTAATGGCAAATAAGAGAAGACTTACCGGTATCAACAAAATACTTAAAAACGCCAGTAACGACGACGCCCACTCCAGGCCCATTTTCTCGTACATGTATGTGGCGAACATGGGAAAGCCGCCACCGACTGTAGGATTATTAGTCAGTATAAGTAGCTCGGATGATCGTGAAAGGTATCAGCTTACCTGTATTCCGCACAAAGATCACACCCGCAAGTGCAGACGCAGAGTACGGACCGTATGAATCGACCACGTAGTTCAAGATACCCAAAATGACGATATAAATGCCCAACCCGAAGAGCGCCGAAGCGAGGATCGGCGCAATCCAATGGACGCTGCTAAACGAGCACCATGCGAACCAGAACAGCGATACCGGTAGCATGATTGACCCGGCCAGACCCATCCACATGCGTGCTTCTGGGACACCTTTCCCGTTGTTCTGCGCCACGCGTCGGAGGTAGTAGCGTTCCTGCAGGAAGTGAAACGCCGCACCGATGAGCGGTCCGATGACTAGCCCAAGGAAGGAAAGACCCGCTTCACCAGTATTGAAGCCATGCCCATCGCCGAAGACGAGAGGAAAAGCTTCATTGAATATGTAGACAAGACCATAGATGAAGCCGTTGTAGATGGCGGAAGCGTAGGTGATGGGTTCGGTGAAGAGGAAGATGAAGGGCCTACTGAGGGTGATTTTGAAGAGGGTGTGCAGGCCTTTCTTTTCGTCGGCGTTGGCGTCAAGGATGTTGGATGCGGTGCCGAGGCCTTCTTTTTGGATTGTCTTGCGGACGCGCTTGGTCTTGCGGTCGAGGATGGTGGTGTGGCGGGTTTCGGGGAGGGTTGCGATCATGAGGATCCAGTATGCTCCTAAGATTGCCATCTTTCGAGCTGTTAGTAAAGGTTATTATTCTGTGACTTTGAGGAGACATACTATGATCCAGATATTAAACCGCCAGCCCTTCCTCAGAGCAATATAGCCAGTGATTACCAAAGCTAGAGGAGGCCCGCTCGTGCTGCTAACTCCGTAGATTGCCATAGCAGGTCCGCTGGTATTTCTGCTCCAAAGATCACTGACTGTTCCTCCAGTGTTTGTCAACGGCGCCGCTCCAAAGAACCCGCCGATGAAGCGGCAGACAATGACTGTGCCAATGTTCGGTGCAAGGGCGACCGGGATCTGGAAAATGACGAGGAGGAACCAGCTTCTCTGAGTTAGCACTAGGTCGTTGACATCGAACAAGGTGGACGTACGCAACAAAGTAGATCGGACTTCTCCCATAGTACTCGCTCAAAGGTGCCAGAACCAATGGTCCTACAGCGAATCCCAAGACATACATAGCGAGCCCAAGAGTAGACACTTCCGCAGAAACACCAAATTCTGCTGCAGCATACGCCGCTCCGCTCGACCATCCTCCAGCACAAAGACACGTCAAGACATTGCTCATGCTAACCAGCACCGTGATGTACCACTTCCTCGCCTTGCTCCAATTCCGCGGATTGTCCTTATCATCTGCGGAGTATGTGATGTATATTGGCTCGTCCGAGTTTGGGTTCTTGCGCACCCAGTCGAGGGCGTCATTCTCGTTCAGGTAGCGATGCGACTCGGCTTTGGAGAGACCCTCGGTGGTGCTGTTGCGAGCGGTGTTTCCCTCCAGGCTGGAGTTTGTGTGGAGGTCTTTCTCGAGGGCGGAGGCATCGAACTGCTCGGTAGGAGGGACTGGCTCGATCGGGGCCATTGTATATGATGCCGTAGGATCAGTGGGAGGACGAGGGATGAGGAGGGAGAGGAGATGAAGAGGTCGGCACTATCATAATCAAGGTGGTCTTTCTCCCACAATCGCGATCGCAACCCACATCGGAGCGGCACTCTCACACGACTTTTCCGCAAGCATTGAAGATCTGACGTAAATCGCATCTGATGTCGTTGTGCTCGCGCTTAGCGATTGGCCAATGACGACCCAGCTTTGTAGTCTTGGCCCACATGGACATACAGACTTTTGAGATATGTTAGTCGGGTCGATCGCTGAACTTTTTTTCTGAGCGGGGGGGTCAAAAAAAGAACGAAGAGTTTGAAACAGGCTTAATATACGACGGAAGCACGTAAAGAGGGTAGGTCTTCGGCGCGGAGTAGCGCTTATATAGCTCTTCTACTCTATCTATTTATATACTTTATATACTAGGTTCCGTCAGTAAGAAGCGCGATCTATCGATATCGCGTATTTTTATCGTATATTAGCAGGGTAAGGCCTAGTAAGCGAGAGCACTTTTCGAACGATATACTTTATACTACCGCTATAGGTCTTAGAGAGAAGCGGTCGCTATCGGAAGATAGCGTGAGAGTATCTCTTCTACT
>Ga0058704_10000721_pt1 | contig 16267 bp, 15 predicted proteins | sample AgamicMgSfe_FD_71363 | JGI IMG/M metagenome (GOLD analysis project Ga0058704, IMG submission 71363) | Agave microbial communities from Guanajuato, Mexico - Mg.Sf.e | ecosystem: Host-associated > Plants > Phyllosphere > Phylloplane/Leaf | place: Guanajuato, Mexico | collected 2012-05-30
AGAGTGAGAGGAATTGCAAGTATCTCGAAGAGCGCTGTGATGCATTCTTGGTAAAGCTTGAGCATGATTTGCGCGTGATGACTGAAGAGACGTTCGAGGAGCACAAAATCGGATTGATTAACAAGCACTTGGAGAAAGTGAAGAACCTGGGTCAAGAAGCGTTGCGCTTCTGGACTCATATCACCAGTGAGATGTTTGACTTTGAGCAAGGTACGTTCGCTACTTTTCACTATATACCCAGCACTCTTGCCCTACTTCCTTGTGCATTTTCTGACTTGATCCACCAAACATCAACAGTCTCTCGCGACGTTGAACACATTGAGCCGCTTTCGAAAGTCGACATGCTCGAATTCTTCAGCCGGTACATCCATCCCTCTTCTTCGACTCGCGCGAAACTGTCTATACATCTTATTGCACAAGCGTCTACTGGAGCTTCTACAGTAACTGAAGACAGTGCGGCTGCCAAAGACAGTGCGGCTGCTAAAGAGAGTGCGGCTGGTGAAGATAGTGCTGCTGCTGAAGATAAGGCTGCTGCTGAAGAGAAACTTGACGCTTCAGTGTTACGTGCCGAGCAAGGCGTTGTAGCAGTCAATGGACCCGAGCCTTCAGCGTCCAGCGAAAGGGTTCCCTTCAAGATTGAGGATGTCAGAGCCTGGAAGGCCAGTCTGCATCTTTCAACGGCTGCAATACCAGTGAAGAGCCTACACGAATTTGAGGAGTTTGGATCGAAGTCATGATGTCTCTGTACAAGTCGTTTACTTGGCCCAGTGGTAGAACCATCGGTTAATGGAGTTTGCATACATTGATCGCGAGTATTTATACATTTGCACTCACTTGTTAGTAGACTGTAGTTTCGTGGCGAATTACATCCCGCGTCGTCCTCAGCCGGTTTCAGTCGTCGCAAGTCGAGGCCGTGGGAAAGACTCGACCGTTCGATGCTTACAAACAGCCCGGCACGCTCAAAGTGTACTCCAACATGATTGTGTAATACTTCGTGCGAGTGGCCGCTGGCGAGGCGCACCTCTTCAGCTATTGAGGCGAAGAGGAGGGCATCCGGCTCAAAGACGTCGTCAAATCGAGTGAGGAGCAATTGAACGTGTGGGATACTATCCGTCTGCTCGCAAAGGAGATGGTGCTGGAAGGTAGTACCGGGCAGGGACAAGGAGATGGAGACTGGGGGCCCCTTGGGGGAACTCAAGAGTCGGCTCCGAAGGATTGGCCACCCAGCGCGGTGGCGCCCGCGTCGCCGAGCTCGGAGAGATTCGGTGCCTAGTTGCTTACTGAGGTCGAGCCCACTCGTCAATTCTCTTCCGCATGTTTCCCTGGGCTGCCAGGCTCCGGCTGTCCTCGATGCCCACACGGGCGCCCTCAAGACCCAACCCAACAACACCATCAGGACTCCTCTCATGATCAGGGCTAATAACCTGCCTCATACCCGAGCTACGACGCCACTCCTCAATGCCATCTCTGTCAACAGCCTGCACCATTTTCGCCAACACACTTTCCGCATAATCATGGCTTCTCTCATCACCGAACTCCGACGTCTGGAGATGTGGCGGCAGGATCCCGAGCTCACGAGCCAGCTTCTTGCTGCGCTCGAACGCCACTTGCGCTTTGACGACATCGTGGTTACGCTGATTCTTGGTGATGAGTTGGTAGCGGTCAAAGTCCGAGCGCGTGCCTGAAGCATGTACGATCTCCAGGCCCTGCTTCGCTTTTGCCACATCTGGCCCCTCTCTTTGCTGATTCGAAGATTGTATTTCCTTATCCTCGGTGCGTCTCTCGGCCTGAACACGCAACTTGAAGTCCAGACCTTGCTCCAGTTTGGCAGTATTGGCCTCAGCTGTGCGCAGCTGCTCCCGCTCCTGCGCAAGCAGCTCGTGAGCTGTGATTTTCCTGCTCAGCAATGGCAGGAAATTTGCGGGAAGCTCCTTCATAGTTGCGTCATGTTATAGCTCATCCATCGAGACGACACGGTACAGCGCCGTCTCACGCTCACGCTGGGCTTCCAAACACCCGTGCAATTTATTCTGGGAGACTTGCTCAGCGATGTTCTGGCCTTGGCTCTGCCGTGTAACTTGTTCCAGTTCAAGACCTTCCAACATCCGGCTTCGCTCGATGTTTACCAGGGATAAGTTCGACAAGCTCGCCACTGGAACCTTGATCTTGTTTCTCTTCGGAGGCTGATTATTGGACAGTGCCGATGCCTCTTGTGGCAGTGTCTGGTTCGGCGACCTCCTCGGAAGCAGCTCGTATGCTTCTACTGGCCCCACTGGTTGAACAACAGATGCCTGAAAAACGTTGTTAGTTCCATGATGCTCTCCGGACTGTTGCGTTTGCTGAGCTGATATCCTTTGGGGAGCGCTCGTACGACTACCATTGAACTCCGCGCCCTCGGTCTGGCCATGGTCCATCGCTTCCATAATGGCTGATCGTAGCTCGTCTCTAGCCTTCTGCAGAGCCTCGAGCGGGTCTGGGCGCCGAGTCTCCTCTGAAGTTCTGTTCCTCGTTTGTGCTATTCGTCTTTCCAGCGACTCTCGACGTTGGCGATGGGCCGTCGAGTTCCCTGTTCTCCTTCTTCCTGTGTCCTCCGAACCTGAAGCATGCTGGTTCACGGGACGCGATTCAACACCATTACTCCTCGATCTAGCACGTTTTCCTTGTGTTTCTTCTGCCTCTTCACTCTTGCGCTTGCCCGTGCACATTTTCAACCAGTGGAACACCATTCCTCTAAGACGCTAAGGATTACGGAAGTTAAACCGGCAAGATAAATACAGAGATCGAGTCTTAGCGTCGGCTTTGGGTCTCGTGAGACTCTATCGTGGAATGGAAGGTAGAATATACAGCGCACAACAAGACGAGACAGATGGTCAATCGAGTGTGGTTATATTAGAGAGATTGCCCATGAGACAAAGGTTTATGTCTTGTCCCACGTGTTTGGCTTTGTCAGAGACGCATAGCTATCTCTTCTACTCGTTCTCCCTTTGTTGTGGAGATCTTTCGTTCATTGGCTGTACGCCTGACAGACAGCAGCATGCTCGATCCTCTGGCGATGAGCGTGATACCATGCAAACGCAGTTCTCCCCCTCCAAGCAGCAGCAATCCGAGGTGGGCACAAACTTGAGGTGTATGTGAATGTCTGGTGTTATCAGCGGGGCTGCGGACGCCGAGCGCGAGACACATTCACTTCCATGCCAAGCCGGGACCAACTCGCCGTTCGCTAAGAACTCCGTTCCAACACTTCCTTCCCGCCAAACCTCGCCTTCGCTTCGACAGCTGCGACTCGCGACATTCCACCCGCACCCGCACCCGTACCGGACTTGCTGCTTACTCGCGCTCTTCCGCACGCCTACCACGCTGAACGTAGAAGCAACGCTCCTGCTCAATATTACTGACTCGGGGTAGAAACTCCCTGCTTGCCGCTATCCGACCGTAGCTGCGCACAATCACCGATCATGACGGCACCACCAAGTGTGCCAGGATACAGCTTTGCACCGAGCCAGCTGCAGGACTTGGACGCCGCCGGCGGTGCGTCTACAGCGACGAACGGCGACCAAGATGGTGCAAACCTGGCTCTGCAGTAGATGCGCCAGCATGTAGACTTGAACACAAGTCGTGGCATCTACGGTCAGGAGGACACCATACGGAAGCGCATCGCCGACGAGATTGAAGAACGTGATGAGCATACGAGCAAGAGATCGAAAGTCCAAGAATCGCAAGATTCGGTAAGGAAGACCCTGCTATCCTTTGATTGTCGCAAGACTTGGTTTCCACCCTCGGACAGTGTCGCTGACTTTTCGGCATCCAGCACCCTCGCAATGTTGATGCAGACCAGACGATGCAAGATACATCGATGCTTAGACTCTTGAAGCCCCCACCCAGATTCCCTTCCGACGACGACGCTCAAAAGACCAACTCCCCCGGGCCTCCAGCACTAGCCGAGCGAGACTCTCGTGCGCCCTTCACCCCACCACCAAGTCTCTCGCCAACAGGTCCGAGGCCGACTCCACCCTCAACCTACGAGGACGACGAGACCTGCGTAGACCCCTCTTACTGGCATGCCCACGTTGCGGGCAGTGGCCCGTCACTGATCCGGATCCTCCGCGACACCCGGGCTTCGAACATCACCCCCGTCATGGACTTCGACCTCGGTGAGCTCCTCGCCCGTCTTGGAGAAGCAGCTAGAGCTTGTGAGGAACGACTGAGCGGAGTCGACCTGGCGCGAATCCTGAACCCAATCAAGTCCTACATCGACTCAAACCAGGTGTGGGCGAGTCTGCTGGAGCCTGTCCTGGAGTAGCATCACCAGAAGCTGCAGAAGCTGGCGGAAGTCATCACGGCGAACATCAAAGCGAAGCGTGACCCAAGGCTGGAGGCCGAAGGCTTCATCTTCAATACTAAAGCGGAGCCGAACAAGATCCGCGACGTGGTCAAGGGGTTCCACGTGTTGCAGACGATTCAGTTTGAGTTCTGCTACAATCAGCATATGAAGCTGCAGAAGTACAGGGGCAAAGCGATCATTGTCGCAACGCCGTATGGGCTTATCATCCTCAAGCGCCGCTATCAGATCTGCGCCGAGAAGGCCGCGACCAAGTTCCGCAACCACGCAATCTACACTTCCAAAGGCAATGGTCCGATCAATCTGCCCGAGGAGAGGAAGAAGGAGGTTTGCTATCTGTACGATGATCTGGACGAAGTCCCCGATGCTGACACCGAGCCTCTGCCGCTCACGTTGAGAACTCCTCAAGTCAAGGATTGGAGGTTGGAGCATTGTCCTGGCATGGGCAAGGTGGCTTCGTATGTCGACATGAAGCAGAGGTATCACGAGGACCCTAACTTTCCGGTCAGGATCATCGCCCGCATAGATGCTCACGGGGCCCGAAACTTCCAGCAGATCCAGAAGGATCTCGAGGCGAAGGTATGCCAGATTCAGGATGAGGATGTTGCTGAGACAGAGGCCGATGCAGAGAAAGCTAAGGCTCAAGCTCTGACCGACACAGCTGCTGACGTCGAGATGAAGAGTGAGACAGCAGTCGACGGTCATGGGGCTTTGCATGACGAAAAGGCTGCGGACAACATGGTGGAAGGCCTACTATACGAGGATGACTTCGAGCAAGAGGTCGCCGACTTCGAGCGTCAGGAGGCTTTGCGTTGAGTGTGTGCGTAGGACTTGCGGTGCTGTCGGTGGCAGCTGGCACGGGCGGCGGAGTCATTCCGGGTTGCCCGAGTGATATTGGGAGAGTACATTGGATGAGGGGTAGTAGCTGGCGGGCTAGTGAGTAGATGCGCACACTTGGATCGGCTGGCGGCGCAGATGAATATGTGGGAGTTGAGGATGTTGCGTCCTTGCGGCGTCTCGTATGTTGCGTTACCAGCATGGTAGGATTGTAGTCTAAACACAGCGGTTGTTCATATCATTTGTGTCAGACTGCTTCTTCATGTTCCAGACAAGATTCGGCAGCAAGACGATGTCTACCAGGACTGTGACGTCGATTCAGTCCTCTGCGAGTAGCTCGTGGCCCTCATTAGCCGATTATAGTATTTTTGCACAAACTACATTGCAGGCCGTGACTTTAAGCCCCCCTTCGCACCATGCGTATCGATTTGGGACCCCGGAGTATGTACCTGGCACTGCCACCGCTCCGGTCTGATTCCATACATATGTCCTTGATTATTGGGACGAAATTGCAGCTAGTTCATCTCACTTGCCACGTAGTTCTGCACCCTGGCCTCCTCGCCAGCGGCGCCCTTGTGTCAGAACGTGGAGATACCATGCGTCTTCAAGCAAATTTGCATTGTGCTGCTGCTGCTCGGCAAAGAATATAACCTAATACAGAGATGGCGCCGCGGCGCAAGAACGAGATAGCTTGCAACCCTAAGAAAAGCCCAAGTACGTGTGAGTTGCGTGAAGTGGACTCTGACGGTGTTTCGATTGTCGTTGAGCCTTGTGATGTCTGCTACCATAGACGATGCCCAAGATCGGGAGTTAGAGCTCGCTTGAGAAGAGAGCTCGAAGCATCGCAAAATACCTCATAGGTTTTACACGTTGTATCGAGGTCCACGAGGTGACGTTCATTGTAGTTGATGTCAGGAGCGTAAATGCTTCTAGCCGCACATTGGCCTTGGACGCTTGCATCCATTCTGGGGAATGTATCATTGAACACGTCACATCCGTCTCCTATGGGTCCACCAGTGTCCAGCATTCTACCTTCGCATGCACACCAAGAAGCCGAGCTTACATTTCAACGGCGAGAGAGTATAATCATACGTGAAACAACCGGTCTGCCATATCTTCATGCGCCTGTGCTGTCATGGTTTCCTGCCTGCGGCCTCAGGACCGAAAATGTCGATATGCAGCATGATGTGTGTACGCCGTATCCAGATGGTTGTTGGGAATGTAGAACTCGCAACAAGGGACGTTGGATGAGCGATGAATCTCGGGGCCACCGAATCTTGAGTAGTGAACTAACTGACCCTTGAAATTCAAAGTTGCGCCAACTGACCCTTGAAATTCAAAGTTGCGCCTCGAAGTAAGCCTTTCCAAGGACCGTTGTGACTTTTGCTTGTGTTTGATTAGGTTTGGGTCGTTCGATAGAGCCAAGCTTCACCGTTCGGTTGGCTTAAGAGGTCTCTGGTCGTTGTTCTTGCGCAACGTGCAGCACATCATGGTCCATCCTGTCCTCCCCTGCCACATGGAATGGGCTGCTGTTGTGAAAACGGATGGCGGACTGTGTGTCACGAGCGCAAGGCGCAAGGCGGACAGCCATTCCAGGAAACGCAGTCCCTGCTTCCTACAGGTGTATGGGTCAATCCACACACTCCACCTTCACGCGGAGAGCGGAGATTGCACTTGACAGGGGAGGGGCCACGCTGCCAAGTACAGGGGCAGATCATCCCAATCGGGACGAGCTCACCTATGGATCCGAGATCGTTTTGCTCGGGTACCGGCACGACGGAATCAAACTCTCGGTGACACCTGTCTACCTACTGTATCAAGACAAAGACAGAGGGGACTCGTCGACGAGAGCAGTCACGTCGTCGCGTCGAAAAGGAGACACGTAAACAACCGATTTCGAAGAGCTTTTCTCATGCAGGAACATCAATTTCTTTCGGCTCACACGGCTCGTGATTGGCTTGTACCTGCATATAGCGGCAGGCATGCAGGCATCTAGATACTAAAGAACGCTCTAGTGCACAATACCTGCAGGAACCCGCTGCTCGTTTGGGCGGCGATCGACTTTTTTTGGCGGCCCGACACGCCGTGGCTCAACGCCAATGATGGGGGTTTGGAATCGTCACAACCGTGGACTCCAGCAAGAAACGCGCTCAAAAGGCCAGCATCATGCCGCCTGTAGCTTTCTCTTCTGCTTACCTACGTCTCGCAATAGCTGCCATCTCCATATTACGCTCCTTTCACATCCGTTGATTGTTTCCGCCAGTCGAAATGCGTTTTGACGTTCCACTCGTTTCTGCAGCCCTTTTCGGGGCCGCTGCACATGCGGCAGCGGTACCTCAACCACCAGTCCTTGACCGCCAACAATTCAATCCTGTGAACAAAGGCCGCCAGTCCTCCAACGACGAGATCAAGCAAATTGAACAGGAGATCCAGCGTCTAGAGCAGAAGCTCGCTCACGACTTGGCGGAGTTGGAGAACAAGCAGCACGGAAGCGGATACAGCTCAGGCCAATATCAGCCGCTACAGGGGTCATCATCTTCCTCCTTTTCCGGATCCAGCTCCACCCCTGTCACCTCGGCCGCCCAATCCTCAAGCGTCTCAGCCGCCGCCAGTATTAGTAGCAGCATCTACCAGGCCTTGACCTCGAATATTACCCTTCCATCCGCTTCCTCAGTGGCCACCACCGAAGCTTCTTCTGTTCTTGCTTCGCTCTCGAGTGTAGCGTCCTCTCTCTCTGACGCCTGCTCTTCGGTTTCCTCAATCAACGCGACAGCTTCTTCATCATTCGCTACAGCTTATTCTTCTGGTGCTGCTTCTACGGGCACTTCTACGATCTACGTTAATCAGACCTCCACCGTCTCTCCTGTCGGTTACTCTGCCGGCCCAACCGCTGTCCAGTCGACCTCTTCTCCAGTTGCGTCCAGCACTTTAAAGGCCAGCTCCGCGTCGCCCAACAGCTACAACATCATCCCATCCGGCACCGCCATCTCTCACTACTTGACATACACTGCTAGCGCCGAAGCTGTCAGTGTTTCACCGGTGGTCTTTGCAAACTTTACCTCCGCCCACTCAGTCGGCACTGCTAGTCACTCGGCTGTCAGCAACACTCCAGTCGTCTCTGCCAACTCGACATCTGCCTACCTAACCGGCCTTGCCAGCTCAGGACTTCCAAGCAAGATCGTCACCGCCAACTCAACATCTGCATTCCTTACCGGCACCGCTACCATGGCGCCAACTGCTTCTGCCAGCGTGACCGCAAACACCTCTTGTTCCGCGCTTTGCTCCAGCTTGACCTTCTCTAGTGACCTGACTGTCACACCATACACTTGCCAGTCCTACGCGGCCGGCGACAGCATCGAAGTCACTGGTGGTCAGTCGACTGTTGGCTGCGGCACTTCCGAGACTGCGGTTGTCGGTCTTTGCCGTGTCACCCTTGAGATCACGACTAGCGATGCATCCTCGACCTACATGGAAGTTTGGATGCCGAACGAGAACAGCACCTCATGGAACGGCAGGACCATGAGCACGGATAACGGTGGTCTGGACGGCTGTGTCGCATATGACAACCTGGCGTACGTGTCTGGCATGGGCTTTGCTGCGTTCGGTGACAACGGTGGCCACAACTCTTCTGCTTTCGATGGCACTGCTTTCTCCAACAACAACGAAGCCGTCCTTGACTGGGCATTCCGTGCTCGCCACGAGTCCGTTGCGGCCGGCAAGGACGTCGTTAAGCAATTCTATGGCAAGGAGCAGAACTACGCCTACTACATCGGCTGCTCCACTGGCGGTCAGCAAGGTCTCCACTCTGCTCAGTACTTCCCGGACGACTTCGACGGTATCATCGCTGGCTCTCCTGCTGCTGACTTCGAGCACTTGGAAGACTGGAGCGCGCGTTTCATTCAGCTCACCGGCACCGGAACCTCTGACCCTCGCTTCCTGACTGAGGATGAGTGGATCTTTGTCCAGAGCTACATCTTCGCGCAGTGTGACGCCGCCCTTGACGGTGTCGATGATGGTATCCTCGAGGACCCAACCATCTGTGAATTCGACTCGTCCGTCATCCCAGTCTGCAACAGCACCTCCGCCAATGGCACCTGCTTGACCAGCACCCAGCTCAGCACCGTTTACCAGGTCTTCACCGAACTGTACAACACCGATGGTGAGCTGCTCTACCCAGCCCTCCTCTACGGATCTCAGGTCGATGCTTTCAGACAGGGTCTGCTCTCAGGCTCTGAGCAGGGTATTGCTCACGACTGGTACGCCTACGCTGTCTACAACAACTCTGACTTCGACATCACTGGTCTTGACCAGACCGACTACGCCTACGACGACTCACTTGACGCTTACCACGGCAACGTTTCCTCCTTCAGCGGTGATCTTAGTGGTTTCCAGGCTGCGGGTGGAAAGATGATCGTCTACCATGGTATGGCCGACCCTATGGTCTCCGGCGCCAACAGCCAGCGCTACTACTTGAAGGTTGCGAACACCATGGGCATCTCCGACTACACCCAGATCGACCCCTTCATGCGTCTCTTCCGTATCTCCGGTATGGCTCACTGCAGCGTGAACGCCATCTCCGGCGCCGGTGCCTGGATGTTCGGACAAACCGCTGAAGCTGATGCTGAGGGCGTCGCGGAGAACATCGTCGACCTGCTCGTCGATTGGGTCGAGAACGATGACGCTCCGGACACTATCACCGGTACCAAGTTCTGGTACGACGAGCCTTCTCTCGGTGTCGAGATGCAGCGTACGCACTGCCGTTTCCCGTTCAGGACCACTTACGAGAGCGGTACTTGGGAGGATGCCAGCTCCTGGGGCTGCACCTACATTGAGGACTGGCAGTCTTGCGAGGTTGGTGCACACCCGCGTCTGTGTAACGCCGACGGCACGTTCACGTAAGAGTGTCGCATGGTGGATGGATGTGATATGGCTTTGTGGGATCTGATGACATTTTTCACGTGTACACACATAGATTCTCACAGCATCTTATGTATCTTTCGTAATATATAGTAGCGGATTACGCATTCTCTTCGCCACTTGGCCTTATCGTTGCCTCAGACTCGACCATCAGTGTGGGACAGCTCTTGCTATTGGAAAAGTCGACACCACCGCCCCTACTCCACCATCACGAGTAGACCTCAAAACGGTTGACTTGGTCCACACGAGAACAGCCATAGAAGCTGCGCTCTCGGCTCCGCGATTTGAGATCCACATCAGCTCGCCCCGTCGATCTGCCATGACGTGACGCAATGCCGACACAGATCCGAACTTTCTGTGCATTGGAAATCAACAAAGCATCATCGTCACTTCTGGTCGCCGCAAGTGCCGGACAGGTGTCGGTGTAAGTATAAGAAAAACACTGTTCATTTTCTCACTCACCGAGTTAGCCCATCATTTCTCGTCTTACCCATCGATTCATTGCCCACCATGTCTCATCACAACATCACTCACCAGCCGGAGGAGGAGTCGCACAATGTCAACCGCGCAGCGCGCGGTATCTCTTACTTCACTCCGGCTCAATTGCCACCAGCCGGTACAGCTCTCGTCAGCGAGGGCCAGAAGAGCGTACCCAAGCTCTTCAAGCCTCTCAAGCTCCGTGGCTTGACGCTGCAGAATCGTATCATGCTCTCGCCACTCTGCCAGTATTCCGCAGAAGATGGTCACTACACGATGTGGCACTTGACGCACATTGGCGGTATCGTCCAGCGTGGGCCGGGTATCACTTGCATCGAAGCCACAGCCGTTACTCCGCAAGGCCGCATTACGCCCGAGGATGTTGGACTTTGGAAAGATAGTCAGATGGAGAACTTGAAGAAGGTAGTGGAATTTGCGCACTCGCAGAACCAGAAGATCATGATTCAGCTCGCTCATGCGGGACGCAAGGCCTCGACCGTCGCGCCTTGGTTGAGTGGCGGCGAGGTTGCGGGTAAGGATCTCAATGGCTGGCCCGACGACGTGTATGGGCCAAGTGCTATCCCTTGGAACAACGATCATGCGAAGCCGAAGGAGATGGCACTGGAGGACATCCAAGAATTCAAGAAGGCGTATGCGGATTCAGTGAAGAGGGCGCTGGAGTGTGGTTTCGATGCTATTGAGATCCATAATGGTGAGGACCACCACCACGGTCTCGATCAGAGCATGACGCTAATTTGGGAATAGCACACGGTTACTTACTCCACAGTTTCCTATCTCCAGTCAGCAACCAGAGGAACGACCAGTATGGTGGCAGCTTCGAGAACCGGACGAGACTAACGCTCGAAGTGGTCGAGCAAACCCGTAATCAGATCCCCAAGGACATGCCGCTCTTTCTCCGGATCAGCGCAACAGACTGGCTTGAAGAGGCATCAAAGGACCAGATCCCTGAGTCATGGACCGGAGATGACACCGTCAAGCTCGCCCCCCTGCTCGCCGAAAGGGGTGTCGACCTCCTCGATGTCTCTTCCGGCGGCAACCACCCTCTTCAACATCCTCACACAAAGCCCGCATATCAGGCACCATTCGCTATCAAGGTCAAACAAGCAGTCGGTGACAAGATGGCCGTAGGCTCCGTTGGCAGTATCGACACCGCAAAGCTTGGTAATGATCTGCTGGAGAAAGACGGGTTGGATCTGATCACGGTAGGTAGGGCTTTCCAGAAGAACCCGGGCTTAGTGTTCACCTGGGCGGACGAGTTGGACCAGCAGGTGCAGATGCCAAATCAAATCCGGTGGGGTTTCAAGGGACGAGGGTCCCGGCCTGCTCAGCCCATCACCGAGTTCCCGGAGTTGATGGGTGATGCCAAACTATAGGTGGCTACTATAATGACTAGAAGTAGACACGTTACACGCGAACAAAATAGATAGCAATTAGTGATGATTTGATCTCATGAGGGACTGAGTGGAGAACCATCGTGGTAATGCGATGCCGCTACCTTCTTCCCGGAGGAGTTAAAGATTACTCACTCGTAAATGATGAAATGTACTCAACTTTTCTGATCAGCATATAGTGAAAGTCCCTGGATTCCGATACTCGCTCTATTCTGCGGGTTTTACGCGCGCTGAAACCCTTAATGTCCAGTCGTTTATAACCTGGAGACTCTTGTTACACCTTCATTGGCACATCGCGGCACAGCAACATGCCATTGTACAAGGCACTGCGCCGGTGTCCAGTGCTTTCCCTGAGGACTCCACTCCCCAAAGTGACTTTACCAGCATCCCACTACAGAAGCACTTCCCCTAAAGCCCTGCTGAACCTGCGTTCCAATTTTCTCACTGCTAGTGCGGCAGGATTTAGCAGTCGCGGTATGTTTCCCTGGGCCAGGAATAACAGCGAAATTTTCAACGATGACCTCAAGGTGCAGTACCTCCACCAAGAATCTGGTCACAAATACTGGGGCTTCGTCATATACCGCTGCACCTATGGTGACGATTCCGCCTGGGCGGAGTTTATGAGGATCCTCGACGAACGCGCCCACAGATCAGTTCAACTCTACGGCATGAAAGAGCTCATGAAGTCTCTCAACTGGAGTGTACGGCAGCGACCGTGGACTGGGTCGCAAGATCTTCCATTGCCGAGCAGGACCGGCCAGACGCCATCCCTCTCGCTCTCAAACACTCGCCCTACTGCGTGCACGTGGATAAGGCAGCACTGAAGTCGGTGGTTGAGGCTGCTTCGAAGCCGCCCGAAGACGATGTCGATAGCATTGACTATGTGAGTTTGATCCAGGCCGATTGGACATTGCCGAACCCAGACGAGCACGATCCGGGAGAGAATGGAACGGATGATCCGTATGACGACGGCGAAGAACCCATTAAAGGATGCAGACTGTATGATGTTGGGTGGACGAGAGTGTGCAATAGTGGGCTGGTCCTACCAACCTATGCAAGGCTGACTGCCGGTGATTGGGAAGTCAGCTACACTAGGCCGCCGGAGGTGGCAGTGCATTGAGAATGAGACTAATGTCGACGTCCGTGAAAACCCTGTAGAAAGCATTCTGTCAACATGGCGTATTATGAATCGTACTTCTCTTAGGTAGAATCTATGAGTTGTATCTATACGTGCTCCAGAGTACACCCTCAGAGATTCGTTTCTCCTTTGTGGTCGCTTGGTCGTCATGTACTTCACTCAGACCAGGTCTCACAACCTCTATCCGCGCCTCGTTCCCAACCTTAGTATAAACTCGTAGACCGACCACGCACACAGCGTTCCACGGCTCATCCCTGTATGAAGGCTCGTATTCAAGAGGCAGAGGCGGTTCAGATAGCGGCGGGTACACAGGTACTATGCGCTCATCATCTGTGTCTAGCGGTGCGTCTAACTCCGAGTCCCAAGGGTCGCCTTCGTCAAAGCCATTCTGATTTGCATCTTGCGGAAGTGTCGAAGGACAGATGTTATCGGCGGGAACAGGGCTCGGCGGGAATGGGTCCGGCATAGGAGAGCCCGGCGTTGGAATCTTCGGCATTGCACGCAAAGGAACGAGTAGTTCATCGAGAACAGGTTTTAGTAGGCGTTGCATCGTATTTGGGAGTGACTCCCTCGCGGACCGTTCATTGTCAGAGAGGCACTCAATGACTCCGCCTGGGCCGCCGGACTTTTTGTGCTTCTTGGATTTCTTCTTTCGCGTATCGTGAGCTGCGGAGTCCTGGACGTCAGTCTGCATGCCAATGCTCCTGGTGCGCTCGGTACGTGGTGGTGAGCCAGGAGCCAAGATTGCCGAAGACTGGAGTCCAGAGAGCGGCTGTGATATGCCTGGGGCGGCCTCTAGTCTGTCAACGCCCGCGGCTTGCAAATCGTTTGATCCTATCAAGGTCTTCTTTACGTGAGTGGAAGCGAGTAGGGGCGCTGATTGTACTGCTCCATTCTCTTGGGGTTCGTCTATTGCGAGTGGCATCATATCAACTATCTCGAGCGGCGGCTCTGGAGGAGCCGCCTCGATCGGCGGCAATGAAACCATAGCTTCCACTGGAGGCGGGACGTCAACTAGACCAACAACCTCAGCAAAGGGATCGATGAGGCCGTTGCCTCGCAATCGATGCCTAGCTTGAGTTCTTTCGGTCCGCTTTCGTGCCAGCCTCTTCGCTTTTGCGATTGCTTTTTGTTGCACCTCGAAAGCAATCCTAGCGTCAGCCCTCCGCTTCGCTCTTCGTCGTTGTGTCTCAAACTCTCTCTCCTGTCGCTCCTGCTCGACCACTTGAGCTTTCGCATGTGCTAGGTCATGACGCAACCCGACCGCAATCAGCTTCTCTGGGCGAGTCGAGCTCATCGACTGTATGAGATCATCCGTTTGAACACGGCCGGAAGTGTATGTCGCAACGATCTTGACCATGACGATGTACGTTCCAGGCTCAAGGTCCACCTCGGTGCTCACAGATCTCCGCATGTAGTAGGAATGCGGACTACGAACCAGGTAATCGGACTCTCCTTCCTTGTGCAGGCGGAAATGGAGCTTGAAGAAATACCGGCTCTGAAATCCACGGAAGTACCGACCGTCTAGCTGGCTAAGGACCACAATAACCGGACCAGGTTGCGTGATTGTGACTTTGAAGTGGGTGTCGTGATAGCTTATGCTCCAAGGTACGTTTAGGCTTAGCCATTGCTGGGAAACTGTCCACTCGTCGTCAAGAAGCCTAGTACGATCACAGCGCTGATAGACCTGCAACAGATCATCGTAGGATATCCAGAAGACACCATCGTCGCCAAATCGGTGATCGAGCTTTTCCATCCATTGTGGCGTCCATTGTTCGCTTCCATCGGACCATGGGCCCTGCCATTCGCTAGAAGACCGTCAACTTCTGTCACGAAGACGCCATTGTTGTACTCAAGCTTACGTATTGCCCCACGGGTTTCGCAGTTTAAGGAGCCGCTTGCCGTCGATCTCACGAGCGTCCAAAATCGAGTAAGCTACCCGCCATCAGCAATGGTCTCTAATGAGTAAACAGGTACTATCCCACCATGACGATGCCTACGTCGACCAAACAAAGTCAGCATGTTTCGTCCCAGATCTCTTCACGACAGACGTACAGGACTCCCTTCCGACCCTCAGTCGTGCCTCGACCTTGAGCACAACCAAAGAGAAACTGCTTGTTCACTTGCATAAGCTCATTGTTCCAGAAAGCATCTCTGTCGAGGATATCGGCGGTATGTAATTCGGTAGTGATGCCGCCGGTCAGGTCTTCAACACCTTCTCCAACAAAGCCGCCTTGCAAAGAAGCATAGTCGCCAAGAGTTTTAGCGAAGGCTTTCTCCAGCAGTGGAAGCCAGGTTTCATTCGGTTCGCTGCACTGTGCAAAGTAAAGTGCTTTACTGCCGGACTGGAATCTCTTCTTGTACCTACAACTATGGATGGAAGGGTCAGTGCGTGTCTCATTTCAGGGCATTCGCCTATAGGTATGCCTTACTCTCGTTCGGCTTCTCTGGGGTCCTGTGTTGCCAGCCAGTTATCGTTGAGCTTGCTGTCTCGATTGTAGAAGTCCGCATTGATGAGGTACAGTTTGTCGTCCACGACCTCAGGAATCCATGCACCGTCTCGATGGAAGACCTACGTACAAACAAAATGTTAGAAGCCATCTATGTCTCAGATATGGGGGGTTATCTTTGGCTTTGCTTACAAAACCGTACACCCCAAAAACCTCGTCTCGCGCAACGCAGATCTTGTCAATGAGACCACGACAACTGCTGACTGTACTAAGCGCAGACATGAGCCAGCAGTCACCTGCTCTGCCTTGCCTAACATCGTTGGCCGAAGGGCCTTGTGGCCCAAAGAACCGTGGTCCCTTGAAGATCTCACCCACGCGTTTGACGCTCTTCGGATCGTGCTTAGTGTCGCCGTATTCGAAGACAAGGCCCCGTAGAGCATCATCACACTCTATATGGTCAAAGTCTTCTCCAAGTTCGAAGTGAGGGTCTAAGGGCGAAGGGTAGAAGGGTTAGTGAGCGTCTCAGACGGTGCTAAGGGTCCTACCCGTCTTACCGCGGTATCTGGAGTTCAGGCGTCGGCATTCCTTGACAATCTTCTGGACCTTCTCTTTACAGATGCGGGCCGCTTCGTCGTAGCTTTCGACAGCGTTTTGACATCCTTCGTCGGCATCAGGACGCTGCAGGACGCTTTTCGCA
>Ga0058704_10000722_pt1 | contig 16253 bp, 14 predicted proteins | sample AgamicMgSfe_FD_71363 | JGI IMG/M metagenome (GOLD analysis project Ga0058704, IMG submission 71363) | Agave microbial communities from Guanajuato, Mexico - Mg.Sf.e | ecosystem: Host-associated > Plants > Phyllosphere > Phylloplane/Leaf | place: Guanajuato, Mexico | collected 2012-05-30
CCGGTACGTCAGGTGGCTGAGTGCGAAACGGTGGTTCGACAGACTGGCTTTAGTCTACAGCGTCAAGTTCGTGCTGAAGAAGTCTGAGCCTGGCCATGGGGTCAAGGTCCGTTACTTCTCAGACACCGAATCGATTGGTGGTGACGAGGATATTTCAATGCTGTTCGCGAAGGACTTCGTGGAAGTGCTAAGTGATGATGTCAAAGCAGAAGATGACGTACAGAGTCTGAAGCACGGGAAGGGATATGAGGTGCACATATCTAGTAGTCTGGCGGAGAGGAAGCTGGAAGGCGTTGAGGACGATGCGGGGGGCTAGCTGGTGTGTTCGTGACTTCGCGGTCCGCTCAAATGTACTGCTGCAATAGTTGATGGAGCAGAAGTAACTATCTGGTCACAACGGTACCCCCAGTCGAATGTATCCAAGACATACTCACATCTGGTCGGATAGCGAAAAACATCTGCGCAGCGTCTAACAGGAGGCGTTGAGACACGCATGTGATCAACACTCTTCGGTGTCAGAGTTCCCAAGACATGTCGTGCCAGGTAGCGAGCTATGAGGGGATTATAACGCCTAACTTCTTCTTGGGCAGCTACTCGAAACAGACATTCACACTTAACTTCAGCAGAGAGCATCAAGACATTAATGGAGACAATTCCACAACCCAACGAGCATATCATCTGCTGCGCGACACCCATTCACAAACATCACAAAGTCAGAATGGCAGCCTCATTTCGACACCTTCCTCCACTTCGCAGCCAAGAACATCACACAGCTCTCTCATCCTGACGAGCAGACTACAGATTTCTTTCCCAGCACAATCGAGCCGAAGTACGCCATCAAGCTCATATACAAGAACGGCGACGGCAGGGAATACAAGGGAGTCATAACATATCAGTTCTTTCTAACGTCATACTCATATCCACCAACAACTGAGGTGGCAAGCGACCCGGACACTTTCATAGAGGTGACAGAGGACGAGTTTCTGAAGGCTGGACTGACGAAACTCAAAATGCTTTTCGTGATGCCCGCATCGATGTTCGCGGAACTTGAGTTCTCTTTGTATGGGCCTGGGGCAGGGAGTACGGCAGGACGCAGTCACCGTGAGGAAGAGTGAGAACGCCTTACGGTAACGACTCGCCCGCCACTGGCGTCGGGCTTGCGGCTCTCAGCCGATAACAGATCGCCTCGTAACCCCTAGTAGTATAAAGCAACCATTCTTGTTGAGGAACATCGGATGAGGCGCATTCTTTATCACAAAGGCTAACCAAGCTATTGTAGTAGGTATCACTAATGACTCGCAGTTACATAGGGGCAGGGTTTGCTATCAATCATTCCGCCTGCAAGTCGCAGATGCATGTGGGACCGAGACAGGACGAACAGAAACGGTCTGTATGATGTCGTTTGGAGATCAGGAACAAGCATCGACCATCTGAAACTGCGAGGGGAAGGCAAGACATCCTGCCTGTTGAAGCCGCACAAAGGGTAAAGACCTGACAGCTCCCACATGTCCCTGAAATGTGTCGAACGCCATCCAGCATCATTCGGTCCAGCAATGGCAACAACCTATGAACCCGTCTTTTGCTGCTCTGAGATAGTGGCTTGCGCCAGGGACAGCTCAAATAACGGCGACGACACCCACGACTCCATTGCCGCCTTCGTCGCCTTCGCCAAGAGCTACGAAGGCTCCTCTCAGCAAAGCCCCGCAAACATCACACCCGCTCATGCAGTGAATGTGTACGAAGAGAGAAAAAAGGGTCCGTTCATTGAGGAGGGTCACAGTTGGTTCATTGCTCACAGTCCTGCTGGCATGTCGATGAAGTTCGTGCAAGTGGAGGAGGGCGAGCTGCGGGACAGAAGACTGGTCTACGAAGAGGCTGTCAAGGACTATCAGTGGGAGAAGCATCGCGCGCTGTACAAAGAGACTATGTTCGGAGAGGAGAACAAGGCATTGAAAGATGAGGAAGGGGCGACCGGACGCGCTGATCGAGCCCGCTGATCTTCAGATCGAGAAGGCCTTGCAGGCCTGCGCTGGTGTCACTCGGAGTGGATCATTCGGGAGAGCTCTACTGCTACGTTCACAAGGAGATGAGACTTTGATAGAGAGGTAGAGAGTGCACAGCTTCCATTGCATCAAGTCCTCTCATACCATGTTTTGCTTATAGTAGCAATCTGTTTATATGCTTCCTACGCTACCAGCCAGCCAGCCATGGCCCACCCACAGTGTAAGATAGACCTCAAACGCCTCGCCAACTTTGCGTACTCTATCGTTTCGTATGTGCCTTTTTGTTTCCCTCCCCCGCAAATTTTCCCGTAGTCGCTGCTATTGCGCAGTCTCGTATCTTAGCGCAGCCATTCAATCATCATCGCTGTTCTTCCGCGAAAATACTCGCTTCAGCTTTCCAAACCTCGCGCTCCCAGTGCTGCCGCCACTCTGAGTACGCTCTCTCTTGTCATGCTTGATCAAGTAATCCGCTGAACCTCGCTTGCTCTCTTGACCGCTAATGCGCTTACTACGATCTGACTCCTGACTGCTCCGCTCCATGCTCACCGACATCTTGACCGCGGCGTCGCCAAAGTTGTATCTGATGAAGTCAGGGTCGTGCAGTTTCTGGTATAGCTCGTCTTTATTCATGTCTGCGCCACTGTGCGTGTGCATGAACGCCGGCCCATCGATTTCCTGACGCTCCGCGAGCTTGGCGTTGCCACCAGCCGAGACGTACCGCTGCTTCTGAGCTGGGCGCGGCGCTATGAAGTCCGGCTCTGGAAGTGGAGGCTGCGGCTTAGTGAGGTCGAGCTTAACATTGCGAAGCTTGAGCGCGTGGAGACCATCCGGCGAGGTGGCAGAAGCGAAGAGCGTGGCGCGGGTCAATGGACCGCCCTGTGTGTCTGCCGCAGCGGTAGCAGCGGTGAAGAGATGCGGCCGAGGGTGTGTATTCGCAGCGCCGAGCATCGTTGGATCCTCGGAAAATGGGCGTATTGAGTTGTGAGTTTCTTCAGCTAGATATGTGTAATCGGCTGCTGAGACTGTGGTGTCGGTATCGGCATCACGCGGGTTGCCGCTGTCTGCGACCGGGAAGCTCTGCGTGAATAAGCCTTGGCTTTGCGATGTTGGGATCGCCGGATATGCGACCTGGCCGGTCTGAGGAAAAACGTGGTCAAGCGGGCTGCTCCCCGGAGTCTGCACGCCATCGCACGACTGCGAGATCCCTGAATCACTCGGTGTGACTGGTGGCGGTGCTATCGGAGGTGGCACTGGCTTGCGCGTGGGTACTTGACTGCTGTAACAGGAAGCGCCATAGACAGGAGGCGGGACGTCCTGGACATTCGGTCGGAAAGGAGGATAGCGTTGACCGGAGCTATCTCCGTAAAACCCAAGCGGGTACGCATCCTTGTGGCTGCGCGATGGAGTCCGCGGTGGTGGTACGTAGGCGAGATCGCTGTTGTTAGTGTTCGAGCGAGCGCGGCGCATTGCGAGGATGTCTTTGTCAAGCTTGTCGGCAGCCTCGCTGGTGGCGTAGCAGGCACGTACGATCCACGGATCTGGACTTGCAAGAGCACCAATTTGCATTTGTGCAGCTTCGTTGGTGACAGCACCGAGCACGTTGTTCGGAAGCGTCACCCCTGGGCTGTCGAATGTGTCGTGAATGCTGTCATGTAACTCTTCCTGTCCGTTCACAAGGTCGGTGACTTGGTTGCGCATGTAGGCACATGAGCACTGATCTGCCGTATTGTCACAGTGAGAGCGACAACGACACTTGTCATCACATTTGCAGAAGGCAACGGCTGTCGCCTGCTCGTTAGAGCGACGACCGGCGATTCCAGTCTCGAGCACCTCCGCACGGCAAGCGGCGAGCAGCGTTTGCTCTTCGATGCTTCTGCCAGAGGTGCGACGAGCCTCTGCAGCTTCTTTGGCCCATACCTACAGTCAAGAGGTTAGTACGCATCTATGTCTCGGACGTGAGTGGTCCTTCGATATGCTTACCATGTCAATGATCCTTTCAGGAGTCATGCCATTGACGTCTGCTAAGGCATCTGCATTCTCGATGATCTTAGCCTTATCCGCCGCTGCTTCAAGATTGTCGGCGCCTCCCATCTTGGCCTTTGCGTTTCTGAGCCGCACAGCCTTGTCCAGTGCCGCCACAAGCCGATGGTCGGTCAGCGTCTCGAACATGTCCTCCAGCATTTCGGCCATGCGCACCGCGCTGAATGGTTGTTCGTCGGCACCACTCGCGCCATTGTGGCCGGCATGATGTAAGATGACGTTACCATTACCGAAGTCGTTCCCGAAGCGCTGCTGCAGGTCAGAGTATATCTTGCGAATTTCGGCGCTAATAACATAGTAGAGGCGATCCCAGTACTCGAGTGGTAAAGGTACTGAGTTCCGAAGCCTGGGCCGCTCATGTTTGCTCGGAGATGCACTGCTGTTTGGCTCGAAGAGAGCGCAGACGAAGTAGACGAGCGTGTTCTTGCCATTGGTCACCTGAAGTACCGTCAGCCTGAAGTCCTACCAAAGAAGGACTGCGCTGGTTGTATCGCTTACATTGGCCTGGTAGATGGGGATCATCTTCTGGTGGTTGTAGAGGTAGATGGCTAACGTGCGCAGCTGGTTTCGTACTTTGTTGTCCGGGAATGGATGAACGTAGCCCTCCTTGATCGCAATGCGCTTCTGAGATGGCATGGAGCTCAGCTCGAGACCTGTCAAGACCACCGCTCGGCCGTTCCAGTCCGTGACCTCCATGACTTTGCGTTGCTTCCGTCCGTCTAAACGGTACGAGAATGAAGATCGTGCTCTTGATTGCGAAGAGTAAGTGCTTGGAGAGGTGCCGATCGGTGTAATGCTGCAAGTCCTGATGCTGGCGGTAACGTGTGTTGGAGTAAGAAAATCGTGCTTTGTGGGTTGGACGAAAATGAAGCGGGTTCAATACAAAGATTGTGGGCATTGAACGTCAGTGACGTCGTGCCAAAATTAGGTGGCTGGGGTATCGACAGCTTCACTTGCGCGGGATTCACAGCGCAGAGGCGGACCTCATTGGCACCTCTGCGAGATGGCACATCTCATGTGACGATTGCTTGTGCTCTATCGTATGTACAGTAGCATGCTGTCGAGAAGCTGATGTCTAGATGATCGCCGTTTGTCGTTCACGATACACGTACCTTCCAGAAACGGCATGTTGTGCACCTTCATTTCCAGAGAGACGCACTGCGCCATCGCAGCAGCCAAGTATTTGCGGTGCACCATGCTAACACTACCAGATGCTTCACGCTCTCACAAGCCTTCACAAGATTGACGTGTGCCCTGTCGCTGCTCGTAATGATGTTCTGAAGGTATTGCTGGGGTGAAGCCGGCAATGAGCAACATTCTGGGTGTCTGATTGGCGCTGCTGGCTCAGGAACAGCAAAGCTGCTCTTCAAAATGAGCATACTGTCGAGACTGCCGTGTGCGAGAGGATCACGGACAGATGCGAAGATACCAGGAGACGATGTGTAGTGACGTTGAAGTCGAAGTTGAAGAGCTCGGCCGCACCTTCCGCGTTTGCAAGCGAGACGCTAAGCGATACATGCATCTTCTGGGCCAAAAGTCGTGACAGAGCTGCGCGACAAACGAGACAGGTCGAGAGCCACCGTGATAGCGGATGGATTATTATTTCGACCATCTGATTCTAACGCTGCGAAACACGATAGTGCATCGCTTGATCCCCGCGAAAGCAGGACGGCATGTCTTCCTTCTCACTCGGTCCGCTCTATAGCCGGTCTAGACTGTTCTCTGCCGCCGAGGTACTTCTCGACAGTCACCCAGGACGCTGACCGTCGGAACCATTTTCGGCGGGTACATCCAGGGCAGTCTTCCATCCTAAGCACATGCCGGCTGGTATGTCGGCATGTTGCGGTCTGATTCCCATGTTTCCTGGTCCCGCTCGCACTACCTATGCGTGCCGCTTCATGCCAATAGCTTAATTCGTGCGGCATGACTTGACTTGGTTTCGGAGCCAAGAGGAAAATGGCTTTGCCGCCAACTTGTTCTCTGGAAGCTTTGGAGTTATTCCGGCTTGTGAGGTGTCCTTGTGCTCGTTGCTGAAGTACGAATGGTTTTGGTTAACGTGAAGTTCCTGTCACCGGCGAACTCCGGCCACATCTAGGGATGAGGTAGCTCTCGCACAGGTGGTGTCACGGACACACATAGAGTTCTAGATGACATGCTGCAATGTTACAACATGCCGCAGCGCTCGTGAATTCATCCCCTTTCGAACTTTGTTCGCCCCGCAGCCCCAGGGTAACCCTGCATAGCAGGATCCTGGTACATATGCAAATGAGTAGGGACCGTCAGGTCTGCATACTGGCCACCTATAGCTACGCCAGCAGGGAAACCTGCGGAAGTAGGCGAGCTGGTCACGCTCATGTCTGGAAACCCGAAAGACTGCGGGCATGCTGAGCTCAAGGACGGACTCTCGAATGGCGTCGATTCTTCGCTGTTGGGCGCACTGCTTTGGGATTGGCTTCCATCGTACAGTCCGTCGATCCCAGCACTTTCCGAAAACGCTGGTGTTGCGTAAACGGGCATTGTCATTGAAGGCACGGTCTCGTTGATCTTGGAGAGAAGTAGCGGGAGGTACCGCTGTTGGCCTCCGCGTAGGGTCGATATCAGCGATGTGAGCTGGTTTAGGTAGTCTCGAGGCCCGTATTCGAAAGTATACTGCTCGTAAGGCACGCAAGACATGACATCCGTCAATGTGCATGCAACGTCGAACAACTTTTCAATCTGTGTCTGTCAGTATATCTTATGACTGTCACTCTGGACTTATGTAACCTACTAAGCCAATACCGTGGACCTCCATTGCCTGCTGGGAGAATTGGCCCGCAGATGTCACCAGGTCCCGAGATATCTCGATCGGGAATTTGAATGACATGGCATTCTCTGCTGCGGCAGATGACAAAAACCCGTGGCTGATCGAGAGCTGCCAAACCATGGTCCTCAGCCACTGCTGCGAACAGCGCAGGTCAGCCGCTTGGCTCTCCGTACTCTGCAAGTAATTAGGCAGAGCGTCAGATAGCTGTTGCTGGAGCTGAGCTAGGTACTGCGTAGTGCATCCATTCTTCGCTTTGTTCCAGAGTCCTACAAAAGTATCATCGAAGGGCCTGAAGAGGTTCACTAGATGAATGAAGCCATTGAGCTCCACCGTCTCTGCTGGGTCTTCATCAAGCGTTGGCAAATTGATCGTAGCGTGCAACGTTAGCGGACGATGTTGTTGCAGCGCATAAGCGCGTTCCGTGACGAAGAGCAGCCAATAAAGGCGTCTTCGACGAGAGCTTTCAGTAATATCCGTAGTTCTGTAGTTCGCTTCCTCATGCATGCCCATGATGTGAGCGAGCGTTGAAGCTTCGCGCAGGTGGAACCAAGCAGTGTTCTGTCGGTCCAGGCAGAAATAGCTACCAAAGAAGAAGAAAGACGTGATGACGGTCCACACTGAAGGGTTCTCCACATAGTCATAGCCCTTCCTAACGCGCAGGGCTTCCTGCAAGAGTGTGTAGCCAAGCTGGGAACTTGGCTGTGGAGGTACATCAAGGCCTTCAAACGCTCCTGGCGGCAAGACCAGGTTTGGCTGGATCATCATGTAGGCGCACATTGATACGATCAGGCAGTAGGCTTCGACATTCGTGTCCATCATCCCGATGGTTTCGCCAACCCTCACCCGATGGATGATCGGTTGCGTAGGGTACAGATTGGTGAAGAAGTAGTCCACACACGTCGTGATCATCTCCATGGAAAGCAGGCCGGGTCTTTTCAGGTACGCAGGCGTCTCGACCATGCCATCGAGGTCCAGGCCATGTCTTTGCGCAACGACATGAGACTGGCGCTGCGTCTCCCGTAGCTCAGAGATCACCTTGGCTCGACTTCCCTTGGGACCCTTCTTCTGGGGTATGGCGTTGTAAGTGCAGGTCAATCCGGCCGACATACAGTTCTTGCATGCTTTGGTGCCATCGCCGATACACTTCACTTTCCTCCTGTGACAGGCATCGCATGCTCGCTTGACCGGTGTGGTCGACGTTGTCGAGAGCTCCGGCATGCTTCCAGCTCCAAGTGGCAGTGCTGGTAGAACAGTGGCCTCCACAGGACCTGATAAGAGCGAGTTGATCAACATGGATGCAACATTATTGCTGCGGTCGTGGTGCTAATGAACGACTGGTAGCGCAAGCCAGGTAACCCGGGCTACAGCTTGCCTCGCGCTGTTCACCGGCGGTTACAAGGCCTCCGGAAGCCTAGAACGAGAGAGAGTGAGGTGTTAATCTAAAGAAACAGATGAACGAAGAGCAGATAGGAAAGGTCCAGGAATTTGGTCACTGCATGGTGGCTGCATGAACAATGCCCGTCGACGGCTGGAGCATATCGACATGGTTGCTGGGAGTACTCCCCACCGCGGTCCTTGCACAAGTTTTCAAGTAGTAATGTCATCTAGAGATCTTTGCAAACCTTCATGCGCTTGGCAGGCACAGCACAAGCGTGGAAGATGACGACTTTAGCGCGAGAGACGGAGTCTCTTCGTGTGGCGGCCGGCACCGGAAGAGTTCTCGCTTACCGTGCATCGCCGTCTACTACCCGGTTGCGGCCGAGGATGAGACTTGGTTGGCGAATGACAGCCACCGTTGCTAGCTTAGTTGCAGACCTTTCCGCCGACCAGTACGTTCGAGGTTAGTGAAAGTGATCATGAATACTCCAGGATACGTCTAGTGTCTAGATATGGATTGGCGTCGTAGGGCTGCATTCGACGTTGGGAGCGGAAGCCTTGTTGGTGAGAAGGGCCGACTAGCACATGAGGGCTCGCGGCGGCATAATACTCGCATCTCGAATGTCGAACCGCATCCGAGTGTTGATGGTCGGTTAACACCGTGGAGGTGGTGTGCATGCAGCCTACACCGACGGGGTGTGAAGGCCACCGGAATCCTCGTCGGTAGGAACTTTACGGACTGGCCTCTCGAAGCAGTGAACAGATCGCCCTCCTCCTCACGGTGGCCCTAGCACGGTTGAGAAACGTGAGGAGTGGACCGCCACGTTTTCCGGAGTCCGAGATTTCAGCGTAGAGAGCGGTGGCCGCCTTTGGCGATCCGTAAATTGTAATCATATCATCGGCATCAGGTTCGGAGCAGGAGGGGGAGGAGGACGTAGGGGAGTTGAGCGGCACAAGCGACGGGCAGCGATACGTATATGTATGACTGTCGAGGTGCAGGCTCACCCCGTCGTAGGACCGGGTGTCCGCATCCTCGCCTCGAGCTACACCGAGTCCTTTCGGCCCTTTGCGTTTTGAGTTGCTCTCCCAATGGCATAACGACGGCGAATATGGTTGGCGGCTTTCGATGCCGTGACGAGGTTCGCAAATGGCGCCTGGACATCCAAATCCAGCAGGCACGGTGCTGGCACTTAATGACCTTTCTATCTCCTGTGAGCCACATCTACATCCACGATATAGCAGATACGATGCTCAGAGCTATGAGTGCTACCGGTGTTTCGACTGTATCACGCACCATGTTATCACAACGCTGCGAGTGGTGAAATATGCGCCACATGCCGCCTTGGCAGACTGCCTCCCTCATTCCTCACCTCACTAATTTCGAATTCTTTGTATAGGCTTCAACGTCTCGATGGGACTAAACATCTAGCAATATGATGGAGCGGCTGCCAGCTGCTAGACTTAGCACTGCCCGAGATGAACGCAGACCGATCGACTTGGTAAGCTCTCGGCGCCGATTGATGGATCTGTTTGCAACAAGAGGGTGTGCCAAATTATCGCTGTGACTTCAGACATCAGCGGGAACGAATGTTGCAGGCCAGCATCGACAAAGGCCCGCCAGGTCTTTTGCGAGCAAGCCTGATAGGCATCGAATCAGCTCCTTGTGAGTAGATCTTGCATTGCATGATGATCTATTTCAGGATCGAAACCAAACCAATCAGCTACAATCCCAGGCTGCTAAACCGAACATGGCCGATGGAAAGATTCTAATGAACACGAAGACGCCGTAGGGTATCAAATCAATGTGGTCCGAGCATGTCAAATTCATTCGTTATCACAGCTCGAAGCTATCGGCATCCACATCCACCATGCAGCCGTATCAACAGCAATTCATCGGTAGCTAATCTACCACTTGTTGGCCTCCATGTTGACCGCGCTGTCAATGAAACCATCAGCGCCCGCCGGGACACCCTCCTTAGTAGCGAACTCATTGACCTCTGTACATGCAATTAGCACAACTCCTCGCCCGAAAAGTAATCTTAAGACATACCTCTATCGATCATGCCATCCTTGCCAATGGTCTCCGCATCACTCATAAGACCACCGCTCTTCTTCTGGTCGTTACCGCTGCTCTGCTGCTGCTGGTCGTTGCCGCTGGACTGGTCGTAGCCGCCCTGGTTAGACTGGTCATAGTTGTCACCGCCTTGCTGCTGGTTGTCACCACCATCGAATTTCTCCTCAACGTCTCTCATGAGGCCGGACATGGTGGTTGAATGTTTTTGGGGTTGGTTTGTGTGGTGGAAGATCTTTTTAGTCCAATGAGATGCTATCGGTTGCTTGGAATGAGGTACGGAAGACTGTCAAGAAAGGGAGCTGTAAGGGACTAAATAGGCTTCTGTACCTGCGCAACAGAAGCAATGACGTCTTCAGACCCTGCTTGTTAGCGACGTGGACACTACGTGCCGCTGCCCGCACTTCGTAATCCAGATCCTACACCGCTGCTATCAGGTTTCATGCAGGCTTCATTGACCACGGAGTGATATTGCGTAGCCGCTCGAGCGTTCTGTCATTGTGAATCGTGATCTGGAGTACGTGTCTTGCATTGCCAAACCATATGACGTACACGCGGTGAAATCATGCCTTGATTCAATGGCTCTGACTCTGATACTGTACACTGAGCGGCTATTCGGACATGCACATACCAGCTGCTTGTTGTGTTCCTGCCAAGTTCTATGCAGCTAGTGACGACAAGCTTCGATGCTGCGGGGCCAAGCTTTGTCCCCTCGAGCTTAACCGGTTAGGACGCGTGGGGAAAGCAAGCCGGTGAGAGGCTGAGAGCATGTGATGATGTGAGAGCTTTCGAGGTGGTGCTGTCGATGTCGCTCTTGCTCAAAATCATGCGCATAAGACATTTTGTGCATGCTGTGTCTGCAAAATGCCAACGCTCCTACCGCGTGTGAGACGGAGTTGGATCTGAATTGGCACGCAACGCGTCGCAAATGCGTCCTTTACCACCATGTCTATCATGCTTTGGTTTCGAGACAGGCTTCATACGTGACGCTGTGGCAGGAATCGCACATTGAGCTGCTGACTTGAGCGCACCTCGATGCGATGTCGCGTGATCCAGGAAGCATCACTTGCGCTGCTGTGCCGAGCCGTTCGCATTCCTTCCTGATGCCTGGGCCGAGTCACCGTGTGCTTGGTCTCCATGGCTGTGACCATGGTCGTGGCCTTCATCTTCGCTGTCACTGAGCCTGCCAGCAACATACTCGTCCTCAAACGCCGAATGCTCGCTGTCCCTTGTCGTGAACCGGACATTCACTCTCCGTACGCCCTTGACCTTGGCCGAAACCTGCTCTCTCACGGCCGCCTCCACGTCGTTCGTCTGCGCGATCGTCCAATTCGACGGTGCAGCCAACTCGACCTCAATCATGAAGTTCTGCCCGCTCTTTGTGCCTTGTACACCTCGCAAATCTACCTCGTCGCCAACACGTTCTTGTAGTGCAGTCCTCGCAGCCTTCTGTATGCTCTCCTTCGTCTCATCATCCATTGACACATCTGCCAGCTCAAGCATCGCAGCTTTGGTATTGCCCCAACCTGCCTGTACAATCATCCCGCTGATGATGAGCCCACCAACTGGATCGAGCCATTGCGCATTGTTAAGGAAGCGACTCGCGATGATGGTGAACAGTGCGACAAATGATGTCAGACTGTCCACTCGGTGGTGGTACGCATTGCTCGCCAAGACACTGCTTCTCTTCTGCCTTGCAATCTTGATCGTCGCTCTGTATAGCCACTCTTTGACCACAATACTGCCGGCTGCGAGCCAAGCAGCATTGAGGTTCGGTCCAAGGTGTGCAGCATCGTGTGCGTGGCTATGATCGTGACCATGCACGAAGACGGCAAAGTGAGATAGTATGTGCGACAGCTCGGGAAAGAACTGCTGAGACAGCGCCATAAGAGCCTGTAACCCGATCCCGACGCCTCCGAGCAGTAGCAGACCTGACACGCCGAGAGCACCCAACGATTCGATCTTGCCATAGCCCATCGGGAAGCGTGCTGTCGCCGCCTTCAGCGAGTATGAGATCGTAGCCAAAGTCGTGATGTCCGAGACCAAGTCTGTCAGAGCATGCACAGCGTCTGCGGTCAATCTGCACCATATATCAGCATCTCTTCTTCACTGTCGCGTGACCGTGGCCAGCTTTGACATTCGACGAGCTTACGCTTGTGAGTTGAATATGTATCCTCCAGCACCCTTCGCTACTGCCATACCCAAATTCACATACAACCCAATCCTCGTTATCCGCACACCCGGGTCATTCTTGTTCGTGCTCGTAAGGAAGGTGTTGTCGTGGTGGTGATGGTGGCCATGATGCGAATGGCCCATATGCGTTCGCACTTGCTGAGAGTCCGCAGACATTATTTTGGGCAATGCGCTCAGCGCAGCTGGCTTGCGACTATGGTGTACAATGTGTGACCACTGGTGAGGAGATCGCAGTCTGGAACTCGTCTGATTCGATGCGTTCAATCCTACAAGCGTTCGGAGTACTCGTCGTTGAGTCGCGTGCGTCGTCTGGTTTATGCGGGAGAGCGCAGTGTTATTGCATGGCAAGGCGCATGTGAAACACAGCCGCATGCGCGGGACAGGAAGGGGCATGTATAACTCTTCAGGGGCGGAAGGAGTACGTGGTCGACCAGCGACGCATACGTAGCCAAAACTTCTATGCACTCATCTAGTATCGATTGGCAAGAGTAAAGTTATGGCGATGGTTTGCGTAAGCTGGAATATCTGCGTATGTATTGGCCAAGGCCGATGCGTTTTCTTGAAACAACTTTCGTTGTGGAAGAACCTCGGCTGAAGGCAGAAGGAGGTCGCGTGCGTTTGGAAGGCAGTCACCTATACATTCACGAGTCACGACGGGATGAACACTCATGAAAGTGACGATCAATGCAAGGCGCTCATCCGCTAGTGTACAAGTCTCCCGTTCCGTCTATTCTTCAACTCTTTTTGAAATCCAACCGCGTTCATAACTCGTCATAATCGTACAAGAATGTCAAAGTAGTAAGGAATGAACCGAGTCGCTGAACATCGCACATTCAAAAGGGTAGTATTTACGCGCACGGTGGCTCAGCCGGCGATAGCATAGACTGAATGCTATACCCACCCCTTCCATTCGAGTCCGGCGAATACCGCGAGAAGCCCATCGCCGGCCGTCCACCAAAAGTCATCGTCTGCGGGCTCTCCATCATCTCGTCACTTTCTAGCGTGCGTCGAATCTGCGTAACAGGCGGAGGCGGTTGGTAAAGCGGTAGCGGCTGCGGAAGGCTTAGAGAGCGGACATGCTCGGGTTGCTGAAGCGTCTGTTGCTGTGCGTTCGTATGAGCATGCCAGGAAGCAGACTTGATGTGTCCTGGCAAGGTATCGCCTACCTCCATCTCAGTGTCCGAGCCCAACCCAATGCCGGAATCGCTATTGTGGTCTGAAATACCTCGCTCCTCAAATGACCCCATCTGAGTTGCTGAAGCTCTACGTTGGGCGGTGCGAGCGGCGGCTTGAAGCGTCTTCAGGCCTTTCTCCATGCACTATCGGGTCGTTAGTAGACGCGCTCTCTTCACGGTGATTGACGTGTTTCACTTTAGCTTCTACCACAGCCCAACGCTCGCCCACTCTCGAGGCAAGAACCTCCCACATCTCCTTCCTGCAGGCCATGTACTCATGAGCAAGCAGCTCAAGTTTCTGGGCGTCCCAGTCCTCTACATGCCGTCGTTCAATCAGTCGCTCATGGCGCTTTCGACATGCATTGGCCGTCTTGCTCGGAAAGTGTTTACTAGAGATAGGCTGCCAGTTCAGTCCCGAGGCACGAGCTTGCAGCAGGATCTCATCATCTGCTGCACTCCAGATAGCTGCGTTCCTCGCGCCGGATGTAGATGCAGTTGCTGTCGGATAGGGCACGGACGCAGAAGAGCCTCGATGCGCTGCAGCTGGTCTAATTTCTTTCGGCATAATTGGGAGGTTGCTGTAAGGGCGCATGTAGAACAAGCGTCGTATGTCCGTCGATGTCGTAAGTCGTCGTCTTCGTAATGTGGAAGAACGTAAAGCAGTAAAGAAGGTAGGACGCAGGCCAGGCGTCACAGTGCGTTAAGCATCCAAAAGAACGAATAAGAAAGGAAGGTGAATTAAGTGATTACAAGCAGTGAGAAGTAGAATGCACCCAGTACCAGACCGAACAGCAGACCAAGGAAAGACAAAGGAGATAAGGAAAGTAAAACGAAAAGAGAATGGTGGGAGTCTCGTTTTCCTGCTGGTATGCGGCGTCTTCTACGGCCTCAGGTGGCAAGGAGGTCACCTTATATCAACCTCGCAGTTGACAGGTCGCATATCAGCGACCACCCGAAGGTCCTATAGAGGTCGTCGCGGTGAAAGATGAAACCGCTCGCAAGCTACCTCAGCGTCAACTACGGTCATGGAATAGTCGATAACCACTGCCGTTTCAGAAGACTGAAACTTGCAAGTCGGCCTTTTGCCCGGCGCTTCTTCAGGATGCTGGAGAAGAGGTGAAGTCAACCAGCTTAATGGTCGCCTGTCGAACCATTCTTGAGCGCTCGCGTCATCGCATGCACGCCAAACCGTTGCCCTGAGCGTCGCGCCTGTTTCGAGCTATATCCAGATCTGTCCTGCACGAAATGAGCGTCGCAAGAAGCGGCCGGCGGCTACCTTGTGTATAGGCGGCTACGCGCCGCAAGCCATCTGCATGCTATTCGCGTCGTGGGTTCCTGCAGTCAACCCGACATAGCGGCACGCCAGTAATTTTCGTCCTACAAGACCACATGTCGGCCTCAGGCCTTGTATACTCCGACTCGTCTTATTGCAATAAGACGCGTCTTTTCGTATAAGCTGGCTCAAAACCCGTCGGCTTTTGGAGTTTGAACTCGTAGTTTGTGCATGTTAGTTTAGAGGCTATTTGCTACCTAGATTCCCTTTTTCGGAAGGTATATGCGCAATAAGATAAAGCACCTCTCGAGGTGCTTCTCTAAAGAATTAAGCTAGCTTATTCGACTTTAACTTCTTAAGAATTACGTGTCCTTTCGGAAAAAGGGTTTTACAGCTCCGTACCGCCTAGGAGACCGCTTGCGGCTTTTGCTTTCGAGCTGTTCGTTCCTCAATAAGCTAGCTCAAATAAGCTAGGCAGAGTATACAAGGCCTCAGTCCGTTGGGTACGTTCAGGTCTCGAGGTTGGCCGTCGGCTATGAGGCGGTCACCAGAGGTCCTTAAGGCTAAGCGCCGACAGTCTCTTCCCGCCTGCCGACCGACTTCCCGTGCGATTGTTGCGAGACAGACTTGTCTGCGCGATTCCGGTCGCAGGACTTTGGCCGTTTGATGCAAGGCAGCAAAGATGGTCGAAGACACATAGATCTTAACGTCAAGTGAAGCGCAACCGCCATGACCCTAGCGTCGACATCGGTCTTGGCACGCATGAGGAAACTCATTGGCCGGTAAAAGCCAACTCATTTCAACGATACGGCGTGTGTGACACTAGCAAGAGATAAAATGGGAGCAGTGATTCATTGTAACTCTCCTCCTCCTCTATCAGCCTAGAGCTCAATCCATCGTACAGCATCACGCCGCAAAATCAGCCGCTAAGCAGAATTATTGAAACACACATCATCGCAAACCATGCATGCACATAACATGGTATAACCACCCTCATAAGAACCGCCGTTTTCCACCGACCCGAACACATAAGCACCCACGCCTTTACATATCGCAGCAACCTCCGCAGAAGCATTGTATCGCCCTGTATCGCCGTAACTCCGACATGAGTGAAGATGCTGCTAAGACTCTCCAGGTGAAATACTGTCGCCAGATTCAGCACCAGACACGTCTCGCTTTTTCTTCCAGAACTTGAGTTGTCGTAATCGACTTCGACTACGCGACTCTCTGATAACGCGCTCGCTCTTGCGCGGTGTGCCACGGGCGCCAGCATCATCAGATTCACCACTTGCCATGCGCGCAATTATTCGCGGCGAGT
>Ga0058704_10000723_pt1 | contig 16227 bp, 22 predicted proteins | sample AgamicMgSfe_FD_71363 | JGI IMG/M metagenome (GOLD analysis project Ga0058704, IMG submission 71363) | Agave microbial communities from Guanajuato, Mexico - Mg.Sf.e | ecosystem: Host-associated > Plants > Phyllosphere > Phylloplane/Leaf | place: Guanajuato, Mexico | collected 2012-05-30
CCCTACATCACTCTTCGGTATCCTAAAATACTACATCAAAGGTATGGACATGAATGGATCTATCTGCAGCGGTGAGAAAGGCTGCACAGCAAACAGTAACGTCAAACAGCAATCGACAGCCCTCATTGTTGCCGCTGGTACATTGGGTGAACAAGTAGATGTCATTTGGACCTATGGTAGTGCTCCCGTGCTTACACATACAGTCGCGCGTGCTACAAACAACCTCACTGGCAACCCCATTTCATACAAAATTACGTACGTCTACATTTAACAGCTGCATTCAGCGTACACTAACCAAAAAAATTTTTTTTTCGACAAAATCCAGAAAAGTATATCAAAGTGAAGAAGGGATGGATGTCGTATCACATGTTCAAATGGGGTCACACCACTGTTGAACAAGCGCCGTTTCCGCTCCACGTACTCCATTCGTCTCCTTAGATGGGTGAAGCTCCATTCGTTTCTCGAGGAAATCTAGAATAGATAGCCTAGGTTCGCCATTCCAATCAAACCTGTACAACCATCGTAGCACTTTTCGTCTTCGAAAATATGGATAGAGACGGAACAAGAGCTTTAACATATGAAACGGAGCATAGATGGCAGCGCTCAACAAAACTTTGCGAGGAGCTACAAATCGTGGGAACTTCTTATAGATCATTTCATAGGCGTTGGTGTTACCCATCTGAGCTATTAATTCGAGGACTGATCCGGTGATCTCATCATTACGCGCCGCTAGTAACCATTCTAGAAGCGCAGGATCTCGATCGTAAATTGTGCTTGCCGAGCCGAGGAGTTTTTTACTCGGGGCGATGACATTGTGTCCATTAATCCACTTGACAGCAGGTAAAGTCAGGCTTGGATCGGTCAGGTCATATTCAGTAAAGATGACATGGTGGCGTTGACAGTATCTTTCACAAGCAATTGGATCAAAAGGCGATTTCGTGAGAATCCCTATGAGCTCGGGGTGATCTCTATAATCTGGGGAGTCAACTGCCTCATTTTCATCATGCGAACCCATAACGCGAATACCATGTTCAACCAAGCATTGCTTTACTCTTTCATCCACATGGCGAAACTCCTGCTGAGAGAGTGCTATGTAGCCTGTCATTGTGGATTTGTGTCTGCACAACCATTGCACTACCTCGTGAGAATGCAAGCTGTAATGAATTAAATTAGGCGCTAGGTCGTGGCAGTCGTACATGCCTTGCAACCATTCAAGAACATCAATTCGACAAGCTTTCGCAGCATTTATTACAACTCGACTACTGTTGAACAACTCCCCATAGCTTTTATGTATTTCTTGAAGAAAAGGCAGCGTGAACTTTCTCACAGCCATTGCGATTTGTCGGTTTGTCAGATCAGGCTTTTGTTGAAAGAAATATCGGGCGATTTCCTCATTTCCTTCTTGTAATGAATAGTCCATCTCGTCCGACAAGGGCTCAGGATATTTACGCCTGAGCCATTTGTAATTTTGTAAACACCCAGCTCGTACAGCCTCACTTTTCAAATATCCTTCAACATCATGGTTATACAACAGCCACATGTCGAGTATTATCGGATGCAATTCATAGCTTGCGATGAGGGAAGGATCATAACAGGGATCATGCCTCTAACACCAATTTCGAAGAATAGACATGTAAAAGTGAATCTGCTTCCTGTTCAATTTTTGTCTTGTCCCAATTGTTTGCATGAGCTCTACTATGTCTTCAAGACACATTGCAAAAACTTCTGACCAGAAAAAGTCGAACCATCCCAGAGCACATAAAGTTTGCACACGCGTTGCTGGCGTGGCTTTGTGCAATACGTTCCAAATGATTTCTGTGGGGAGATCGAGGATGTTCATCTTTCTCTCTTTTTAAAAAAAATTGCCAAATACTTTGATGTAATTTATTGCATTGATGATGGCGCACTGATTTTAGTCCCGCATAATCAATGCCCAATTTGTGTGCGACAAGTTGGGCAGTGAATCTTTCTTCCACTCCGTTTTGTTTCATCAATCCATTCTCGTATACAAGATCTGTGAAAAACATGACTGCAACACTTTGGTTTCTGCCATTGTACTTCGTTGCTACAATCCAGACAGATACCACATACGTCAGTAACAAGCCGTCGCTTGACATTTCTCAGTAATTTGCCTACTGAATGATTTGTTGGCGTGGCATATGGTCTGATGTCCGGTGTAGTGATTGTACCATCGATGTGAGAATCGCCAGCGACATGTAAAGTAGAGTTGCCAAAAATTGTAAGGTTTCCAGCGACCATCAAGTTGCCGCCCACGTCAATTCGATTTGTGAATGCTTGACCAATAATCAAATTTCCAGTGATATGAGCACCTCCATGCACTATCAACGAATGTTGCGTATTTAAATCACCATTCACGTACAAGCCGCCGCTTTCCAATGATAGTGACATACCACTTGAGTTATTATTCTGTAGGAGTGTAGGACTAGATTCAAAAAAAAGTTTTGGCTCAACGCAAGCTCGAACTTCATCGATCTACTTTTCTTAATTAGTGAAGGCAGGTGGTATTGTATACAGATCAGTGCCTGTACTGGCAAAGGTGCCCGGTACATTTGAAAGCATGTACCATAGACCACTAGGGCGTTGAACAATAGCATTGCATCCGTTCGTCTGAATACATTTTAATTGAGCTTGCCGTTGGGTAATATCCAAACCTGTGCTATTCATGGCCCCGATATTTGCGTCCGTATCAGGTTGGTAGGTCCAAGAGTTACTGAGTGTATTGATTGTGGCAGGAGGTAACGTAGACCCCAATAGCAGTGTACTGTACTTTGTGGCACCGTCATAGTCTTCTATCACATTAGCAATGTTGAAGTCGCTGTAGAGTGTGCAAGTACCTGCTGCTGAAGACGCGGCGTTCCAAGTAGCAACCGTTGTACCCTCGGTCGTCGTCATCATTGCACCACATGCGGATAGAGAAATACCAGCGCTGACGACTGTTTTAGTGCCCCCGGCGAGCGCAGTGCCATATCGGTAATATGGTGGTGGGGCGTTAGTGGTAGATTTAGGATTATTATAAACGATACTTTTAGTGCGTGGACCAGAGTAAGTTGATGTGTTCGAATTGGGATAAGTAGTCGATGAATTGAGCTTCAGGCAGCCCATGGGTTGTTGCGTATTCTTCGTAAATTCATAGGTAAACGCGCCACATTCTGGCATAGAAGCGCAGACAGCACGCGCGTTGGTGGAGTTGGCAAATGCAGTAGAGCAATATAGTACACCCGGTGAAGCGACTGTTTCCTCAGCTTGCAGCCACTTCAAGATGGCTGTATCTGTGGATGCTGTGGACGGAACGATCAATGTGGCATTTTCATTGTCTGATAGAGGTAATAAAGATCCAAGTAAGGTGCACGTTTGTGTCACCTCGACATAATTAGCAGCAACGGCGTTCTTATTTGCATGCATCAAGTTTCCACATGCTAAGGATGTGGTTATTCCCTCTTTTGTCTGAAGCACCTGACCTCCACTTTGTACACCATCAGTATAGCTATCATTGTATAGTTGTAGATTAATACCGGATAGACGCGTGATGACGATCGCAATGATCTCCACCCACCAATCAAATCCTTTATAGATAGTGATGATCAATAAAACGATAAAGAGCACCAACACCGCAAGCGTAAAATTTGTCAGATTGAAGTATTTGTTCCCCATCGTGCTTGCCTTTTCTTCTTTCATTTCATGTCAATGCTGAACAGTCTTTGGTTCTTCTGGTCGTGTTTGCTTGTTGGGGTGATCTTCTGCCCCTATATCGCGGCCGTAGAAGAAGATGGTTTGTTGTTGATGCCTTTACCCTTGCGCATACAGCGGGCACACTCTTCACCTGACGTAGCGAGCCCGCCGTCGCTCTCCTCTGCATCTTCAACGTCTTCTTTGAGAGAGTTACATCTGCATAAAACTGTCTCGATCGACCCACCCGAGCAAAGCCCTCGTTCTTTGCGCTCAACAGCGCGTTTGATCCGAAAAAGCCCGGTGATCACCGACAAAGATAGAGGACGATACGCGATTGCTTCGGCAAGTACTATGCAGCGGACCACAGCTCATGATAATATAGAGCTGACGCGGTGGGAAAAGTCATTGTTTCAATATAAGCAGGAGCAATATGAAGCTGCAGCGAAGAACATGAACCGCTTGAGTTTCGCTACTTTACCGCTCTACTATAACAGAGCACTGATTTACATGCAATGGTACTTGAAAACAGGCGGTGGAAAACTGCTTCATTATGCTCTCATGGATACGGATCGTGCTATCGAGGCCATGCGACACTTTTATCCTGCTTATGTTGCAAAAGCACGCATAGCCTTTTTCATGCGTCGCTACCGGGTGGCCTATGATGTGTTGCGTAACCTGCATGACCTACTACTTTTGCAAGTGGCCGATCGCACTTGCATCCTCTACGATACAAGGGAATATGTTGGCATTATCTATTTGGCCGACGTGCTGCTTAATATGGGCTTACTGGCCTTCCGATTTGGTAGCGATCGTACTAGCAATGAGCATTTTGAGCAAGCCATGCAAATTCTTCGATCAGACATTCAACGCGATCAGAGTTCCCAACATCTCTTATACATTTATGACGATCGTATGGATCAGTATTGCTTTGTAAAACGCAATAAATTATTGATTCCTGATCTTATTGGTATGTGGATGGAGCCGATATATACCTTGCAACAAACTGATTTAATACCGACTCAATTTACGACCGCTCGTGAAGCATTCTCAGTACGGTCAATTATGCAAAAATATACCGGGGATCAACAATATCTGGAATCGCGTTGGGATAGATCCAAACGCAGTGGGGTATCACCTTTGCGGCAGGTCACAACCGCTAATGATATGATCATGGCGCGCCAAACTTTACCGAGTGAGGTTATTGTTGCTCCCCAACGACCGAATGATTCCGAGAATCGGGCTCCTCTCCACCAATTTTCCATCGAAACCCCTAATGACACCGAAAATAACAATAACAAATTGAAAAAGCATTCGCTTCGCCGTCTCTGGAAAAAAATAACTTGTAGTTAAGCTTCATCAGAACAACAATGTCACAGTCTGGCCGCATTGATGGCATCAACGCGCCACTATCTAATCGGTATGTTGCAAACGTCAAAGCGCGCATACGAGAGGCACAAAATGAATTACACTTTCAGTATGAATTTACTGAGAAGGAAGCGGAAGCCAAAAGATCTGCAGAGCGTAGTGCTGCTTATCAGGCAAATCATCCCCAACTCGTTGAATTGAAAGCAGCGAGTACAAAGCTCAAAGGTCCAAAAAAAAAAGCGGCAATTGGGCCCTTTTTGGGCCTTCTAGCGCGCACTTATACGTCAGAAACGAGTGGAACGCAAAGCCTTCAAGTACAATTGAAGAAAAAAATCAAGCAGGTCAATTTAAAACTTGCGAGGCGAATGCGTATGTCTGAGAGTGACTATAATGATCAGGTTGTCTTAGTCTCAAAAGAGGACGAAGACGCAGAAGCACCTGTTGCTGATGCAGAAGATGCATCCGGTGAATTGCAGGAATCGGATGCTGAATCTGCTGAAAATGAACAGGAAGATACACCTGAAGTATCACTTGATGTGGTGGAGGAGGATGATGAAGAGCCTGATGCAGATGAAGACGATGAAGAAAACGAAGCAGAAAGTGATGAGGTTGATGTAGATGAGGAAGATGATAATGGTGACGATGATGATGATATAGAGGCAGAAGAAGAAGAGGAAGAAGAAGAAGAGGAGGAAGAGGAAGAACATGTACGCTTGGCGAAGACCAAATTATGCATAAGAGCCTTGAAGCGTATGATTATTGAAGAAGGGATTTGAATGCCTCATTATCTAAAGGTATAATTTTTTCCGACAATTTCATCTCAAAGCTACCTTCCTCATTTACACATGTTGTCATTGTGCCGTGGCCAATCGCCCTTGCTTTCCTCCCCATAACATACAATAATGCAGAACTCAACTGAGTGCCATCACGGGTATAAGCAATGAGTTTTTGAAGCGTTTTTTTGTCATGCATCGTCAATACATAATCTTTATATCCATCACTTTTCAGACTGATTGAGCCATTACGTAAACGACCTGAAGTACACGGTTCTTCCATGTCATTGAGCCAGTGTAATATCTTGAACCGAAGTTGAGTATGATATCGCTGGAGCTTCACATACTGCACAATAGCACAACCTAACAATTGGTATACGACTGTGCTACCCCTCATCTTTTACTTTATATCTATTGCTGCTGTTGTCGGTCCCTAAAGAGAACGATGACTGCGTTCATTTCCTAACCCTCTTTTATCTAATTTTCGATTTCAGCCATGTTGATGTTTTTCTTTTCCTGTATGAGATGACCAAAGAGCAGAAAAGACGCGATGCTCTTTATACTTATTTTACTACTAGTGGTTGCGACCATTGTCAGCACTGCTTATCTAACCGAAAAGGGTGAGGCACTTGCTGTACGCACAAATTATCAAAAATGTCACTACGACATAGTACATGAGAATCTGCCAGACCTTTCCGATTATCACTGGCTTTACGATCTACTCTTGGGTGCTTTTGTAGCTCCGTACATATTTTATTATGGCACATACGATGCAGGTGCCGTAGGATCGGTATGGGTTTGGCTTGTTGTTTGCGTTTTTATATTCAGATGCTTGACAATCAGCGTCACTATTCCGACGCAAACGACCCATGTCAAACGAGATTTCGGGAACTGGCTAAAACGCCACCTTACAGGTACAGCACATGATTTATGTTTCTCGGGGCACGTAAGTTTTGCCTTCTCGTTGGTTCTGGTCGGCCTCCACTTCGGTATTATCTCCAATCGTGTACTATGGTTTGGTCTGCTCGCATGTCTGGGTTTATTCTCTGCTATGTCTCGTTCTCATTTCAGCATCGATATCGTCATGGCCGTTCCCATTGTAATGACATTCTTTGACTGGACCATGTGCCAGAGTGCCAGTAAAGACACCATCTTCGGTGGATGTGATTGCGCGCCCGATATCATTACGATGTAAAGAGACCAAAAAAATGATACTCCTTTGTAATGTAGGCTCTGACGGATTTTTTTATGATTTACGTTTCAGCGTCTCTAACACTTCATTTCTATTTGGTAATTTGACGAATACGAGGATTCCGCAACCGAGAAGACCAAACAACATGGCGGTAATCCATGCGCCGTTAGCATCAGGCTCATATCGTGCAACGAGAACCGCAATCAGAATACAAATAGCGATAATGATGGCTAAGAAAAATGTGAGATTGTTGATAACATAGGAAGTGAACGACATGGTGATGAAATTGCGTTACGCAGTGTTGTGTTCTTTTCTCCTTTTATTACCCACTGTTCGAAGAGAAGCAAAAGTAAATTCGGGATGTCAAAAATCATCACAGTGAGCATACAACTATGTCCGAAGGAAAAAAGTTTACTATCGCATCTTACAACGGCTGTGGGAAAATTTACGTCTAAAACCGTTGCTCTCGAACTAACAAGTAATGAAGCGCTACCCACTGGGGACATCATCATCTCCCCGCCAGCGTCCTCGGATCATCGTAAATTAATACTTGAACGAAAGACTGCTGCCGACTTACTCAATTCTGTCAAGAGTGATCAAAGGTACAAGCAGCAAACGGCAAGAATGGTGCAGCTACAACGGTGTGATAATGCTTATTGTGGCTATATTGCGGAATATAAGCGCGGTAGTCTGAGCGAAGAGAACAGGGTTTCCATTGAAGAGCAAATTGCGACGTCAGTTGTTCTCAAACATCATCTACAGTGGTGGCATACTGAAGATGAAAAGGCGACCGCGCAATTGCTGGTAGCATTGGCCAAGAAAGTAGGTATTCTTACCGAAACTATTGAACCCACAGAAGAGGTATTGATTATGCGAGGGGGAGGTATTGAAAAAAAAGCCACAAGAAAAGGAATGTTACGCATGAGTGCCTTCTTTCCTGTCACCTTGCAACTCATTGACGGTATTTCCGAAAAGCGCGCGTTGGCGATTGTCCATAAATTCCCGACGTTGCGAAGCCTCTTCGATGCGTACAGCAAGGAAGACGATCCTCAACGCATCTTAGCCAACATTGAAATTCCAGCAACAGGGAAAAGCAAAAGTAGAAAATTAGGTGATACGCTCTCAGCACGAATTTATAATCTACTCTACAGCAACGATGGCGAACCGAGTAGAAATAATGGATCTGGGCAATGAAGCCACAGATAACCTCTTGCACAAAATGAGGACTGAAACATTGTTCAGATTTCTACCCGGTTCATTTCCCAAAGTGACATCCACTCTTGCAGCTGACACAACCGTGCTCATCAAGCTACATGATGTTCGAATGGAAAACTATAAAGAAACAAAATATGGGCCGAAAACATCCCGCAATGTAACACTTCATCTCAATGCTAATTCAATGCACTTGATGAAAGAAATAGAAGAAGCGTTGAAGGTCGCGGCGTTGCGTTTGGGAAAAATCAATAACAAAAAAATAACGCGTGATGTTTTGGATACCACTTTTCGCTCGCGTCTCTTTACTTACGATGACGATTCTGGCGCTTTTACATTGAGCTGTGGGGATAATATTACCGTAGCAAAGAAAGAAGGGTCAGATGGTCGCATTGACTTTAACGAGATTAGTAGCTACTTATCCTGTGAAGGCAGTACAATGCCGGCTTTACGTGTCGCTGTACAACCCACCTACCTATGGTCACAGACACCCCTCAAGATTGGTATTTCTTGGGAATTAAAAGTGATAGCGTTGGCAGAATGGCCTATGCCCACTCCCGTTGTCGCCGTGCCGCCGTGTCCGAAGGAGCAGACGCTACCGTCCCTTGATGGGTTCCTTGACTCACTGCATATGTGAACAAGCATGACACTCGCCGTTTTGTACATTAAGGGTGGTTATATCTAGTCGTGGTTGAGGTGCTGTATACGCTGCAAATCGATCATTAATATGTTCCAGTTCCGTTTTGCCAAGTCGTCTATTAACAGCATTATGAAAGTGGAAAAGCCACGTGACGAGTTGTATACGAGTTTTGCAAGTCAAAGGATTTCTGCGCAGGTACTCCTGCATATGTCCTCTGCATTTCGTACATGGATAAAGAATCGCGAAGCCCGAGATGATGTCTGTCGCCGCTGCTTTCTCGGTGGATGTGGGATTTAACGGAAAATGATCTGCCATAGCATGTAGAGCTAGCCATGTGGAACGCCCTACAATGACTTCATAGGGAACAGCCGTCGATTTCCAACTGAAAAAGTATTGAAGAAGCACAATGAGGAAGAGGAAGACACAAATAAGCGATATAAAAGTGAGCAGATGCATACTGTTATTTATTATTCATCATTCTGAAGAGACTCAATCATTTTTTTTTGTTCATGATTTTCTTCCGACATCGCGAGATACTTCTCATACAACTTATCCCATTGCATTTTCTGTTTGTCATATTTCTCACACCACGATTGATTTGAGGTCTCCAACGTTTGACATTTCTCTGCTAGCTGACGCATCTCGTGCATGTGAACTTCAAACTGATCAATACGTTTGTTCATAACGGCAATTCGATCCTCATATTTTGTTTTTATTTCTAAGCCGGCAACATCGCCCGTTACTAATTCAATCTTTTCAAGTAAATCGGCACTTCTGGCCCGGCATTGAGCCATCATCTGTTCATTTTCTTCTAATGCCTTTTCAAGATCACGTAACCGCTCTCTCTGTCTGCTCAGCTCGGTTTGCATAAGATTGACATCCTGTTTAACGATTTCTTGGATCTGTTTCACCTGTTGTTTGGCATACACGATATCATCTGCGGCACGTTTGAAAATCTCCACACCTATGGTAGCGGGGGTGCGTCTTGTCGTACTTGTCATCTTTGCGTGTAAAGTAAAAAGCGATTGATTTGATCATTGAAGAAATCTTGTGCTCCAATTTTTTTTTCTTTTAACCCAAAAATTCGTCCGCAAGTGGAGAAGCTTCGATTCGAAGGTTTTTTCCCGCCAAAAAAAAGGGTGGAATAAATAGGTTACACAAAGTATGATCGAACGCCACTGTACCACCTTTCGAGGTTTTCAGTAATCACATCTGATTTCCGATCGGGCAGCGTGTAGCCCAGCTTTTTAGCGATTGTTCGCAGTTCACCATTCTCACACCGTGTGAGTATATACGGAGCATATGAATGGCCGTTCGCATTAGAGAAGGATACTTTACCGTCGTCGATTGTTAATTGACTGCCGACGTCCAATCGGTATTTAGGATACACAAGGAAACGTCGTTGTCGATCCATTGCTACCTCTATATTCTTGGCACGCACGTAGTCTTGCAGATCTAATTCCGTAATTGCCCGTTGCTCGTGTAATCTGGGGCCATACACCTCATCAAGACTACTCATGAAATCTTTGAGCATGATGCCGGTCATTATGCATAAACCGGGCATCAATTGATCGTTGCCGAAACCACTGAAAGCAAGACTGGGGTCGTATTTCGGAGAAGCGCTGTAAAGGAAGTGGTGAGATTTGCCTGAATTCATTTGTTCATAGAAAACAAATAGAGCGGTCGGATCCCTAAGCAATAGGGCATTTCTGGGATCAACAAGCAACACTGTAGCATCATCTTGTATCGTATCCTTTTTTTCCTTCAGTGTCTGAAGATTTGGGAAAAGATGAGCAATCAAGTTATGTCTTACAAGTGACCGAACGAATAGAGTGGCATCCTCTGAATCTGTTGTCGGGAAGATACTAATGATAACGCGCTTTGGCAGCATATCTTTGTCTTGCGTCATGTTGAAACGATTACTTTATCTCAATTGAAACAGGCCATGCTCAATAATACAATAGTTTATGTAAAGTGCGTAATTAGCTCATTTAACGTGATGTTTTCTTCAACTACCTTCAAAGTGTGTAGGCAGGTCTTAAGTGTGTTGGGATATACCTTATCACGACGAACGCCAATGCAAGTGATGCGATGAGCGTTGATACGACATTCAACAATGGAACCCTCTTCAACGGTGTGGGCGTGCAATGAAGTCTGATCGATCGTGAAAAAGTCCGGGAAGTGACGTAGGATACTTTCATAACGCGATGATTCTGAACCCTTGACAGTGAGGAGGAGATCATTGGAGTGATATAATAGATCAATCGTTGACGCACTCGCTTCTTTCCATTTATAGATGGTACGAAATACTGTGCTTCTCAAATGGCGATTAGGAGTAAATATGAGCCCATCCACACAAACTTGCAGATCCTTTTTTTGTAAGTTGATTGCACACTTGTGCTTGAGCACCGCTTCAGCAAAATAAGGCTTTACTTTGATCTTATCGTACAATTCACCTGCGGAGCCCTTGACAAAGAGTTGCTGCAGCATCGGTAGCCAAGCACGTACATTCCGGAGACGACACATCAGATCATCATTTTGCCCATACTTGGTGTCAGTCATGTCGAGGATATGTAATGTGCGTCCAATTTCTTCTGAGTCAAAAAGGAGATGGACATCAGCAAATCCCTTTTCCGTCATCATATCTGTAACATCATCAGGTAAGTTTTGCAGTATGATATTGGAGGCGATATCCGCGTGATTTAACAAAGTCATCGTGCGACTGGCATATAAGTGTACAGATGCTTTGCGTCCGAGTTTATGTGGTGTGATGTACATCCGGAGCTCAACGAGCCGACGAAGGCCATCCAGCTTGAGACTTGTTAGATAATTTTTGCCGGTAGCAAGCTCTAATTTGTCACGCGTAAGAGCAAGTGGCATCGGTTGGTTAAAGTGCCCCAAGGGCATCTTCAGGAATTGATGGATGACACGGCACATTTCCTCGAAATTACGGCATTTTGCGATGATGGTGTCGTCATCGTCAGTAACCCTAAAAGGTGCGCATTCGACCTCAATGATAGGGTCGCCTGTGGGCTTGATGGTTACATCGACGTGAGGGCAGCTTTGTTCATCGCTATCAGGTATGAATGAGGTGCGACGGATGTCTGTACTTGTGGATGAACATGTCGTTGGTAGCGGCACGCTAGACGTCTCATGATTGATGTGCACATATCGATCAAAAGTAGGATAAAAGATGCGTGTGAGCTGCTCTTTGCGAACACACTCTACCGTTCCATCGTGAACATCGACCCGAAGACGGATGTGGGTCGCAATGTCTAGAGTCTCACGATAGACAAAATCTGACTTTTTATAGCCTTGCATAGCTACCAGTTCAGCCCATGGGACAGTTGCGCATACGAATCTCATTTCAATCTCCAGCGCAGGTCGGTCTAGCGGACTCACGCCCAGCGCATAGTCTGACACACACGACTGAACCATCTTTTCTTAATTGGATATTATCTGCGATTCTATTTGCCAAAAAAAAAAAAGCGCGCAATTTTATTTCCGCTGACAAACGACACCCAAATATGTCTTTTTGTCAATTTTACGCCGAATCATACCAATTGGTGCGAATTGCTGATCCCATCGTGGCATGATTGCAAGTAAATAATCGGGGTTGAAATAAGCTCCGAAAATTAGATTATACGGTTCCCCCGTGCTAATCTTCTGAACGTCAAATTCCATCAGGCCGGAGGCCATGCCAGAAACAGGATTAGGAACGCGCTGTCCCTCAGTAAAGTCATCTGTGATGAATTCCAATTTGTATTTTACACCCCCAGACTCTGTTGTTGGGTTTTGTGCCGCCGATTTTTTTACAATCTTGAGTATGGGTAGTTGGCTACTCTCACTTTGATCGGCATCGTCTGTCGCGAAGGGATGAAAAGATATTGGTCCTGCAGGCTCATAAAATCTCCATTGAAAGTCACCATTGGCCGTTTTTACACTGCGATATAAATCACCGACGACACCGACTCGGACTTTCCATTGATAATCTGAAGCTCTCCGCAGCGGGGCACCTTCGTCAACACCTTCATCATCCTCGTCATCGCGAAATTGCTGTTGCTCCATGACGTTTTTATTTTACTCTATTATCGTTTAAAGAGTGTTCAAGCACGATGATAATAACACATGAAACAATTTATATTCTATTCAATCCACATTCCACAAAGCACGAACACCCGCAGTGGGCGGCCATTTTCGTCAAGACACGTGTCAAACAAGCGCTCTGTATCATTTAACTGACGTCCGCGAACAATCATGCGTTGGTCCTCTACCGGTGCAAAATTATCATCCTTGTGCAATTCTTCTTTCAACTCACGCACAGTCATACTCCCGATGACTCTTTTATTTTGAACTTTGACTCTTTTTTCTTCACCAACGAGGTGAAGGACATCGAGTCTGAAGATAAATGCCCTTTTGTCACCACCCCCGCGATAAAAGCGCTTGGGCCAATATGACACGGGTGCCTCTTCGTTGAATATTTGCTCATAGACAACAAGCGTTTTTCTGTATTGTTGATCGAGTAAAGCTATCTCATCACCTCCCCTCTCGATATTGTGGTGAATCATGTTTCCGAACATGGTCATACAATCATTCGTGTAAGCTTTGGTGTCAAGAATATGACGTTGCCAAATGGTATTGACTTCTAAACTGGGTAATAATTTCGTTGCTTCAAAATCGTCGGTGATAAATTTCAACTGTAAAAATCGGAGGTACTCTCTCGAGAGTGCGGGATCGTCGGTATACTTCTTTGCGTCGATCATTTCGGCTTCTTTTGAATGAGCATAAAGAAGAGAGAAATGTATTTTCATCGATTTTTTTTTCTTCAATCGAAGAAGCACCGAAAATTCATAATGTCACACAACATGAAGAAACGGAGAATAAAATGGAAGGGTGACACAGGATATAAATTTTATTCAGACATGTAGATCCCGCGACTATTAAAGTACAGTGGATCGGTAGGTGCATCATCATCGCGTTGTTCTTGTGGTCGATAATTAAAGGTATCGATTGGCTGTATTACAAGATCGCGCATCACGTTCCAAATGCGTTCTCGGACAAGACTACAGAAGCGGAAATGGGCGCGGGTGCGCATGACCTCAATTCTGAATACTGTAACCAGTAACCACTCGGGAAGACTGGTGTTCCACTGCCCCGTTCGGCGCATGTGTTGTAGCACTTCCACTCCGGTTTCGACATCAACGTCAATTGTCTTCGGATTGATTTCCATTTCTTCCAAGATCAAAATCGCTCTGCGCACAATAGGATGTAGAAGCTTCTCGAGCTGAATGGATTGAAGGGCGTATTGTAGATCTTCCACGCAATTCACGAGGCATCGTACGGATTTTTTATGGTCTTGTTGAATCTTATCGTACTGCTCCTTCATTTGATTCGCCATTTCCAAGTATTCGCCTTCGTTGGTGATCATCTCTGGCATTGATAGTCGTCGTCTTCTGGGGGGTCTTGAGCGAATAAACAGCCCACCAGATTCCTCCATTTTGGTATTGATCATATAAAAGCATTACTGCAAAATTTTTCGAATTGAAAAATTGATTTGGTGGTGTGTATTTTTGATCGTGTAACATATCATGCTTGTGTCACCTTACTCAATAAAGTGCGCGCTTTTATGTGCGCTTTTATGGCGGCTCCGTACAAATGTAAAATGCCATAAACTTAGAAAATGAATAGAATATAATAAAAAAATGGATAAGTATACACAAGCTATTGAACAGCTCGAGAAGTCAAAGGATGAGTTCTTCAGTGAGCTTTATATGGCTCAACCTATATTGAACCAAGTTTTAGGTACAAAGGATAGTAAAGGTTCCACTTATGACATACAGTGTCGCGCCAGTGAACTGCTCGAAATTTTTAAGAGTTTATGCGATCATCATTTCAATATCAGGAAAGATGCTTTCATATACTGTAAATGTGGTGAGCGAATAAGAGCACGCATGCCGGCGACACCAGCTTCCCATTCCGAAGATGATAATAATGCAAAACGAAGACGACTATTATAAAAAGAATTAAAAAGAAATGGCGGGGCTGAATACGTTTGGCGGTATAACGCGAGAAGACATTTGCATGTCAAGCAATGTTTTTGCGTTTCTGTCTGAGCATCATGTATATGGGTCATTGATCTCTGTGTCTCTGGCGTTGATGCTATCCTCACTGGTAACAACAATCACCGCAGATGCAGTAACGCCTATCATTTCGATATTGTGTGGTCAAAACCTTGCTAATGGCTACATAGTTCTACAAGAAGGAACCGAGGCTCCATATACAACAACCAATCCAGCAACAGATGATCCCTCAGCGATTGTGCTGAAATATGGTCTAATTCTTGTCGCTTTGCTTAGCTTTCTATTTGTCCTGCTCTTCTATTATATTCTCACAAAAATCACGTGCATTCGTCAATCACCCACCAGAATGCAATCTAGACCAGCACATCTGGGTTGATCCCTTCGTTATTCGATGATATCAACAGGTTGAGTGATTAGACGATGCCAAACATTTCTATTTGAAGGGTCCTGAAAAGCAAACCCCTCAATTATTTTTGTCTCCCACTCACAGAATCGAGGTGGTGTTTTTTTTCGAGCGTCTTCCATTGCAAGCGTGGCATCGTCTAGAGAGTTGAAAGTTTTCGTAAAACTCCGAGAGCGACAAGCAGCTCGTATTGACCGGTTCTGCCAGTCCAATCCCAGTTTTGTTTGGGCTGCTGTGACGGAGAGCGTATATACTTTACGTAGATCCATGTCTTGTTTATTCTTTTTTACTTGTACCAATGAAAGAGTCATTGTAAGAAACGCACCGCGTCAACGCAAGAAGATGGGAACTCAAATATAAAGGAATTCAATATACTCAGCTGTTTCACTCTTCAGAGCGTTGAAAATGTGAATTTATTATGTAAGAGTTTGACAGTATTTGTGTCCGGGTAAATTGCCACCATTTTATCATCGTATTTTTTGATGCCCCATACGAAAGTATGTACTGCGTCTTCTTGAAACGTGTCCGTTATGGTTGTCAATGGTCTCGAATCATCACCTCTAACGTGGAAGGCACACTGTTTTAACTGATGAAATGTCACCATGGCCTCTGAATCGGTTGGCATGATCTCTTGTAGCTGAAGCAATACTCGCATAAGAGCAGATTGCGTGCCTTTCTCATCAACAAGCATCGAACCCCATGTCAGCTCTTTTCCGTCTTTGGACACCACATAATAAATGCTGAAATGTGTCATTTTTGGGATCTATTAATGCATGTGTTCTTCCCTTGACAGACACCGTATTGATTTTTGAGTTGGGCATTATCTGACCTTAGAGGTACGAAAAAGATGGTTGTTGTGTCACCTCTCAGAG
>Ga0058704_10000724_pt1 | contig 16196 bp, 16 predicted proteins | sample AgamicMgSfe_FD_71363 | JGI IMG/M metagenome (GOLD analysis project Ga0058704, IMG submission 71363) | Agave microbial communities from Guanajuato, Mexico - Mg.Sf.e | ecosystem: Host-associated > Plants > Phyllosphere > Phylloplane/Leaf | place: Guanajuato, Mexico | collected 2012-05-30
ATCGCCGACTCAAAGAACGGGCTGTCCGAGAGGTCGCCGTCCTCGTCGTCTGATTGTATCAGCTTGACCACTGAGAGTAGATCCACAAGAGGCGTGACGAAGTCGCCAATACCTCGCGTCCAGACATATATCAGCGCGTCGAAGAGACTGTGCTGACGGCACAGCATTGTGATCTCATCAAGATCGAACGATAGCGGATCTAGCCTGCATAGCAACTCTTCAAGCCTTACGGCCTGGTTCTCAGAGATGTAGTACGACACGATGCTCTTGACCACTTCTGGCGGCAGATTCTTCACTTCGCTGTCGAGAACGTAGGGCTCTAGGGTCGCATTAAAGATAGCTTCCTCCTCGGCTTCCTCGAACATCTCGAATACGCTGCTAAAGAGGTAGTCCGTTTCCTGCATGCTGATACATGCGTCAAAGCAGACATCCGCAAGCTCGCGCATCCTGTTATCTCGCGCATCATCCTGCTGTGCAAACGTATAATTGAGCGACGCGGATATCATACTCAGTAATCGCTCCTTGACCATCTCATGTCTGGCATCATTGTCGTCGGGCAGGCCAATCGTGACGTTATTCGCGCTGCTCGCATAATATTCGATCGCCAGTCGGATAGCACCAATATGATCGCCACCTTCCATCAACGCCATCAGCCTGTCTGCCCAATTTGACAGCGTGCCAACAGTCAGGTCGTTGAAGCCAAGCAGAAACGTCCGCCCTTTGTAGGCTTTGAAGCTCATATAGAAAGCATCAGCCACTACTCCATGCATCGATGGGTCTTCGGAGTCTAGCCGCTCAACTATGGACTGCAGTTGGTGCGAGAAGAGGTCTTGATGGTAGATATGTCTGTGCAGCAGATCGATGGAATCTGTGATCTGCAACGAACCGTCTTCAACGATGAGGAGGCGCTGGCTGACGGTTAGTACACCTAGTACTGATCGACCAAGCCATTGTACAGCGACAATAGCTTCTTCCGCTTTCCATTGGTTGCGAGGATTGAACTGTAGGCTTGGTGGCTTGTTTGGATCCTCACCCTCTTGTACCCTCACGTCAAGGACAGTAAGCACATTGGACCAGCAATAAACTAGTTTCGTGTCCGAGTTGGCCTTGTCTGACGTCACGCTTGAGCTTTTTAGCTTAACAGCTGGAAACCAAGCGAGACAGCCACTAAGCGTACTATGCGGCTTTAACTCTTTGGGTCTTGGAGACTTGTGTTGCGTTTGCGCGATCGGTATTGTGGAAACAATGACGAGGAGGTACGGCGTAAGTAACGCAGTCAAGCCCATGTTGTCAGTCGCTTGCTCCACGTTACCCAGTGGTAGTGGCGAGAAAGCCAACACTGAGCTTGGCTTGCGATTACGTTCAGCTTTCGGATCGGAGGTCGGATACCTGCCTAGCAGGCGTGTAGACTTCACTGAGCGAGTTACAGCGCCTAGTCCGCGTGTGGCAAGGTGCGAGAATGCCATACCTCCAGCATCGGCAGAGACTAATGCAGTATGCCTAGTACCAAGAAAGCCAATATGTAGGATTGCACATCCTGCCAGATGTCCGTCAGGATGCTGCGATTGCTGCAATACACTGCGGTCCAATGCCGGTATCTGCAAGAATGGCCTGGCCGGCTTACTGATTTCCCAAGTGAAGATGTGACCATTAGCATGACCACTTACGATCGTGGAGTAGTCTGCTGCGATAGCAACAGCAGTCACACTGCCACACTCGGTAGCCTTGGTACCCTGTCCGATGATGATCTTCAGCGTCTGATGATAGTCGAAGCCGAGGATCAGACCCTTCGAGGTCCCAATCGCAATCAGGGCAGAGACTGCTAAGCACGTCGGTCGGCCAAAGTTCCGCTTGCCCACCTCCGAGAAGGCTTGACCGGCTATCTTCCGTAGCTTGGTCCATCGAATGACGTCCCAAGGCGCTCGAGGCGTTTCGCCTGTGCTGCCATCTTGCGATGACACTTGAGAGATTTGCGAGATCTGTGATGATAGCGAGACCTGCCTTGAATGTGGAGTCAAGAAAGCCGGCACTGATGACAATGAAACCTGTCGAGAGTGAGGACTCAAGAAGGCCGGCGAAGTGCCTCTTGGTGATGGAGAAGGTGACGCGAAGCGAGACTCGAAGCGGCGTTCGAAGGGCTGCAGAGCTCCTGACGGTGTGCGAGAGGGCGTCTTCCGAGGAGCCGGCGAAGCTGCACGACCCGGCGAAGATAGTAAGGATCCTTGTAACGACGGTGTGTCGTCCGGTATTGAGCCTGAGTCTCTGGAACTTGCTAGCGGGCTCTGTGCTCCTGGTGTCGCTGGCCCATCGTCGGCTTCAGCTTCGAGGGGAGCATCCCCAGACAGCTGTATGTCTCTACTGAGCTGCGGATAATCTTCCTCCTCCACCATCAGGTGCTCCTCCGAATCCTGTTGCCTGCCATCTCCGTAGGGTCTCTCATCTGCCAACCCCCCAGCTTCTGTAGGTAGACCCTCTAGCTCCTGCTCTGCCTGATCTGAAGCCCCGTCGCCCAATGCCGAATGTTCAATAGCCCTTGCCTCCTCCGTTCTATTGGTCTCGTCCGCCTCGACATCCTCGTTGTTGCCGCCCTCATCGTAGCCTCCAGAGATGGAGCTCATCGGTCCCCTCTAGCTGCGCACATCGCTTCTCCAAGCTCTAAGCCAGCCACGCAAATCCAATCTTGAGGCACTCGCCACCGTCGTGTCACTGGCGCTTATGTGGTGTTGAGGTTGGCCGGATTGCGCGGCGTTACCGATATTGTAGTACAGTGCTCATGCGATTTGTTACGACGTCGGTTGAGCGTCTGGTGATACTGCACAGGACTGATCTTCGTTCGCGTGTCTACTTAGTAGGTCGCCTTGGAGTTCATCGGCTGTGCTTTGAGTACATATACTTGACGAAGCTCATCGTCGTGTCTGCCTGAGGCTCGGCTCTTCCGCGGAGCTTCTTCAGTGACGATGCGCTCAAGCAGGCCTCGACCTCTATATCAATACCACAACTTCACCAAACGATGTCGGGTATAGGTCCAGCTCTACCGCCGCATCTGCTTGCTAAGCGGAAAAGGAAACAAGAGGAGGCGCAAGAAGATGCACCCTCCACAGCTTCCGGCGCAAAGCGCTCACCAAGCGCTGATGATGGCGAGAAGCGAAGACGGGTGATAGGGCCAGCTATGCCACCTGCACCACTTCACGAGCGATCTCCGGTGCCAGCGAAGGCAGTGGCAGAGTCAGAGAGCGAAGATGATGACGACTTCGGACCATCAATGCCAACAGCTGGCGCAAAACAGTCGGACAGAGAGGGTGGAGACGATGAGGAGCCTGCGGGACCTACTACCTCACCACCACCAGAGAAGCCGCGTAGAGATGAGTGGATGACGATGCCACCGAAGCAAGACGATCTGGCAGCACGGATGGACCCCTCCAAGCAAAGAGCACGAGGCTTCAATACAGGCAAAGGCGCGAAAGGGCCCACCACCTCGGGAGGGGATAACTCAGCATGGAATGAGACGCCTGAGCAGAAACAGAAGCGGCTGCAAGAGGAAATGATGGGTATAGCGAAACCTGCCTCGCCCGGGCCGCAGAATGCTGGGAAGCCTGCGGGGTCGGCGAAAGATGAGGCAAAAGACGCGAAGACGCGGGAGCAGATCGTGAGTCTATGCTTTGGAAAAAGCTGCGAACCATGCGCTAAAATTCATTGCAGGAGAGATCTCGTGGACCGTCACTGATGGAACAGCATAAAGGAACCAAAGCCGCAGAGGCAGAAGACGATCCAAGCAAGCGCGCATTCGATCGGGAGAAGGATATGGGCGCCGGAATGCGTATAGGACATACGCAGAGGCGGGAGATGTTGAATAAAGCTGCGGGCTTCTCGTCAAAGTTCTCTGGTGGCAGTTTTCTGTGACATCGGTTACATCTATGAGTGCCTTGCTCCCTCGGTGATAGCTATGTGTCCATGACCTTCCTCGGAAGTCGAGATACTCTACATCCAAACCAACAATCAACTCCATGACTTGTTGGAGATCGTCTATGCTCGTCTTGCTTTTCAGCCTTCTGATCGAACCTTGGCCGCGTAAGGTCACCAACCTACATTCCGCTTATCCGGCATTCAAAGACACGTCTTCTAGCATTTCACTGTACCGTCTGTTACCACCGGTTCTGTATGACAGGAAACGTAGTAACTGTCGTGCAGTCACTCACTGGTGATGGGCGTGACCGACCAGACGGCACAGCTGAAACACGAAGGCGCGCGCCTCGGCGCCGACGCAAAACACCACGCTAAACCAGCCGCGTCGCCCGCCAGCCTGGTTTCACGCAACCCTGAACCTTGCGAGAGCACCTCCCCAGTCTCGTCCAACCACACTCATACCAAACACCACGACCTCTTTGCTTTCAGTATCCTTCGGAACACCGCAACACTCGCTTCGCCTGTCTAGACTCTCGAGACACTCGCTTACGTGCTGGAGAAACTATCAAACCAGCACGGCCCTCCAAACATACTTCCTCCTGGATCGACAATCGGAAACGCGCAGGTCAGCGACAAAGGAGCAGACCTAGTGTTACATTGCAGCGGGGCATCTCTGCCACCCTAGGTGGTAACGGCACGGATACCTGCATACCACCCTCTTTACTCTCCATTACCTACGGCAAACATGGCTGCAATGGCCTACCATTTGTGGAAGAGACAGAGTGGCAGCACATTTGGCGATGACGGCAGCGGTGGTGATGGGTTTGAAGACGGCGACTACGGTGACAACGACTACGATGGGTACACCGGCATGAACTGGTGGTGGACTCCCGTAAGCAGACAACTCTTGGCTTGCAGGATGGTGTAGACGCTAACAACACCCAGACCGGCATGGCCGTCCGCTACGCAATCGTCGCCCTCCTCTTCGCATTCGTCCTCTTCTTCTTCGTAGGCGGCTACTGGCACGCGCGACGCCGTGTCCGCAAGGGACTGCCTCCTCTCGCCTACCACAGATGGACGGTCCAGCGGTACTTCCGACCCTACAACGCCGAGACACGCTACGCACAACAGCAGCAACCCGGTCAAACGTACACAATGGACCAATACAGCTATCCGCCTCCTCCACCAGCATATAGCAGCGCAGAAGTGCCACCGCCGGTCTACCAGCCTCCTGAGGGTGGCAGCAAGGTGATGGCGGACCAGAGCTATGTTCATGTCCATCAAGTACCTGTGGGCGAAGCGCGCGATGGAACAGGTCCTGCGGCACCTGCAGCTGCGGCGCATCAATAAACATACCCCAGCGTCGAGAGGCATGGGATAAACTCGGCAGCATAGCGTGGGAGAAATTGGCGTTGAGATGGAGCTCAGACTGTGTAGCATTTGGGAGAGCGAGGACGAATGAGATTGGCGTTCGAGGAGTATAACCATCATGAGCGTTCTGTCGTCTGCCTCATGTCGTCTATGATACTAGATTGGTCTGTAGCCCTACAAACGACCCGCGCATTCGGTCATCAGCGCACAGTCAGTCCCACGCTCTCTCTCAAGGTTGACAAATCCAAGCCACGTTCCGTGTGCCCGGAGGACGCAATCTGTAGACAGAGGAAGCGCTCGACTTTCTTTCCCAAGACCGAGGTTACTTGTCACAATCTCTGCAGGCACAATATGGTCTCGGCAACTTCCCATGAAGCTTGTCTGTAACTTATTCCATCATCTATCGGCGGGCATTCCACTTTCGTCGCTCCTTCCTAAAATGGTACATTGACCGAGCATCTGAGCGCACGTGGCTGTCCGCAAACTCGGGTGTTGTGACGTTCTCTGGCCGCTCATGTTACGCTAATGCAGGTCCTCCCATGCACGCTCACTCGCAAGTGGAGAGCATGTTATTGACCACGTTGACAAGCGATCTGTTCTCCATGGCGGCAGCCACGCGCTCCTTGTCGCCTAGCTGCTTATTGACCTCATCCGCAGTCTTAGACGTGCCTTCCTTGATGCGCACGTCCACCCTGAAGCGTGGGGGCAGCGCGTTGACCAATCGTACCTTGACACCTAATCCAATGACAGTCGTCAACGAGCAGGCCGACGTCGTAGGCGTTATCAACACCCTGACAGTGCTGATGCGCGACCGTGGAGATGTGGGCGCGAAGATCGCGATGTCGTCCAAAGTCACGACGCCCAGGGAGCCTAGTGACAGCGGGTGCTCCGGGTCCGAGATGGTGGAGATGAGGTCGTAGACTTCCTGTTCGTCGATCTCTTCCCGTTCCTCATCCGACGAGGCAGAGTCCGAGAAGTCCTCAGCTGAGGATACCGGGTCCACGATGCTGGGATACGCGGGTGCTAAAGCTTCGAAGATTCCCACACGCTTCGCAGTGGGCGCGGACCTGCGGCGGGAAGGCAGGTCGGATGGGTTGATGATGGTAGGGTTGGCATTATCCTTGTCCGCCTCCATTGTGATAGCGCGCTGTGTGGTGTAAGTGGCTTGCCGCCTAACGTAACGATCACAGCCCTACCAAGACGGGATGGATGTGAACGGCGTCCGTGCGGATGTACCTGCGTGATGCTTGCGTGCCCCTTACGTGCGTCTCGTCGTGTAGGAAGAGGGCTAAGTTTCAGGTCGCCGGTCTGCAGGACGAACGACGGCTAAGGCAGCTTGTAACCTCATGTGGAGCCGGCGATAATGACAAAAGGCGAACGTTTCGTGCGAAAGAAATGCCAAGAGGCCCCGCCAACTGTGCCGCTGTCAAGTCAAGCCACACAACGGTCAGGAACGTGTGTAGACCACTGTACATAGGTAAGGTACTTGCGAAAGCTGGTGTATTGAGTTGTTTGCTGGATGTCTTGACAAACGTTAGCCGCATGAGCTTCGCAGCGCGAGACGTGCAAGCCGCCACAAGGTTTCCGCCTTGCCGCCATACAAATCGCGGATGGGGTTGCTGCTTGAACGTCAACACCGCCACTTTCATGTGACACCAAGGGGTTGAAAGCTTTGCCCTGCGACGGGGACCACTCGGCTCATCCTGTTGCTTTCTCGGAAGATCGACGCTGTGGGGTTTGAGAAGTCGACGGGAGTCCACGCACACACCTCTCCTTAAAGCACGGGAGATGAGAGCCTAGGATGCGTTACCTGGAGACACATACATACACGGCCAGCACCGAACGAATGTATACGACATCAGTCAGCATCGGAGTGTCCGGACCCGGCGTGTTTGCCTTGTCTTGTAAAAGTCTGATAATAACGCGCGCTCCCGCGACTCCAATCTATTAGAACTCATACCGGACGGCAGCTTATCAGATGGAATCTTTTGCGACGGCGCCGGCATCAACCGGCCACACCAAGCAGTATGTTTTCGTTGATGAGTACAATCGTCACAAGCGCCTCAAGGTTATGCGCGCCTGCGACGGCTGCAGGAAACGGAAAATACGATGCGACGGCGCGCTTCAAAATGGACCATGGCCTTGCGGAGCATGCTTGCGACTGAAGTTGAAGTGTATCCCGCCGACACTGGACCCAGACGAAGACCAGCAGACCTCGGCCAGTACATCTGGGCAAGGCCAGTTCTCTTTTCAAAGCAACACGACCGACAATGGTTCCGCGCACGTTGGAACATCAACTCGGCCGCAACGCATCGAGCAATGGGCCGCGAACATAACACCAGCGACGTCGAACTTGGCACCAGTCTCTGGGATGCTACAACAAGATGTGCCCTCTAGTTCATATACGACCCAGTTCTTCAGCCAGCAGGCCGACGGTCGGCTGTATCCAGGACACACAAGTAACGACTACCTGACTTCTCCGGTCGAGCATTTGCAACCTCAGCAACATCGAGCGGCGCCAAGTCTCTTGCGATCCCACACGGAGGCTTCGAGTGCCTCAAGTGGCGACCCACACGAGGTAAATGCCACGGTGAGAGAGCTCTCCGAGCAGATGGGTGACCTTTCCATTGAAACCGACAGTGTGGCGCCGTATATTACGAATGAAAAGAGAACCCTTGCCGAAACACCGGCAGTAGAGGAGATAGAACCCATCCTTCCTGCTTCTGTAGGCTCTGATACGATTGTCCGGATTCCTCCGGAAATGATGCCCACGGATGACCGGGTAATGGACTACTTCGGCTATTTCTTCAACTACATCCATCCGTATGTCCCGGTACTTAACAGAGCTTCCTTCTACGACCAATGGCGCTCTGCTCGACATTCCATCTCGCCGCTGATACTCGAAGGCATTTTTGCTTGTGTAGCCCGCTACCTAGAGGAGCCCATTGAGGTGCGGAAATGGCTGGCCTTAGCAGCGCGACATGAAGAAAGTTTTAAGGACGTGCCCAGACTTAGCACCATCCAAGCGATGATTCTTCTGACAAAAGCACGCGAATTTGTTCCTCGACGCGGATACTACTATCGATCGTGGATGGCCGTGAAGTACATGACGACTATGGCATGTGATGTTTCTCTTAACGAACATGCGGAACAACATCGCCTAGGCAACGCCTGCAAGCTCACCAAAGCTGAGTGCATGGTGCGTGCCAGGATATGGCAAACGCTTTTCTGTCTCGAAATAATGGTCGGCGCGCCGCAAGGGAGGACCGACTACTCTGTAGACACGGAGACCGTGGAATTCAACCTGCCAAATTTGACTGCTGATGTCGATCCTTTTGAACACCAAACGTCGAGACGCCTCGCATACATGACGCAGGCGTTCCGGAACATCAGAGAGTCCAATAAGCTTTTCCAAATTATGAAGCGCCACAAGAAAGACTGGGCTCTCGATCCTACCTTTGTGCGGCGCAACGAGGAAATTGCCGCCTGGGTGAGACAGCTTCCTTCAGATATGCAGGTCCACTATCCCGCAGATGACAGCCCGCCGTGGCTTGCAAGCGACCATTTTGTGGGATATATCCACTGTTACCACCACCTAGTCGTCGTCATGCACCACCGGCCGCAGCTACAGGCCTTGTTGGAGAAGCGAGATCCGAGCTTCAAGACGCATCTGGAGATCTGCCTGCAGTCTGCAGCCAAGATGTGCAAGATACAAGAGGCGCTCGTACGAGATTTCGGATTGCATGGATTACAATTCATGCAAAGAGGCATAAGCTTCACCATCTATGCTGTGCTAACATGCACGATGCTGCACTTGGTGAGTCCATGTTCTTCTTGCTGCCTGTCAGCGTTTTAGCTGATGCTCTCCAGGCTGCCGTCACAGCCCCCGATCCCGATTTCAACTCTCGAGCTCGCAACTTCTTTACGAGGCATATGCGTATTCTTGAGCAATGCATCCCTTCGGCAAGTGTTGAGATGCAGGCGCAGATCGACGCTCTACGTGAAGCATTTAGTCAGGATACCAGTAGGCCTTTCGAGCTCAAGCCTTCTTTGGGTCTGAGATCTCCATCTTTGGAAAGCAACCCGACTCCACCGCAACTCCAAAACGCTCAACCCAGCATGCCGATCCAGAATGCTTGGCCTCACTTACAAGACGCTACGTCATCAAAAACGATGAGTCCCGCTAGTGATTATCGTTCGCCTTTCGAACAGATGCCGAGCCATAGCATCCCGGGTCAGGCTAATATGGCTTACCACGGTGGCAACTACCAGATACCGGATCCTGTCAGCTTCTCGTCGCAGAATCTGCATCAAGCGACTTCAGCACCTCAGACGGGCTATGCGCTGGAACGTGTCATCAGTAACGAGCATCCATCACCGCCTGCATGGGATCCTTCTGGCATCTTCATCCAATGGAATTCAGCTTTCGGAGGACAACCTCAGCCTCCACCGCAACCCCAGGTTCCGGATCCGCGGGTACAGCAAACTTCGGCACCGTACATGCCTTCCCAACAGTCACCTCCTGCTCAGCAGACGATATATGCGTCGCAGCCGATGCCGTCGAGTGCGGGCTCACTGGCTCCGGAGACTGCTCCTCCAATGCCGACGGTGACTCCACTGATGTGGCAGGATGCGTTCACTACCGCTTATGTCTCCGGTCATGGCAACAAGAGGTACAGGGATAATGGTGTGGATCAAATGGCCTACCAACAGTATGCCAAACGCAGAGGGTGAACATCATACATGGACATCTTCTTTTCGGCAAACTTGACCTTGAATTGCACTGTTGCACGTGCCTGGACCGCTCGGGCACCCGATCACGAATGTTCTCTGGACGGATTTGCAGTGTTCCTTGAAGCGCGAAGAGCACATGCCATTGCCCGTCAGATTGCCCGAGGTCGCTTGACCTTCCGTCTGATGCGCTTTATCAGCTGCTTACTCCACCTGCTTAACGAGATTTGGCGGCTTCCTTGTGGCAGGAGTGGACCGCCTTTGGCCCAACGTGAGGGCTGTCGAGGCACTTTCGGTCACGCACTGTATGGCGTATCGTGAATTCAGGTCCTGGAGGAACACAAACGAGTCTGGACACGCGAATGACATGCCTCATAGGCTCGGACTCCCGATTCTCAGCTCATCTTGGCTTACCGTTCCGCGGCTCTTTGTCGATCTACTTCCTGTCCAGGCATCTTGCATCGCATGTGTGGGGATACTGCGGGGTGCGGTTGCATCCATGGTGCGGAGCGATGCCGGGCAGTTGGCGGATGCGGAGGTTCTCGAAGAGGTGTACTGCGATTGGTCGGGAACAAGCTCACGTGTCCGTCGGCCTTCGCTGGAAAGACGTGCCGTACCAGGATAGTTGCGTAGGAAGGTGGGAAGGTGATGCGTGTAGGAGACTTGGCATGTACGATAAGATACGTTGACACGATGAAACAGGCGCCTCGCCGCCTTTCCTGTCTACCCTGACTTACTGTTCTGATCACATGTGCTCTCACTGTTAACGAAAGAACAGTAGGACACAGTAACGGTGGTCAGCTAACCAAACTAGATAGGTGAGTTATGAGAACAAAGTCACTCGCAACAATGGGTCTTTTCAGAAGGGCGCCGGCCCATACAGACGATATCACGCCGACTTCAAGTCCTTCCGGTCATCAAGATGAGAAAGATGGAGCCATCAGTCAGCTTGAGAATGCGTCAACAGCCGACCCATCAGCAAAATGGAAGGTCTCCAAAACCGGCGACGGCGACGCCGCCATGGCGCTGTTCAACTCGCCGGATGAAGTTCATGAGCCCATTGACCCAGCCGAAGAAAAGAGGGTAGTCAGGAAGATTGATATGATGATCCTGCCGTATCTGGCCGTATGTTACGCTTTCTTCTACATCGACAAGACTACTTTGAGCTACGCCGCCATCTTCGGCATTCGTGACGATCTCGATCTGGTTGGGACGAAGTACAGCTGGCTCAGCAGCATCGTACGTATACCAATGGGTAGAACCCTTGGCACGTCTAAGACACTCGCTAACCCTTCCACCCATCGCTTTCAGTTCTATTTCGGCTTTCTCGCATGGGCGCTGTGAGTGGCAAGTCGTACAACCACAATGTCGCGACACGACTGATCGTACATTCCCAGGCCTACCAATCTCCTAATGCAGCGTCTACCTGTTGGTCGCTACCTTGGCGCCAATATTTTCATGCAAGTCTCATGGCACCATATGACGGAAGGACGGCCTCACGTATACTAACCTGCTAACAGGTGGGGCTTCTTCTTGATGCTACAAGCCACCGCGAAGAACTTTGCTGGTCTCGCCACTCTACGGGCATTCGCCGGAGCTGCGGAAGCCTGCAGCGACCCAAGTTTTATGCTGATCACATCGATGTGGTACACCCGTCGCCAACAGCCAATCCGGATGGGACTGTGGTACACTGCAAATGGTTTCGGTATCGCACTGGGAGGCTTGTTGGGTTTCGGCATCGGTGTGTATCAAGTCTCAAGGCTCCAAAAGTTCGCGGAATTCTGACATATAGTGACAGGCAATATCAAAGGTGCCCTACCTTCCTGGAAGTTCGAATTTCTTATCATAGGTGCTTTGTGTTGTATATGGGGCATAGTCGTGAGCAAAAACCGGATTATATCAGTCGTGTTTGAGACGTATAAGGGCTCTGATTTACTATCCTAGATGTTCATAATGTTGCCCGATAGCCCCGTGACCGCTAAAGGTCTCTCTCAGCGCGAGAAGCGTGTTGCGGTGGAGCGTCTGCGCGAGAACCAGACTGGTGTCGAGAACAAGGTACGAGCAATTACAATCGGTCCGTGCCGACGACAACATGCTGATTATGATGCCAGCATTTCAAGTGGTGAGCAAGCCAAAAGACGTCGCTCGATACCTCGACATACAAACTAACCACGTTTGTTTGTCTCCAGGTACCAAGTTCGTGAAGCCTTGCTGGACATTAAGCTGTAAGCCAGCCCGATCGAATAGTTTGCACTGCGTCCCGGTCTGACAATATCGGCGCTAGATACCTATTCTTCCTTTTAGGTGTAGTTGGCAACATCCCAAACGGCGGAGTGCGGACTCAACAACACCGCCCCGTCTCAATACCACACTAACACCACCTCAGATCTCAAACTTCGGCACAATAATCATAAAAGGCTTCGGCTTCTCCACCCTCGTCACCACACTGATGCAAATCCCCTACGGCTGCATCATCGCCATCTCGATCCTCACCTGCGTCTTCCTCAACGACTACATGGCTCGACATGGCCGACAAACCCGCTGCTGGTTCATCCTGGTCTTCCTGTGCCCGAATATCGCCGGCGCCTTTGGGTTACGCTTCTTGGCTGCGGATAACAAGGCTGGACGACTTGTGTCGTACTATCTGACTGGCCCGTATAACGCTGCTTTCGTTATGATCTTGTCGATGTCGACGGCGAATACGGCTGGGCATACTAAGAAGGTTGTTACGAACGGTAAGTTCTTCCAATCCTCGTCAAAGCCGACTTCGAGCTGCGCGAGTGCCTTGAAGCTAACGTACTCTACTGCAGCTGTCTTATTCCTCGGATACTGCACCGGTAACATCGCCGGCCCGTTCTTCTACAAGACCTCGCAATCACCGGAGTACCCCTTGGGGATCTGGAGTATGATCGTGTCGCACTTGATTGAAGTTTGTGTTATTCTCACCTTGCGATTCGTTCTTAGCAAGGAGAACAAGCGTCGTGATCGGATCCAGAGCCAGATGGAGGGCGGGTTGGAAGGCAGAGACTTGGACGCAACTGCTTTTTCCGGTAAGCAATGCTAAGCTCTTCGAATCTTGGCAAGTCTCGGATGTGTGTGTGCTGATGCTGACTCGTGTGTAGATATGACGGATCGCGAGAACCTGAACTTCAGGTACATCTACTAAACAGTGAGCGCAGCTTTCGCGACGTCGTTTATAGAGCACTCACCTGTACCGACCGCGCTCAGCTTCGCTATTCCATCGTTCTCCTGGCCACCGGTTTCACTTGCGCTGATCGAGCGGTCATCGCGGGTCGCATAGGGTTCAGTCATCTTAGAAATTTCGATTGTATAGCCCGCCTTCCGCGCCTACGCTAAAGGTACATCATTGAAACCGCAAAGCGAAAGCCATCCCTCCCTTACGTCCCATCCAACATTCCACTCTCCCTCAGTTGCCGCAGCAGCTCAGGCTCAAGGAACTTGCTCACACTGACGTCCTCACTAAGACCTTTGCGTCTCCTAGTCTTGAGAACGAAGTCTCTCGCCGTAGCTTGCGCATTTGCCGGTTCGAGCGGTCGCAGCTTGATACTCTTGTCAAGAGGATCGCCGGGAACGGTGCTCCAGCGGTCAAAGACTAGGGAAACTGTTGCTTGGCCTTGGGTGTGAATTCGGAGGTCGGTTTCCTAAAGCAGAACGTTAGTACGAGGCCACATCATGGGGTACAGGGTGTACGAACAAAACCGAAGCTATCGATCACAGGTATCAATCCCTTGACACTGTAAAGTGGTGTACCAGGTACAGGTGCGTCGCTGAGCACGTGACCTCTCCTGCGCGCCAAGACAGTGTACAGCGCGCTCACCGCGTTCGCCGGGCCCAGCATCGTGCAGCTGTACACAGGCTCCATCAATCTCGGACTCGCCATCAAGAAGGAGCTATAGCAGGCACGCCTAGCAGTTGGGATAATCTGCCCACCGCCCCGGGAAATAGCCTCCGATGCCAACTCAACGTTAGTAACCTTGAACTTAGTATTGCGAATCGGCTCCTCACACAACGGTCCTTCTCTCGTTCCCCATGAAAAACCCTGTCTGACCGCATCCCGTACACCGCGCAGTAACTTCTGGTCTACATCAGACGGCAAGGTGTCGTTTTGCAAGATATTGGGTCCCATATCGTCAGCCCCGAAAGCCCAGATGTTCCGAGAAGCAAGTAAGTCGTAACCGTAGTTCTCCTGGAAGAAGGACCCGACTTTGCGAACAGGGTCCTTGATCGACACTCGTCCGCGCTCGATGTCTTCCGCGATACCATCATCCAATGGCTCGGCGACGAAGGTGAGCTTGTTCTTCTTGTTCGGCGTGAGGGCGTAGCATTTGATGGCTGACTGATCGACGCAGGTTTCGCAGAAACGGGTTACAGGGTCGGAGACTTTGATCTCCATTTGCGCGTATAGGCGTCGGAGGTCGTGAAGTACGCAATCCATGTACAGCTCTCCTGTACCGAGAACGACGTGCTCGCCAGACTCTTCGACTTTTGTTGTGATGAGAGGATAACTTTTGTTGATCTTCCGTAAGCCATCCAGCATCTTCGGCAGCTCGCTCGGGTTGATGGGTTCTACGGAGACTTTAAAGACGCTCTCGAAGAAGTGAACGACAGGCTTGAAGATATACGCCTCCTCGTCATCCGGCAGCTTCGGCGGTACGATGGTGGCGGTTTTGACGATACTGTTGTCCACGCCACCCAACAGCACGAAGTTGCCGGCCGGTACACCTGATACGGGGACGCCATATCGGCTCTCCGCGATCCAGACGGCTTCGATGGTGCCGTTCACCATGTCTTCTTCGTCGTCAATGCTGTAGTTCTCACCCAGCACCCTAACCTGCTGGCCCGGCCTCGCAGTCCCACTCATGACCCGGCCAAAAGAGTTGAAGCCCTGCGCATCTTGCGTATTGAACAGCTTCGTGACATGCACAACCAACGGACCATCAGAGTTGCAGTCAAGCATGCTTGCCGCTGTCTTCGTATCTTGAGGACTAGTGTAGAAGTTCTCCAACATCCTTTTCGCACCCTCCTTCGGCGACGGGATGTGCTGCACCACCATGTCTACTAGGCCTGTGGCGGGCCCGAAGAACTGCTCGCAGACCATCTTCAACAGATCTTTGGCGTTGGCTTTGAGCTGCGTGGGCTTGAGAGAGATACCCAGTTCTGCGAGCGTTTTCTTCAGATCATCCGGACTCTCCGAGATGGTATGCGAGTAGAGCTTATATATGGGCTCCATGACAAAGTGCACGAAGCTCCTCTTCGCCCTCTCCTCCACCGCCTTCCGCGTGAACTTTCGGCTCCCCGGGTTGAAGAAGATGTCACCCCATAATCTTTTGCTGAACTCGGCTGCATCGAACTGCGCATTCGGGTAGCTCTCCGCGTACATTGTCGCAAAGGAAGGTAAGGTGAAACACCAACCCATGGAGCCGCACGCAAACGCGACATTGCCTTTCTCTGGACTGACACGAAATTTCTCTCCTCGACCAGGTATGGTGTTCTCGATAAAGGTATTGACCTCTTCGACGACATGTTTGAGCTTGAAGTACGCGTCTGCTGGTGGCAGCTTCAGCTCCAGGATGAGACGGTCCATTTTGTTGATGAGCAGGGTGATTGGTAGATTTGAGAGGACGGCGTGCTTGAGTGCCAGCTCTGTCTGGACTTGCACGCCTTCTACCACGTCCACGACCAGAACCACACCATCTACGAGTCGCATTGATGCCGCCACCTCGTCCGCGAAGTTGGCATGACCCGGTGTGTCGATGACGTTCAGCAAGTGACTCTTGCCTTTCGTACCTTGTAGGAGCAGACTCATGGGGCTAGCCTTCACGGACAGTCCTCTCTCCCGCTCCAAGACGTGTGTGTCGGTGTACCGTAATTGCTCCTGTTGCGATCTGCCCACCTTCTTGTCCTCTAGCTTACTGACATCATGTGTCTGTTGCACTAGCATGTCCACCAATGTAGTCTTGCCGTGATGTAGATGCCCGACTAAAGCAATGTTCCTCACCTGCTCCGGGAAGCTCATTAAATCCGTCAAGAAGCCTCGATCGAAGTAGACTTCCGGCAAGTCTTCCTCCTCCACCGTGAACTTCTTGTGCTCGACAGGCTGCACAATGGGTTGCTGCAATGTCTGCGTATCCTCTTCCTGAACCAGCGTTTCGACATCAGGGCCGTAGAGT
>Ga0058704_10000725_pt1 | contig 16175 bp, 14 predicted proteins | sample AgamicMgSfe_FD_71363 | JGI IMG/M metagenome (GOLD analysis project Ga0058704, IMG submission 71363) | Agave microbial communities from Guanajuato, Mexico - Mg.Sf.e | ecosystem: Host-associated > Plants > Phyllosphere > Phylloplane/Leaf | place: Guanajuato, Mexico | collected 2012-05-30
AACAACAACAACAACAACAACAACAACAACAACAACAACAACAACAACAACAACAACAACAACAACAACAACAACAACAGTCTCCAAGATCAGCATCGCAACGTTTGACGCGCCTTTGATGAACCAACGCGGGGCCAACATGCCTCCTTCTCGTGGCCCGATTATCCGCTCAGACGTCAGCGGCGCCATCGGCCTGGGTCTGGGACGCGGCAAGGGTGGCAAGGTGAGTAAACTGATTGACATTCACGCTCTGTACGAGTATCTTCCGCAGACGGGCTGATCAGCTTCGCACAGGGCCTCGGGGCGGGCAAAACCGCTAGACGCCACCGGAAGATCCTACGCGACAACATCCAAGGTGTCACCAAGGGCGACATCCGTCGGCTCGCGCGTCGCGGCGGCGTCAAGCGCATTTCCGGGATGGTCTACAGCTCCATCAGGGAGGTGCTACGTGCGCACTTGGAGAAGGTGTGTCTTCTCCTCAGTCAAGACCTTGTTCGAGTATATTGGCTAACATACGCTATGAAGGTCCTAAAGGACGTCTGCGTCGTGGTGGAGAATTGTCAGCGCAAAACGGTGACTACATCCGATGTCGTGTTCGCGCTGCATCGCCAGGGCCGCACCCTCTACGTACGTACACGCCTTGGACGGTCAAGTGAACCTCTACCGTGAACGTCGGCTAATGCTGTTAAGGGCTTCGGCGACCCTGAGCGCTGAGATGCATCTCTATGTATGAGAGTTATCGTGATTTTATGCGCAAAGCGGGCTGTTACGTGACGGTATAGGCGTTTAAGGGGGCGCAGGATGATACCATTGGGAAGAGGACCGCACTACTTGGGAGCATGTGCGTCAGGCATAGGACGCGGGCTTTCGGAAAAAGCTCCAGACGCTTGACAATGCCAATTGTACATGTGGCGTATCGCAATGAGCCTATGCTGCTTTCTGTAGCCTATGCTTGCAACATGAGAAAACGAAATCAATCCCTGAAGGCAGACAAGGGAGGCCCTCCATCGAACAATGAGGTGATTATAGTGTTACGAAGCATGGATTCCCTACTATTCGTCAACGCCCATTTTGTATGTCTCGTGTACTGCGCCCCAATTACACTAGAATCCTCAGCGCCTTTACCTATCTTCCCAACCTCTTTAAGCTTAAGCTAGTACGGATCCTCACCATACCCGTCATGCTCACGAGCATCGCTCCTGCTCATACGCCCAGCGCTCGTCCTAAGGAGTCCTCGACTCGCATCGACAACAGGGCTCGCCCACATCTCCTCCCCAGTCACTTTGTCCGTGTACCTGTACGTCGTGGAGTTGAAGCCACTGAGGTGACTGTTGACATAGATATTCTCCCAGTGTCCCTTCGGCGCGTGATAGACTTCGTGGTAAAGGCCCAGGTGGGGGAATTGCTTGACGTGCTTGTTCCACCAATCCCAACCTTCGCGGTGATATTTCGAGTGAGCGAAAGCATGCAGACCTTCCGTCGATCGGAAGTACCCCACCGCCATGATCTCGTTTTCGGTCGTGCGGCCGCCGTTGTTCAGCCAAGACGTCATGCCCGAGAAATCGAAGTCCGCGTCGTGCGTCTCCAAGTCCTTGACCATCTGGGTGAAGTACTCGCCCAGTTCCTTCATGCCAGGGGCGAGGATGCCCAGCGGGTGGTTGCATCGCGCCCCGATCAAGAGCACGACGACGTCGCTATTGGCCGGTTTGCTACCGTATTCGCCCTCGGAATCCGGCGGCTGGCCGGAGTACTTTTTCATGATCACATCGTCCATGTAGATGTTACGCATCCAGCCGACGGACATGGCGTAGGCGATGAAGGTGCGATATAGGATCACCCCGAGCGCCGGCAGGAGAGCGATTCGGCCTAGAGCGAGGAGGAGTACACCTTGGCCAATGGCGCCTAGACAGAGCCATGTCGAGATTGTCAGCTGGTCGCGGATGACCTGTAATCTTCGTCAGCCTTTCAAGCAAAGTCTGCCGAAGTACGAGCCAGGTAACTGCATACGTTCTTGGGACCGGCGCCAGTGAAGAAGTGCGATCTGGGTCGCTTGGAGACAGGCGGCAGGAGCCCGGCGAAGTCTTTCTTCGAAGACATGAGTCCTTTCCTTAGGTGGGTTCAAGTTGGGAGCGAGCTGTTTGCGGAATGACAACGATGACGGTTTTGCTTGCTGGCAACCAGAGGTAATGAATTCGCGGGCCTCTCGAATGATGAAGAGCGGTTTGTGGAAGAGATTCCCAGGTACTTGACCTGTGCACCTATATACTGTACTAATAACCTACATACCATACGCCCGTACCTCATAAAAGTTGGCTGGGTTAAACCGGACAATCAATCGTCCCGAGCGGACGCATTCGGCGGGTTTGCGCGACGTCGGGGCCAGTTCAGAAGATGCAAGTCTGGAGACTGCCAGTGGGCGAAGGAGCGAGATGTACTTTCGTTACGGCCGTACCGCTGAAGCGTCCAAGATTGTTCCGATGGTTGACTTCCTGCAGCAGAGTAGCTGAAGTCCCGCGTGTACACCCCTGGCCAATGCCAGTATATGCACACTACATAGTAGCTTGTCAAGGAGGTTGGCTTGTATTACTTTGACGTAAGGGCATGATTGATGAAGTGTACAGCTGGAGGGGACCTGAGCGTTCCCGAAGAGATTAGTCAGCATTCCATCAGTGAACTTGAAGGTCGGGCGCCTTCTGCAGCAATGCAGACTTTCCGAAGGTCATCGTTCTTCACATCCGTCACTGGAGTTACTGACCATGATCGGGATGGAAGGCGAGGATGAGTATGAAGTCCCTCTGCGCGATCAGCGGTACTTCGGTGCCGGCATAAAGCGCAAGCGCATCCAGTTCGTACCATCTACGCCAGATCCAGCCCGTACCAAAAGCTTACCCAGTCCGCCGTCGACCTCAGCTGCAGAGAGATACCTATCGATAGTGCTCAAGAAGCCTACCCAGGATGAACGGCCGACTTCTGCACCGCCGGCAAAGTACCCTGCTGCAAAGGCTGCAATCAACGAGGAAGAGGATGTTGTGACGGAAAGTGCAGCAACGGCCTACGAGCGTGACGGACAGAATCCCGTCCTATGCGATATCTGCGACAAGGCGATTTCGAGAGGCGATGCAGCAGCCTCGCACGAAAGCAGCATAGCGCACCAAATCTGTCTACAGCACTCGCATCCACCTTCGCACATCGACCGGACACGGAAAGGGTTGGCCGTGCTCGAAAGCCACGGTTGGGATCCAGACAGCAGACTTGGGCTGGGCGCTGAGGGCAAAGGCGTACTGTACCCGATCAAAGCGAAGGAAAATCCAGTGCGGGCGGGCTTGGGTGCGAGATTCGATGTCAAGGCCAGACGGGCTGAGAAACCGGTCGAATTGGATGCAGGAAAGGCGCAGGCCATGGAAAAGGAGGGCAAAAAGAAGGCGGAAAGGTTGCGGAACGCTTTCTACCGGAGTGAGGAGGTCGAGAGGTATCTGGGTCAGGAGCAGGTCAATACCGTGCTAGATCTGCGAGCTTTCAAACATGCGAAGGTCAGGGGATGATGTATATTACCTTTGCAATGCGACCTTGTCATGACACATCCTTCTGTGAGCTGCAATTACCATCCTCTGTAGTGCCTGAGTCTCACGGTACATTTTATGTACGTAGGTATGTAACTTACATGTAGGTACATATATCTTTCATACCTTAATGACGCCACACTTTCGAGGCGCTGCCACCCTTGCGCTTACTCAGCATTCAAACATCACCTGGCACCTCGTTGACCTCGGACTGCCCATAGGCACTACTGGGTCTCGAATTGGGACTGTCCAAAGCGCACCGAGCTCAGAATGGATGTCCTAGCATTTGCCAATCAGCATGTCGCACAGCTCACTGGCACAGTCGGTCTCGTCACCTACGCCATCGCCAGGAACAAACTCACCCCTGGTGGCATCGTCGCCGGTATTCTGGTCGCTGTCATCCACATGATACACCCTTGGCCAGCCTTCTTCTGGCTCTTGATCCTGTTCTTCCTATTCGGAACCGTAGTGACCAGAACCGGACACCACGCCAAAGCACTCTTGACACAATCCTCAACAGGCGGTTCAGGCGGCGAGGGCGCCCGGACGAGCGCTCAAGTGTTCGCGAATTCGGGGACGGCATGTGTGATGATCCTCCTGCATGCATATCAGCTGCACAGCGCACCTCAAGGTCTTCTCCAAGGCTGGATGGCGCCGGGCTCGCTTTCTTCACCGTCCTCGAAAATTTTACCCATTGGCATCATCGCGCAGTATGCTGCTGTCGCTGCGGATACCTTCAGCTCTGAGCTTGGCATCTTATCCCAAACGCAGCCATTCCTCATCACCGCACCATGGAAGCAGGTTCCCAAAGGCACCAATGGAGGCGTCACAATCGATGGTTTGATGTATGGTGCCCTGGGCTCGTTCCTACTCACCTTGACTGCAATCTTGGCGCTCTATGTTCTGCCGCCGGGAATCGCAATGGACGAGCGCACTGCTGCCCTCATCACGCTCATGGGCCTTGTGGGCAGCGTGATTGACTCCGTGCTTGGAGCTGTGGTCCAGGCTACCGTGACCGACAGCGGTACTGGGAAGGTCGTTGAAGGGCCGGGAGGGCAAAGGGTCAGAGTCATTTTAGGCGGGAGCAGGACCATGACGGGGATAGATATGTTGACCAACAATGGTGTCAATTTTGCGATGGCTGCTTCCACGAGTCTACTGGCGATGGGAGTCGCGTGGAGCATGGACTGGAGTCTGGACGGGAAGTAACTCGGCATTGTCGTGGACGCATCCCGCTTGTGTACGCTCTATTTCGTTCACAAATGTACAAACGCGACTGCTACATTGGGAAGGTTCTAGGCCGTTCGTGTATACGGTCATGTTTCCTGTGGTGCGCACCGACTGCGGAGCGAAACCGCAAATGAGCATTGAAGGGTGTTTCAGGTGCAAGTGAGCTTGCTTTGTGTCGTGGCGCCATGCAAACTCCACTCCCAAGTTCACTCACACCTCGATGTGACGTTTCATCACCTCGCTGCCTAGTCGCCGGAGCCTCCTTCTTCCACAATCCTCTACATCTGCCTTGCTCAACATTTACCCAACAACCACATTCTTCCTCCAAGAACAGTCCGACCTCTTCCAACAGACTTCAAAGCTACATCACGCAAAGATGACGACCATCAACCTCACTCCACGCGAGCTGGAGATCATGACGGCCGTCATTGCCGTTGGCAAATTCGATGCAAGTCACTATGCACTCCACCCCGTTATCTCCGCTCGCAACTGACGAATAACTCCACAGATCGATTGGCCCAAGGTAGCCGTAGTGGCCAAGGTGACCACGGCGAAGCAAGCGAGAGACAAGTGGGGCGGCATCAAGAAGAAGTTGACCGCCGATGCACCCGCCAGTGCGAACGACGGAGACGGTGGCGACGGGTCCCCGGCAGGCAAGGGCGGTGGCAAAAAACGCAAAGGTGGGGAGTGCACCCGCTCGCTCGTCCACGTCCCATGATGTGTGTATGTATGCTGATCCGACTTGCAGGAGACGACGAGGAGGCGACCTCAACGCCGAAGAAGAAGCCTACTCTGCGCAAGGGCAAGAAGGACACTCCGGCTCCTACTGTTGCTGACGATGAGGACGATGAAGAGGGTGACGTCAAGGCTGAGCCGGATACGGTCGATGAGTTCTGACACTCCTGCGATACCGTGCGATCGGGTAGACGAGCGGTCTTGAGCCCTGCGGCCTACTTGAGATGGAACACCTCTGGCGGAGATGGTTCATGGAGATATGGAGCTATGCGGAGGAAGCAGTGATGCTACGATCATGACGTTGCTGTACTACATGGTGTTCAAGGAGTCGCTATCGCACACAATATAAGGGTTCAGCGGCATCCTATACTGCACATAGCGCGGGCTCAGCGTCACTGCTCCTTCCTCATAATGTTCTGCTTTGCCGTCTTCCTAGCTTGGCGAGCAGTGCCAAAAGCGAGCGAGCCGTACATACCGTAGCCACCTACCTATGTACTATGCAACCGATGACCGTGGGTTGGCCAATGCTTCAGTACCGCCCGGTGTCGCACGGTCGCAGTTTACCAGATCTGCGACATGATGCTGTGCGAATTGATCCGGGAGAACATGCGAGGTCTATGGCTGGTCTGAATGAACAATGCTGGAAAAGTGCCGATGACCATGTCCTTGACCATGTGCAGCCCTACTGCCCATACGGGCGCATTGGGCACATCTGACAATTCCCAGTGAAACCGTGCGTGCTCGCATGCGTCGCTGCATAAGCGCTACCACTAACAGCGACCCACCTGCGGCGCACGCACTGTCAAGTGTACAGCGCACAAAGCAATATCCCAAGCGACCAGCCAACTTCCACAGCAGACACAGCCGGAGTCACCGCTGTGGCTTACCCGCTCATACGACGCCTTCGCTGCCTTCTCCAAGTCTCGGACATGTATCCAAACTCTTGATGAAAACAAAACAATCCTGTCAGACGTCCAACACCACCCACCCAGAAGAGCCGGCCGAAGCCTGCGCTCGACTGGGCCGAGATCATCGCCAGCTCCGGGTATGAGTACCATGGGAGTTACACACGGCATCACTCTTGGGCGACGCGGATCGACTCATCAGCCAGGATGGAGTCTGTGGCTCGTGTAGAGAACACAGTTGTGGACGTTTACTATAGCTGGTGGGTTGTTAACATGGATCAGAAGAAGAGGAGGCAAGACTGTGGTTGTGATGACTTACAAATGATTCCATCTAAAAGCTGTTAGTGCTGTCGAATGGGTCCTGAATGCTGTGGTAATACATACGAAGTAAACTGCGACGATATTAGCAGAGGCACAAATGTATAGGGTGCCGTGGAAGGCACTCACGTCGACATGAAGAAGAAAAGAGGATTGAAGCGGGCGTTGACGAAATACTTATACCAGCCATAGGGTGGGTAGCCAAGCCGGCTCGAGCCGAGGGACCCGAGAACCTTCCGCTATCGCCGACTTCATTCCGTTCATCACGTACCTTATTATCCACTCTCAATATACCGTGCAGCGTCGATGAGGTTGACGATCGAGCTCCTTTTGCCATATCACCCGGCCTTTTCAGCCTTCATCAGGAGACATTTCCCTATCGAGCTCATAACAGTTGGTGTGTGCTTCGCGAAAGCTCTGAGCATCTTGCACAGACGTTGGCGATAAATGCTGCAACTTGTTGGCCACGGCAAAGGCACGTTCCACAGCGCTGAGCCTGGTGGATGAGATACCTGGTAGCTGACGGAAGGCAAAAGAAGTACTCGGTCCGTGGTGACGACACTGTCCACGGCACTCAACGTTGAGCCACTGTTGACGAAAAGAAGACTTTGAAGGGTACATATTCAGACTGACGGACGAAGAGCACATTAGAGTGTGCGGCAGAACCAAGCGTTGCATGTCTACATAGCTACTTTCTACATACTGCATCCGTGTAATCTCGCATACGGAGAAGATGCATACATGAAACCCAACACGATCAACATATGCAAGTAAAGCTGAATCGTCCTCCCCGTGATCATAATGCCTGAGGAAGCAAGCAATGCGGCGATGCTATGCTCCTGTGAATGCAAACACTGTCGACAGCACATCTGCGCCCATCAAGCACGCTGAGAATGAAAGGGTCCAAGAGCTGCGCAGTATCCAGGTCTAGGTATGAAGTCCAAGTCTGTGAAATGTATTGGTTGTCCAAAGGGGGTGAGTTCGGATTTGGTTCCTGTGAGACGCCGAGACTCACAAGCTCTCGTCTTTGCTGCTGTCCTTGCGGTTCCCGCGCCAGACGTCACGCCAGCGGCGTTTACCTGGCGGACTGTTCGTACCGGCGACGGTAGCCTTAATGCCGACCTTCTCCGCGATGTGCTCGAATTTGGCTCGGGCGGGCGAATCCTTCTTGATCGGGCTGTCTTTGGCTTTACCCCGATTTGGGCTGGTGTTCGGCGACATGGGGGGTGACATGGGCGGAGGCGAGGTCGCGGCACGTGCCATGGGTGGAGGCGATGTCGGCGGGTTGGTGATGCCGTCCAGCGAACCCTCTTTGAAACGACCGTGGTGATGCATGGCAGCGTTGTTGCTATTACTGGCATTGGCCTGTTGCTGCGCTGCCGGATGAGAGCCTACAGCCGGATGAGCATGCGATACTGCGGGTGATGAAGGGTACTGCGTGAATGGCAGCTGCTCGATCGTACCGTCAAATTGCGCCTGAGCGAAGAAGCCATTCGCCAGTCCGGCGTGATGGGCGACGGAACTGGCCGACTTCCACTCCAGATGCGGACTGAACACACGGTGACCGGGCCATTGACGGTAGATGTTGGAGTCGACGCTGGCCATGCTGCTGATGCGATGGGTGTGATTCACACCCGTGATGCTGGATGGCGCAACGCTCTTCGCTGACGACATCGGCGAGCTGGGCAAAGGTGGCAGCTCGTTGCCTGAGAGCTCGGCTGTAACCAGCGGAGTCTGGAAATCGTTGCTCGAACCATGCTGGTGATATCCTGTCGAAAGTCTCTCGTTTTTCGGGCCCAGCTTTTCGTCGGTGCACCGGTGAGCCTGGCGGTTGATCATGGATGAAGTACGTTGTGGGAACTGAAAGCCACCGAAGTCGACGCCTGGCACGTTTGGTGCAGAATCTGCGAAACCAACACCGGCGTTGCGATTTGCCCAGGCTCCCAGGTTAAACGGCGGCTCGTTGACATGCGGGCCGTCTGCAGCAGGCGTCAGGACGGCGTTTTCGTTCTGCGGCGCAATGATTGCTTGCTTAAGTGTGTCCATTGACTGCAGCTTCATCTCGAGCGGTACAAGTGCGGGCCGACTGACGGTCAGGTCACGACGGTCGTCGTGGAGCTCACCCACAGGCCGGGATGGCGCCGGGCTTGGACGACGGAACGTCGACTTGATTGGGCTACCAGTCGATGGTGCAAGGCTCACGGCAGGCTTTGATTTCAGCAACCCGGAGCAATAGCCGTCGAGGAAGTCGCCGGCGCGATCTGCGCCGACGGCATTGCGGTTGAGACCAGCCTGGTAGCCTTCGATCCACTCACGGGATTTCTGCGAAAAATCGACACGGTCGTACGGGCTCGAGGTGACGCACAGCTCTTCCTGACAAGCATGGATTTGCTCTGGCGAAGAGGTTTCGTTATGATAGCGGCCTGGGTTCTCTTCAACGAAAAGCCAGTCACGCCGCTTGCTCTTTGGGCTGAGGTTGTGCGTGTCACGGTCTGGAACGCCGCGAGCGTCAATGACTTGACTTTTGTGTGGCCAAGCTGTGGCGCTCAAGCTCAGAGGTAGATTTCCCAGTTTGGCAGCAAGCTTCGGGTCGACGGGTGTCCCAGGTGGCGCAGCCGGAGCTTCCAGGCCGGCGCCCGGCGCCCTCTGCACTCTCGCGACGCTGTCTGCAGCGCTAGGCCTGCTGTTTTCTTCGTCATCCTCATGAACTGGCGTAGCGTGAGCCTCATTCAGAACCGAATCCTGGCGCTGCGGATCCGCGTTCTCCTTGTCGTCCGACTTGTCGGTGGATACTGGGTAGGCGTGTTTGCGCGTGGAATACTCCTGGGTGTTACGCGGAAAGAAGTCAGCGGTTTCGAAGCTCGAGATGCTCGAGCTAGCTAAATGAGTGCTCTTCTTGACCGGACTGATGGTCTCGTCTGTAGTGTTGACGACTCTGAGTGAGCCCGCACTCGGTGGCGGCAGCTGGTGGAGCGTGGAGAGCGGTGTATGCAGGCGATCTGTGGCAGGGGTGGCCAACTGCTGTACGCTGTCTGGCTGGGCCTGAAGTATCCCACTCCCAGGCTTGTAGGCAGGACTCATGGGGTTGAGGTTCGACTTCACAGTAGCTGCGCCCTTGTGCTCCGGCGCCTTGATTGGCAAGGCATGCGAATGGCCTGGCGACCCGATCTTTCGCAGATCTTTGTATGAGCGAGCGCCGTCGTGCTGGGGCAAGTGAGTCTCCGCTTGCTGTGCGGCAGTGACCACACCCAAACCGGGCGGTGCTGGCTGCTGAGCGACCGCCACCGTATTGAGGGGTTCGGGAAACGGAAGCGATGCCGAGGACATTGAGCCATCGAAAGGCGGCGGAGGCACGAACATGGCGGGGGGCGGCATAGCCCACGGTTGACCGCCAAAGCCGGCATCTGGAGGCCCGGCTGAATATCCGTAAGACAGCGGGAATGGGGGTTGAGGCTGAGGGAAGAACGGGCCGTACACAGTAGGAGGTGCAGCTTGGCCCGTCATCTCCACGTTGTGTTGCTGGCGCTGCTGCAGAAACGCCGGAAGTCGAGTGCGCGGTGGTGACACCGACTGCTTGGTGTGCATCGCCAACGCAGGAGCGGTCATGTTCGCTGTAGTCTGATCCCGGATGCTCTTCAGCGCTTTGCGAACGTTATCGAGTGTGACAACAAGTTCGCGGCGCTTGGAGACGAGAGCGTCTTTCGCGGCTTTGCCCATGGTACGGCCATGGAGCACTTCAGTCTTGTCCACATCTTTGAGCTCACCTTGCAGCTTGGCATACTCGAGCTCAAGCGCATTGATTTGAGCCGGGGCAGATGGCTCCGGCGGCACTGGGCGGGACATCGAGCCTTGTTGATTGCCATGGGGTCCAAAGCGCTCGTGAGCGGCGTTTTGAGTAGGACCACGCTGCGTAATGTTAAGGTTGGGAGCAGGCATAAAGAGCTGGAGTGCGCCGTCGACTTCGTTGAGTGGGAGTACGTTTCCGTCAACGATCTGGCAGAGCTTCCCATTGACATCCTGCGCGACGAAACCGTTCTGAGTAGCTTGCGTCCATTGTGACTTGCCCATGGGATGGTTTTGGGCGAACTTAATCAGCCCGCCGTTAGACTTGATGGCGCTGTAGCCAAAACGCGGGTGGCAAAGTGGAGATTGATCTTTGGGCACGATGCGGCCGCCTGCCGTGACACGCATGTGAGTCGGTGAGCCATGAGCTTTCATGAGCGATTCGATTTTCTTCTTCTTGAGAGACGGTGTTGGTGACGTGCGAAGTCGGTACGGGCCAGGCCGGATGACTTGGTTGTTGGGCGCAATTTCACCCAACACCGGGGCTACTTTCGGGACCAGAGGGGCAGAAGGGGCAGAAGGGGCAGCGCGTGGATGGTCGTTGTCTGAGGCGTTCGTTGATCTGTTCTCCTTGTTGGACGAGGCACGTAGAGAAGTGGCCGAGGTGCGGGAGACGCGTGAGCGCCATGAGCGGGCAGCAAATGATTTCGACCCACGGAGAACATGTTCTGTTGCAAGTTCGCATCTGGTCAGCGAGTGTTTTATCTGCACATGGGAAGGCATTGCATATTCGGGGTAAGCACAAGCTTTCCACCCATCCAATGTGCACGTAGAAGCCTCCGGGTAGAGGCTCGTTCTGGGTTGGAAAACAACGGTCGGAGGACGCAACGGAGGACGCAAGGTATTGCAACACTTTCTCCGGCGCCCATGAGTTTGAACGGGTGGGTCATGTTCATTTGCCAATGACAACATGATGGAGTCCGGGATAGGGGTGGCAAACGCGTGCTTACCCTTGACAAGCTCGGCGTCTTCTCCATCGTGCTCCTCAATTGCTTCGCGCAACTTCGGCTGAGAGACTGTATTGCGGAGTCGATGCAGCTCTTCCGCCGAGTAGACTCGGCGAGTCGATCTCGGTGCGGTCATGGCGCGAATGCAACCTGGGGTTCGTTGTCTGATGAGCGGCGCTGGTCACGGTGGTTGCGGAATGCCGTATATCCGAAAACTGCGATCTCGCACTGTGACAGGATGTATCAGCTCGAGTGTCATAACAGTATTGAATCAATGGCGCTCACATAGCAGGCCTGACAGGTGCTGCAGACGATATCCAAGAAGTCTTCGCCGAGCCAAGTATGAAAGAGCGGATGTGGACGAATGAGCGGACGGATTATCAAGAGTTGACAATGGTTGGGGTTGCGATGATAGAGGACGACTGCAGTGCGTTTGCAAACGAGTGTGCGTGAGAGTGGATGGTGGGTGGTCGGTGGGAAGAAGTGGAAAGACGTGGAGGAAGTGAAGTATCATTGCATCCAGCTTTACGCTGCACTGCCCCATCGTGCACTGCAAGGACTGCCTCGTGAGATGCGCAAGAGCTGTGCGCGATTGCGGTGCTGTACTCCAGAGAAGTCATCGAAGGTTGTAGTGCAGGCGCCACGGCGCACACCGGCAGGCGCTCGCAGTTGCACCTCTTGTCCGCTGTGGAGGGTAGGCACACCTTGGCCAATCATATACATCGTACAAGTACATATATGTTGTATTTTCACCGAGCCGCGAGCGATGCAGCAGCGCACTCATATGCCGCCTGCCTCCGCCAAAGAAGCAGTGAATTGGCGAGCGCCTTCGGCGTCTCCATCCGGGTGCAGGCGCTGCCAGTGTTCAAGACTCCCACAGCGAACACTCCCAACGCCTCGCTAAACGCAACCTGCCCTGTGCCTCGGCGATCTATACGCAAAACCACGTCTCTGCTTTTTCTGACTACCAGCCTACTTGTTCTTCGTCTGCTTGTAGGTGAACCGTTTCCGGGTCCTGTCGTATCCCGAATCAGCTCCGTTTCATCAGCCTCTGCGCGCAAAGCACACATACGCCGAGAACTCTCCGAGCTTATGTCCCACCATATCCTCCGTTATCCGCACGTCGTGATAGATCTTGCCATTATGAACCTGAAAGATGAGGCCCACAAAGTTCGGTAGAATAGTCGCGCTTCGCGCTTGAGTCTTGACTGGAACCACTCGCTCGCCAGGCTTGGATCGCACGATCGGTAGGCTATACATGATCAGTTCGATGTTCACCAACTGGCCACTTCGCGCCGGATGACATACGGGACAATGTGCGGTCCTGCATCGCTCATGTCAGCGGGGTTCTAGCAGCGGAATGTCTGGTATGTCCGACTTACCCTTCCACACAGAGCGTGACAACAGCGCACAGGTTGGTCTCATGTCTGAGCAATGACAAACCGACCGTAGCGGCTTCTATAGACGCAGTCCGGGAAGACAGCGTCGAGTGGAGGTGAGCGATCGAACATGCGGAGCCCTTCCCCTTGCAGGCAGAAGCAAAGTGGAGCTGCCTCTATCACGTGCTCACGCGTGGCGCGCTCGATTCCGTTCCAGGCACCCGCGAGTTCTGGCCAGTAACCGCCCTTTGCACATCAATGATCAACCTACCCGATATATATTGATCATGTCGCCTACTACTAGTGAAGGCCAACGACGGACATGAGTCCTCGATACGGCCCTTCCTGAGCACCCCGTTGCCATCATCAACCTCGCCATGCCGGACTTCACAGCAGCGGACACGATCCGCATCCTGGTGTCGACCGACAACCACGTTGGTTACAATGAACGAGATGCCGAGCGTGGCGACGACAGCTGGAAGTCCTTTCATGAAGTCATGTGTTTGGCAAAAGACCGAGACGTCGACATGGTTCTGCTAGCAGGCGATCTCTTCCACGAGAACAAGCCCAGTCGCAAGTCCATGTATCAAGTCATGCGAAGCCTACGCATGAATTGCTACGGCGAGAAGCCTTGCGAACTCGAGATGCTGAGTGACGCGTCAGAGACATTCGCTGGCGCATTCAACCATGTCAACTACGAGGACCCGGATATCAACGTCGCTATCCCGGTCTTCTCCATCCATGGCAACCACGACGATCCGTCGGGTGAAGGCCACCTAGCAGCACTGGATATCTTGCAAATGTCTGGACTCGTCAACTATTACGGAAGAACGCCGGAATCTGATAACATCCTCATTAAGCCTGTCCTGCTACAAAAGGGTCGGACGAAGCTCGCACTCTACGGCATGAGTAATGTCCGCGATGAACGCTTGTTCCGTACATTTCGAGACGGCAACGTCAAGTTCTTCCAACCTGGTACACAGAAAGACGACTGGTTCAACATCATGAGCGTACACCAGAACCATCACGCTTACACCGAAACTGGCTACCTGCCCGAGAACTTTCTACCATCCTTCCTCGACTTGGTTGTGTGGGGCCACGAACACGAATGCATCATCGATCCTCGGACCAATCCGGAGACCAGCTTTCGTGTTATGCAACCTGGATCATCCGTCGCCACCTCTCTCGTCCCTGGTGAAGCAGTGCCGAAGCACGTTGCCATCCTGACCGTACGCGGCAAGACCTTTGAGAGCGAGAACATTCGGCTCAAGACCGTCCGGCCTTTCGTCATGAGGGAGATCGCACTCGCGGATGCCAGTGAGATGCGTGACATCGCGTTCGAAAATTCTCTCACCCAACGACCTAAGATCACCCGTTACCTCGAGCGCATCGTCGCTGAGCTCATTGACGAGGCATATCAGCAATGGCGCGAAGCTCGCGATGAATCAGACGACCCTGTTGACGAGGACGAGACGCCACCCATCCCCCTTATCCGTCTACGGGTTGAGTACACGGCTCCGGAAGGCGGTAAGTTCGAATGCGAGAATCCGCAGCGCTTTTCCAATCGCTTCCTAGGCAAAGTCGCAAACGTGAACGACGTTATTCAGTTTCACCGGAAGCGTTCGGCAACCAAGTCCATCAAAGGCAAAGCCGATATGCCCGAGGAGAGTGTCATGGCGCAACTGAACATCGACAGCGTCCGGGTCGAGAAGCTGGTCCAGGAGTTCCTTACCGCGCAATCCCTCAGCATCTTGCCGCAAAATAATTTCTCCCACGCCGTGGTTGAGTTTGTGGACAAGGACGACAAAGAAGCCATGCTGTGGTTCGTGCGCAAGAGTCTGAGCGAGCAGGTCGCCTACTTGCTCGTAGGAGATGAAGACGACGAGGACGACGAGGATGGTGACGGTCCTGGTGGGGTGGACAAGGATCGCTTGTTCGAGTTGATGGAGGCGAATAAAGCCCGGCTGGAGCAGAAGTTCGGCAGAGGCGAGTTGAAAGACGGCAGGAGCAAGAAGGCGAATCGGAAACCGAAACCGGACTTCTGGGATAGCGATATGGATGGCCCGTGGGAGGATGACCCGGCGTCGATCATCAGAGAAGATGACGACGACCTTGCGATGGTCGATGAAGATGACGAGGGCGCGGGTCCGCCGCCAGCCAAGAAAACGACGGCGCGTGGGGAAAGAGGGGGCAGAGGGGGCAAAGCTGCAGCAGGCACGACGCGTAAGTCTGCTGCGGCAAGCAAGAAGGCGCCGGCCAAGGCTGCCAATGGGAGAGGGAAGAAGAAGCAAGTGTCGCAAGACGAGGATGATGACGAGGAGGATGATGTGATTATGGTCGATGACGATGACGACGAGGACGTAGACGAAGACGCGCTATTCGTTCGTCCTGCAGCGAAGAAGGCCGCCGCGCCCGCGGCAAAGAAAGCACCCGCCAAGTCGAGCACCGCACGGTCTACGCAGGGCGGTAGACAAACGCAGATCAACTTCGGCGGCACGCAGAGTCAGGCCACTGGAACGCGTGCTGGGTCGCGTGCGACGAACGGAAGGGCGGCGCCAGCCAAGGCGCCTGCGAGGAGGCTTCAAGAGCCCAGTGAAGATGAAATCAGCGATGACGATGATGCATTTGAGCCACCTCCTCCGAGCGCTAGGCGTGGTGGGCGACGATGAGAATGCCTTTTGTATTGTGTATCAAACTTGCGCACATGGAATGGAGTTGATGTGAGGGTATCTGCTGCGCGGTTGCTTGATTCACTGTGGGCTAGCATAGCATCGCGTGGGGTGCATGATTGACACTTTAAGCTTGCAGAGCGCGGCGCTGGGGGTTCATGGCTGTACAATTGACAGAAACATGTGTGATCATTAGATTGCTACAAAGAATGTTCGAGGAAAGAGTGCCCAACGCCTGCCTGTATAGAGTTCTCAAGGCTAGCCAGCCAAGTCCTAGGTATCCTTTCTCGTCCTTGTATTGTCATGTCCCATACTATTGACGCGACCCACGTAGGAGTCTCCACCCATTTAACGCCATGCCCCAATCCCATCCCATGAATACCTCCGAGACCACCCTCCTTTACCGATAAAACTCTCCCCTCTTCACATTAACCCCATACTCGCCCACCGCCATCCCCAAGTCCTCCATCGTCAACACCGTCCTCCCTTGCCCAGCCCCGGCGCCACCACCTCCATACCCAGCCCGTGGTCCCCCAAGCGGCTGTGCCTTCCCCGTCTCCTTCTTCCCACCCTTCGCCCCACCCACGTC
>Ga0058704_10000727_pt1 | contig 16155 bp, 19 predicted proteins | sample AgamicMgSfe_FD_71363 | JGI IMG/M metagenome (GOLD analysis project Ga0058704, IMG submission 71363) | Agave microbial communities from Guanajuato, Mexico - Mg.Sf.e | ecosystem: Host-associated > Plants > Phyllosphere > Phylloplane/Leaf | place: Guanajuato, Mexico | collected 2012-05-30
GTGCGAGGAAGAAGATCCGCACTGAGGTGTGGAAGGAGATTGCTGGGTTCATTGGGGAGAAGGAGAAGGTTGAGGAGACGAAGGAGGAGCTGGGGTTGGAGTTTTAGTTGCGGCTGAGGTGTGCATGGAGGCTGATGTGGGAGCGATGTGGTTCCGATTTGGTGTATATCGTCTCTTTGCTCGAATGATGGTAGTCCGCAATCAGCAGTGGTATCTCGCGCGAGTATAACAAGTCGCAAAAGCAACATGCCATCAGTCCTCTCCGTCAACGAAGTCGCCCTTCTCTCTGCACCATTACGAACGCTCAGTTCGAGATCTTGCTAGGCACTTTCTTGCCAGTGTACCGCTCAAACACGCCACGGAGCTTGTCCGTGAACTTTTCATTCGTACTGCGCACTACCGACGATGAAACAGAGTCAGCCTTTGCAGTGGATGGTACAGTACATATTGAACGCCATCACGTTCCATCACTAGGTATGTACACAAGTCTACCTTGAGCGTACGCGGGGTGATTGAGATGGAATACATACTCCTACACCAGAGTCAGCAGATGCCAGTTCAGGATACGAGCTCTGAAAGTAATGTCGGCTCACTTTTGAGCATCAATAGGATGGCCGGTCATCTGTCCGATCTTCTTCTCGGCCGCGTCGAGCGCTTCATGCATACCATGTCAGCCTTCCATCACCGCTGGGAAGCCTTCGAATCTGTTCTCCGTTCCAAGATACCTTTGTCGACTGCGTCTTGCTTGGGTGCTTGTCCGGCCATGGTCTTTGTCGCTTACAATCGTAATGTAGGTGGTGATGAATACCGGCCAATGTGTGCTACTGTATGGCTTTCTAGATCGGTGTTGGTGCACGAGTTCGTGTTTGTCAGGAGCAGAAGGCCTCGACGAGGTTTGCGTATCACTGCATATACGTATCCACGTGGAGGCGCTGACGGATGGATGTACCTGAAGTACATCGCTTCCTAGGTTGACAGCTACGCCACCGCAGGCTTCGACAGTGAATGTCCCATATGAGATCTATACAGCTAATAACCTCACTGTTTACCATACACGACCGTCTGAGCAGCAATGGACGATCAATCATCAGCGGAGCTACGGTGGCTGGACCATAGCCCTATACATCCATATTGCACCTCAGCACCACACTTCTCGAGCACCACCTTTGCCACTCACCGCCATCATAGTATGAGAGAAGGGCCACAGAAGGATGCCACTTGCTATCGCTGCTCAAGATAAGATGACAAGGTTAATTGGGTCGTTCGTGCCGACAATTCTTCCACGCTTGCTGTAGTCTTGTCGAGATCTGGAGTGTCCAATCGAACGGAACCCGTTGACGGTCTGCCCTGCTGGGCCGAGCAGTATATGTTGTCCTTCAACCTAACATACAACTCCCTTGGGAGCTGAAGTACACTTGCTGCACAACATATGCCCCAAAAAAACGAAAGGTGAGATCCATGCCGATTGTACGACATACACCGTAGCAATCGCGGTCTGGATTCCGACAGCTTCTTGATGGTGCTGACGGTGCCGTGACGGCGCGAGAGAGAGGTTGGTAGATATTCTTTACTGTGCTTGAATGAATGTGAAGTCTGCAAACCGAAGCGTGTCCCGGGTTTCTGGTAACTCCAGCCTTGAGCCGAGTCCTGAAGTCATCCAAGTCCAGAGAGGTGCTACTGGCAGAACCAGATAATGCAACGCACGCGTGATCGCAGTATATATATTGTCACTCCTTCGATCATCAAGCTTTCTCGGCCTCAATAGCGACACCATATTCAAGAGAGCCCAAGTACAACGGAACGCCGGAAAAGATCTCGTTGCCTTATCACCAGCCCTGCTTCAGATCGCCGTAATCATGGGACACACGCACTCCACGATGCGAGATGGGTTTCTCAGATTCCACCATTTGGCACCGGTCAACAAAGCACATGCCGTCGTCACCAGCGGCGCCGCGAGAGTATCGGGGGGGTCTTCCAACTGCGCGATGATAGTGTAAGTCTGTCCGTCCACGAGTGATATTTCATCCTCGGAGGCTAAGTGACGTTCAGTGCTGCTTGTGCCGCCATGTATCTTGCGGTGGGCTTGCTGGAGGATGCTGTCAGTACTCGTAGCATGGGTGCTGAGGCGAGCGAGGGAGCAAGTCAGGCTGCTCAGGGAGGGTTTGGAAAGCAGTAGAGCAAGTACCACCGCGACCTTGCGTGTTGGATGCGGTGTCAGGGTTCGGAGAGGATGGTAGCGGTATGATCTCGCCGCTTGGGTTGTGTATACTGTGGTGAAAGTGACACCAGGGTTCCGGCACCGATGGGTTCGTCAATGCGGTTTCTGGCGTTCGCCTCTATACAATGCAGGATGCACGCATACCTAGGAAAGTTTTGCGCGCATCAGGAACATCTGCTTTGATCGGTTGCAACGGAGTGATTGTTGTTACTGCTGCATGAAGACGATGTCGATCACGCAGAAATTCCCACACGCGGGCGCCACACGCACCGCCTCACACAACCCCGAAAGAAAGCCGCTAGGCAAAGACACTACATACTACAGTATGTAGCACTGTACATTACTGTACAGACCAAAGCACACCACTCGTATTTCACCTTCGCTGCGGTGCAGAAAACCAATATTGAGACTGATCTTTCGTTTGCTGGTGTATCCTCTTCTGATCTGATCAAGCTGCTAGCTGAGAAGCCCAATGGCGGAGGCGTTGGAAGAGGCAAACCAAGGTCTCAACCAGACCTTGAAGGACCTTTTCGCTGGCGCAGTCGGAGGTGTCGCTCAAGTACTGATCGGTATGATTTCCTCGCCGCTATACATCCCTGCAAGAAGTCGTGAGGGAGGCGATGCTCTCTGCTCGTTGCACTTTGCCACCGTTTTCATTTTTTACTCTCCGCAGAAAATACATGTCTATCTGTTCAATGGCAGCAGTTGACTCATGCTGAGCTCGGAGGCTGACTTCCTATAGGTCAACCATTCGGTAAGCATAAAGTTCAGAGCAAGTCTTCGACTGTCCGCCTAATGCTTCAGAGATATCGTCAAGGTCCGGCTACAGACTACGACTCAGTACAAGGGCGCGTTGGATGGCGCGTCTCAGATCCTCAAGAATGAGGGAGCTGCAGCTTTCTACAAGGGCACGCTTACGCCACTGATCGGCATTGGAGCATGCGTGTCCGTCCAGTTCGGCGCCTTCAACTACGCTCGCCGGGCCTTCGAGGCCCAAAATGCTGCCAGAGAGGGCAAGTCATTGGACGACAAAGCCAGCGAGCCTCAGCCGTTGTCATACGGACAGTACTATGCCGCCGGCGCGTTTGCTGGTATAGCCAACACGGTACTGTCTTCACCCATCGAGCATATCCGTATTCGGCTTCAGACGCAGCCGCACGGCGCCAACAGGCTATACAGCGGACCTCTGGACTGCATCCAGAAGCTGTCGCGCAGCCCGAGCGTTCCCATGGGTCTCTATCGCGGGACTACGGTCACACTGCTCCGGGAGGCGCAAGCGTATGGGTTCTGGTTCCTGTCATTCGAATACATGATGCAGTCGGACGCCAAGCGCAACCAGGTGACGCGGAAAGACATCCCCACGTGGAAGATTGCGCTGTATGGTGGATTGGCGGGAGAGTTCCTGTGGATCTCGTCGTATCCTTTCGACGTGGTTAAGTCAAAGATGCAGACGGACGGCTTGGGGGAGAAGCAGAGGTACAAGAACATGCGGGACGCCTTCGCTCAGACGTGGAGGCAAGAGGGCATGATGGGGTTCTGGAGAGGCGTCGGGCCGACATTGCTGAGAGCCATGCCGGTCAGCGCGGGTACGTTTGCTGTGGTAGAGGTGGTCATGCGTCTGATTACATAGTCCGCGCGAGAGAGGCGCGTGCTAGACCAACCATCACATCAGTATCAGCATCAGCGTCAGCATCAGCGTCAGCATCGACATCGGTACCATGTCGTCAAGAGTGAAATGCTCGAGTTGAACACATGTAGAGATCTGGGAGTGCTGTGTACCGGCTGTATTGGATGACGCCACAGGTCGTCCCGTAGCGCGTTTCCCGAAAGGTGTCCGTTTACGAGCACATGCACCAACAAGCTACGTGTATCTACGATCCTACACTCGCAACTCACCAGCCAGACCTCTTCACTGATGGTCATGGGCAATACTACGAAACCTTGTCCAATAAGTTGAGCCTAACCATCCAAACATGCGTCTCGCATACTACGCAGGCTTCTCCACGGCCGCGGCCGCCGCATGCCTGCTGAAGGCCTTCCACCAACGACCGAACTTCTACAGCGCGACCGTCTACCTTTCGCAGTCAAACGCATGCCTCCTGATCCTGACGAACCTCTGCCTCGTCCTGGCGTGCAGCTTCATATACGGATTGCAACGGCTCCTGTACGGTCCTCTCCGCCCGGTCGAGATCGAGCAGCTTTCCGAGAAAGCATGGTACGCGGTACTGGACACGTTGCTGGCGATGCCGAGTTTCAGGGAAGACGTAGGAGGCTGGTTGTTGACCATGTTCGTGCTGCTGTTAGCGGGCAAAGTATGGGGCTGGATAGGAGAAGGCCGGGTGGATGTATTGGAACAGCAACCGCCGGCTAACCCGCGACTCTTCCACGCTCGACTCGCGACGAGCTTGATCTTCAGTGTACTGTTCGACCTTTGGATGCTCGACTACTGCGTTGAAACGGTACTGGCAGACCCAAGGCCGGGCATGATGGTGATCTTCACCTTCGAGTTTGCAATTCTGAGCATCTTCTCGGGTTTTACGCTTTGCAGATATGGCCTGAGTCTCATTCAGGCGGAGATCGAGAAGAAGCAGATGAAAGAGGCCATCGAGACGCGGAAAGGTGAAATTAGGGCGGAGAGAGCGGCAGCGCAGCGAACATCTGAAGCAGCACAAGATGGGCAGGCTAGACCCCCTCCGCCTACGGATGAGCCGATAGAGGTGGATGAGAATGAGGTCGATGTACCAGGGTGGGAAGAAAAGAGGCGATACCTGTTCGCCCTGGAAGTCTTCACGGACTTTGTAAAGCTGGTCATCTACGTCGTGTTCTTCACGGTCAGCGTCACTTTCAACGGGCTACCGATGCACATCATGAGAGATGTGTACATGACTTTTGCCTCGTTCACCAAGAGGGTGAGTGACTACGTTGCCTACCGGAAAGCGACCAGCGACATGAATACACGCTACCCGGACGCCACAACAGAGGAGATCAGAGGGGACGCGTGCATTGTGTGTCGGGAGAGCATGGTGGCCTGGGAACAACCGAATGCGCAAGAGCAGGCTCACCCAGCACATGATCAGCCTGCAGCAGCACCAGCTCCTGCAGCCAGGAGGGACGAGGGTCTCAGAGCGAAGAAGCTACCTTGCAATCACATTCTCCACCTGCGCTGCTTGAAAGCATGGCTAGAGCGGCAGCAAGTCTGTCCCACATGTCGGCGGCCCGTGATCACATCCCAGGATGCTGCACCGGCAGGTCAACCAGGCGCACCGGGAGCGCCAGCGGGCCCTAATCAGCGCGGGCAACGAGGCCAGCAACAAGGCCAGCGACGGAACAGAGCACGAATATTCAACCTCGGCCCGATCCGAGTAGGATTCTTGGGTGGACTAGATGACCAAGTACAGGACCTTGTCGACCAAGTACGCAATCCGCCAGCTGAAGGCCAGAACCCTGCCCTCCCTGCCAACCGTGGACCGAATCACCTGGGTCTACGGATACCCTACCTGAACGGCCCAGCTGGAGGTGGCATCCAACAAGGCTTACCGAGTACTACGACCGGCGCAAGAGCTGCTGTGCCGACGCAGATCCAGTTGATGCAAATCGAGCAGCGTCTCCTGCACGAAGCACACAATCTTGGCGTTGAACAGCAACAGCTCATGACCCTCCGCATGATGGAGGCTGAGCTGGCCCGACTCAGGGCGACGCACGTCCCGGCTCAGCCGCCAGTCGGCACAGCAGTGGCTGCTCAACGGCAGGTGGTACCGCTGCCAGTCGTCGTTCCAAACGCTCAACAGCCTGCTTTCGTACCACAACCGGCCGAAACACTGTACGGAAACGCTGGTCAGCAGCTCACGGTCGGACAGGAGGGAATGCCGGAAGGCCTGACCTTACCCGAAGGATGGACGTTGATGCCGCTCCAACGAGCTGACGGTGTCGTGCCCGCGGCGGGTGCTCGGTTGCCCAATACACTGGTGCCACAGGCATCTGCTTCGCAGTCCCAGCCGCCGATCCAAACTACCACCAACGAAGTCGCGAGAGACACACCAGCGTCCGGGAACGTTGATAACCCACCTGCAGAGCTGAGTCGCACTCAAGATATCGGGGCCGGGCCTACAGATCAGAACGGTTCGCCTTTATTCGTCCCGACCACGGCTGCGAGCGCAAATGGCAACATGGAGGCAGCCCCCAGCGCTAGCGCGTCTACTGATGCATCGACCCCCGCAGTACCACAGCCCGCGCCTGAGCCAACCACAAACAGCAACGGGACGTCTCCGCAGCAATCAGAGCGTGGGGCCCCATGGACATCAGATAACTGGAATTTTGGTGACCACGACAATAGTGGGCGGAGTGCGGCGGCAGCGAATGGCAACGGCGGCCCGTCGTCGGCCGCGAACGGCGCTCCCCCTGAGCAAGTGTCTGATAACAGTCGAAGTGTGGCCAAACCGGCCGAGGTGGAGGATGCACCGGATGACGATCCATGAATCCCATGTATTCTGTGGGTATCATAGCTCGTTTTCGGCGTTGATCAATCGAGCTGGAGGCGTTTCTTGCTTCTGACGGGTGAGGCGTTGTCACAGGATATACCTTGGAATTTTTCAGGGTGGCGCTCTGTCTTGTACAAAATGACAGTTAGGTAGTTTGGCATTGTAGATCATGTCTTTACCTTCTGCGCTATCTAAATGTACGTCGAAGTGTCCATGTGCTATGAGAGTGAAGGGCTTGGCTGTCAGCTGTGAGATACCATGAAGTTATTCGCAAGCCAAGATCTCTCGCAGCCTACCCATGCGGCGGTGGTGGTCAAAATATCGATATAGTGTCTACATGTACCCCGCTATGTCGGTCAGTCCACCAAGCCTCAAGGTGAGGTGCTGGCGCCCGTGACAGAGCTGATAGCATAGAACCGTACATATGAAAATTGGTTGACCCAATGGCACACCTTCTACTCTGTCGTGTCTCGAGTACACACATACATACACAAAGGCAGGCAATCACGTTGTCGTTGTAGCTCTAAAGCTTGCAATAAACGCTTCGTGGTCGGCCTCCGGTGGTGATGGTGGTTTTGGCGCGAACCACCTTTTCGCCAGAGCGAGGTCCCTTTCATGCCCTCCTGCAGCGTAGTACATCCACCTCTTCTCCTCTTTCGACCACTTGCGATTAGGCACATACGCGTCCATATTCCGATTGTAGTAATTGTCGCGATGGAACGGCATCTGATAAGACGGATCCCCTTGACGTTCCAGAAACTCGTCGGTGCCGGTCGCGGCGTCACTTTCCATCAAGTGGTAGAGTCGGTTCGGGTGGACTGTCTTCGCAGGCTTTGCCGCGCCCATCATGTGTCTGTGCTTGGGAGCTGGGGGTGGGAACCTCACGCTTCGGAGAAGTGTGCCCACGATGCTGTTAAGGTGTTTTTCGAGAATCGCTGCGTAGCACAGCAGGCTGCTTAATGCGTGCTCGACGATCATGGCGTTGCGTCCGGTCAGTACCATATTCCATTCCGAGTTCGTACCGCGTGGTATCATTGGAATCGGTTCTCTCGTGTTCAAGTAGTCCTGAAAGTGTGCGAGATCGAGCACAATGCAGAGATTGTTCCAGGCGAAGAGGCACGAATGGCAGCTGCAAATCTTTTGAACATCCATTGGTCTGATGTGCTGGTAAGGCTTCATATGGATCTCCGTTACCTTCTCCCGCCTAGGGTTAAGGAGGGCCGATCTAGCTTCTTCGTCCACATCGTGAAGAGGTACCGGAAGCGGGAAGCATCGACTGAGGACCCAGTATCTCCTTTGCACCATGTCCCTCGCGATGGAGTTTTCGTTCTGGTAGACAAAGTCGCGAGTGGCACGACTGACCAAGAGGACGCTACAGATATCGCTAGGACGCAGATAGCCCAGGATCTCTGACAGGAGCTCCGCCGGCAATTGCAAAAAGGAACTGGTGACTGATTCGACGTTGATCTTGCGTTGCCTCTTGAGTTTCAATTTCTCCAAGCGCTTCGTCTTTTTCGAGTGCAGTGGGAGCGTTGCGGTTGTGTCGATCAATGGTTCATCGTCATCCAGGGATACAATCTTCTTGGAGTATTTACGGGGCGCCGTATGCACCAGTGTATACTCCTCCGTGTGAGACGATGCTGTCGGATGTGTGCCTTCTGCCATCTCGGATTTGGGTAGAACCGCTACAGCAGGCTCCGTGCTGGCCAGGGGTGTCATCGCTTCGGGTCTCATCGACGAGCAGAGTTCGCGCGCGTTCGTCGTTACTTTGTTGACCGCAGATGTTCGGATTGCCACATGATTGTATGCAGAACGTTAAGGTGAGGTCCAGTCGGGTTATTATACATCCAGTGGATGCATTCTGGGTGATTACGTGATCACGGATGATCAAACCTAAGCCCGGGCCTCCGCCACATCGGAATCAAGCATCGCCAAGCAGCTCTTGGCAGTAAACAGCATCTATATATTCGAACAACTCCTACTTCACGTCGAGATGGCAGACGATCCTGCTGTCTACGAGCCGCCGCCGGGCCCGCCGCCACTGCTGACATTCGAGCAGATACAGCATCTAGCCGTCCAGGGATGGCTGGCTGTAGACTTACCCGCCGATTTCCAGCAGGGACTATACGACGTGTCTCGGGCGGCGAGCAACTTCTTCGATCAGTCTCTCAACGAGAAGGGTGCCCAGTACCCTTCAAGCAGGGGCACAGAATGCGGTTTCTACCACGTGCCCGACGAGAAGGAGTATGTCACTCTCCGCCATCACGTCCACCCAGAGTCCCCGATGGAAGGCTGCGCACGTAAAGTCTGGTCCGATGCAGCCCACTTCCTACATCGGATTTTGTGCGATCTTTCCAGAGCTGGTGACTACGGCGTCCAGGTCTGGGACCATCTCCTGGACGGCTCGTACGATGTACCTCAAGACGCGAGCGATATGAGTGATATCACCACCCTCATGCGCCTGTTCCGTTACTATCCGACGGAGGGTATTGCTTCAGAGCATGTGGACATCGGGCTCTTGACGCTGGGTGTCGGTGACGGCCATGGATTGCAGATGCTGGACCGCTCGAAATCTACGCTGGAGTGGGTCGATGCTGAGGGACCGGTGGTACTCATTGGGGACATGGCCCGCGCTCTTTTGAATGACAGAGTCAGGGCTGGTCTGCACAGAGTGGTTGGCAACCCGAGCGGACGCAGCAGTGTCGTATATGCGCTGCGCCCCAATATCAGACATCCGACGGACCTGGCTACGTTCGGAGGCGAAGGGGTTGTTGATACGCGAGAGTATTTCCAGCGGATCAAAGGCCGAAAGTACAACGTGAACGCGAGGAAGGACATTCGCGAACGGCAACGACAAGTCCAGAGGAAGCACAAGGAGGCCGAACAGAAGGCTCAGGCTTCGCAGAGCCCGGATTTCGGCTAGGGATGAACGGCTTCCGGATCCTTGCCACTTGGTGCAAAATCGGAAATCCATCAGATGATGATTCGTCGAAGCCACTGCCCACTCGGAGACCTATATCTGTCCCATCCGCCGATACTCCCTTCCGTCCAAATCACCAAACTGCGCTCTCTCCACCTTACCAGCCTCTCATCTTCGACCAAGGAGATACTGCCCAGTGTATCGTCCTCGAGCGCAAAACGTTCGGAGATTGGACAGAAGGATGGAGGATCACTCGACCACGAAGGTGTGATCCCGCCCAAGCGGCTGAAGACGCAAGAATTGTTGAAAGCAGCATGCATTGCAGCGTTCGTTAAGGCTGCATGAAGTCAACGTCACGGGAATCCTGTCCGAACGTGCAGCACAAGAGCAGAGCATCCCGCTTGTCCTCAAAGTCAGCGCCACGAAATTTGAGTTTGGATGTGTAGCAGGTGCGGCGGACGGCGGTCTCCAGTCATTTGATTTCCATGACTGTTGTGTTGTTCATGTGGGGTAGATGTCGCTGGACCGGCGGTCAATGGTTAAAAATGCAGCAGTCCGCTCGATACTTGCTCCGTGGGCAAGGTTGTGGGAGTCTGCGCCGGTGGTGAAGTAAGTCAATGCCAGGACGGCGCGGAACAACCAGTGTGACTACTCATTATATGGTCATATCCATCGTCCTTCGGATTGTTCAAGGACATTCGAACGCAATGATCCGAGAGCAAGAGCGGGTAAAGTGTAATCTATGTTGCGCCACGTGTACTCTATCAGGCCTAACACACCAAGCCTAGTAACACTCCTCCCTCCCCACTCCATCAAGGACTCATCGTGATCAGGAGGCTTTCACTCCGCATCCAACATCGCCCTCGGCGGCGTATCGTCGACCTGGATCCCGCCCCTCTTCTTATGCTTGCTGTCCGCAAACGGCAGCCGCCACCCGCCCTCGTCCTCGGGCGTGGCGAGCCACAAGCGCATGAGGTGGCGCCGCGGCTGCGGCGGCGGGAAATCCTTGTACGCGGTGCGCGAGTGCAGCACGTGCGCGTTGCTGAGGAACTGGATGTCGCCAACCTCGAGGATCATGTGCAGCGCCAGGCGCTGGCACATCTCCTCGAGCACGCGCGCGGCCTTCTGCTGCGCGGCCGAGAGCGGCGGGATGACGCCGGCGTCGGAGAAGCGGGTCAGGGAGTGGATGAAGTAGGGGTCCCATTTGGCGTAGATGCGGCCGTGGGCGCCCGTTTCGTAGTAGAGGACGGGTTGGCGGGTGTAGGGTTCTTGGCCGGCGGAGACTTCGCCTTTGCGGTCGAAGTACCAGATCGGTTGGGCTAGGGTCTCGACGACGTCCGGGTGCTCTTGTTGGAGGGTGTTGTAGACGTGGTGGGAGCTGGCGATGTCGCTCTCGCCGCCTTCGAGCGCGCGGGCGATGCACAGGAGGCCGACGATGTCGCTGTCGTCGGCGTGGAAGAACTGGCGCGCCGCCGTGCGGTAGATGCGGACCTTGTCGATCTGCGTGGGGTCGGCGCCGGTGTCCTTGACGTGCCCGAGCACGTGCCCGAGCCCGTTTTGCGAGATGAAGTAGCCGAGGTAGGTGCCGAGACCCATGTACGCCACTGCGGATTTGTGGTTGCCCCAAGCCTCTACGGGGAAGCCTTTGAAGAGGATGAACCCTTTGCCGTTCAGGATTTCGAGTCGCATGGCTTCCAGGTAGCTTGCCATAGTCGGAAGGACGAAGTGGTCCTACGGCAGTCATTAGCCACTGGGCATGAAGTGAGCATCTGTCGTCTGACTGACTTTCGTAATGCCGGTCAGAGGCGTTCCAGAGGCGAGGAAGGCGTCGGCGGCATCACTCATCTCTTGGACCTCCTCCTCGCTGAAGCGATGGGTCCATCGCTCCGGGTTGTTCGTGTAGTCCTCCGGCTTCCACACCGTAGCGCCGGTGATTTCCTTCGGGAAGAGGTCGTACGGTTTCAATTGGTCGTAGTCCGGAGGACACTGCCCGCTCGTCTTGATGCCATCGGGAAAGACGGCCTTGGAAGGCTTGTCGTAGTTGAAGACCGAGGACGGCTCAACGGGCAATTCGGTAAGAGCTGGCGCCATTGCGTGGTCGCGGACAGTTTACGGAGTTCTTCAAGAGGTGATTCAAGTGGAAGCTCAAACGTCGTTCTTCGGCGGTAAGGAGAGACAGGTAAGTCAATAAAGATAGCGAGTAGACGAGAATCCAGTCCATGGCGGCGGGGCGGAAGGCCCCCTCAATATAGGGATTGGCGGACGCTGTGACGACAGACGAGAACTGCCACCTACAGTCAGAGCTCACCCTTTGCCGCCATACCGTAGAGGGTGAAAGGGCAGCGGGCAGGCCCATAAGTACGCAACGGCCGGCGTCTGGTCGCTCAAGCAATAGCGATGGCGATAGATGGCGTGCTTCGGCCGTCACCCACCCTCGTCGCCCATGTCCTACGTTCTCAGTCGCTGGCGCGCTGCTCTCCGCCCTTCGCGAGCTCCAGTCGTCGACTGACGTGATTGACTAGCGCGCTCGGGCGTGGGCATTATTGGCGGGGATAATCCATGGGTGCGCAATGCGGAGTACATACTGGAGAGTCGGATTTCCGAATATCTCTGGGGGGTTGTACCATTGATCTGTACCAAACGATCGATACTCAGGTGATATGTCATCCAAACCGTTGCGGAGGGGGAGTGTGTGTGAGAGAAGGATTGATGTTGATTGACGAAGGGATGTAGTCGAGAATTTCGGCCTGACATGGTGCTTGTCTGCCTGACATCGGACTTGCACGTGAAGGCGGGTTACTACACGTGGCTTGCCGCTTTCCCTCGAATCAAGGACGGCCTGAGGCTGACACGGGCGGGACAACGTGGGAGGAGGTTGCGGCTGAGAGTTGTTCACGGCTGATTGATGAGTGCAGGCGGAGTACATGTATACAGTACAGTACAGGCATGCGGCGGGCCGGTGAGCTGGCGAGGGCCGAGAGCTCGTCGTCGACAGGACAGCTGACCACGAAGGGGGCTGGGCTGAGTCTCGACATTTTATCGTGTGCGATCACGAAGAGATGATGCGATGGAATGGAAGCTTGACATGATTGCCTTGCCTACCACTGCCAAGTCGGCCAGTCTTGATCACCTACTAGTCGCGCTGTATCCTGTGTGAGCCAATCATGTCGGGCATGGAGATCGTCGGCATAGTGGTCAGTCATCCCATCGCACCATCAGCACCCCCCGTCTCGCGCAAACCGCCAGGCTGGCTAACTCCATCTCCTCGAGAGCGCGCAGGCCTGCGTCGCCGGCGTCATCTCCGCCTACCACGACGGCGGCGCCATCCTCCAGCGCATCAAGCTCAAACGCGCCGCCAAGCACGCCGCGCCCCCACCGCGACTGCTGGAAGAGTGTGTCGACCAGGCGCCCGAGGAGATCGAGCGGGAAAAGCGGCGAGGCATCCAGAGGTTTGGCCGGCAGTTCGAGGCCGGCGATCACATCGCGGTCATCGCGCTGCAGCAAATCACCATCCAACTACAGGGGAGTTTATTGGAGAAGCTGCGCAGCGCCGCCTTCGACGACGAGGTGACTGACTTTACGCAACTGGTCGATCAGGCGGACCTGGGACGGGATCGGACGATCGGGGCGTTGCTGGAGTTCAGGCAGAGACTCCTGCAGGCGGCACCGATCAACGAGCTACAGCCGACGAGCACCCGCGGCAGCCAGTTGTCGTTGCAAGGCAGGAGTCCGCCGATCACGTCGTCGAATGAGTCTTCTAGCGATCTGGCCCCACCGGCGCCGGCAAGGCATCACAAAACCTGGACACGAGAATACAGCTCGTCGCGGGAGGCCTCTGGCGAAGAAGACGCGGCGTCGGGCGCCGACGACGGTCATTTTCATTCCCATCGAAAACGACATGGCTCGCTACTGGGCTTCTTAAGTCGACATCACCGCTCACACTCGGGTGGCAAAGAGGATACGCCAAGGATCGAAGAGACCCGCCACCCTTCGACATCCCACACCAGCATCCCCTTTCATCCTCCGAAGCAATGCGACGCAAGCCAGCACTCTCCTTCTAGCACATCACAGCCCGAAGCTCGCTTCACATATCAAGCATGGGAGGACGACCCGGCCGAAATATGGGGCGCTAAGCCCCACGCTTCCGAACGCAGAGACACCGTCATCGCTCCTGACGCCGCCAGTCCCAACCAAACACCTCCCATATCGATGAGCATCGCACGCTCATACTCCGGTGCCGCACTCCACCACGCCCTGACCCACGCACACAGCAGCACCACCATCCCCACCCCAACCCCGGAGAACGACTATCTCGGCTTCTGCAAGTCGGCCTGGAAGCTGCAGAACGGCGACCACAAAGCGATGCAGCGCTGCCGGGAGTTCAACGACGGCTGGTCGCACGCGACCGTCTACTACCTCGCCTGCGCGCACAGCAAGTGCGCCTTCGCGGGCCACATCGACGTGAGCAAAATCTGGGCCAAAGTCTGGAACGTCGCGGCGAAAGGGATCAAATTCCGCTGGTCGTTCCTGGCCAAGAGCCACGTGCCCCAACAAAAGGTCAAAGACCACCAATACGCGTACAAGTGCATGTTTTGCGTCTTCACGGGCGACCCGAGTCCGGTGTACTTCGGCACGGACACGTTGTTGGATCACGTGCAGGGGCATCGGGGCCAGCAGATGGGCGACGTGATCCTGTACAAGGCGAAGTGCGTGGCGGACCGGGTGGCGGGGGACGAGGAGGAGTTCGACGTCAATCTCTTTCCCGTCAGCGGCGGCGGCGGTCGAGACCGGCAGGCCGATCGGAAAAAGTCCGAGGTTCTCTCCGATGAACTACTGAGTGGGCCGGCGAAGCGGAGCACGGATGCGCAGGACTCGATGTTCACGCCGAACGAGCCGTGGAACGAGGGCTTGTCGGACTTTCACTGGGACGGAGGGCTGGAGAGGACGGAGCTGGAATGAAAAAAAATGTGTTTGGCTGAAAGGTGTATCATTGGTCCCAGTTTTTGGAGCGACAAGCACTCGCGACTTCTCCGAACCACAAGTCATGCTCGCCAGATCCGCAACACCGCCAGCTTCTCCCACCCAGCCTTCTTCCCACTCGTGCCCACCGTCTCAGCCCTCCACCCCCCGGGCCACGACCGAACGCGCTCCTTGACCGCCTCGGGCCGGTTCTGCCGACAGAGCAAGACGTACGCCACGCCGCGCGGACCGAGGACGTCGGGCAGCTGGTCCAGCAGCCGGTCCGTCGTCTCCATGCCGTCGATGCCGCCGGCGTACGAGAGCGCGAGCAGGTGCGCGTTCCGGCCGAACAGCGCCTCCGGCGCGAACTCGTCGAGCGCGGCCGCGTCCGTGTGGTGCGGGAGGGTTTCCGTCGGGACGTAGGGGGGGTTGAAGACGAGTATGTCGACGGAGTGCGGCCGGAGCATGGTGGTGAGGTCGCCGTTTAGGCAGTCGAGGAATTGTGCGGGCTTGCCGACGGCTTCCGCGCGCTTTGGTGCGGTTATGTGGCCGTTTGAGCACCCTGAGTCAACGGGTTCATCGCCTTTGCTGATGGGAGTCTCTGCCGCCGCCGCGACTGCATACCGCACGGTGGCGACCGTGGCCTGGCACGCCAGTTGGTTCACGTCGACCCCCAGCGTCAACGCATCCGATCTCCCGAGTATGCGTTCCGCATGGGCATTGGTGAACGCGAGCACGACCCCGGACCCAGACCCGATCTCAACCACCAACGGTGGCGGCGAAGTCGCTGTGGGAAATCGAGCACGCAAGAAAGCGGTCTCCGGCGCGGATGAGAGCGTGTCGAGCAGTAGATAGGAGTCCTCGGCCGGCTCGTAGATGTAATCGTAATCCACGTGCGACGTCGACGGGGTCGGGAGCATGTTTTTCAACGCCGCCAGGCTCTGACACGGGAAGTGAGGCCCGGGCGACGAGCCATCCATATGCCAGAACTGGCCTGCGTCGGATTGAAGAGGTTCAAGCGTCGTCGTGACTTGTGATTTCTCTTCACGCGCCAGTAGTCAGTCGCTACGGTCGAGCGAGAGAGGTCGCAGGGATAGATTTGATCAAAGGCCAGCTGGTGTCATGAGGAGGGGAAGGGTTGCGTTGCGTGCCACCGCGGCATCGCTCCTGGATTGTCTTCTTTTTCTTCAAACGGGGGATCAATGTTGTGGAGTTGCTTGCGGGCTAATGCATTTCGATCGACATTGCACCTGCAGATGTTATCCTCGAGGACGCACTGTTTGTTATGGTCGAGATACTTCTGGCCGATATGGACGGTTGGTGCCCTTGGTGGATTGAGGGGACACGGGTGTTTGCGTGCTGAGGGCTGCGCGGAGCTGTGACGTCGACGACATTGACCTTGACTTTGACTTGAACATCTTCAGAATGATTTCGTAGCCATTGCAATCTCCTCGCTCACTCCCTGCCCTCCCATCTAGTCGTAGTCAAGATGAGACTCTCCCCACGCCTCCTCGCCGCCCCTTCATCCATCGGCACACAATCCGGCGGCCTGAAACCCGTCCCGCCCGCCCTCCTCCCTC
>Ga0058704_10000729_pt1 | contig 16136 bp, 13 predicted proteins | sample AgamicMgSfe_FD_71363 | JGI IMG/M metagenome (GOLD analysis project Ga0058704, IMG submission 71363) | Agave microbial communities from Guanajuato, Mexico - Mg.Sf.e | ecosystem: Host-associated > Plants > Phyllosphere > Phylloplane/Leaf | place: Guanajuato, Mexico | collected 2012-05-30
GTACTACCCTACCCGCCTCGCCACAACCCTAACCTCCGACGCTCCCGCCTTGCTCAACAACAGCCTAACCTCCACCACCACCACCACCACAACCGTCGTAGCATCAGAAGGCCCTAACGACCCCTCCCCCACCTCCTCCTCCAATGAAAAAGGCTACATAATAGTAGAAACCAACTACCGCCTCTACGCCTATACCAACAGCCCCCTCCGCATCTCCATCCTCTCTCTCTTCTCCCAACTCCACACCCGCTACCCCAACCTCATCACGGCCAAAATAACCAAAGCCTCCATCCAAACCGCCATCTCCTCGGGAATCACCTCGGACCAAATAATAACCTACCTAACAACCCACGCCCACCCTATCTTGCGACACCACACGCCCGTCTTACCCCCCACGGTGGTCGATCAGATACGCTTATGGCAGATCGAGGGCGAGAGGATGACGGCGTGGAAGGGGTATTTGATTAGGGATATGGGGAGTGTGGAGGAGTATGATAAGGCGGTGCAGTATGCGGAGGCGTTGGGGGTGTTGAGGAAGGAGTTTAAGGGGAAGGGGGCGTTTTTTGTGAGTCGGATGGATCAGATGGCGGGGTATTTTAGAAATCAGGCGGTTAGGAAGAGGGAGGCGGGTGCACAGAACAAGGGCGGTGGAGGCTAGTAACGGTGGTGGAAGGAGGAGAGCAGCTGGTTATGAAGATCGAGCGACAATGTGAAACAGCAAGAGACTGGATCAGGGGTGAGCGTTGATATGATGGGCATAGCAAGGCGTTTAACGGTGGCGAGGGATGAGGCGGAGGCAATGCCATGTGTCAGTATATTTCTACATCTTTAGAGCCTCCCAGACAGCATCCACTATTGTAACAATAGCCATAAGCCTTTGTATTCCTTCCATTACCCTTCCACGATAGACTGAAGATGTCCGTCATGATGCTGTAGGTTCCTAATACCGCACACCGCGCCCCAATCATCCTCAATGAGACGTCGGCCCCAATCACAACCACGCGGTCACCCAGAGAACATCCTACGCTAGACTCTTCCTCCCGCGACCCAACAATCGACTCATGAAACTCTTCTCCCTCTTCTCGCTCATCAGACCCACCTCACCCACACCATCGTCCTCACACCTCGAACCCAGAACAATCCTCTCCGGCACATTCAACACCATCGGCCTCCCCAACTCCGGCATGTTCTGCAACGCAGCAAATTGCAACTGAAACACCACGAAGCTCTCCCTTGCCTCTTGCGTCGCACACAGACTATGCAGATAGTCGAGGGCACGCCGCATGCGCCGCATGTTGGCTTCCGGGGTGTGCATCTTGTCGGAGGAAGATTTGGGACTGTTGATGTGGGCGAGGAGTTCTTCGTTGCGGTAGCGGTCATTAAGGGCGGAGAAGCGGCCAGCCCAGTAGGGTACTGGTTCGGGGTTGGTGATGTAGGTGTAGAAGCTTGGCTGTGTGGGAGGTGGAGGAGAGGAATCGGGTAGGAGGCCGACGATTTGGCTGCTTCGATGTGGAGATGGGGCGCGTGGTTTGGTGGAGAGTGCCGCTAAGGATGGACTTTGCTCGGAGACTTGTCGAAGATGGTTGCTGAGGCTCTTTCGCTTGCCGCCGGACAAGGCTTCTGCTGACAGAGGGGTCTTGGGAGGTGGCGGTGGTGGTACGGGTTGGACTTCGGACATGAGTCTGCGTTCTTTGATTTCGGCATGCCGGGAATTGCGCCGGTTCGTCACGTTGGTCAAGACTGGTTGCGAATTCCATCGCTGGACCGGCTCTGGCTTTGAAGCTCCTGGTGTCGGTTGCCTTTCACGAGCGCCGCGGTACGTTGGACTGCTCTGCGAGAACGCGGCGACAGACTGGTGGCGGTAGTGGGCTCGCGGCACTAAGCTCGGGACTTCGTAAGGATGCAGCAGCGGCTCACTGCCTTCACTGGGGTCCATCCAACCGTGTCTGCAAGCGTACGCACGTGATGGTAACGCAGCGCCATAGAAGTCCCTGTTCTCCATCATGTACATCGGCAACGGTCTCACAGGGCTGTTGTTGATATTCTCCTTGAATGCTGTGGAGCGCCCGATATTGCTGACTTGGCCGATATTCACTGGCAGCAATGGCTCGGTGTCTGACCGCTTCACTCGATGTCTCACACCCAGCTTCGGCTCAGCTGGTGTCAGACGAGTGTTGCTGTGCCTTCTGCTCGACATTGGCGGAGTCGGGATGCGTGTGGTGGGTAGGAGGGCAGATGGCAGGCGTGGGTGTGACTTGGAATTGGCCATTGGCGTTGTGCGACGAGTCCGAACGGGCAGAGGCAGATTGCTGAATGTCCGGCTTCGAGGCATGCCGCCGATCGGGTCGTCTGGCAGGCAGATATAACTGCTTCTGCGAGGTGCGGCGGAGGTGGGAACAGGCGGTATGGGTAGCGCTGTCAGCTCGTCATGGTTTGAGAATGGCTCGGTCTTGTGCGGTACAGGTGCGTTGGCGGATGTGCTGGTGAGGGAGAGATTGCTCGCAGAGGAGCCTGCAGTGCTGGTTTCGGCATCGTGGTTGGAACGACGGCGGCTGAACGGGTTGAGAGCTTGGAACGAAGCGATGGAGCTCAAACGATGGAGTGAAGTACGCCGTGATTCGGCTTGAGTCTCGCTCGATTCGCTTTTGCGTGACGGCATGTTTGTCTCAAGCGATGGGGTCGCAAACATGGAAGGTTGCTGTTGAGAAGATGACGAGAAGATGCGATATTTGCTGAGTTCCAAACTAAGCTGACGCGCCCACGGCGACTTCCTTCCCAGAAACAGCAGGCACGCCATCCGGCATCGGACTTGTTCCTTCCCCAAAACATCATTGCTCGGAAATGGTATCTTGGCGCGACTCCGAGCATGCAGAGCTGCGTATCATCCAACCTTACGGAAGTCGCTGATTGCGGATGTCAGCAAATGTGAATAGGTATCAACTCCCTCATTTGTCACCTACCTTTCGCAATCAATCGAACGCAAACCTCGGTCCCAACGCAACCAACTTTTCGTGCTTGGCCTGTATCGCTTTGCCACCGCCACGCACCACATTCTCACCGCCAGGCTCCAAGGCTCTCAAGTACCAGCGGTACGCGCACGCCACAAGCAGCACAAACTCCAGCATCCGTAGACAGAGCCATCGGATCAGTCCGATCGTGTTGACGTACATGACCGTGCCTCGCGATGCGGTCTCGTTCGGTGCCCAGTATGTTTGGATGCGGATGTTTCGCAAGAAGGACATAACGGCTCGAATGTAGAGAGCGATGGTGAAGGCGAGGAGGACGAGCGCTTCGATAGCGAAACGGATGGGGTGCATGATGAACGACTGTTATGCAAGCGTTTGTATCTCCTTGACCGTGATTGGTGATGGTAGTCGGCGGCGTTAGCGTGTGAATCGCTGGCACTGACGTCGATGTTGCGATGATGAGTAAATGTAAACGATAAGTGAAGTGTCAGCTTCTCAATCATGCGCAAACAAACGACAGCTGCTGCGTGGCGCGGCATTTACACGTAATCATTGCATTTCCGGAAAGTTGCATAACGCTGCTTAGACGACGGGCATCAAAAGGGAAGGAGCGATCGACGGGCTTGGCAGCGCCACATTCGGACCGTACAATCTCGATTCCGACCTTCCGTAGGCAACTTTGTCACCTTCCAACATCCCGAACGGCACTGCGATCAGAAGCATTTCACAATTTGAGCGAGGACTTTCAGCCATAACTCGCCATTTGCGTAGCGATAAGGTACTCCCGCACTCGGTAGTCAGTACAGAGACTCAAGAACCCGCAGCACAACATCGGCTGCCACGGAACCTACCAACAACACATCGGCGGTCGCGCAGGTCTTTAACGTCCCCGAACTCCACGAAGAGATCCTAACATACCTGAGCTTCAAAGACCTCATTCCCATGCAGCGAGTGAGTCGTCACTGGAAGGACATGATCGAAGATTCCATCAAGCTCCGCCGCCCACTGTTCCCCACGCCAACACCACCCATGTCGTATATCGTGCGAGAAGGCAAATCCCTGGACCAGTGGAAGCGTACTTACAAGTACCACTTCTCGCAAGCATCAGCAAGCAATCACAGCGACCGCGTTTGCCAAGCTATTTCCACGCCTCACCCGATCCTGGAAGCGAAAAAGAATACGCCGCCGGATGACATGGTCAAGGTGTTTCTTAACCCGAAGAATTCTCTCACATGGCAGCCGGGCCAGTGGGAGGACATGCTTCTCACGCAACCTCCCTGTCGTGAAGCGACCGTACGGTTCTTCATCAAGCAGGACGGCAAAGAAGTGCGTGACAGCTTTCGCTTGCACGACGAGGGAGGTATTACTTTTCGTGGTGTTAGGGACAACTTGAGAAGAGAAGTCGCCGATAACGTGACTAGTCGATTCTTACACAGAAAGGTGGTAAGCGATGATATCGATTGGATATCGGTGTGCTTGGCGGATGTTGTTCTCAATGAGGTTGGGTTCGTTGGGTAGGTTATGGTCAAAGCTCAGGCTGGGGAGAGCGTGGAGAACAATGGAGACGTCAGAGCGAGCGAGCAGTGGAATTAAGGTGGGTGAAGATGGCTTCTGACAGATAGACGAGTGCGAGTCGTAACGGCTGTTACTGGAAGCGTTCGACTCTTGCGTCTCCTTGCAAGCAGACCACCGCAGCAGCGCCTTGAGGAGTCACAAGTGCTTCACATTCACTGGCATCTACATGCATATATTGTTGCATGCTGATCGCAACTTACGCGCGTTTGACACAGTTAAAGGCCAACACTTAGCTTAGCGTAACAACCACAAAGCGGTATTGAGCGATTTCAAAGTCTCATAGTTCGATTGCCATCAAATGTCGTCTTCTCGCAATCCCAGACTGATCACGCTGACACCTCCAGACTTCTTACGAGCAGACAGGAAGACCACAACCTCTTTAACAGAGCACCTCTGAAGTGCGCCGGATCATTTGAGATTCGTGGCTGAACGATTGCTTTGTAATGACAGTGGGTATCCTTCAAACGTATGGGACGCATCATGTGCGGCAGCTTTGCCCAAACGTAAACCACATGGCGGGCTCTCAACGCAAGACCAAGCCGGGACTCAGGCGGCTGACGCAGCCACTCCGCTAGCCTCCTCAAACGTCACTCCTCCCTGGACGCCGAGCGCCCTCTTCCAAAATGTACGCGCTGAGCAGCGTCCAGCAGCCGATGTCACATACCATGTGAGCGTTAACGCTCTGGTGTTTGACCTGGACCAGCTCAACAAGGTCATGCTCGTGAAATGTTCGCGATACGACTCGGAGAGCTCCCGTTACACGCGCGCTCTCAACGTGTCAGGTAACACCATCCCCGTTTACCAAGGTAGCGAGGATGCGGAGCCGATCGCGGAAGTAGCACAACACTAACTCGGCGGCATCGCTATAGCGACGGCACGAGAGCATGTTGGCGACTGCGAGCTTGCCCCACTAGGTGCTCGACTTGTTTTGGACACAAGGCGTCAAAGCGACTGGTACCAGCTCATCAAAGTTCTCATCGTGCTCAAGGTTAGGCGTCCTGACAACGAGCCCACCAGCAGTAAAGGCGGGAAGGATGAGGTGTGGTTGGGAAAGCAGGAGATCGAAGCAAAGAAAGAGAAGGACTTCAGTCCGGAGGATGCGAAGCAGTGGGTGTCGCAGGGTTTCCAGGCGTTCGAAGAGATTCGGCAGAGGTAGTGCGACGAAGAGTGCATTAGGGTTGGGTTTGAGGGAATATTCGACAATACTGTGCATAGCGTAGTGCCTATCATGCTTCTGCCGCTACTAGTTGACTAGTATTCGTCTTGTCTGTAGGTCTTCCACGAAAGTCCTCGCTTGGCTTTCGGCAAATGAATGAATCGGCGCAGAACGCAATGTAGTATGTGCTAGCTTTGTTCTCACAGATGGCAATAGGCCCGTTAGGTCTTTGATACACAGGGCGTTGCTGCTACCGATGATCTAGCACCTACGACTAGGTGAGGTAGCCTTAGTACAGCTCTCGAGTTCGTCTGCCGCCATGGCTGCACCAGGCGCACTGTGAAATGTTAGCTCAGAGCTCCTTGTCCTGCAAAGTAAGCGTACTTCATTGCTAGAACATCCTTCGTCATGATCAAGGCAATACTCAGTACTGCAGTTGCGGCACCGTCGTATGACCTGCGCATGACACTCTTCACAGGTCCGGCCGCAACCCCAGCAATCTCTGTGGACCCCAAGGATCTGCACTTCTCGTTAGTAAGTTCGCACACACGATGCACAGCTAGTAATATGAAGCGGAATACAGAAGCTCGAGGCATACTTTCAGTGCAAGCAAACGCAAAGTTTAGCCCCACATGCCGTTACTGCCAGCGCCAGCCATCATCTCCGAGACCAAGCAGTGCTGAACACAGAGCTTTGAGTATACCTTTAGTCCTGATCCGCCCACCTTACTTGAGTCCAGGGCTTCTTTGCCGATATGTTGCCAACCTTTCAGCATCTCCGATTGTTGCATGTCCGTCCTCAGTTGTGCTCGGGAGACGGGCTGCTCGTAGCAGTCTTCGCACCACCAGCGATTGCAGCGCTCACACCAGCGGCCTCTTAGGCAGTCCTCACAGCGTAGGAAAAGCTTCGCGTAGTTCCTGTGCTCATCCAGCAGCTGCGGTATTTGAGCAGCACGTACGGTCGACGAGTGCGTGGGTGGCGGACCGAGAAGAGGCATTGTCGATTCTGAGCTTTGACCAAATGCCGTCGGACTTTCAGGGCATGAGTGGCACATCTCGCAGCCTACCGGACCCAAAGCTATCGTAGCGATGGTAGGCTGAAGGAAGTCTTTGCTGTCCACTTTCGTAATATCGTGCAGAGGACCTCGGCAGAGCACAGCGTCAAAGGCGATGAAGTCTTTACATGCTTGCAACGTCTCCGCCCATCCCGATCGTGGCCGTCGAAGCGCTCGGCCGGTAGCATAGTACCATTTCGATTCATCATCACTCAGAGCACTCGTAAGAGCATCCGTTGACTTATGGTTCCACTCCGCACCGATCTGCGCACCCTCAGAGGCCATAACACCTAAAGCCTGCGAGCCCTCAAGACGTTGTTGCTGATTGATGACCATCCTCGCTGAGTCCTTCGCGCCGAAAAAGTACAACGCCTTCAACTTCGGCGTACCTTCGGCTCTGGTGGGTCGCACAATGTACTGGAGCACCTTCTGTAGAATCGACTCATTGAGGTGCTTCGCCTCACGTATACTGAGGATCCTGACATTGTATCGGTCTTCCGCCACAATCTCTCGAACCAAGTCCGCTGGCACGGAGAGTCCATCTAGTATCAGCGTCTGTACGTGCTGCAACACCTGCTTTTGGTGCAATCTGCCGAATATGCCGCGCAGTGGTCCAGCATAGAAGTCGTCTTCTGTCAACGACTCGTCCATACGCTCTGCGCGCCACGATATCCCACCAACATCGAGAGGCGATGAGTCTATCTTCGCGGCCGCTATAGCCGTGAGATCCAAGTGTCGCCAGACATCCGGATGAGTGCTGATGATGTCCCGCAGGTTCTTGCTTGTTGCCGATAGTGTAAGGAGCCCGCAAATTGGGATGTAAGGCGCTGTTTGCCGCAATATGATGGTATTGGCCAGTAGGTCTATTAACGTCACTGGAAGGTCCTGCATGTCGGCCATGATGACCTAGGTGGAAGAGAAAATACGGAGATTAGGTTAAGGATACGGGTTGAAGATGTTTGTCGAAAGATCTCTAGACCAGTCTGGATCTGGGGGGTGGACAGCGGAGCACGGGCCACGAATCATGAGATGATGAGATGGCGGAACTGCCTATTCCGGTAACGACACCAACAATACATTACGTCTCACATCAAAGCAGCGGAACGGAATCCCGACCTCTCGAGCCGAAAGATCGGTGAAAGTACTAGTAGTACAGTACAGCACCCTTGTACACAGAAACTACACTACCCCACACATGTTACCACGACATTACACCCTTGCAGCCCTCAACCACCCAACAACCCCATTACAATACCCCGCCAACCTCTGCACCCTCCTCCTCTCCTCTTCCATCAACACTCTCCACTCCTCAACCGCCTGACCTAGCTCTTCGACATTGAACGCCAGATCCCCATGCACCCGCAGAAAGACGCCCATCCACGCTTGCGCTAGCTCGAAATCCCTCCTCTCTTTCATCAGCCACATTAGAGCATGAACATACGTAACCATCTCATCGTTCTCGATAGAGAGGGAGCGGATCTCAATGTCTGCTGCAGCAGGGCTTAAAGACTTGAGGTGGTCAAGGAAGGGCGTGTAATCGCTGCTCTGGCCTGCGGTGTGGAGGAGAGTGGTGAAGGCGCTTCGCCCGCCCTCTCGGGTGAGTTTGAGGACGCGGCTACGCTCTTTCTCGATCTCCGCCTGGCTTACTACGTCTTGCTGGGCTCCAGCAGCACCAGCGGTAGTCTTAGCGCCCTGTCGGTCTTGCAGAGAAGGCAAGAAGAAAGGCGCTTTCTCCGGCTTCTTGGGTGGCTCGATGGGCTTGTTGCGTTGACGGATCACGTCGAGGTGCAGGAGGTTCTGCCATCGCGAGCGTGGCACCATCGAGAGCGACAATAGATCTGAGGAGAGCTGATCAATGTCTGGCTCACTCTCAAGACCATCCATGAGCTGTTCGTCGATTTCCTCATCATCTTCGGTCTCGTGGGTACCGATAAGCTGCTGTGCCCCTTCCCCGCTGGCCGTCGGTGCTTGCGCCTCTCCCACGACAATCGCCGTAAGCTCAGCGGCGCCAATATGCCGTGTAGGCACATGCACAAACAGGCCTCTATTACTCCAGATATCCACGCCTACACTGTCCATACTCGCAGTCGCTAGAAACTCTCCCGTCGGCGAAAACGCCAAACTCGTACATTCCGTCTTGAGCCTGAAGGCATCGACCAGATGGCCCGTCGGAAGATCCCACAGCAGTACCACTTGCCCAATAGAGGCAGCGATCCAGTGGCCATCGCTTGAAAAGCAGAAGTCTGATGTATAAATGCCTTGCAATTCTGGAATAGGCGATCGTGAAGGCCAGAGCTCACGAATGAGCTTATACGTTGTGATGTCCACGACACGTACGCACCCGTCTGTGCAAGCGAAAGCCGCGAGGTCGGAGCCGCGGTGGAGACGCATAGCGTGAATGCCCGTAGAGCTTGACCAATCTATCTGGTGGCTCAACAGTCCGGTGGAGAAGTCCCAGAACTTGACTTTGCCGTCTGTGTCAGCAGACACGATAGTCTTGTTCAGACTATCCACCGCTAACCCGACGACAGCAGATGCATGCTTACCCTGGCCACGATAGAAAACCTTCTTCCCATCCCCACTCCTCTCTTCAGCCAAACCACTCTTTTGAAGATCGATTTTGAGCTGTTTAGCCTGCATAGGCGTCAACCTCGCTGGAAACCTCTGCCGATGTAGCCCAGACTGTAAGTTGAACATATCGATACCGCCTTTCTCGCTTCCCACGACTGCGAAAGTCCCGCAAGGCGACATAGCCACACTCGTCACAGGACAGTCGTCAGTCGTAGGGAATGACCAGCGACCGGCGCGCTTGCGACCCCAGAACCACGTCCGCGCTTTACTGTCGCCCTCGTGCGCAGTAACCACGCTCTCCCAGCCCGTCATAGCCGAGACCTCAGCGTCGGCCTTCTTGCCTTTGGCGTTTTGCCAGACGGGGTGTTTGCCTGGTACTGCGCCGATGCCGCCGTCTCTGTTCAAAGAGCAAGCCATAGCTGTGATGGGTGGACACTTCAGGTCTTGGAAGCTGTCTCTGTTATCTCCGGAAAGAAGACCTTGCTTCTTAGCTTTACTCTGCACGGCGCCTTGGCTCAGCTCCGTGCTCTGCCCATCCCGTCGCAGAGACCAGCCCCAGAGACTCCTGTCCTGACTAGCAGACATGAGCCATTTACCCGTGTCATCACTTCCATCCGATGCAGATGGCAAAAACTCCAGCTTAGTGATCGGCGCGCCGTGGCCGCCTCGCTGGTGTAAAATGCGAGGAATAGGTGAGAAGGGTGTTTGGTCGAAGATCCAGGTTTTTAAGCTGTTGTCTAGGCCGCTGCTCACCAAGATCGCCTGACCTGCGAGGAACTCGATACGAGTGACACCACCTGGTATAGTAGGTGCTGGGTTAGCGTGAGCTGCGCGTAGAACGCCAGCTTTGCGGCCACCGTTGTTGAGGTCCCAGAGAGTGATGTCGCCACTGGCTGTTGAAGCTGTGGCCATGACGCCGGGCTTTTGGCCATCTTCGCCCGCGCCCAGGCTGTCTGTGCGGAAAGTGATGGAGGTGACTGGTGCCCCGGCGGGAGTATTGAGCTGTATGACTGTTTGGTCGGCCCGGATATCGTGGATGAGCAGCGGTCCCTTCTCGTACGCGATCGCTACTAACGACAATGCTGGTGTAGGCTCGATGGCAGTCACGGGTCCATATGCCGTGGATGGCGGTAAAATAGTATAGATCAGCTTCCCGCTCGAAACATTCCATAGCTCTGCGCTCCCATCCTGTCTTCCCACAACTATTTTGTTCAAGAACGTCGGCAAGCTGGTGATGCAGCTTGTGAACGGCACAGGTGAGATACCTTGCAGAGTTGTATACAGTTCATACGTCGCACTCTTCCAAACCAGTAGCGTCGTCTCGCAGACTCCAATGAGCCAGCCACCGAAACAGCAGAATGCCTTGACATCTTGTCGCCATCCTCGTGGCACCTCTAGGACCGCTTCTTTCTTCCCGCGCTTGAATACCCAGACCCCGCGTGCCCCGTCTTCGCCGCCTTCAGACCATGCGCCGAAGACTTTGTCCTTCCATGCTGCGCTCGCGCTTATAGATCCTGGTGTCTGCGGGCGGGTAATGAAGACGAGATTCAGCCCCTTGCGCAAGTCGTATGTTTGCAAGCTTCGCCCAACGGAAGTGGTGATCTGGAATGTCGTCTTTCCCAGCGGGACGGAGGTGAAGGGCACGGGTGTTGGAGAGACAAGGCCGATGGTTCGGTAGGGTGCGAAGAGGCGCGATGTGCCTGGTTTGCGCTGCGGTTTGGGACTGCCATTGGTGAGCTTCTGCCTCTTGACGGCCGGTCCATCTACTCCGTCGAGCTCCATTTTCCCGTCCAACAGCCACTTTGATCCTTCCCGAACTGCAACACACTTGAAACTTCCAAGGCGCAAAAAGTCAGGCTTTCGGTTGCATTATCGATAACGGTATCGCGGCCCGCCGCATGGAAGCGCGTCTTCCGTCATTGGTGGGGGCCATCGAGATCCAATGCCTCTGATAGCCGACCTTGCATGTGATGATCACCCTCAGATTCTGCCCGGACGGACCGAATCAATATCGGGATAACAGTGCTAGGGAGGCATATGTCTTTATTGCAGCTACAGCTGCATGCATTGAATTTGTTCCGGTCGAGCAAACAGCCTACAGGGCACCTTCCTCTCGCGATTCATTCCAATCATGGCATCCAACTTCAACCCGTTGTCCCGCACCATCTCTAACGAGTCTGATCGATCGCGCTCCTCGTCACACGTTCTCAGCGCAGCAGCATCGTCGTCGTTACCAGCATCATTATCCAGAAAAGGACGGCACGCAGATATGAATACGAGCTCCGGCGACGTGGACCGGGCCAGTATTTCTATGCCGCCGCCGTCCAAACCTAATACGGGATTGAGCAACCCCCGCTATCAGAATACCTCTCGGCGAGGTTCGAAAGTAGAAGACGGAAGTGAGAGACAAGACAACAACATGACACTTATACCCAATGGCTCTGCGGTTGAAGATGGGCAGGATGGTGCTATTAAGCCGGTGAACAGAGGGAGTGCTCTGAGTATGAGTAGCATACCGGACGCGGAAGCGAATAGGATGTCGTTGTCGTCGCTGTATGGCTATACCAAGAGTGGGCCAAGTTCCGTCGGAGGAGCAAGTGATTCAGACGGTATGGTGCGGACACACGACATGCTGGAAGCAGCTGCCGAGACTGACAATGCTGCAGCGAGGCCCGAGTTCAGCGACAAGGCGACTACGGCAACGCAGAACCTATCTGTGACCACCTCAAGCCAGAATGGCGCTCTGTCGCCTTCCGCTAGCAGCTCCAGAACAGACCCTATGGCCGCCTCCGTTGGCTCTGTCGCATCCAACTCCTCCACGTCACCCACACCGACAGGCCAAACACGCAGCCAAGGTGGCCGCACAGTCAGAGGTCGTACACCGGCGAACTCCCGGCGCGTGTCCACCGCCAATGCGAACTCTGCCTCGCCCTCGGGAGACCGCAACAACCTCTCTAACAACCCCAACCGCATAGGCACAATCGGCATCTGCGCACTCGACAGCAAAGCCCGCTCGAAACCCTCTCGCAACATCCTGAACCGCCTCATGGGCAAAGACGGCAGTGAATTCGAGGTCACCATCTTCGGCGACAAAGTGATCTTGGACGAGGAGGTTGAGAACTGGCCTATCTGCGACTTCTTCATCAGTTTCTTCTCGGATGGCTTTCCGTTGGAGAAAGCGATCGCTTATGCAAAGCTGAGGAAACCATTTTGTGTCAACGATCTACCGATGCAGACGATCCTATGGGACCGGAGGCTGTGTTTGTATGTCTTGGATAACCTGGGTGTGCCGACGCCGAGGAGAGTAGAGGTCAACAGAGACGGTGGTCCGGTCATTCTTACCACAGATATCGCAAAACGGGTGTACGAACTCGCAGGCGTTCAATTGGAAGGCTCCGACGATGGTCGAGGCGGAGCTGTCGAGGCACCGAGGGACGTGCATATGGAAGACGACAACGACACACTCGTCGTTGACGGCCAACGGCTGTCGAAACCATTCGTGGAGAAACCGGTCAGTGGCGAGGATCACAACATCAATATCTACTACCCGAAGTCTCAGGGTGGCGGAGGCAGAAGGCTGTTCAGGAAGATCAACAACAAGTCTTCCGAAAAGGACGATAGCTTGGTAATACCGCGCGCGGTCACGGAGCCGGATGTGAGCTACATCTTCGAGCAGTTCCTTAAGGTGGAGAATGCCGAGGACGTCAAGGCGTATACTGTGGGACCAGATTTCTGCCACGCGGAAACGCGCAAGAGCCCTGTAGTCGATGGTTTGGTGAAGAGGAACCCGAACGGGAAGGAGATTCGTTACGTGACGAGTTTGACGAAGGAAGAACAGGCTATGGCGTCCAAGATCGCTACGGGGTTTGGGCAGAGGGTCTGTGGCTTCGATCTGCTAAGGGTGGAGGATAAGAGTTATGTCATTGATGTCAATGGGTGGAGTTTCGTGAAGGACAATAATGAGTACTATGACCGTTGCGCGAGTATTCTGAAATCGATGTTCATCCGGGAAAAGATGAGGTGGGAAGGTTTTGCGACGCCTAGTGAGGAGCGAGATATGGAGTTCTTCGCTGGACAGGGTGCTGCTGGTGGTGAGTTGGGTGGCGTGAGCAGGAAGAGCACGTTTGGTCAGAATGCGCAGGCGGATATGGGGAATGCGAGGAAGAATGCGCTTAAGAGCGTACTTCGCGCTCGCTCGATCAGTCAGTTGAGGGATAGTGTCTCCAACGCAGCGCATAAGTCCGGCCATCCCATACCGGGTGTGAGGAGTCCAAGTAGTGCTACGAGTCCTAGCCCCTTAACGAGCCCGCCGAACGGGATCGATGATGTGGTGGCGAGGGCGCCGAGTTTACCGGGCAGTAAGGACGATGAGGCTTCGCCGCCTTCACTACCTGGAAACATGATGGGGGATGGAGGTGTGGGTTTGGGCATCTCACAGCAGCTGAGACAGCTCAAAAATTGGCGAGGACAGGCGCAGTACCTCCGACAGCGATCTTGAGAATCTCCACCACGAGCAGCTCGCCTCGCCTGCCAGCCTCCCAGCTCCAGCATCTAAATCCCAGTGGAAGCTCAAGGGTATGGTGGCAGTCATCCGTCACGCGGATCGCACGCCGAAGCAGAAGTTTAAGTTTACGTTTCATAGTAAGCCTTTCGTTGACCTGCTTAAGGGCCACAGGGAGGAGGTATTATTGGTCGGCGAAGCTGCGCTCGAAAGCGTGGCGCAAGCTGTGGGGCAGGCGATGCATGAGGGTGCTGAGGACATTGCTAAGTTGCGGCAGTTGGACAATGCATTACGGAGGAAGAAAAGTCTGCCAGGGACGAAGGTGCAGATTAAGCCTATGTTTAAGAAGCCGAAGGATGGGAAGGACAAGGAGAAGAAAGACAAGAAGGGCGGGGTGGGTGGAGATGGTGTTGAAGAAGTGAACAAAGTAGAGGTTGCGAAGACCGAATGGAGGGAGAACGAGATCTCGAAAGCGGAGAAGGACCAGCTGGCGTCTGCTGATGCGCCCGCGGACGAGCAGTCAAGACCGGGATTGGTGAAGGTGCCCACTAGGAGTGAGTCCGTCTCCGAAGTTACCATGTCTCGCGCCGCGGCCGCTGAGGCCAATCTCGTCCTCGACAAACTCCAACTCGTCATGAAATGGGGCGGCGAACCTACTCACTCCGCGCGCTATCAAGCCCAAGACCTCGGCGAAAACATGCGCAACGACCTGCTCCTCATGAACCGTGAGGTGCTCTCCGATGTCTCCATCTTCACCTCCTCGGAACGCCGCGTTACCACTTCCGCGCAGATATTTGCGGGTGCCTTCCTGGATCAAGGTGTCGGTGACGTGATCGAGCCGGAAAGGATGAAGGTACGAAAGGACTTACTGGATGACAGTAACGCGGCAAAGGACGAGATGGATAAGGTGAAGAAGAAGTTGAAGGGGTTGTTGAGGAAGGGGAACAAGGCGCCTGAGCAGTTCGCGTGGCCGAAGGATGGCACGCCGGAGCCTTATCTGGTGGTGAGGAATGTGGTGGAGTTGATGAAGTTCCATCGCAGGGTTATGAGGCATAACTTTGCGAAGTTGCAGGGTAGTACTAGTGATGCGATGGCTAGTTTGGAGAGATTGAAGCATCCTGCTGATATGTCCACGGCGCCTGCGGTTGGAGGGGAGGTGCCGGCGAGTGGGACCGTGACGCCGAATGTGCAGCAGATTAGCTCTGTGCAGGCGAGGTGGTGCACGGGCGAGGATGCGGATTTGTTCAAGGAGAGGTGGGAGAAGTTGTTCAATGAGTTTACGGATGCGGAGAAGGTGGATCCGAGTAAGGTTTCGGAGCTGTATGATACGATGAAGTTTGATGCGTTGCATAATCGGCAGTTTCTGGAGTGGGTGTTCACGCCTTCGCGGTCCATCTTGGCGGAGTTGGCGGAGGAGGAAGAGAAGCAGAAGATGGAGGCTGCTGCTAGTGCGGTGGAGGATGGGCCGCAGCTGACGAGGACCGAGAGCCAGACTGCGCGAGAGGAGTTTGGGAAGACGCATGAGGGGTTTCAGTCCGTGCAGGAGGACAAGGGGGAGGATGCAGTAGAGAAGTTGGGCCCACCGGAGAGGAGTGATACGGCGGTTAGTGATGATTCGACATTATCTGTGGGCAAGGAGAGGGGCAAGGAGAGCCAGAGAAGTAGTCGGCCGACGTTTACTGAGCGGATGGGGTTTAGGCGGAGGTCGCAGGACTTCATGTCCGTGGCGAAGAGTGCTATGGCTGCTGTGGGCGCTGAAGCGGGGAACAACAGGGAGTCGTACTTCAATCTTTACCGTGGAGACGCTAATGCGCCGGGGTCGAAGGCGAAGGTTGATGTGCGGTTGGAGAAGTTGAACGAGCTTTACAGCTTGAGCAAGATCTTGTTTGACTTTATTGGCCCGCAGGAGTATGGCATCACGGACTCTGAGAAGCTGGAGATTGGGCTCCTAACGAGTCTGCCGCTGTTGAAGGAGATTGTGAAGGATCTGGAGGAGGTGCAGGCCAGCGATGATGCGAAGAGCTTCATCTACTTCACCAAGGAGAGCCATATCTACACTTTGCTGAACTGTATCCTGGAAGGCGGCATCCAAACCAAGATCGCCCGCAACGCCATCCCAGAGCTGGACTACCTGAGCCAGATATGCTTCGAGCTCTACGAGTCCGAGAACGCCGAAGCGGACATTGACCCTGCGAACCCTGAAAGCAACTTCAACTACTCCATCCGCATCACTATCTCGCCCGGCTGCCACACCTTCGACCCGCTGGATGTGCAATTGGACAGCAAGCACTGCATTGGCTGTGCGCCGAGACG
>Ga0058704_10000730_pt1 | contig 16133 bp, 17 predicted proteins | sample AgamicMgSfe_FD_71363 | JGI IMG/M metagenome (GOLD analysis project Ga0058704, IMG submission 71363) | Agave microbial communities from Guanajuato, Mexico - Mg.Sf.e | ecosystem: Host-associated > Plants > Phyllosphere > Phylloplane/Leaf | place: Guanajuato, Mexico | collected 2012-05-30
TTTCCGCCTTAGCCAATTCGGACTTGTACTGCTCTTCATCCGGTCTCTCTGGCTTGGGCACCGGTGCCGCCTTGTCTTTTGCTGGTGCTGCGCCGGCATTGGATGTGCCCATGGCCACTGCGCTTGGAGTACCAACGTCGGCCATTGTGACGAACAACGTGAGGCTTTCGCAATGCAAACTCTGTATATCAACTTTGTAGCGTCGGTGTTCTCGAGGTCAGTGGTTGTAAAGTGGTGTTCCAGCTCCGTTGCGGTGCAATGGCATATGGATCGAGGTCGGTGACGGGGCGGAAATTATTCAGACTGAAGTTCGAGCAGCCGCGGAGTTGAGATGCACCAGGGTCCCGAGATTGCTTGGCACGGCAGGACAGGGAACAACACGATCGAGGTGAATGCTCCAAACGTGGCATCTGATCGCGTGAATGTATCAAACGCGCATGTAAGTCTGCGGTGTTCCGCTAATGATGGCACAGGACAGCGTAGCGGTTCACCGGAGAGACCTCCCTTGGCCTCGAGCTCCCCACAAACAGTAGCCCCAAACCCTCCGTCTGCGACTATGGACAACGCAGCAATCTCCAACGCCTTCGGCACCCTCGGCGCAGTATGCTGGTCCATCCAGTTGATGCCTCAGACCATCCTCAACTATCGTCGCCACAGCGCTGAAAGCCTCTCATCCGAGTTCATGATGTTCTGGGCTTGGGCTGGCGTACCTCTAGGCGTCTACAACATCGTCTCGGACTTCGATATCGCGCTGCAGGTCCAACCGCAGATACTAACGGTCTTAAGTTTGACGACTTGGATCCAGTGCTATTACTACCAGCGCGAGTGGAGTGTCAAGAAGGCTCTGTTGATCGTGCTGCCCGTGGCATGTGCGATGGGAGGCATTGAAGCCGGACTCGTGTTCGCCTTGCGGGCTGGTGTGTCTAGGGATGTGGAGTGGCCGCTGAAGCTTTTGGCTGCCCTGGCGGCATTGTTCCTGGCTTTAGGCGTGTTGGAGCAGTATCTGGCGATCTGGAAGCATAGGAGCGTTGAGGGAATATCGTTCTTGTTCTGCGGCATAGATGCCATGGGCGACTTGACTTCCATCATCTCCGTAGTCTTCGAGGAGCATTTGCATGTAACGGGGCTGATTATCTACTCGGCGGAGCTTGCTCTTTGGCTGGGCGTTTTTGCGTGCGGAGGGTATTACAAGCTGGTCCCGTGGGCCAAGCAGCAGGTGGCCAAAGTAATGAAGCATACCGCAACAGCACAGCATAGCGAGGCAGTCGGTGACCAAAGCATTGCTTTTCACGACATCCCATCATCGACCCCAGTATTTCGGACAGCATCGGGTCGTGCTGAGTACTCGGCCCGATCGAGGGTCGCTCCTGCCTGAAGCGTGAATTGTGCTTGGCTTCACGCCCCACAACGCTATTCACTTACAGCACGCGTTGTCCTGCAGGCTCCGCACTGAAATGTGAGTCTATCGAATGCTTGTGGTTCCTCAACGTCCTTCCCAAACACTCTTCTGTAGCTTGTTTTCTTTGTTTGTGATACCGACAAACCGGCACGGCCCATTCGATCTACTCGGACTCGGACTAGTACTTGACGTCGGCGCACCAACAAACCAGCGTTGCCGCAATCACAACCTTGACACATGATCTTCGCCACGTGATCTTCGAACTTGCAACTTCACCTTCATCTTCCAAAATCTTGCAGTGCTGAAGGTCCCGAAATCCAAAGCTACAAGCGTTGCTCCCAAAGCATCACCATCACCGCAATATCACAAGAGGCGGAAACCCCAATGGAGAACATGAGCCAGACCCAAGCGAATGAGTTGACCAGTGGCCAAAGTCAGAGAATCCTTCAATCAACCTCCTCTTCGCTCACTACTGACACACACCTAGCCTCACCCGAGTACCCTCGCACGATGTCCAGCGTCGGTCGCCAGCGCAGCGATAGTGACTCGGCCATCATCACCGCCGTCACTGACGGCACAGTCGAGAGCACCCTAAGCTTCAATTACCCAGTCCCGCCCCTCAACAGCCCCTACACCCGCTCTGAGATCGGCGCCGAGCATGAAGTGAGCGCGAACAACCTCGCCAGCAAGCTCGAGCACATGCCCGCCAACCTCGCCACTCCACCATCTTCTGAGCGTGATGATCAAGGTAAGCCGACTCTCAGTCATCAATCTTCTGACATCATCATCCGTGACTTCGGGTCTGGCATTGCGCCGCCGAAGACGCTCAGGAGAAACACGAGGTTGACGTCTAGAGCAGAGCGCGGTAGCGAGCTCACCACACCGACACCGAACAAGACAGACGAGTACTATGCGACAGGCCCGAGCTTCCCGGAGCACAGCGTCTGGGGCGCGTACGCGGAGGAAGACGTCGAGAAGGGTCTGAAGCGCCTCGCTATGCTTGCGCGTGATCTGCATAAGGTGGATGGTAGCAAGACCATCGAGCAGCATTACAGTGAGCGTTTGAGCAAGCTGATCGAGGAGGGCGAGATCCAGTTCGACGGCAATATGGCTCACTAGCCGTAGGCGCTGCTGACTATAGCGGGTGGCGACGATATTACGACAGCGAAACGAGAAGCAGACTGCGACATGCGACTCAGCGAGGCAAGTACACCTTTGGGGCCAAGGCGGTGGCGAAGTCGATACGCGGTCCAGCGAGGCGAATCCGGCGATATTGGGACGTCTAGTCACAGACTATGACTCTAATGACTGAGCGTGATAGCTCATGGGAGTACTGTGAATTACTTAAGCATGCAATACCATCTGTGAAACACCGAGTGCGAAGTGGACAGTAATACAGTACGGTATCAAAAGCATTTATACAAAACAAGAACAAGGGTATCTACCGTTGCGCCGCCGTCGTAGTAAGCATAGCGTTAACAACCCTTCGTCGCGCCTTTGCCATCCTCAAGCCGTCATCGTCGCATCTTCTCCGTAAGCAAGCTTACATGTTCTCGACCACCCTGGCGTTGACGGCGTTCTGAAAACCTTGCGAGTTTCCGGCGAACTCATTGGTGCCGTCATTGTGTCCGTAATCTCGGTAGCTGCTCGGGCCTTCACCGTGCTGTTCCGCGGTGGCGAGCTGCTGCTGTACTGTTTGGTTCTGGACCCAGAAATCAGTACCAGGCACTGTCTCACTCACGGGTGATTTTGCTTACCTGAGCTGGCAGGAAGATGACCTTGCTGTTTGCGGTCTTGGCCATTGCCTGCATTGCCTCGAGGTACCTGATCTGCATAGCCGGAGCGCTCGACAGGATGTCGGCGGCCTGTCTCATCAATTTGGCACTCTCAACCTCTGCGCGCGCAGTGATAACCTTTGCCTCTCCTGTACGCTTGGACTGCGCGGCCATAGAGAGTGAGTCTTGGAGCTCTTGGCTGAAGATGATGTCCTTGATCAGCATTGACTCGACTTCAACACCCCATCCTGAAGCGGTGTCGTCGATGATCTCTTTGATCGACTGTGCAATCTCCTCGCGGCGTTCGATCACGTCTTGGAGGATGCGCGCACCGATGACGTGTCTCAGGGTTGTCTGAGTGCGCTCGACAAGAGCCTGGCGGATGTTTGAAATGCCGAATGCGGCCTTGTGCGGCGAGGTGATATGGTAGTAGATGACCGAGGTGAGGGTGAGATTGACATTATCCTTAGTCATACAGATCTGTTTCGGGACCTCGACGATTTGGATCTTCACATCCACCTGAATGAGGCTCTCGGAGAGTGGGTTGATCTTGACGAGACCAGGGTCGACTGCGCGTGCAAAACGTCCGAACTTGGTGACCAGACCGACATTGCCCTGAGCAACAGGCTTATACGGATTTGGACAGATGACGCAGCAAGGGATTGCGCCGAGTGTACCGATACATGAGCCAAGCGTGTTGATCATAGACCCGTACCAGCCCTGTCCAAGTGCAAGCATTAGTGTGACATCTGAGAGGAAGCGGGCGCGTTCTCCAACTTACATGCTGCGCCTCATCTTCCGTGTCAGGCTTGATGACCTGTGCGTAAGAGGGCTGGAGGTCCTCGCGACGTGGCGGCTGGACCTTGACAAGTGGGCCCTCAGGTCGAGAAGCGCCGTTCGGTGCTCCGCCGAGAGGAGCCTTGCCCGGACTGCTGGAACCAGATGCGCCGTTCATGTTGGAACCGCCTGAACACCAGTGATGTAATACCTTGTTACAGTTGACTGTATCTCAACGACCACTGCGATCTGCTGCGAAGCGTTTCTAAAGGTAACTACCAGGGACCAGATGACCAAGGCGATCCCGATGAGAAGTAAGATGAAGGTAGTGATGCCGAGGTGATGTCTCTTTGCGGTACCGTAGTTGCGCTGGGGTTCGATCTCGTCGTCTACCGTCGATGATATCTTCGCGCTGTCCTTCGAGAAGCTGCTGTAGATTTGACCGTCGACTATATTACTCTGGAGGTCTGAATCATCGTTCAGCGAAAGGCGAGTGGGACCCCTGTGCAGACGTACTCACTGTGGTGTGATGATATGGAGGAATGCTGATGAATGCTACCTTGAGCGCTGATGAATGGTGATGAAGGGGTGGGTAGATGCGGTATGAGTGCTTCAGAAGTACACAGAAAGATGGGTAGGTACACAAGACTAAATATCAATGTCGATGAAAGCGTCATGAGCTGGTGCAGGTGCGGTGCGGGTGCTGTGCAGCTGCTTCGCCCCAGATCCTCCACGCGCTAGCAAGGCTAGCGAGCTGTACCGGAAGCTTGGCCCCGCCTCGGCCGTTGGCGCCGTGGCACGCGACGAACAAAACCCTGCAGTAAATGATTGTGGTCTAGCGCTTAATCAGCTTGTCCTCTGCGCTCAAGTGCTGACAACTGTAATCTTCATGCGAATATTGAATGGAGGGAACGGTCAACTTGCTGCGGATACCTTACCGCATGTTCTTGCTGATGCGCAGCGGCGCGGCATTTTTCGAAAGCGGTTGAAGTTGCCGTTAGGCCCTGCCACTCTGGAAGCACAACCGAAGGAGGTACGAGCGACAACGTGAGGGGTCGATACTCCTTCATGCGGCCTTTGATTGCGCAGACATACAAAATCGCGCACCGTATTGGTCGCGACTTCTCACAAGACACATCGGCATCATTATGTATCAACGGCAACTCGGCACCATCGAGGTCTCGTGCAGCCGAATACTTGAAGAATCGGTTATCTTAGCGCCAAGGCGTGTCATCGCCATTATCCGGCTCGGCTTCGTTTTCCGGGGTCTTTCAAGTCCACCAGGGGGTGAAGGTGTGAACATCTCCGAGGCTTCCCTCCGCTGCGCCGCTTCCTTCTCAAGTTTCTGCTCACAAGGCCAAACTCGCAAGGCACAGTATCCGTTGCCAATGCTCGGCTGACATAACTCAATACTATTCTCAGCAATGAACGTTCTGAGGCAATTCTAAAAGATTTGTGGCATTAGTGTGTGTAGATCAACGCTCGTATCGATGAGGTGGCGAGAAGCATGTATTCGCGCAGAACGCACGTGATGAAGCAGAAGTTGAGCGTACTGAAGACAAACACATACGGTGGCATGATATCAGATTAAGCTCGTGAGAGACCAGCGGTGGAATGATGACCGTCGACCTCACCGACGGATAGCGATGGGTGCAGAGTTGGCTAGTGTTCAAGTAGCGAGCAAAGACCAGATTCCATTATAGCTCTGAGAGAATTTAGAGTGCCTCCTTCTGTGTCCCGAAATGCAGCCGATAGGTGAAATCCACAGGGAGTCACTCAAGCAGTCACGGAGACTCCCCGTAGGCGAGACAGAGCTGCCGCCAGTTCAACACCACGCACTGCTACGAGGTCTCCATGAGTAAGCGTGACTGGCAGACAGCAGTCAAGACCTGTCTCCGCATCAAATTCGAGCAACAAGCTCTCGAGTGACCGCCTGCATAGATGATCAGCTCCAATCCGCATCCAAGAACAGAGTACCTACACGCTCGTCGCCGTTCTGTTCGCGATCTGCTGCACCAAGTGCGCAACCGTGCGCGACTGTCCGACTTCGACTAGTTGATCGATGATACTGATGTCGATGCCTGCGTCTGCTTCGGACGGATCCTCGACCGGGTTCTTGCTTCGAGGCCTCATAGCGATGAAACCCTTCCTCGACGCATATGGTGACCGTATGCCAGTAAGATCAACCTAAGGCGTGCCTGTCAGCTCAGTCCCACGATACGCATGAGGTCCCTAACAATCAGGGAGTGCAGCAGAAGCCCAAGCGTTCATGGCTGATCGGAAATTTATCCTCTCGCCATCCCCACGGTCTCCACAATCACGTACCTTGAAACTCCGGTTTGGGAGCGAGCCGTACTGTTCATCCTGTGTCACAATACTGGGAAACTGCTGCACGACGATTTTAGCCTCTGCAGTAATCGACCTCGGAGCGTAGTTCTCCATGACAACGACGTGGTCGGCGACTGAGAGCCAATCTCCAAGACCTCCGACGACAATTATGATACTCGCTCCCTCCTGATCGAATAATGACCTGGCCTTAGCGACGAGAGGCGTAATCGGCTCATTACGAACCAGCGATTGCATTCTCTGATCTCGTACAAGCAGGTTTGTGGCGCTGGAGTCCTCGTCGATCAATAGGGTCTTGCAGCCTGCTTCGAGAGCCTCCTGTATATTGGTAGCCATGGAAGTGGAGCCACTAGCGTCATCGGTGCTGAACCGCTTCGTGTCGCGGCCACCAGGTAGATTAGAGATGAAAGGGCTAATGTCGACAGAAGACACGCTCCGGCCGTCCTCTGCGCGAATCTTTACTGCTGTCGGATCCGTGACAATAAGCTCTCTGCCGTCGCCAGGTATGTGGTTGTAAATTCCTAACTGTATCGCTTCGAGCAGAGTCGACTTGCCGTGAAAGCCACCACCGGTAAGCAGCGTGATCCCACGCGGGATGCCCATGCCAGATATACTCGTGCCGTCTGGAAGTGGCAGGGCGACCTGAAAATCTTGTGGAGATTGGAAACGGACGGCCTTATTGCTATCCATGGGCGCTGCAGATGCTCCGGAAGCACGCGGTAGTATCGCACCATTAGCGACGAACGCGATTAGACCGTGAGGAGCTAGTTGCGCACGCAGAGCGGACTGCTTTACTGCGGAGAAGACGTGCTGCTGGAGTTTCGCTTGGTCTAGGTTGGCGTGTAGCAGGGATTTCTGGACGAGCTCCACCAGGTTGACGGCCAGAATCTGATACGCTTGCTGGCCCAGTATCGTTCGTCCGGCTGCCGGCAGGCTGGTAGTAAATCGCAGCTCGATTGTTTCGCTGCCATTGGTCATCGCGGAAGTGCGAGGTAAAATCTCCTGGCCAGGAGCATTGATACTGAAAGCACCGCCTTTAGGTCCACTCCATACTCCTCCCGCATTGCTTTGATCGAGGTTCTTGGATCGGATGAGAGAGGCGCAGATTCGCGTGATGAAGTCGCAGAGAGCAATGCGGCGAACATCCGATTGAAGATAGTCGTTCGGCAGTCCGGTCTGCTTCCATGGCACGATTGCTCTCACCCGAGATGGTGAGGCAAAGGCGTCACCTTGGACATGATCGACAGAAAGCGTGAAGAGTGAATGCTCATACCTGCCATAAAGCCTTTTGTAGGCACCTGCTGATCTTTAGTGATACCGCTCGTCTGTTGGAGGCGAGCGATGTGTAGCTGGGTCGTCTACCAGTGCATTGAAGATATTGAGACTTCCAGAGACGTAGGCCCATCACTGATAAGCAATGCCAGATGCTCATGAGACTCAAAGGACTCTAAGTTGACCTACCATATTGTTGGCCGTCGATACTTCTCAGATCATCCTCGAGCTGAGTCCAATTTCTTGGACCGACACTTGCCGCTTTAGTAGACTGGGAGACGGAGCCTTGATCCTGGGAAGCGTAACCCTCATTCCTCTGCCCTCCGTGGCCACCACCGCCGTATTTTGCCCGATAGTAGGCGCCTCGTCCTCGACCGCGACCTGTTCCAGCCATTAGCAGGGGTCTCGGGATAATTGACGACAGCGTTAAAGTACCTGACATGCTGCTTGATGAGATGAACGTGTTGCTGTTTTCGCCGAGATGCATCACAAGCTTCCGTCGAAGCGGAACCGTGCTGCTCCGCTAGCGCTTAACGGGGACGGCAGGCTGTTTAAGCGAGAATTCACCTTTCACAAACACGGGAATCCTGATTGCATATTCCAAGGACGCTGGGTCGATCTGATTCGCTCTCTTCGCTCAGGTGACCGGAATGATGAACCAAGTCGCAGGGTCTCTTGCTCCCGGTGCCGGCTTCGGTTTCCAAAACCCATCACAAGCGTATTATTACGGAGGTGGGCCATCATCTGCCTCATCACAGGCAGCGAGTCATCAACAAGCTTTTGCGCCCGCGCCGCATGCCGGCTACCACGATGGCGGGAAAGGGGCGGCGTCGATGGATGCGAACGTGGGCACGATGATGCCTGCGCGGTTTGGTAAGTACATACAGTAGCCGGCCCCGTTTCCCTCTCGAGCACGCCGATTCGGTGCTTCAGCTCTGCCACGTGACGCTTCCAGCAAGGCTGCCCAATCTCACTCGTCGGACCAGTGGTTTCACTCGATAGCTGACAAGCTATCATGCAGGCCAACAGCAATATCCTTACACGACCGCGCCGTACACACAGTCTGTGTCCGCACAAGCGCCGGCGCCGCAACCACCACAGCAGCAGCAGCCGAATGTGAGGCAGAGTCCAAGCGCGTCACCGCACCCGCGCCAGTCGCCTAATGCGACCAGCCAGCAGCAAGCCCAGCAGACGCAGAGTCTGCCTAATCAGTATCCAATGGCTGCTCCGCCTTTGCCGCAATCGCCTGCCAACACGCACCAGACAGCCAGTAGTGATGCCGCACTTTCACCTCGGTCTCCTCAGACACCAGGAAGCCAAAGCAGAGAACAGCAAAGAGTGACACTGTTACTGGATATCAACACGGAGCTGTTTCAGGAGGTCAACAAACTCCAAGCGGAAGGGAAAGGAGGTGCACTGAGCCCGCAACAGCTCGCCCAAATGCAAGAAAAAGGCCAGCAGATTGAGCTCGCCTCCGACGAGTACTTGCAGGTCTTGAGGCGGGTGCAAGCGAATCTTGCTTATCTCATGCCCAAGGCGCAGCACGATCAACAGAAGGCGCCGAAGGGCCCAGCACATATGACGCCGCCGCCGCACATGTCACAGTTAGAACCTAAGTATCAGGTCCTCCAAGAGCTTTTTCCGGATTGGCAAGGTTATGATCGCCGGCCCTCTGGTACATCAGGCTCACCTCAGCCCAACGGACTGTATGCAGGCCAAGGCATGGCAGCTTAGTTGGCCACGGTGACTCCGACAGAAGGCATGATTTTATGATGTTGCATTGTTAGCATAGGGTTCAGGCGCAGATGGCGGTTGTCTGCATATATGACCAATAGGAAATCAGCGTGGGCGCAGGAGGCATACAGTAAGGCAGAAGTTGTAAAATACCAGTATTGGGCGGGTCTCTGCTTTACCACCATGTAGTCAGGTCTTGTATCAAACTGCTCACCCAATAACAACCAGAAGATCTCTTGATGCCATTGATGCATCTCAGCAGAGGTTCACATGATGCATGCTCGATAAGACAGTAAGAGCGATCGAGAGTACGGGATACTTCAGGTGTGCGATGAGGTGAAATCGACGGTCCTTACTTCATTGCCATTTTCTCACAAGCTCAATCTGACCTCATGCCACCGCAGGTATTCGAACTTCAGTACACTCTATTCTAGCTTATTGACGACCTTCGTCCATGCCGCTTCACGACTAGCGTCAAGGTAACAACGCTCTTAGCATCTTGCACAACGCAACAAAGCCTCCCGAAGCCCGACTCGTCCACTTAACCTTCTAACCACCCATCACTTGCAATTTTGTCACATTCCTTCGCTCAAAATTCGCCCTCAACAACCCCTCAAACTCGACTCCAGCGTCTCCTTCAAGCCATTCAACGGCTTCATGCAACCTCCTGTCCAAGTTTCCTTCCTGTACCTCATCCATGTAGACCTGCCCGCCGAGCGGCTCCTCGATATAGATCCGGAGATCAAGTGCTTCTTGGTGACGGCCGTAAACGGAGGGCGGAAGCAGCTTAAGGTGCAGTCTCCGGTATCCGTCAAGTCTGCTGATGAGGGATATTGCTTGCGCCAACAGACCTGAGTACTGCGCCTGCGGCTTTCGTGCTTCGGTGACAGCGGTTCTAATCGCGCTCTCGGAGAGACCGCTGATGAAGATGTGCGATGGCGGCACACTGAGCTTGGCAAGCGGCCAGAAAACCCGAGGAATCATCTCCGAGTTCACGACCAGGTCGCCAAAATGCATGGCGAGGCGTAAGTCCCTAAGATTGTAGGATTCACCAAGAGATTCGACCAAAGAGTACAAGAGGTGATGAGTGATTGGGCAAATGGTCAAAGAAACCTCGTCACTCAGTGGCTCCGGGACTGGCTTCAGGACTGTTATACCCATGGTAACAGTGATTGTGTGAAAGTCCCGGAGGTACGCCGGCCATGCAGGATTGGCTTGCAGCAACGAGGAACCATCTCGTACCTCTGGGACCGCCTTCCTAGTATCACCGACTCTGATTGCGATATCATAACGCACCTACCCGAAAGCGTTTGCGACTTGGCGGGCGTCGAGCGAGACGTGAGCCGTGTTGTCTCCGTACAGGATGTCCTTGGCTTCTCGGTAGATCTGCGAAGATGTCGCCAGTAGCTGTGCCGTGCATGATTTCTCTCCGTTCGTCTTCGGATCGGACCACATCAGCAGCTTCCGGTAGACGAGATTGCGCAGCTCAGGCGGAAGATCGAGAAAGCGGAAGCGCGCACGCTTGTCGAGTTTGCGAAGGTAGCTAACATACTTCTGCTTGTTCTTGTGTCTGCGTGCCGGGTCCTCCCCAGTGCGCGCTTTGATGAAGGCTTGGAAATGTATGGGCAGAGTAAGTTTGTGGACGAAGTTCCAAAGAAATTATGGGAACAGTATCTGGTAAATGTTTTACGAAAATTGCCAAGACGGCAGGAAGTACGCTAGCATGTGACAACTGCATGTGAGTGACGTTCACGTCCCAGCAATGTACCTTTCGAGCATCGACCAAGGCTTGAGAACGGGGTTCATCCAAGGCTAGTCTGACGGTTCTTATATGGTATCATGCTATCGCAAAGCTAAGATGTTTACTGACAATATTATTTGCACGGAGCACCCCCTAGCTACGTTATGCCTACATCTCGCTGTCAAAGCGACACCCCTTGTAAATGATAAAGCTTTCTTGTGGTCACACCGTTCCGGGAAACTTGGAAGCGAGCCACATCTTAAAAGCGCCTGAACTTCTCGACTTCCTACAGTCGTATCTTCATCAGAATTTCCATCTCAAGCTTGACCGCCTTCTCCAGATCATCTGATCCCTTCCCACGCAACCAGTCTTCGATGTTACGATAGCTTTTTTTCAAGTCATCCTCGCGGACTTGAGTCATGGATTCGCTTAGTGACATGGCGTCCCACATCTCGTCTGCAAGGTCAAAGAACCCTCCAGACACCTCATCGGCTGAGGCTCCAGCAATCTCATATGTCACCCTATCGAATCTATCTATCTGACCATGTAGAGATTCGAAGTCGACCAATAGGCTAGCGACTGGAGGCTGGGTAGCTGCCTGCCACTTGGCTTGCCAGCTATCGCTCGCAATGTTATGAGATTCCATCAACGAAAGATTCGATGCTGGTAAGCCTAGCTTCGCGAGTGGACATATGATGAGCGCTATATGCTTCTCCTCCACGGTGTGCGCTACGCCGCTGAAGTTCAGAGTGATGCGCTTCAGACTGTGAGATGTTGAAAGCGTGTCGGACAGAGCGTGAATCAAGTGATTGATCAGCTTGGCGGCGTTCTCGCGGGTCTCAGATTCAACGGGTGAACTGAGGTCTACGTTCAGATTGATGCTGAGGTGCTGAAGTCTGCGGAAATAAGCAGGACAGCTTGTGAGGCGAAACTTTTCTAGCGCCGCCTCGCCGAAGATCGAGTGGAAGCCCTTCTGATTGCCCATGACCAACTTCGACTTCATGTCACGAGCTCGTGGAGCTCCGGTGACAAAGCTCGCGGCGTCTATGCTGTAGTCCACAACCGCCGTGTTTTCTGCATGTACGATGTCTTTCGCTTCGCCGTGGACTTGTTTCGAAACGGCTAGTACTTGCGGCCAGCAGGCGCATAGTTGCCATTCACAACGCATGGCCTGCCCTCCACGACTATCCGCATTATGAGCCATCCTTCACGCCTTCAGCCGGTCAACGAGCTGCCGCCCAAGTCTCGTCCTCAGCCCCAAACCACCCCACCATTGCCTGTAACCCGTGTGCACTTTGTTGAACATAATCTGCACCAAGCCATCTTTGATCCCATCAGCTACGTTGCACACCAAATCACCATCAATGCAAATAGACGTCGCTCGGTCCCAGACCATATTAGGCAGTGCTTGTGGCCCAAAGAACCCGTCGTTGCCATAATACTCGGCGGGCGTACCTAGCAAAGGAAGTACGAGCTCATGGTAGCTTTGGCTAGAGTCAGCTTTCGGGTCCGCGAAGAGCAGGACTGCTCGGATGTTGTTGAGGTGGTCTGCCGACAGGGTCCCTAAGGCATCGTTTACGACTTGCGCTCCTTGCGAGTAGCCGGCCAAAGCGATCTTGATGTACGGGCATGTCTCGATACGAGCTCGGATAGTATCGCGTAACAACCTCGCTCCAGCGCTTTCGGATTCCCAGTAAGCATCTAGGTCTCCATGCAGCGTTGCTGACAGGGCGGCAGGGTACGGAAGGTCGAGATACTCAGTGTCTGACGGGAGTTCGTTGGGCATGATGTACGCTGCGACCGTCTCGCCCATCTTGGCGGTTTCTCTGTTCTTGACGCCTTCGGCATCATGTTCGTCGGAGCCCCGAACACCTATGACCAAGTGCTTTGGGCATGATCTGCCGACGTCGAGCGCGTCCGGATCGATGCCAGAATCGCCTCGATTTGATGATGCCACAGCAGCGTGAGAAGTCGCCGCAAGGCCAAGCAAGCCGAAAAATGCGTAGTACATCCGACTTGCCGATAGCATCTTACGCTAATGTCGGGATGATGATGGCCGGGAGACTGTGTGGAAATAAGTGCGACGTGGAGTGTCGGATAAATACTCCTGACTAGCCTTGTGACGAGTGCATAGTCCAAATCCACGGTGGGCTGGTAAATGCGAGCTGCAGCGTTAGAGTTCGATGTCCAATGGCGGACGGTTCGTTTCGAAACAGATACAATCCTCCACATTCTTCCACAAGTCAGTCACGTCTGGGTTGCTGGATATTAGACTAAGTCCCAATTACAACGACGCGGGACGTACTCAGCTCCTAAAGGCAGATGCTGCCTTCTTTAATCGTAACGTAGTAAACGATCTCGCGACCAGTTGTGAACGATTCGGTTAGATCTCGTACAGCAAGGACAGAGATCAACTCTTGCCAGATCTTGAGTTACTGCACGTTGACGTGCTTCTTATAAATTCCAGGTACGTACCTAGCTTTTGGCCAAACGAAGGCTGGCTACCAGACCTACTTCCGCTGCGGACTGATCGCGACTCAACCACATCTTCTTCACGGCCTTGAGTAGGCTGCTCGGTCACAAGTGCTCCGCAAAGAAGTTGAGCGCCAGCTGGTAACCTCGTTCATACTCCTTCTTTACCTCCGGATCCTCCAAGTCCGCTCTAGCGCTCATCCAGCCGTGTACCTGTGTGTGGAATGTCTCGAGGAGCTTGGGCGTACTCAGCGCCTCGTGGAAAGCCTTTACCGTGTCCGCCGGCTCATCCTTGCTAGCCAGCATCGCCAGTGGAATGGTGACTTTCTTCGCGTCCTCAGGATCTACGCGAGCCGGGCTAGACTGCACGGCGGCGGACCATGGCGTGCCTTCGTCGGAGGTCAGAGCGACAATCTTACCGCCCCAGCAATCTGCGTCAAGTCAGGACCAGCAATACAAGCAGATGTAATAACGACATTTACACCCAACACTGCCCCATTTCTCGACACTCGGGAACGCTTGCTTCAGATCACCGAGCACCTTATGCACCCTCTCAATGTGCGGCTTCGGGTCTGCGATCCTCTCCATAAAGGTCGCGATGTGCTGCTTCTTCTCTTTCGTATCACGAGCGAACCACTCAAGCTTGATTGGCTTGCCTTCAAAGAAGTCCGGCATTACCACCAGACATCCTTTCGAGCTGAGTATGTCCGCGCCCTGGATGGTTGGCGGCTGGAACCCGAAGACATCGTATAGAAAGAAGATGGCGGTTTTGGCGTCTCTAGGACCGGTAATGTAGCATTCCAGGTCAGCATACATCTCATACGTGCCCTTAGCGGCATAGTCTTCTGCGAAGGCGGCTGGGGGTGTTTCGCAGCAGGCCTTGCTTGAGTGGGTTGTCATTGTAGGCGGACTGAGTGCCTCTGTTTGTTGTCTAAACCCTTGCGCGAAAGAGCTAGTGTGACAGCAAGTATGGTTTGTGGTTTGGATAGAAGGCCTTGCGGTGCTTGAGCGGATGAAGAGTTTTAGAGGGTACTAAGTGCAGTCACTTACGCGCGGCTGTGTGCCCTTAAATCCAGGAACTTTAAATCACCGCATTTCCCAACGCCGAGACAATGGGCCTCGAGAATCAGCAGCTCGAGCGATACAGGATATTAAGGGCGTGTCGCGATGGACGAGGTATTAAATCCGAACACTCGCCCGTAGGATCAAGCGATGACTCCGAGGCGGCCGATGTCGGAGGGTTGGCTTTGATCTTCATGTTGTGCACTATCCTACAATCAACGCTGTCGACAGATCCACATTGGTCGTAAGGTATGATGTTGCCGACGGCAACGTCAAAGCCCAACCGTGACGAGCGGATTCTAGCCAGGATTCTGCTCCATCCGCCACGCCCAATCTCTGAGCTCGTCGTCCTCTGACACCTCCCACCCAGCATCATCAGCCGCTCTTTGTGCTTCAACAGGTACCGGCTCCTCGACGTCCGATGGGTAGATTTGCTCGGCTTCTAGTATCTCAGCATTGGGATACGGAGCGCTGTCCGGAGGGTCCTCATCGTCGACGAAGTAGTCGAACCATTCCGCTCGTTCTTCGGCGAGCCACGTACGATCTTCTGGGTCCCCTTGAGACAGAGTCGGCTCACCTAGAACGCTGTTAATCGGTCGTACGACTTGCAGGATTGATAAGTGGTTTTCACTGGTCTCATTGTTCGTAGGGTATATGACTTTTGTTGGCAATGCTGAAATTGTAAATGCGAAGTAGCGGGGAGATAGGCAGACTCATGTAAAATAAGAGCATGGCTGCGCGTGGTGAACTCGACACCATTCCCTAGGCGAGATACGTAGTTATCATAGCAGCTGACGCCAAGAGTGTGACTCATCGACTACGGCGCAACCCAACTGGCCGTCTAGGCATCACGGACCTGGGATGTTGGCCGTCGCTGTAGGTGACGAAGACAGACATGCCGATGAGAGTACACCTCGTTGACTTGCGCGAGCCTCTGTATCGATCTCCAACGCAGAAGACTTCGTGCCAGCGCAGGATGTCTCGAACACAGTCCAGCAGCCATACCTGTCTACGACAACTGGTCATCAGACACCATGGGAGCCACTTGTTTGCTGCCCGTTACTGGTGGTCTACTCGAGTGACGGGTTGTTTGCCGATATGCGCCTGACATCGCAGGATTCCCAATGCAGGAGAACACGTCGACTCCGCAGGGCCATTAGCAGGAATTGCGGCAGCATGTGGACATAGCCAGCGCATCCCTAGTCACCACGTCAGCGGCACCTCGACGATCGCATGACACTGGGTTGCCCATACAAGTCTCTCTCCTGCCCGAATCCGCCCTCCTCTCCTTTGCTTGCATCAACTACAGCAGAAGTCCTAACCAGCCTGGCCTTCAACTTAGCTCTTCTACTCAGGCTTCCGGGTACCAAGTAACAATTCTCTGAACGACAACTAGTATGCGTATGGCGCAGTGGCGTTTTGATACAGGGTATCAGTCAGCACCTGATTCACCACCATCACCTCCAGCAATACAGTACTACATCCAAGCGGCTCCGCCGCAGACCTACTTCATCCCGGGCCCCGTGGGCATTAATGGGATCTTCACGCAGCCTCC
>Ga0058704_10000733_pt1 | contig 16120 bp, 14 predicted proteins | sample AgamicMgSfe_FD_71363 | JGI IMG/M metagenome (GOLD analysis project Ga0058704, IMG submission 71363) | Agave microbial communities from Guanajuato, Mexico - Mg.Sf.e | ecosystem: Host-associated > Plants > Phyllosphere > Phylloplane/Leaf | place: Guanajuato, Mexico | collected 2012-05-30
AATTGATTCCTGCGATTCCATTCCCATTCTCACGCATCAACCGTCATCAAGCCAACTGTGACGCACGGAGTACGAAAAATACTGGCACCAGGCTCCTCCACCCGATCAGCACTCACTCGACTTCTGCAGCCTGAGGGAAATCCAGGAGACGGAGCTTCAGCCAAGGCCGGACCAAAAAGCCTCGCAACACACATACGTCACAGGAACCCCACCTGCCTTCCAAGTTTCCTTCGCACAAACAGATTGAATCCGAACACGTACACTTGACAACATCAACCCCTGCACCACATATTGATCGCTCAAGGCCACAGCTCAGTACCTTGTAGCAACACGATACACCCAACGTGACATCCAGCACTCATCGACCTCGGTCACCGCAGCAATGGCACCCCCTCCAACACAAGGCAACGAGCCATTGCAGGCTCGCCTGCTCAAGCTCGCGCAGACTCTCCAGTTTGCCTGGTTCGTCGGCCATGTCATGGTATGTTGCACTCCTCACGATGTACCCATATTCATCGCTGACCAGCACAGCTACTCCTAACCTCCTTGAGGTATTCACTTTCGTACATTACGATGCACAGCGCCAGCCGCTGGGCCCGCTTCTCATACCGCACTGCTTTCCTCGCCGCAGCCGTGACCTACGGTATCGTTGTCTTCAAGGGCTATCGCGCACGCCAAAAGAGCGGGAAGGGTCAAGGTTCTCCGGTGCAGCTGCTGGGCGATGAGAACGTGCAATACCTGGGTGAGTTCGATACCGATCCTGAGATAAGAGCGCGCACATGACTAACAGTCTCTAGCAATGGCGCTCGTGTGGCTGTTCTCCAGGCAGATCCCGCTCGCTCTTCTCCCATTCGCCGTCTACAGCATCTTCCACGTCGCAACCTACACGCGCGGGATCCTACTGCCCACCATCCAGCCACCACCGCCAACTCCAGCGGGCCAGAAGCCACAAAGCTCTGCCCTCTCGGACGGTATCGGTCGCTTCGTCAAGGACTACTATGACCTCTCCATGTCGCTCGTTGCTGGCCTTGAAATCGCCCTCTGGTTCCGCTTGCTCGGCTCTGCCATCCTTTTCCAGAAGGGCAGCTGGATCTTGATCGTCATCTACACGGTCTTCCTGCGTGCGAGGATCAGCCAGAGCACGTTCGTGCAGGGCATGCTGCACCAGATGGGTGCTCGTGGTGACGCGGTTGCGCAGAGGCAGGACATTCCGCCAGCTGTTCGCTCAGGCTGGGAGGGCTTCAAGGGTGTTGCCAAGCAGGCACACGATTCGACCGATATCAACCGCTACGTGCAGGGCCAGCAGGCTGCGCCAAAGAAGGCTCAGTAGAGGGCTCACGGCCAATCACGCGCACGCGGCGTGCTCGACGATACGAGAGCGAACGACTACGACACACAGTGAGGAGACAATCACAACTAAGAGGCACCTCTTCTCTACCTACGATTTACTTGCGGTGAGGTGTAAGCATCATTAGAGGCGGAGTGGATGTATTTGTTACAAAAGGCGACGGCGCCTGGCGCACGAGCGGAGGTGGCACTACGGATGACGATAGCTGGCACAGATGCTAGCATGACTTTTGGCGCTGTGACCAGGCATTAGCGGTTAGTACCTACATATTGCTGTTTATGATATGAAAGCGTTGAGACTAGTCCGAGCAGCCGTGGTTCAAATAAAGTGAGGTCTAGGTTCGCTTCCATGTGAACGCCAAGCCATAGCTCGGCTTCAGGTTAGGGAAAGTGCGACCCACGCCCTGTTTGCTTTTGAAGCGCGCGCGCACGCGCGCGCTTCTCCATCTCACAACACTTTCGCCTCTTTATGTGAATCACTATAACACGACAGACGGCATCCACGGTAGTCGAAGATGGAGTCGACGCGGTTCAAAGGCGTTGCGCAGAGGTACGTGTTATGGCGCTATATGTAAAAGCCGTTTAATCACAAGCAGGCAGTCTCTTGAAAGACTCAACGTTCGCCGACTTCGTGCTCAAATGCGGCAAGAAGGAGTACAAAGTCCATCGCTTCATCCTCTCGTGCCATTCAGAGTACTTCAAGAGATGCTTCGAAGGCAATTTTAGGATGCGCTCAGTCCGATACGCTACCTGAAGCCATCGCCGCTCGATGACACTGACACCTGATTCAGGAGTCTAAGAACAAAGTCATCGAGATCAAAGAAGATGACGCTGAGGCGGTCGACCTCACGATCGCTTACTTTTACGCGTTCGACTATAACGACGAGCCGAAACCGAATGCCAAACTGGACACCGCCATGCTTGTCAACGCGGCCGTCTATTCAATCGCGGGAAAGTACGATGTTGTGGACCCGAAGACGCTCGCGCAGAAGAAGTTCGGTCTGGCCATCAGCAACTTCGCAGAGAGGCAACAGAACCCTACTCCCGCTATTCGGCTCGTCTACGAGTCCACACCCTCAAGCGACCGCGGTTTGCGTGACATCTGTGTGAATGTATGGACGTTGGCCGGTACGGAAATTGCCACACCGCAGCACCACGAAGCTGTCTATATCTTCCTGCAGAAGACGCCGCAATTTGCTGCTGACGTTGCGTACAAGATGACCGACATGACGAAAGGGGTGAAGGTATCTGGGGGCTGTGCCTGTCACAGCGATCATGGCGTCAAGATGTGCAATGCTATGCAGCATCAGTGGAATGGAGAGATGGTGGGCATCGAGATCCCGGGCAAAGTGCCACAATTCTGGCGTACGAAGTAGGTTGCCAGCTCGGGAAACTCTGATGGAAGCAGCAGCATTTACGCAACTCAAGCATGGCTTAAATGCATTAGTATGCATGCATTCTATTCCTCTGCTTTAAGCTGAGCACAGGTCGCTTTCACACGCATACCAAGACATAGGTTTGCTTCTAGTAAGCATTCTCTGCCACCCGAATTCTTTTTCAACTTCCTTGCTTGTCTTCACACTGATGAGCATATAGCAACCGACATGAGTTGCTCCGCTACTTGCTGCGGCTTCCTAATACTGCTCGAGGTGCAGTACAAACGCTTCCCAACAAGGTCAAGAAGGTCGGTTCATAAGTGGAGCCGACGTAGACAATGCACGCCACGCAACTTTAGGCTGCAGCTTAAAAGTGAGTCGGTCTACTTTGTCGTTTAGTGTACACTTCTCCAGAATAGTCACGATTGCTCAATGACGCGAAGTATGCGGACTTCGTGATCAGATGTGGCGACACTGAGTACCAGACGCACCCGCCCTTCATTACCTGCCACTCAATGTACTTCCGATCTTCGACGATGGTTTCAATGTGATCACATAGAGCGCACTACCTCCTAGCTAATGCACAGCACAGGAAGCAGAGACCGGCACGATCGGACTGCATGACGAAACCCTACGGCAGCGGTATCGATGGTGCACTACTTCTACAACTTCGACTACTCGGATGACTGTACCGACATTTCAGTCTTCTCCAGCTCGCTGGATCTCGATGCCGTCGCTTACGCTTTGGCTGATGAGTATTAGGCAAACGACCTCAAGAAAGTTGGCTCGCAGCAAGTTCGGGCAGGCCTTTTCATGCGCCTGTGACCGCAAAGCCGAATTTACGAGGACGAGTGAGGCTGTTTCCAAGACACGCAAAGTAGCGATTGCGGTCTTCACAATACGGTAGTGGACACGTAGATTGTCGCTAGCGGTGCCTTCACAGCGCAGCTGGGTCAGGATCCGCAGTGTTTCTAACGATCAACCAAGCAACTGCAAAGGCTCGTTCTAGTCAGTTAAGCAAGCAGCGAAACACCTCAACCGACGGTAGTCGACTGACCGGTTAAGTAAGCAGGTGCCTAGGTATCTGCCTCTCTATATCTTTACAACCTAGTACTTTTAATTTAAGAACCTCTCAGAGGATACCTCGTTTCCTTTATGTCGAGCTTTGGAGCGGGCAGTTGCACTCATCTCTATAATCTTTACCTCTGCTATCGCGCTAGAGAAATCTTCTTCCGATCATATGTACGTTCAACCGGTTGGCTTTTGAGGCCTCCTCAGTCAACCAACCGAGCAATACCTCAACCGGCCGGTTGCTTGACCGTTAACAACATTCAGATCAGCTGCTGATAGACATACCGAATTTCGCCATCGAGCTTGCTAAGAAGTACATCTCTGCGCTGAAAGATGGTAATCTGGTGGTGCAGTGCTGCTGCGGGAGGGATATCCAAATTACTAGTTCGTATGCTGCACTCACGCCCAAGTGCTCAATCTGCGAGTGGTCGGGCTCGGAGGTTCTCAAGGTCTTCCTAATGCGTTTACGCTCAACGGTAGAACCTTTCTGGTAGATCTTTTGCTCGGACAGTGAGGCGTTACAATACCACAAGGAGTTAGGGAATGATGGAGATTCGCGAGCTTGCAAGCTGCTCCGCTCAAGGTTCTGTGGTGGCAAATGTGGATCAGCGCTAAGTGGATGCATCTGCAAGGGTTCAGTAGGACTAAGGCATACGCAGTACGCGTCCGTATCACCATAGCCATATATTGCCTGCTGGCGCAAGGAGCAAGGTGAGAGTTCCAACTCTACTTCTCAAGAAGGTGGACCCACTGTAACTACCCCACTCCCCGGCCTATAGCAACATCTCAAGCATGGTCGATCGGAGAAGAACCGACGCCAATATTGATCGTATAGACGTGAAACGGCGGCTGCATACGGCTCGTCCCGTTATTGTACCTGGAACGAACAACAGATCAGCACAAACCTCACATCACAAGCTCAAGATTCGGTTCAACATACTGAGTTCCAGCATACAACTGGGGATTCGGCATCCACAAGGTCTGATTCGAATCAATCCACATAGCGTCAATCCACGTCAACCTCGGATCTTGCACCAGCGTCGTCACAGTCCCATTCGGTAGAATCTTGAGGATTCTCGCACTATCGACATCGCTGTAGTAAATATTACCATCGGCATCGATGGCCGTGCCGCCGGTACTCGGCGTGGGCGCAAAAGGCTGGACGTGCTGGTCGAGGATGGCATTGTCGTTCATTGATGAGTTGTAGAACGCATCGTCCAGGTACTGCGTCTGGATCCTGTTCATGAAGCCAGAGGAGGGTTGGTAGTCCAGCCACTTTCCGTCTGGCGTCACTTCGAGCTGGTCTGCGTAGGTGAAGGCTGGCTCGCCGTTGGTGTACAAGAAATGGCCTTCTGCGGAGACTGGCAGGGTGGAGCCGGTGCTGAAATCATTGTTGAGTACTCTGCGGGTATCGCCACTCGCCAGATCGAGCACGATGAGGCCTGGTGATCCGGCGTCGGTGAGGTAGGCTTTCCCAGTGGAGGTGTGGAAGCGGATATCGTCGAGATGGCTCTTGTAGTCCGTCGCGTTGCCGAAGCCGTACACTCTACTAACGGTGTTGGTGGTGATGTTGATGGAGACCACTTTCACTGCTTCGGGTGAGGTGATAGTACTCTGTTTCGCCGCTCCCATATCGACCACCCACAGATTCCCGTCAGGGCCGATACGGTGAGAATTGGCTCCAACCTGCACAAAGACTGATGTTAGTACATCGACTCGGAGACGGGAGACGTTCTCCCTGAAAACCCACGAAGTGGGTAGCTGGGTTGGCGCCCATGGTGAAGTTGTTCCACTCAGCATTTGGGTATGGGGTCGTAGTGTTAGTTGCACCATGGTACTCCACGATCTGAGGACCAGTCGTGCCAGCAGCTACTGGTTGGTTGACGAGGAAGATGCGGCCATTGGGGGTGACGCTGACACCGTTGGTGGGTAGCTTGAGGGTGAGCGCTGCGCTGATGCGTGGATCTTCCGGTCCATTGTAGCCCTGTCCCACAGTATACTGGGGAGCGACTGCGAGGGCGCAAAGAGTCGCGGCGGTCGTGAGAGAACGCATGTTGGCAGTTTCAATGGAATTATTGAAGCAAAGCACAATGGACAGATCAACCTGTATTTGTCGCTATACCATGTCGTACCAATGATCCACTCGCGAGTGGGTCATTCTTTATGTCTTGCGTACGTTGTATGCACCTTCCACAAGTGTGGTGTACAGAGTACCTGAGATTCGGAGTCGGAGTCGTCACCAGGCATTCTGATTCGTCTATCTGGTGTAACAGGGTCCGGCTCGAACGGCATTGTATGTAGATCAGCACTGTACCTGGATGTCTTGAAACCGTACAGGTGGAAAAGATGGAAGTAAAAAATTGTAAGGACAGAAGCTCACTATAGAGACATTCACTATAGTCTAACCTCTGCAGAGTTCACCTGAGTCACTACCATTAAGATCTCGCCTCACCTGGCTTCCTGCTTGGCATCAATATCCTCTGGACTTTTTTGCACATGAACTTTTGCTATACCCCTAAGGAACACGTGGAGTAGATGCCCAAGGTACGTGCAAGCAACCAGGTCGTACCTGTATGAGGCACGGCATACGTCTGGGAGTGTTGTGTTGACTCAGCTCAACCTCCGTCTCTTCTGAACGAATGTAGCCATACAGAGCAGCAGTATTCTGCACCAACAAGCTGCCGTCGCCTGAGTGTTAAATGGAAGTGATAGGCGACGAGAAGTCTGCGGCATCTCAATGTTGCGAATGCATGGAGGCGGACTGCTAGGGCACAGTGCCCATGCGCTGGCAAAACCCCTCGCACGGTACCATATGCAGGTCTTGCTCATAGACTGAGAGACTCACTGCGCAAGGCCGACTGCTAATTGCTCGGACACCCTGCCACGGTGAAGTCAGGTGTGCTCCTAGCGACGCGTTCCACCCTGGGCTGATACGCAGTCAAAGGGGCGATTCAGGTTTGCTGCACGTGAGCATAACAACACGGGTACAGGCCTTCGTACGCAGGTAATTTGCTGGTTACAGTGGTTGTCATATCACGGTGCATGGCGTTAGCGCAATCGAGCGCACTGATCTGTCGAAAGTGAACGACAAGCGTATTCAGGTGCTCGAGCCATGCGCGTAAGGCCGCTAACTAGCGCCTGAAGACGTCTGCCTTGTTCTCCTACGATTCGATGTGCCACAGCTTCTGGAGTCGAGTAAGGCCGTATTGAATGCTTGAAGCTCATCACCAGCTCCAGTAGACTTGTCCAGGATGTATCATACTGAAGAACCTAGACACCGTCGGCCTCCACTCAAACGACAGCTGCGCATCTTCTGCTTCAACGCCTGGGCTCGCATCAACGCGAGCGTCCTTGAGCCGCATCCTGAGCGTCGCATTCCCCACCTGCACATCCCAGCGCACCTTCTCACTCAACAGTCCGCCTTCTCTCTCCCGCATAGCCCTCCACCGGACGAGAAAATGCTCGTAATAGTGTCCTGGCACGGTCTCTAGTAGGCTGCACCACGCTCGACGGCTCTGAAGATCGTCTTGCGCGATGGATTCTAGCTTGGCGCAGTGGCGCAGTATAGCTTTGCCGTGCATCGGGTTACGGATATCGTAGGTTGGTAGAGTGATGGGTAGGCTTATAGAGATCTGTGGCAGGATGTCGTGCGCGAAGTATCGTTCGGCGCACTCGTGAAGTTGCCTGTCCGTCAGGCGCAGCGAGAGCCAGAGCTCGCGCGGGTCGCAGTACTCGATGATGCCTAGCCAGATCTCGTTGGGTAGGTATGGCATTGTGGCTCATGAGGTGCTCCCGCACGCCATTCAAAGGGCAGAAGCTCAAGATCCCGTGGACGGATGAAGTGTCGAGAACAGCGTACCCTTCGCGATCGTGAACCCGCAGAGACCTCGCTTTCGGTATAGTCGGCCGCTAGCTTCAGCCCCACGGACTCCACTCCACTCCGCCCTCCGCCCTCCGCCCTATCTCTTATCGCCGTAAACATCGGGGTTTCGACGTTCGTCTTCACATGCGGATGAGACGGAGTCAGCACGCTGTTCACGCAGAATTAGAAGTGTAGCGAGCTGTTCGTGTTTCACGGCCGCAACGCATTCGCATGCATACGCGATGGGCCGGCGGGGCGAGGAAGCGCACCGTATCACCTACCCCTCCTCTAACGCGTGCCTGAAGATCAGTGACGTTGCTTAGAAAACGCCGTAGCACTATTGACGGAGTTTGGAGTTATGCAGCTTCACGAGCTTGGAGCTGCAGCACCAAGACAAGTTCATTCATAAGCCATCAAGTCAAGGTTTGACCGCTTCTTCCACTACCCTTTCGTACTTAAGAGCCTCACTCTGTCCTCAATCGACTCAACATCAACATCAAACGTCTTCTCACTTCCAGTCCTAACTCATACCACTCACCACCCCCCAAAACAGCAAGCACAACATCCACCATGGGCGATCTCTTCACCCCAGCGCCAGAGCCGGCGACTCCCCTCGGTCGCTATCGCATCCTCTCCTCCACCGCCGGCATCCGCGCCAGCCCGCTGCAGCTGGGTGCCATGAGCATTGGCGATGCCTGGTCCGGCTTCATGGGCTCCATGTCCAAGGAGCAGAGCTTCAAGCTGCTAGACGCCTTCTACGAAGCTGGCGGTAACATGATTGACACGGCCAACAACTATCAGAACGAGCAGTCCGAGAGCTGGATCGGCGAGTGGATGGAGCAGAAGAAGAACCGCGACTTCATCGTCTTGGCTACCAAGTTCACCACCCCGTACAACTCTCACGAGCACGGCAAGGGCAAGACGGTCAACTTCTCCGGCAACCACAAGAAGAGCTTGCACGTGTCGCTAAGGGATAGCTTGAAGAAGCTGCGCACTGGTAAGCTCCCACTTCTTACCCACAGAAATGACATACCAGCACCCAAGCTAACAGACTCCCCTCAGACTACATCGACGTCCTCTACGTCCACTGGTGGGACTGGACCACCTCCATCGAAGAGCTCATGGACTCCCTCGACGCCGTCGTCAAATCCGGCAAAGTCCTCTACCTCGGTATCTCCGACACGCCCGCCTACATCGTCAGCGCCTGCAACGCCTACGCCAAAGCCACCAACAAGACCCAGTTCTCCATCTACCAGGGTCGCTGGAGCATCATGATCCGCGACATGGAACGTGAGATCCTGCCTTTGTGCCGGCACTGGGGCATGGCCATCGCACCTTGGGACGCCATCGGAGGCGGCAAATTTCAATCCAAGAAAGCGATGGAGGAGCGGAAGAAGAACAACGAAAGTCTGCGCTCAATGATGGGTTCTGGCGACCAGACAGAGCAAGAAGTCAAGATCTCCGCCGCGCTTGAGGAAGTGGCGCAAGCCCACGGCATCGAGTCCGTCACCGCCGTTGCGCTGGCGTACGTCATGTCCCAGGCGCCTAACGTCTTCCCCATCGTCGGAGGCAGGAAGGTCGAGCACTTGCACGACAACATCCAGTCTCTCAAGATCAAGCTCACGGACAAGGATATCGAGAAGCTTCACGGTGTGAGCCCGCAGACACCCGAATTCCCGATGAACTTCGTTGGTTACGATCCCAGGGTCTCGGGCGAGCAGAGTTTCATCATGGCTGGTGTCGCGAAGATCGATTATGTCAAGGCGGAAAAGGCCATTGGGCATGAGTAGGAGTCTCGAGGCTGGTGTGAAGTACGTGAGGCTAGGAATGGCTGTCACGATGGGGTATGTAGTAAGTAGTACGTCCTATGTACAGCTGCATATTATCCCGCCATGCCTTGAATTAGTACATTCGTGGACAGCCCCTAGTGCACAAAGAGCTCGCTGCGCGCTGCAGTCTTGGTTCTTGGAAGCGGCACTCTGCAAACAAATTATCGAGTTGGAAAATATTCTGGTCGAGGCTTGTGAAGTACGTAGGGCCGAAGACGAGATGCACTTGGACAGCACATAACATTGTCTGTTTTCATAATTGGTCTGTGAATATACACTGATTGCGCATTGCCAGTCTCTTCTCCACCAGCCAAGCTACCTTGATTATAGCTCAAGACTCCCAATCGAAGATACGTCTTGATCACGTGCATCAAAACGGACTCGCCTGTCGCCGTGGCGCTCACCTTTCATCGACTCGGCCCCTCTCCAACGGACGCGAACACTTTGCCGCATGGACTCGACGAGGTCGCGAAGCCGCAAATCCAAACCCCGAAACTTTAAGCCCGCAACTCGCAAGAGTACCCGGGATGTATGTACACGGCCTTGCCGCCCGTACGTATACCTTTTCGCCCCAGCTCCAACGTCAACTCCGGTGTCGTTTACAAGAAGTCGTCAACCTCCTCCACGACCATGCGCACGCACCATCTCGCCCTCCAGTGAGCGTCCAGAAGGTCGAGACGACGCCTGCCCAGCTCCTTGTCGAGTGCTGCTGGTGAAGCGGTTAGGAATGTCGTGGAGTGCTGGCATGGGGTTCTAGTCCTCCTCCTCCGGCGTCTCCTTGACGATCGCGGCATTGCTCTCTCTTGACGGCGAGGCGTTTAGAGGTTGAGGACTTCGTACTTGTCTGCTATGGATGTACGCCAGCGGCGTGGAGTTCTAGAATAGTGGGCCGAGGAAGACCAGATGCGGGTGAGGGTAATCGGCAGAGTATGAGAAGTAGTAGAAGGAGTGAATCATCAGCTCCACGGCTTTGGGGCCATCCTCTTTGAGCTCGATGAAGCCTTGTTTGACCTCCTGCGTACTTAGTCAGTCTCGCTCGAATCGTGCTAGAGGGTGGTGCGTTGGCGAATGTATCTTGATTCCGTTGTTGAACAGCCTCTTGAAAGTACTTGGAGTGACCGGATAGGATCAAGCGGTGCGTCTTATACTCCTTCTTACCGCACCTGATGACGAAATCCGCAGACTTGAGATCGCAGATAAGACTACTCGACATAAGTCAGTGATTCTATAGCTTCAATGAGCCGCGCTCCTTCGCCACCTGCCTAGCAATCGCTTTCTTGAACTGGTTCGCCTCCTCCATCTTACCAGCCGGTGGCTTCAATACTCTCGCTTGTGAAGCGATTCAAGCCGGTGAGGGTCGGTCAGATAAACGTACAAGCCGTAAGCAGCGGCCAGGCTAGCGGTGAACGCAAGCCAGTATGCTTGCTTTCTGGTGGCCATGCTTGAATTTTGACAATTTGGTGTGCAAGAGGAGAGGTTGAGGGTTGTTGGCAGCAGAAAGATCTGTTCCTCAGACGAACAAGAACAAGACTCAGCAGCAATGTGAATGCGAGAACGGACGACTCTATTTAATGCACATTTCCAAACTAGGGAAAGCACTGCATCCGAGTGGACTACGCCCATCGAGAGATTTCTCTACTACGTACCGCTCAAAGACAAGTTCCAGCGCCGTTACAACGAGTGAGCCAACTGAGTAGACGTCGCTATCTGCTCTTCCAAAATCAAACCCCGAGCCTGCGAAACCCTTCCTCTGAGATACCGGCCTGCTTTGCCAACATCCACGCAATCTCTTTCAACACAAAGATCATTCTGGTCCGCGACAGGACCTCTTCACGCCTCTGCTCTTCTTGCAGAGCCCAAATGTCCCAGATACAGCGTCGAAGTTGACAAAACGTAACCCTGGTCGCTGTCTCTAACTCAGTGTCTCCAGGCACACCTGGTAGCCTGGCTGGTATGTAGTGCGATATGATCTGGCGCATTCCTTGCCGGGTCAAAGGAAACTGCGGGATAATCTGGAATAGTCGTTCCAGACCCAGCTCCTCCTCATCAGGCCACAGCCACCAACGCCACGTTGCCCTCCTTCTAGCGACCGTATACCCGGACGAGTATATGTGAGGACATACTCCACCCTCATATATCGCTTCGTTGAACTGCTCACCGGCCTTGAGAACCTCTAGCAACTTCAGCCATACGCGAGCCGTGGCAGTTTTGTTTTGAGCGGCGGTATGATGGAACCTCAACCGTATCGTGCCGTTGTCTCTTTGCCCAGCAAACTGAACATTCATGCTTGGCTCAGCTGCGGCAAGCCACCGTTCTCCGGTTTGAGAGTTGTAACGAAACTCGGTCTGCATCTTCATGTAGCCGAAAGAGGCGGGCGCGAACCGGTTGGTCGGATCCGGGACGTAATCATCAAACAGTCTCTTGAGGCGCTCTAGCATATTTGGCGCAAGCAGCCATGTAATGATCCTCTTGCTTCCCATCTCTTGCTGGTACCGATATGGCATGTCGTTGGGCAGGCGAAATTGTACTGGATCTGTCGCAGCTCGAAGGATGGCGCTCAGACAGCTGCGTAGGTCGTTGCGGCGCTGCAATGTAAACCGGCTGACGGCTGTGAGGTCCGGACCAATATTGTGGACTGGCCATTGTCGCAAAGGCATCATGAGTACAAGCACAGCGTCGTAGAGACAAGATGGCGGGCGCTTCGGTCCCGTAGCTGGCCACAACAACAGAGTACTCCTTCCCGTTGCATGTAGAGCCGCCCAATCCAACTGGTCCTTTGCGTAGAGCATTCTGCGCTGTGTCGAGAGCCTGCCAAAGCGGACGTCGTGTTGTGTATATTGCGCGAGGAAATTGAAGCTGTACAACGCATCGATGTGCTGCAGGCGAGGCCACATCGGCTCGTGTATCGACTTCCCATAGTTCTTGACCAGTTGCAAGATTGTCGGGAATAAGCACTCGAGCTGGAAGACGTCGGAGGGCGTAACCCACTGTAGAATCTCAACCTGCAGCTCGTTTGGTAGACCGAGAATGCTGTCGAACAATATTTCATATGCCAGGATGCCAGAAGCTGAAGCGTTTCCTTCCTTTGCCTGTACGAATGCCGCTATCATATTGCATTTTTAAGGAGAAAGCTGTAAGTACTGGTCTGCGTTCAGATTGTTTGTTGATGTTATTGTCATGCTTCTAGTGGATCATCGTGGTCCTCGGAAGGTGCTGGGAAGCGGCCTTCACCATTCAAGAACATTGCTACTTCCGTGACTCGACCGTCGCCTCCTCGCCCAGTGTTATCTCCGGCGACAGGCACTATCCAGCGGCCTGCACTGTACTCATCCCACATTATCATAGTAAATATGACGTTACTTTTCGGCGTGTTTCGGCAAGGTCGCCTCTGGAGCAGTCTGATAAACCAGCATATGATGACTGACCAAAAGAGCCTAGTTAGTGTATACAACTTGAAGCGGGACTCTGAGTGGAAACCCCCAGATCATCCGTCGACCATGCCACTACCGTCACAGATGGAAGGCATTAGCCCACCTTGGCAGTATGATGTTCGATACTCAGTACGCTGCCTCTATCTAGCTGTCCATGCTAACTTGGTCGGCGACCTGGTTACCTCAGCCCAGTGGCAGTCGACCTCGCAATCTCGCCACCGTCACTACCTCCATCACCTCGTCCTCCTTTGCCACCTTTGCTCTCCTCCAGATTAACCTTGACCCACTCCTCATACCCCAACGGCTTCTTCCCCAACACCATCTCCAGCACGTTCGGGTTCCCAAGCAAACCCTTTTCATTATAATACATGAACATCCTCGCGCAACCCTGCGTTGTTGCAAACGGCGCATCTTCTGGGCTCTCACCGTGGGTCAAGACATTGCTGAAAAGCTTGACGCCTTCCTCTAACAACTTCTGCTCGAGCTTCACCTCCTTGCCTATGACATCGGAGACCAAGCTTGAAATATCATTGTGAGTAAGCGGTGATGGTGTGCCGATGAGCTGGTAGGTGGCGTAGGAGTGCTTCTCGCGTTGCGCGAGGATGTTTGCAGAAGCTTCACCGACGTCGCGGCATGAAACGAAGGAGAATTGGGTGTCGGGGTTCCAGAGCGAGAAGTGTGTTGGATTATCTTCATTGATGAGCTTGGCAATCGGCAGGTTCTCCATAAGCACCGTGGGCTGCACGATCGTGTATGATAGTCCGGACTCGACGAGATACTCCTCGATGTATCGCTTCGCATCATGGTTGATCAGTTTCCGGAGGATGGGGTGGATGACGCTCGAGTACAGCAGGTGCTTGAACTGGCCTTTGGGCTGCGCGAGAGCGGCATCGATGATGTTGTAGCCGGCCATTGTTTCGTGAGGGTTGAAGCCGGGAGTGATGAGAAAGCATGCTGTGACGCCTTCGAGGAGTTTGTGGCAGTCTTGTTGGGAGGTCATGTCGGCTTGCACAACCTCGACGCTGGAGTGGTCGGCATACTGTTTCTCGAGGCGGTCCTTGGAAGATTGGCTAGTGACCTGGAGCCGGATGTGTTTCCATTGCTTTAAGACATGCGGGATGAGGTGAGTGGACTGCTTGCCACTGGCTGCGGTGATGAGCAGGAGCTCGTTCTCGAAGTCTACAGTCATCCTCAAAATCTTGCTCGTAGGCTTTGAATGTGTACAGTGCTCTGCGATATGATCGTAGACCGATGAAAGCAATCTTTGACGGAAAGAATATCTTTACCTTGACAGAGCAGACATTTCATCCCCCTACAACGTATCAACGTCACCGCCGACGCTTTCGCATTCCGTCACCCGGTCGTCAGGTATTGAACTTGAGAGTCCACAGTATTCTCATCGCTGTCTTCATAACTATGAGACGGTGCAGTAGACACGCTGCGGACGAGTGCTGCCGAGGGTCAGTATTCTTGAATCGCCCATGTTGCCGTCGAAGGATCAAAGGATGTTTCCGTGGCCAATGCTTCTGTGAGCTCCTTGTCTTCCGAGCTCCGAACCTCGAGGTCGAACAACTTTTGCGCTACAACAGTACCTCGCAACAAATTCTCATCTCACCTCATCCAAACCATCTGTCTCTGTCTCTCTTTCTAGATAACCCTTCATTACCGTCACAATGTTCGCCGCCCGTCAAGCATCACAGTCCGTCCTCGGCGCGGTCCAGCGGAGAGCTTTCTCTGCGACTGCCGCCAATGTGAGTAGTTCATACCACCGCGAATACCTCCCTGTGTAACCCATTGACTAACACGACGATATTGTAGGCCTCCAAGGTCGCCGTTCTCGGTGCCGCCGGTGGCATTGGCCAGCCGCTCTCCCTCCTCCTCAAGCTGAACCCGCGGGTCAGCGAGCTCGCGCTGTACGATATCAAGGGCGCGCCAGGTGTCGCGGCTGACATCTCACACATCAACACCAAGAGCACCGTACGTTGGGACATGGCGGAGACAATACGCGGGAAGGCATAATGGCTAACATCGGGCATAGGTGACAGGCTACGAGCCGGGTGCTGGCGAGGGTGTCAAGGGCTGCCTGACTGGCGCTGAGATCGTGCTCATCCCAGCTGGTGTGCCGCGCAAGCCTGGCATGACCCGTGATGGTACGCATAGAACTAGGTACATATGCCCTGCTACGAGTCCAACAAGCTAACAGGTGATGTCTAGACCTCTTCAACACCAACGCCTCCATCGTCCGCGACCTCGCCAAAGCCGCCGCAGAATCCTGCCCCGACGCCAGCATCCTCATCATCTCCAACCCCGTCAACAGCACCGTCCCGATCACTGCTGAGGTGTTCAAGAGCAAGGGCGTCTACAACCCCAAGAAGCTGTTCGGTGTCACCACCCTCGACGTTGTCCGCGCCAGCCGCTTCATCAGCCAGCTTAAGAACACCGACCCGGCGAACGAGAACATTGTCGTTGTTGGTGGACACTCTGGCGCAACGATCGTGCCGCTCGTGAGCCAGTCAGGCTACGAGCTTGAGGGCACTCAGAGGGACGAGTACGTCAAGCGCGTGCAGTTCGGTGGTGACGAGGTCGTGCAGGCCAAGGGCGGTGCTGGGTCCGCTACGCTGTCCATGGCTATGGCTGGTGCACGGTTCGCTGAATCTCTGCTCAAGGCCGCGCAGGGCCAGAAGCAAGTCGTGGAGCCGACCTTCGTCGACAGCCCGCTCTACAAGGACCAGGGCGTCACCTACTTCGCTTCGCAAATCACGCTCGGCCCGAATGGTGTTGAGGAGGTTCACCCGGTGGGCAAAATCACCGACCACGAGCAGAGTCTGTTGGACGTGTGCTTGAAGGACCTCAAGGGTAACATCGAGAAGGGTGAGAAGTGGGCTAAGGAGAACCCGTAAGCGGTTGTCATGATTTGGCAAAGGGAGCAGTTGGCTTGATGTGATATGGGCAAGTGAGAAGGTGCGAGCAAGAGGCTTGGTTGGATAGAGCTTCTGTAATCATGTAGAGATACTCCAAAGTTCACGACTCCAGCAAGCATGTGCACATCTATGGCGTTGTCCAGAAGCCAATTCCTCAGAGCGATGGCGCCTCGCTTCTACCGGCTACCTACTTGCTGGCTGACTGACCGAACAGGAGTTCGGTCAGAACTGTACTCGGACAATATCACGAGCTTCTTCGCGGTCGCGGCGCGTACCTCAGACC
>Ga0058704_10000734_pt1 | contig 16086 bp, 15 predicted proteins | sample AgamicMgSfe_FD_71363 | JGI IMG/M metagenome (GOLD analysis project Ga0058704, IMG submission 71363) | Agave microbial communities from Guanajuato, Mexico - Mg.Sf.e | ecosystem: Host-associated > Plants > Phyllosphere > Phylloplane/Leaf | place: Guanajuato, Mexico | collected 2012-05-30
ATGGATTGCGGGACGGGCGGGAGGGTGCCACCGGCGCCTGCTCCGGCGGCCGCGGCGAGCAAGCCGGTGGGGCGCGGGAGCGTGCGCGAGGTGGGCATGTCGACGGATTCGCTCGCGGAGCTGTAATCCCCTACGGACGCCTCGCTGACGGAGCTGGGGTAGTAGGATGGGTAGGTGCTGGCGGAGGAGATGGAGGAGTGGGTGGAGTGGGAGGAGGAGGGGAAGCCGTAGGAGTCCGTCGAGCCGCGGCTCGAGTTGGAGGCGCCGCCGTAGATGTTGCGGGGGGTGATGTCGGATTGGCTCATGGCGACCATGCCTTGGCTGGCGTCGAGAGCGTCGCTGAAGCTCTGGCGTTCGGCCTCGGACGCGTGGCCGTATCGGGTGTGGCGGTCGATGAGCGAGCCTTGGCGCTGTCGTTGCGCGACGGTCGGGTCGGCCATCAGCATGCTAGAGGCTACTGACGAGTGTGACGATCGGCGGTCCGCCGGCCGGTAGCCATAGGATGACGTGCATTGGGGTGCCGAGGTGGGGGCGAAGCTACTGCCCGGGGTAGCAGCCGATGTGGCGTAGGAGGTACCGTAGGGCCTGGCGGCGCCGACGTCTTGCGCGAAGGGTAAGCCCGACTGATCCATGAGGTCCGGGTCCAGAGGGAGCATACCTGTTGGTAGAGAAGAAGCCGGCAATTGAGCGGCGGAGTAGCCCGCCGAGACGCTGGGGGTGTGCGCCGTGTAGTGTTTCATGTCGCCGCCGCCGCCCCCGACCACCGAGGTGGATGGCAGTGAGCTCGCGTACATGTGACCCTGGCTCGAGGCCGGCGCCGACAGCCACGGGTTGGTGAAGTGCGGCGGCGGTGGGTATCGCAAGGCATCGTAGCCCATACTCGCGAAGGGCGCGGGTTGCTGGCGGGAGTCGACGGCCATGGCCATTGCGAAAGAGTTCGGGAAGGAGCCAGCAGAATGGGACGAGGATGGCAAACCAGACGTGCGGGTTAACGCGTGGAGCGATGACCGCGGAACAGAAACGTGTCTGTGCAAGCTTTCACGAAACGTGGAGAGACGGACGATCGATCGTTTGGAAGAGGTGCGGGATCAGCGTTGTTTAAGTGCTCCGGGTTTTGCCTGGGGGGAAATTCTGGAAAGTCGCCGGAAGGTACAGCGTGGGGAAGGCCTGCCGATCGTTGGGGACGGCGGGCGTCGTCAATGGGCGAAGAGCCGGAGGACCCTGACGCAGCTAGGCGATGAGCGTCGACGCCAGAGGAAGGCGTTTCAGATGTTCCCTGACCAGGCGGTGGAGGTGCCGAGGGGTGATGGAAGGAGAAGAATCGTTGGTGAGATGATGATAGAAGGATGGGTTTGTTGGGAGAGAATGCTTGCCGTGTTGCGGGGCGAAGGAGGTCCGAGTAGATGTACTCGACCGATTCATTGTTCGTCGTTACGTGGGTGGTCGTGCCAATGACGACGGTGCGCCTGTGGGCGTTTGGGTGGCTTGCCTACCCTACCTATCTTAGCTCCCGCCCTGCCTTTTCCCCCTCCCGCTGTTTCCTTCTCCACACGGACCACACCTCCCTCCTGCATCATGTGCTCATCGGTCAGGGTCTCGTCCGCTGATGATTGGTTGAGTGTTTCCCTTCTCCATCCCCATCATCATCCTCTCAGGCTCTCTGCCTCCGGCGAATGCGTTTGTCCGCAATGGTCATGTCACGTGTGTCGTCTCCCTTCGGCGATTTCCTCGATCGAATATGTGAACCAGACGCTTCCTCCGACGCCAGCTTCAAAGGCGTGAGGACGCCTCCACGATGTCGACTTCCATCCACCACCAAAACGGAGGATCGCAAACACAATCTCACAAACTCGTCGAACAGCTGGGAAACAGAACCATGCCGCAAAGCATTCTCTCGTTCATACACCCGATACGCAGGCGATCAAAAAATCCCCAGCGCAAATGGTTCGTACGAGCCAGACTCTCCTCATGTGCCTTCCCCGTCCGCGGAGATGTTTGCACGCTCTCAGACGCCGCTATTCAAAAGCCACCAGTGTAGCCTGTAGGCCATCGCAACGGGAATAAGGAGGCAAGAAAAGGAACGTTGGCAAGTTTGGTCCCCAAAAGCCGACGCCAGTCGCGCGCCGGCCGCACCTTTGAAGTTCAGCCCGGCCCTGATGAGATGACACAGCTGCAAATCGAACCGATCATCACGATTCACGTCCCCCCGCAAGAGAGAGAGAACAGAACGTGGAGGACCCCCCTGTTACCACCCTTATCTTATCCATCGGGGTGAATCAAAGTCTCATTCGATGCTGTTCTCTTTCTTGTCCCCCCATGCGCTGCTGATGACTCGCTTGACGCCGGGGGCGTTCACAAGGCGCGCGCAATGGCTTTGATGGCTTTTCCACCGTGGCGTCCGCCCAACCGGCACATCGCACCCGGTCTGCCAAGCCTGCTTGCTTGTTCATGGTGCACGATGCCTGATTTCCACGCTCGATGGGAAAAAGGTGAGTGCGGTCACTTGACGCGTACCTTACCTAGTCTAATATCGGACAGCGCAGAAAGACTCGGTGAAACCTTTCTTTGGATATGAATATGGATACATATGGTGTCCGTACCAATCAGCGATGCAATTCCCCCGTCGCGAAACACCCATCTCCACTCCCCCTCCCCTCCCCTCCGCTTTTCCGTCTTCCTCCTCAGAAAGGCAAAAAAGGCAACCCCCACATCGGCAAACCCCGTCGCGCGCACTGGGTCTTTGCTTTCCGGCACTCGGTTTTCCCGGTCGGCTGTGATAAACTCTGGAGTCTGAACGGAGTGGCTCACGTGAACCATGGATCGAGCATTGTCGAAGTCGAGTCAAGATGTTTCACTCCGAAACCAACACACACATTTCCTCCAACCGGGATGCGCTGTTCGTTCCGGTCATCGACGACCAGCAAGCTCAGCTGTAAAAGGAACCTGCGCCGCCAAAGCTAGACGAGACGTAAACTCCAGCGTCGCCTGAAAGCTTCACGGTTACTTTACTATTGCCACCATAAACCCGCGAGCGCAAGGAAAGGCCGCAGATACCCCGACTCTACTTGTCATTGGCTGCCCAGGTGAAAAGAGAGGGGGTTCTGGGCGCAGGGTCGAGGTCACAAAACTGCCCGTTGATATTTGAGGACGTGAACAAAGCAAACCAGCAGTGCATTGTATGGGTGTTTATAGTCATTTCCATGTAGTCCGACAGCGCGTTCATATCGACCTCTATCTGATATCGAAAGCACGAGGCCAAACACATTGTGTGGAAACATCACCATCCATCTGGATCCACGCCCAGCCCATCCGCGTTGCTGGGCTCTTTTCTCGTTCACGGGACTGACCCAAAAAGTCACAAAGAACCAGATGATTTCTTGTTCCATGGTACCCGAGTAACCCTTTTCTTAGAGTTCGCCATGCGCTTTCCATTTCGCGCGGGTTCCGAACTTCTTGAACAAGTTTGGGTGGGTTCCGGCTACCATTTTCGCAGTCGTGGCCATGTGGGGTTGAAAACATATCTTCAATTGCCGAGGTTGAACCGGGACTTTCGGTTTATGATCGAGTTGGGAGGGAGGTGACAGGTCTCTTCATTTTGTTCAGGAGAGTATGTACTCGCGGCCAACAACAGTGGATAATCATGCGAAAGATCGCTGCGGTTGCTGTGTGAAGCTGCTGTCGCTATGCCACATGTGGTGGGTGAGATTCAAACGGAGGCATCGCTGCGGGCACGCATGGGGATGGTATGATATATGACCGGTCAGCGGAGATTCCTCCGGGCGTAGGTGAGACGGTGGGACCAGCACCGAGCAATCTTGCTCGACGAGGTGCAAGTGTGTAGTTGTGCCATCAGCACTGCCTCCAACTTGGGCTTGTCTAAGAGAGTCGTGTTCGATCGCTTCAGGAGTCTCTTGAGGCGTTATAGGAGGTTGACAGAGTGCAAATATCCGTGAGGCGAACGGAGTGGCCTGCTCATCCATCGTGGGGGGAGGAGTGCGAGTGGCTTCGATGCATAGGCAGCAGCGATGAGCTGTGCTGCTCTTCTTCCGCGTTGGCTGCTGAGGAATGCCATGCGATATCACCTTTGGGTACAGGCCACACGATGATAGCGATCGATACTGTCCGTGGGTGGTAATCCCTCCTCTCACCTCCCATACTTGGTATCGGCCTCATTCGCAGCATGACTCGCATGCGCGAGCAGGAATTTGCAGCAGGTGAGCATGTACTTGCAAGCCTTGGTCCACTGCTCCTCCTTTCCGACACCACCCAGCTTGACCGAACAGTCGCCGATCCTGTCCCTCTCCATTTTGTACGGCATCGCTTTGACGGGCGAGCTGGAAGAGATCGAAGGAATACGTTCGACGTGCTCGCCCACTTGACGAACGCACTCCAGCAGCCGTTCCATTCCGTTGTCGAAACCGCCGAGCCCCAGGCCGAAGGCGACACTGCCGGTGCTATGCAACTCGTAAGTGGTTCCTTTCGCCCTTGAATGGTCGGCGGGTAGTCCTTTTCGTGGGTCTTCGAGGACGATTTTCGAGGTAGATCCGACCGGCACGAGTCTGTACCCTTGCATTCGGCAGCCTAGCTTCTCCGCGACAATCACAAGTAACAGCACCGTCTGACCGATCGCCGCGTTGATCTCGGCCCACTCGACTGGGTGATCCGCCAAACGGCCTAGGCGTAGCCCGTTGATCGTGCCGAAAACGCCATCGTGGCCGATGCAGAACGTGTCGTTGTAGACGTTCGTCCGCTGCAGGGATTCGAGAAGCTTGCTGTCATGGGCGAGCTGGTTTTGGAGGCTGTCGCGCTCCTGCTGAAAGGCCGTGAGCTCCTGAGTGAAGGCGTTACGTTCCTGCCAAAAGCGCTCCTCTTCTTCGTCCAGCGCCTCGTTCTCGGCATCCAGCGCCGCGATCTCATCCTCCATGCGTGCCTTCTCGGCTTCCAGTGCCATCAATTCTTCGAGAGCCTTCTGTTCGCGCTGCTGAGCATCTTCGAGATCACGCTTGGTGTTCCGTTTCTCCTCGTCCGACGGGATATCGTGCTGGGCATGCTTTAGAAACTGGACATACGCATCACGCTCCCTTATGACGCTAGCCTGTCGTTTCTGCATCTCATCGAGGAGAAGTTCTGTACACTCGGAGCAGACTGGGTGGTCGATATCTGATCGTGCGGACAGGATCTCAAATAGTCTGACCGTGGCCTCCACCTGCTGAGACAGAGGCTCCACCCCGTCAGCGCCATTGGTTGCCACGATGCTTTTCTGCGCTCTATTTGCTTTCGTCCTTGTAGGTGAGGACAAGATTTCTCCTGGTCCTTCCGGCGCCATGAGCGACTCCGTGATGTCAATATAGGACATTCCTGCGTCCAGCTTGCCACCGCTGCGCTGAGTAGCGGAAGCATTACGCTTATGCGTCGGCGGCCCTGCACCTTGCGATACCTCATCGTAACGCTGCCTTCGCTCTCTCGCCGCCGCTGAGCGTGGTGCATCCGGTGGTTTGGGCCTCAATGCCGGTGCCGCATCTGCCAAGATTTTGAAGGATGCTGGGTTGAGGTCTTGTAGTGACGAGTCAACCTTCAGCGGCGTTCTGCACTTTTGGCAGTACAGGTCCGCCATGATGCACTTCTCCAAGATTGTCTTTGCTACTCAGGTCTGGCGGTGGGCAAGCACTGTCACATGGTCACTGTAACCATGTAAATCGCCCCAGGTCGCCGTTTCTCAGCGGTCTAATGCCATTCACCACTCGTCCAGACAACATTCACTCATCTCTGTCGAACGTGCACTGTAGCATCTGCGATATCGCCATGGCTCGACATATTCGGAAGCTACTGGATTTCACTGCTGTCAGCCTTGTCCGGTGTCTTGATGTTGCCTCTCGGCCTGTTGCCAAGAGCCGCGATCGACGCGGGCCGTTCGCGCGGGCAGCAGCCGAGGCCCCACCTCTCTACGCGCTTGCCGACCCAGCACGCGTCTGTTCTGGTCGGTGTTGTTCCTCGTCTGGACATGGCTGTTGGGCAGCATGGACAATTCGTGGGAGCTGGAACCAACGGGCAGCGCACACGCAGACCCTCTCGCCGACTGCGCACAAGGTCAGCACCAGCAAGACGAATCCGAACTGGAAGAGGACTACAATCCCGAATACGAGCGCGACCGGAAAGCGAACGACCTGAACCTGAAGCGCCGCTTCGAGTCCATCTTTGACAAATACGGGCGCGACTTTGATGGTGTGGGAGACGAGATTGACATCGAAACGGGGGAGGTAGTCATCGACAATGGTCACCTCACGCATATGCAGCATGAAGCGGATACGGGCAAAGATAGCGGATTGTCTTCACGATTGATGCGAGAATTCGCGGAGAACTTTGAACACGAGGACGATAACAACCATGAGGAAGAGAATGCGAGCTTCGGCTACTCCTCAGGCGACGACGATGATGATGGAGACAGTGACGATGCTCAAACCGCTACAGGTGGTGGACGTGATCGGGACTGCAGCACGCCGGAGGAAGGGGAGTCTACCACCTCGCTGCAGGAAATTGAAAGCGACTTCCCCTTGGACCCACGCCTTAACAGTATAGCTGCAACCATTGCGTCGGTCATGCAATTGGAGCAGGAGCCAACAGTCATCAGCGGATCGAGCCCAGGTGGTGTTGCAGATGCGAGACTTGCAAAAGAGCAAACATTTGAGGAGAGCGACTCGAGCGACACCCGGCTCAACTTCTTGGCAACGCCCGCTGTGCAAGCATCCATGCTTGCCTTACAGTCGAAGGCCACTAACGGCGTTGATCCGAAAGATGTCGAAGCTCTCGGCATGAGCATCGCCAAGCAGATTGCTAGGTTCATCGGGACGGGGAGAGGGAATCTAAGGCAAAGCGAGAAGAAACGAAAAGACGCTGCCTGGGACTATCCCGAGCTGCCTGTGGATAAGCGGATAAGGACCGAGGTACGCCCACAAAGGCCACGCTTGCCGCAGCTATCCGCAGTGATTTCGCCAAACCACAAGAAGCCTCTGTATGAGCCCAGAGAATCTCTGTGGGCCCCACAGCACCATCCGAAGCAGCGCAAAACCAAACGGAACTGCAGGACATCACATAATTACCGAGATGCTAGCGAGATAGTCCCGGAGGAGGCCAATGTCTCGTCCCAATTCATGGACGAAGTGATCGAGAGTTGCGAGTGTATCATGCTGAAGAAGTGCTCCAACTGCGGCATCAGCGCGACTCTCTGCTGGCGGAAGGGACCGGACGGCGAGCTTTGCAACGCGTGCGGCATGTACTGGTACAGGTACGGGTTGATGAAGCCGCTGCGGCCGGCGACACCCTCCGAGTGTGAGACGTCTGGTGACTCTGAGGTAGAACGGGTCAAAGAGTCGTACTACTCGGCCAATACATCAAGACGCCTGACTGCAGGTGACAATGGGCAGAAAAAGGGACGCTTCACCGTCGCAGAAGACGCCCTGATCATCAAGCTCAAGGAAATCGATCGCATGACCTGGGAAAGGCTCGCTCGTCTGTTTCCTGGTCGATCCTTGTACGCACTACAATGCAGGTATAGCAAGAGACTCGTAGCTCGTATGACCGAGGGGCGGGAAGCTTTACTTGAGCAAGGTTTTACATTCGACCCGATCCAGGAGGGAAGGCCTGACGAATGCTTCCGTGAGGATGAGGATGAGCTGCTGGTCCATTTGCGTGAAGAGAAGGGGCTTGGTTTCGAAGCTATCGCCGAGCAAATACTGGAGAAGACAGCACTGGCGCTCGAGGCTCGCTACAATGTCCTCGCTGGGATCGCTCCAGCGCTCCGTAGGACTGCTCGTTGCCTGGACGGCATGCCCCGGAATGCCTACCATCGGTTCTCTGCCGAGGAGGATGCATTGCTTGTGAAGCTTCGGGAGATCGATCAGCTTACGTGGATGCTGCTCGCCAAACGATTTCCAGAACGGACCGCGCTATCGCTGCAGAAGCGCTACGTACGGGAGCTGGCACGCCGGAAAGATGTCCAAGCTAAGGGTGGGGAGGACCCATACGCGTACCTCTTCAATGAGAGAGTCAACTACAACGGAACAGACCCTGAGCATCCGGCAGACTTGCAAGCAGCATCACAAGATGTGTATCGAGGCGCGGAGATGGCTGAGGAGAATAATCCACATGAAGCTAGAGGCTCCGTTGAGTGTGTAGACATCTTCAATCCCGAGGCTACCGCACTCCAAATCGTGGACGGCTCAAGGATATCGAAGATTACCCCCGAAACCCCGGCGCGGTATCGGACAAGGTACACTAAGGCGGAGGATGAATTGGTTCGCAGATTAAAAGTGGAGGAAACTCTTGATTGGGAGGACATCGCACTGCGTTTACCGGGCAGGAGTGCTCGCGCGCTCGAGGTTCGGTATTGCGCGAAGCTCAAACGCAACGGCACTTCTCAGCCGGACGATACGGAGGCCGTCTTGAATGCAGAATGTCCGGCAAGCATGACGAAGAACTATGAGCGGCAAATGTCCATCGACCCACGTCTCGATCAGCTCGAGTGGCGACGGTCGACGTCGAATGCTGCCCCAGAGCACGACTCTCAGCGAAGTCATTCAGCTGTTAAAAGCACGGAAGGTGCGTCAATCGGATCCCAACAGAACGACCAAACGGATGCACACTCCCCTAGACAACAGTCCGTCTCGTTGGAGATGCCGACGGACGACGCATCGGTAATCTCACATGATCCTCATGAGTACACGCATGCTGTACTGCAGCCTCGCCATTCCCCTGAGCTACCACAAACAGCATTCAGCACCTCTAGCAATCAGAACGCCGGCGAGGTCTCAGGCGGCAAAGCCCACGGTCATCGCACGCGCGCATCCGCTCGTATCAAATCGGCCCCTCCAAAGCGTGCTGCAGCTGGCACAGTGTGGACTCGCGAGGAACGTGATGTCCTCATTGAGCTCCGTACTCAAGGATTTCCGTGGTCTGACATTGCCAAGCATCTTCCCGGACGGACAGTTCAAGCGTTGCAGAACCACTGGTCGGCGAACAAGCGCAAAGCTCGCACTGCTTCAAGGACATCTCGAAGGGCAGAGACGTCTCTTCTCCGGCGAGCCTTGGACAATGGCGTCCGGCGCCGCTCCGAGGGCGTGGTGCCGAGTATCGACGATTCCGATCACTCAATCAGCCAGTCTACTGAAAGCGTCATCGATGATCTCTCCAGCAACTATGGAAGTCCATCACCCATCGCCGAACATGTAGCAGATGCGCCTTCGGCATCATCGCCCAGCGTAGTCCCGGAAGTTGCGAGTCCCGCAAACCGAGATGCGCTCCGCCAAGCACGTCTTGACAGCCAGGTACTCTCGACGACCGGCGAGGACCAGCGCGGTACTGTGCCTACAGAACGTGAAGATGGCGTAGAGGCTCCCCTCCGCTATCCAGAGACACCTTTGCGGGCAAAGCATGGCCTTAACGAGGATCCGCCGTCGGCAAGTGGCACCTTCTATCTATCGCCAGATCGATGCAGCCAGCAGTCACTTCCGTATTATGCCACACAGCCAGCCGAGAGATGGATGGCGTCTGACGGTCCTGATGCAGACATTGAGCTCGCGTCCCCTCTTGCGAGCAGCATTGGAGCTCCTGCTTCTGCCATTCATGCGAAATCGAGCAACGAGATCATACCACATCAGCAGAACTCCAACGCTGCGAGAGATTCTGCCCCTGGTCCGAAGAGACGCCCACAGAGACGCTCCTCAAGCAGATTACAAGCTTCCGCTCGAACCAACATGAGTGCACCGACGAGCGTGCCGATTGTCAGCTGTGATACAAAGCCCGATGCTGGCCCCGAAGAGGTCCCGAATGAGGTCGGCGCGATGGCCCATTCAGATGCGCGGGCAGTCAGCTACACTCCCGAAGCGCCTGTTCCTCGCCATCAAAGCCAAAGCCAAAGCCGTTTGGGCACGATCCTCGTCGACCAGATGAAGGAGGAGTCTCTGAGTATGCAAGCTGCTGAACGACTTTCACCTCCAACTGACCGTGTGCTCCATACTCCCGCAGCAACCACACTCCTTGCGTTAGGCACAGCTGACTCGCCTACCATGGGCTTAGCACCTGACGATCCGACACAGGCCGTGCCGTCACATGGCCTGCCGACGCCTCTCCATCACGCAAGCGAGCCTTACGGTCCGTTGAATCCGTACGAACCCAGCGTCGACTATCACACCCCTACTGCACGGATCGATGAGATGGAAAGCCTTCCGTACCAAGCATCGATGATCGTTGATGAGAAAGCTACACTCGTCCAGTACGACGCTCCTGATGCTGCAACGCAGCAAAGGAACGGTTCCGGTATCCCCCGTGATCCGGTGAGCTCACTCGATGCCTCACGTACTTGCCAGAAGATCGGAGAACGAAAGCAACTCCTGGGCGAAGGTGATGGAGCCAGCATTCCTAGGGGTCAGGAGCCGTCCCAAAAGCTGCCGCCGAAGCCCCAGAATCCCATTGTTGCGCGCAAGGAACAACGCATATCGCCGACGAGGGTCTATAGGAAAGGTGCTCAGCCGCGACACCAGGACAGGACGGCGACGTCGTTGGAACAAAGACCGCACACTCCTTCTTCTACCAGGCTCGGCAGGCTTCGACCTAGAGCGGAGTCCGCTCGCCCTGTTCCTATCAGTAGCGTTAAGCGTGTGGCAAGTGGACGGAGGACGACGGTTACCCCGGTAAAGATACTTGACGACGACTCCGAGGACGAATTGGCTTGATAGACTTGAAGGGTCGTTGTGCAGAGCTTTGATAGATGCTAATATGTGGCGTATGACGTGGCGTATGACTCCGGTATGAGTGGATCGCACACGCGTGCAAGAGGCCCAAATTGAAGATCGCGGTCCTCATTTCGGACGTAGGATATCATCGAGAGAAAACACCGCGTCATCCCCACCAACCTCTCTCGCTTCTTTCCAGAACCTGTTGAGGTGTCTATTTCCCGAGTCGCACAGAATAGTCACGATACGCTTCCCTCTCCCCATATCCTTTGCGATCGTGGCCGCCGCTACGCAATTGACTGCACTGCTAGCGCCCACAAACAAGCCTTCATTCTCCATAAGCCATCGCGCCATTTTCATCGCTTGCTCGTCCGTGACCTTGACCGCATCATTCACCAGGTGCAAACCGGCGTCCATGTTTGCCGTCAAGCGGTTGATACCTACGCCCTCGACAATACTATCGACCTGGTGCCGTCGACGTGTGCCTTCGGCTTCGGTCGGCGAGAACATGACACCGTATTTGACCTTGTTGTACAGACTCGAGCCTTGTGGATCGGCGAGCACAACTTTCAAGGCGGGTAGGAGGGGCTTCAGGGCTAAGGCTACGCCTGAAATCGTGCCTCCGGTCCCGGCACCCCCGACGAAAGCGTCGAGGTGGCCGTTCGTCTGGGCGTAAATCTCCGGTCCCGTGGTGGTCTGGTGGGCTAGGTAGTTCGCGGCATTCTCGAACTGATTTGCGAAGAAGCCCCGGCCGGGAATGTTGGGATTGTCGGTGTGCTCTTGTGCTCTGCGGCGGGCCAGGTTGACGAATTGATCTTGGTCGATGATGGATGCTGGGCGAACGCGCTCCACGGTAGCGCCGAGCGCGAGAAGAAGGTCTGATTTCACAGTTGCTTGGTCGTTTGGCATGCAACTAGACACGATAGGGGTCAGAGATTTCTACGATGGCTATAGGCTTGTGTGCTACGTACATGTGAGCTTTGTAGCCTCTGGCCTTGCAGACGGCCGCCAAAGAAATACCAGTGGAGCCGACAGTGCCTTCGAAGATCGTATCTCCTCTGTCAGGTACGAGTAGACCCTCTTCTTCTGCATTGTTGATCATAGAAAGTGCAACGCGGTCTTTTGGTGAGTTTCCCGCCCCGTTCAGAAACTCGGCTTTGGCTAGAATCTCGCAGCCGGTGGCTTCGCTCAGAGCCTTGAGCTTGACTAGAGGCGTATTTCCGATCAAACCCTCCACGCCCACGGCAATTTGGTCGTCCTCGAGGCCACGGGTGCGCCGTTTGTCTTGGTCGTCAGTCGTGATGAGAGAAGACCTCCGGGTTGTGCGATCTTCCAGGCGCACATAATCCCGCTGGCCAGGACGAGGATACGGTATACCGGCGCCCCTGAACTGACGGATGCGTCTGTTGAAGGAGTGCTCGAGATCAGGGTAAAGGTCTTTGAAGGTCAGAGTGAGTATGATGCCGACCAGCAGGCCTCCGGTGGCGGTGAGTTTGTTCTTATTGTCAAGGATTCGGTCCCAGACACCATTCCAGATGTTGGTAAAGAGACTCATACTCGCTGGCACGACCACTCCCCATCTCTGTTGTCTGAGTATGTGTTGAGGGTCTGACGTCTGGTCTCCCTCGCGCAAGGATACATGATGGACAGGTGAATGTGAAGTGTCGTGAACGTAGATGTGGCACGTGCACCCAAAGCTCTCCCTTGACAGAGCTCCCGCAAAGTGTTGCACCTCCCAGCAAGACCCGCACCTTGCCATTGCACGCATGGACTCTCCGGCCGTGAACAAGCTGTTCAGGCGCCTGGCGAGCTATCACTTCTGCCAGGCCGGTCGATATTCCCGGCACGTCGCCTCGCAACAATGGCGACCACGGAGCACGAGACCATACAGCAGTGACAAGCCTCGGACGACGGTAGAGAGTTCGTGGCAGCAACGGACAGATCACTTCCCTCTCGACAAAGCAGAAGAGTTTGCGAGGTATCCAACAGCCACTGCGGATGGATTGCGAGGGCGAAGAGAACGGCCGAGACGGGTCAAAATGCTCATGCGCGACTTCATCGAGGATAGCTTGTACAATCCGCAGTACGGGTACTTCAGCAAAAACGTGACCATCTTCTCACCCGGCGCACCGTTCGATTTCAACAGTATCAAGGATGAGCCGGAGTTTAACAATCTGTTGGGCAAGAGGTATACCCAGTTTGAAGACGAGCTCGACGAGAAGGAATTCAGGGAAGACCGTCAATTGTGGCATACACCCACGGAGCTCTTCCGACCGTACTATGGAGAAGCGATAGCCCGCTATATGGTAGCCAACTACAAGCTGAGCCTGTACCCATATCACGACCTTCTCATATATGAGATGGGAGCGGGCAACGGCACACTCATGCTGAACATCCTGGACTACATCCGACATACAGACCCCGAAGTCTACGCCCGTACAAAGTTCCGCGTGATCGAGGTATCCTCGGCCCTTGCCTCGCTCCAAACCCACCACCTTCACGCTTCGGCCGCGAGTAGGGGTCACGCGGACAAGGTGCAGATTATCAATAAGTCCGTCTTCGACTGGGACCAATACGTACCGACTCCATGCTTTTTCCTCGCGTTGGAAGTCTTCGACAACTTCGCCCACGATGTCATCCGCTACGATCCGTTCACGGAAGAGGTCATGCAGGGCTCCGTACTGATCGACGCCGAAGGCGACTTCTACGAGTTCTATTCGCGGAGCCTGGACCCGGTCGCCGCTCGTTTTCTGCGAGTGCGAGACGCAGCGTGCCAGGATCGTCGGTATCCGCATCCTCTCCATGCCTCGAAATGGCGGTACAAGTTACCCTTTGCTCCCAACCTGACGCTACCGGAGTACATCCCCACGCGACTGATGCAATTCTTCTCCATTCTGGGCACACACTTTCCCGCGCATCGTCTAATCACGTCCGACTTCCACAACCTGCCAGAAGCGACGGCGGGATATAACGCGCCCGTCGTGCAGACGCGCTATCAGCGGCGAACGGTGCTTGTCAGAACACCCTTGGTCCAGCAAGGCTACTTCGACATCTTGTTCCCTACAGATTTTGGGGTGATGGAGGACATCTATCGTGCCATCACCGGTCGGCTCACCAGAGTCATGACGCATGAAGATTTCTTCCGGCGGTGGTCGTATGTGGGCGATACGCAGATGCGCAGCGGCGAAAACGCCCTCTTAGGTTGGTACAAGAATGCCAGCGTCATGGTTACTGTATAGCGTATACAACACGAATCAAGACGGCCATCAACCACCGTACTCACGACTTGATCTCATGCAGCTTTCGAGAACGTTCGTGGACCAGTTCCATCACCGTTTCCGACTCACGATCTAGATATTCCGCCGGTGCTCTGCGAGCGTACCCGCCCCTTGGCCCGACCTCCACGCATTCGCCGGAAACGTCCGTATCCAAGAGGTGTTCGAAAGCTTCGACTACGGAAGTCACCTGTGTCATGAAGCCCTTTGCTTCCAGCATATCGTAGAAGTCGCCGCTCGAGATGTTAGTACGCACCACGTTCGGACAGACGGCGTTGAGCGTGATGCTTTCTTGTGGCAGGTGTTTGCCGAAGCTGCGGATGTATCCAACGACGCCGCTGCGCCGAGATTAGCAATGGGAGCACGGTGCTACAAATGCAATCCCATTTCGCGTACTGTTTCGCTGCGGTGTAGATTGGAACGGCTGGTGGCAATGTCAGTTCCGAACGGACTGTCTACGCTTGATACGGAGAAGAGCGGCTTACTGGGAACGCAATAGAAGCCGCATACAGAGGCAGCCACAGCGACTAACAGGTCGGGGTCAGTGAGTATTCGACGATCAATGGGATCTCGCTGTACGCACTTTTGCCCCTGAAGCCCCGCTCATCCTCATCCTGCCGTCGCATTTGCTGAATCGCCAAGCTGCTCGTATAAATCAATCCATTCAAATCCACGTCCAAGACCGCCAAATCCGGCTTCACGAAGTCCTTTGATCCGTGATCGTTCGGTAGATAAGGTCTCTCTCCAATCCCAGCGATCGGGAAGACATGGTCAACACGTCCTCCAAGCGCGTCGACAGCGTTCTTGAATGTCTCCACTTGGGAGTCCCAGCTTGCGATGTTCACTTCGAAAGCGATAGCATTGGGTCCGAGCTGCGAGGCTACGGCCTTTATGCCCTCGAGGTTGATGTCTGCTATCGCTACTTTCATGCCCCGTGAGACGAGCTTCTCTGCTACAGCGCGTCCAATGCCTGATGCCGCGCCCGTTATGTAGGCTGTCTTTTGTGGCATTTCTTCGTTCAAAGGCCAGCGGATCGCAGTTGGGCTGTCAAGAAATTGTAGGTTCCAAAGAGAGAAAAGGTATGGTCCATAACTTCTGTTGGTTCTTCCCTCATCACATGTCGATGCCTTCGTGAGGGGCTGCGATCAACCCCGCTGGACGTTCAAACACCGTAGCCGCAAAGCCGTCGCTGGGGCTACACGTACTGTAGTAGTGGTCTCTAGCACAGGGCCATTACAAACGAAGTTCACCTCAAAGGCACAACTGTAATCTGTCAAATGCTGCGCCGTATGAGATACAGCTTACAGTCGATGCGTGGAGACGAGTCTCATCGTTGACAGCCGTCGACACATAACCAAAGGCGCGCTGCTCGTGTGTAAGCCATTTTTTTCATGACCGCCAAAGAAGATGTACGTCGACCATGCAATGATAGTCCCGCCATCCCGCTTCATCAGGCACTCGATACAGAAGTGAATATGAATATGAGTTGTTGCCTCGCAAATTAGTGACCACCCAAGCCAACGCCTTCCGCGTCTTCGGGAAAACTTCGCTTCGCGCGATCGCAACGCCAGCACCTTTTCCGCGCGAGCGCTTCTGAAGATACACCGAACCAACGTCCCCAAAGCACTTGAACCCAGACACTTTAGTCACGATGCCTCAAGCACAACCCGAGCTCAAAAAGGTAAGTCTCCCCAAAAGTCCACTTCCGAAACCCGACCGCTAACGCGACCCTCGCTTCGCAGTACCTCGACAAACGAGTCGAAGTCCAACTCAACGGCTCGCGCAAAGTCATGGGGACGCTGAGAGGGTACGATGTATGTCTCTCCCTTGCCCTACCCACAGTTCCTCCTCGGAGCAGTCTACTGACCACACGCGGGAAAAAGGTCTTCCTCAACATCGTCCTCGACGAAGCGACGGAGCAAAAACCCAATAACGAGAAAGTGCGGCTGGGCATGTGCGTGATTCGGGGGAATTCGGTGGTCATGATGGAGGCGCTGGATAGGATTGGAGGGGATGATCGTGGTGGCAGGGGGTGAGGGAGCGAGGGAGGTGGGAGGGTGCTTTTCTCGTGAAAAGTCCGCAAG
>Ga0058704_10000735_pt1 | contig 16078 bp, 20 predicted proteins | sample AgamicMgSfe_FD_71363 | JGI IMG/M metagenome (GOLD analysis project Ga0058704, IMG submission 71363) | Agave microbial communities from Guanajuato, Mexico - Mg.Sf.e | ecosystem: Host-associated > Plants > Phyllosphere > Phylloplane/Leaf | place: Guanajuato, Mexico | collected 2012-05-30
ATGCTGTGGCGCGGGGGTCGAAGGATAAGGGGGGGTTGAATGAGACGACGGGGAAGGATTATGGGTACCCGCAGAAGAACGACCCTTCGAACAAGGCGATATGAGTTGCGTGCGTGAGTGCGGCATTGCCTGCTCGTGCCTTGATTATGCATAGGGGTCTGCTTCGCACACTGTCAGCCGGTAAGATCGACAATGTCTGAAGGCGCATCGGTCTATGGTATATAAGTCCTCACCAACAAGCTCAATATTACGAAAATTCACAACCAATTGATTGGCTGTTACTATCCAACAATGCTCGCTTGATCAATTGTAACAGCTTTTATTAGCCGCCGTTTGCCTGGAAGCGCAAATCCCTCTGTACCATTCCTACGCCTACTCTGAATCATGCCTCCATACGTTGGCCTCGACGTGGCTTATGGTGATCTTGCACCCTATCTTGGCCACACTGTATATCGACTGACAGTTGTTGAAATCAGTAGTGAAGGCCACGAATCGTGATGGATTTCTCGATCGGGAAACATTTCGAGCTCACTCACCTTGCCCCACCATCGCATGTCATGTCATCACGTGCAGATGCCACCACCGCACCACGTCATACAGATGCAATCCCATTACCCATTCATGTACCTGCGTTGAAATATATGTACTTTTTACCATTCTTCCATCTTCTCTCATCCACGACATCTCACACTCAAACACCACCTTCAAGCCGCTAGACCACCACACCTCACAAATAACCCCATCAAACGAAACATCAAACATGTCTTCCTCCTCAGGCACAAAGGTCAGCCATCAACCCCAACTCCCTCCCTCAATCAAACCCGACTAACCCTCCTTGAACAAAAAGGTCACCTCCGACCCCCGCACCCAATCCGCCCCCAAGAACGAAAACCCCGGCGTCGTAACCTCGGACTCCCTCGCCGGCGAATCCATCACCGGCGGCGGCTCCTTCGGCGCCAACTCGGACGCCCGCGGGCCCATGAACCAGCCGTCAGCCTCCACCAACACCAACACGACCGACACCTCGGGCGCACGTACACTCGACGCCGCCCCGGACGCCGAGGCCCGATTGGCGCAGGAGGGATGGCACGAGACGAGTCAGTTGAACGCGGGATCTTCGCTCAGTGGGCAGAGCAGCGGAGGTGCGGGACCGACGTACAGTGCGGCTGTCAGCGGTGCGGGGGGCGAGAACGTGAACCCGGCTTCTGGTGCTGGTTCTGCGCAGGCCGGTGCGCCCAAGGGCCAGAATCTGCAGGAGGGTGGTTTCAGCTCGGATGCGCCGAATGCCAGCTTCAACACTGATATCGGTGCGAAGAACGACCCTGGTCGTGCGGCGCTGGGCAAGATGGAGGCGAGCGATGTGCCGGTTGGCGGTGGCGAGGGACTGAGGCAAGGGCAGATTTCCAAGGATGGGCAGTTTGATGCTTTGGGCGAGACGAGTGCATAAGTCTGCAAGCTGTGCTCTTGCTTACGCCTTCGACGAGGTCGACGACGACTGGACGCATCCAATGGGATATCTGTATGAAATGAAAGAAAGTTGTCGATAGTCAACCGTCGATCGATCAATCATGAAATGTAAACTTTCTTCAGCTCACCCTCTCCCCATTCCTCTCCCGTCCCATCCGTCGGATCCCGGACCCTCCCCTTCTTCACCCCCAACTTCTCATTCAACACCCTCAACCTCTCCCGCCCAAACACCCGTCCGTTCGGCAAAACGACCGGATCCTCCTCCATATAACTCTTCGTGTGATGCGCATAAGGCACGTTCCGCGCCAGTTCGTTCAGCTCCGTCGAGCAGATTGGACAGACGGGCGAACCGGTTAGCGTCTGCACCGTACCGCTGTTGTTGTTGTTGTTGTTGTTGCTGTTGTTGCTGTTGTTGTTGTTGTTGTTGTTGTTGTTGTTGTGGCTGGTGTTGGGCGTCTGGTGTCGTTGTTGGAGGGTGTTGTGGATGGAATGACAAGTCGGTGTCTTGAGCGCGGAGAGCCCGGCCGACAGGGCGATGTGCAGCAAGGGTTGGGGAGGGAGGGAAAAGAGCTCGTGGTGGGTTTTGAGGAAGAGGGTGCTGAGGTGGGTGGTGCGGGTGGGGGAGTACATGGTCTGGTTTACGGTTTCAGCTTCTTTTTCCTTTTACGTTCTGATAGGGATGGGAGGCATGGGAGTGGGTGATCTTACTCGGTACGGTTCTTGCAGCGTGTCGGGCGGATGCGCGAGTAACCCTCCCGCGCGCAGCACGAATTCGGCGTCTTGTCCTCCGGCGAGATGCTTGCGCGCGTGCATCAACGCTTCTGACATTTTGCCCACGTCGCCCGAGCGGGCTAGTTCAATGAATTGTTGCAGCCGGAGCGCGAGTTCGAGATTACTCTGCCATGACACCACCGTCAGTGATCCATCCCGGGTTGAAAAGAGACCTCCGAAGACTCACGTTAATCTTCTTCAACGCCTGTTTATTCTCCCCACACCACGCCAAGGCTTCCTTCACCTCGCCAGCGCGCAAACTCCGCTCGATCCTCCCCACCTCCTCGAAAACAGCAACATCGACCAGCGCCTCCACGCCCTTCTCCCGCGCCAGCGCTTTCGCACTCTCCGTGTAACCCTGGCGGAGGAGGTAATCGACCAGCAGCCGGTCGAGTCGCGTGTGCGACCAGTGGTCATACTTGACGTCCACGAGCCCCCCGGGGATCTCGTGCAGGGCTTGGAGATGCTCGATGCGGGCCTTTTGTTGGCCGTGGAGGGTTTGTTCTTCGGCGTGCAGGAGCTCGAGTTTGCGTTTGAGGGTTTGGGCCTTTTGGAGCGTGGCGTCGAGCGAGGCTAACGTGTCGGCTGGGGATGGGATGGGTGTAGGTTGTTGTTGGTGGAGGGCGGTGGTGAGGGCTTTGTGGGTGATTTCGACTTGTCGTTGGGCGGTTTTGAGGTTCTTGCGGAGGAGTTCGTGCGGTAGGCGCAGGAGGGGTTGGTCGAGGAGGAGGTGCGTGTCGGGGTCGAGTTTGGTGGTGGTGAGTTCGGCCATGTTTCGTCGATTGAGTTGTTGTGTTGTCGCAAGAGAGGTTGTGATATGGGTGGTTCGTTTGTGAACGAGGTTGATCGTTCACGATCAGGTGATGGAGTTGTGGGGAAAAGCTGTTGCCGAATGCGGTAATCAGAAGGCATGTGGCATCGTCCCTCTACTTCATCGTACCTAGGTATCCAGCTATATGAGGAATAAAACCTTGCCAACCCATTTGAGATATGGAACATGAAAAGTGCCTTATCGCAGGCATCACAGTCGAGCGTGCGAGGCGCCAGCCAGCTTCACACGAGCGCGAACACCGTCACGTGGCTCACCAACTCCCCAGCCTATCTCATCTTCTGCAAGGCTGATGTGTGTAGTGCAATTGGTTCGCATTGGCCCACGCTTGATACACACACATGCAGTGCTGGCCCTAGCTTCGGCGTCGGTCTAACCCTTCTGAAATCACGCAATACCCAGTGCGAGAAGTACAAGAAGCGATGGAGTGGCACCTGAGATTTACTAAGACCTCTAAGCTTCATTCATCGTTAGAAAATGCCTTCCCTGGACGCCATGAGCTATTGGGCCTACTTCCCTTCTTCCGGACAGGTCACCATCCCAACGACAAGTCCGACGGCTACCACTCCGCCGACGGCCGAGAAGAAGAAGAAATGATGTCTACCATCACAGACGGAACGACGTCCGCAAACGACTTGATTGATGCAATCGACCGCGAACTCTCGAACTGGCGTAGACGGCTTTGAGATTCACTCCACGACAACGGGACAGACGCAGACGAAGATACATACACGTCCGATATGGACGTATTGCGATGCCTGCAATACACCCCAGGGATGACTCGTCGTCGTTGCACGCTGGGGAGCTCGCTCGGCTAGGAATGACTGTTACTCTCTCACTCCATCAGTGGGAAACCTATGGACGGTTTCGGTTTGCTCTAATGCCTCTCTCACTGAGTGAGGTAATGTTTTCATCCGGGGATACTTGAAAGAGATCTTCGACCGGACTTTCGGTTTACAGGCGTGGAAGGACATTCTGCAATCACATGGATGTCAATCGCGCAACCCTACGCTCGTACTTTTTTCCCGGAGTGATCACTTTTGGCTCCCAAATGCCGGATCACGCCTAGAACAGACACATGGCATTCATGGATTACGACGTGCTGATGCGGGCGATGCCACTGCGCGGCGCGCCTGCTGAGTCGAAGCCGGGAAGCGAGCGGAGGCTTGCGAGTCGAAGTGCTTGACTTCATATGCTCAATTCAAAAACCAAGAACGGCACGTTGGGCATGATCCAAGAAGCAAGACTCTTACAATCGTGCCTTCTCGTCCTTCAGCTTGAGTCCAGTCACCTCCTCGAGCTCCGCAACCGCCTTGTCAGCGCGACCAAGCTGCACCTTGATCGTCCCCATCCCCAGCCTCCACGCGGTCCGCAAATTCGTCCCGATATCATCAAGAAAGACGATATCCTCCGCCTTAACCCCATCACCGCCATACCTCGTCTTCACAAACTCATGTATCCTCGTGATCGTATACCGATAAATATCCTCATCCGGCTTCCGCATCCCCACGTGCGCACTCGAGACGAAGACATCGAACAGCGCCTTGAGCGCCTTATTCTGCTTTCCCTCGGGTGTCGTCTCGTTGTTGTACGCATGACCAGGTGGGAAAATCGAGGTGTTGCTCAGGGCGCAGAGGATGAGCGCGCCGTCGCTCGCGTCCGCTTCTGCCCGTAATCGTTGCAATGCAGGATACATGTGTGGATCGGGCGCCCGAGCGATGCGCATCATCTCCCAGTACAGCCACTCGGCGTCGATGTCGGGGGGAGGTGGAGCTTGGTACGCCGTTTCTTCCGCGGCATCGCTCAATTTCTCCTTGCGTGTCGCGGCGAGGTGTCGGGCGTAGTATGCGCGCCATCTCTTCTCGTCACTCAGGTCCGCTTTGAAATCGCGGAAGAAGCCTTGGTCGAGCTTGATTTCGCCACGCTCGAGTCTTTGCCATGAGCCATTCGGACTGCTGGCGGAGATGGAGTGATTGATCCAGCCGGGCGGGATGCCTTTGCTCTTTTCGTAGTCGAGGATGGCTTGAAAGGGAGAGATGACCTGGTGAGCGATCTGGGTCTCAGTCTGGAGGGTTTCATGGACATGAACGATATAGCGTACGCACACAAACACCGCCAATGTCGAACAGCAGGACCTGGGGCTTATTACGCTTGGTCGGCGGAGGCATCTTGAAAGTAGTGCCGAAGAGGGTGTATGTCTTGTTGTCTTTGCTCCACAACGAAGACATCAGTACATCGTCTATCGAATGGAACCGTTAGTCCGGCAAGATACACCTCTGGTCTGCTGTCCACCGGGCATTGACTGGTACTGAACATCCTCTCCATGATTATCGGTTGGAGTGATGAAGTTAGGGAAGGGTGATGTTAGCCGCGGGTACTTTTGAACCGAGGCGTGAGAGAGCTACACGTGATCTTACTTCATGGTACGCAACAAGAAACACAAGAGGTACGTTGTAGTGCGCGGCGCTAGTCGTAATTGAGGCCGTTGCAAGACAATGTTGAACCGTAACAGTAAACATCGAGGGACTAATACATGTTCTGTACACTTCCTTCAGTCCCGACGACCAGAAGCGCCATACCCACGCACATGCTCCTGGATCCGGCGTTCCTGCTCCGGAGTAAAGCGACGTCCACCGCGAGAGGGAACCCGAGACGACACCGCCTTCTCCTCCCGCTCAGCGGCCATCATCATCTCCCAAAGGTCTTGACCCGCGCCTTCGCTCTTCCGCTGCTGATCCTCCCTCCGCTGCTCCTGCGCCCGCTCCGCTTGCATCGTGTTCGAGTATTGACCGATCGCGACGTAATGCAGTGGACCGGGGATTGCCAGATGATACTTCCGTACGATTTCGCTGTCCTCTATGGACGTGGGAACGTATTTGCGCACGACGTCGTTGTCCTTGACGGATATCAATACGTACTTTTGAGCGGCGTCTTCGTCCTTGGTGGATGGCGACAGGAATTTGCGCACGATGTCGTTGTCCTCGGCGGAGAGCGGTACATAGTTTGGTGCGGCAGCTTTGTCCTCGGCGGAGGTCCACAGATATTTGCGTACTATGTCAACGTCTTCAACGTATAATGGTACATCTTTTGGTGCTGTATCGTCGTCTTGAGTGGATGTGGACAGATACTTGCTTACGATTGCTGACAGGCAGTTGCGGATGACCCCCGATAAATGCTTGCGTACGACAATGTTGTCCTTGGCCGGATTTAATACATGTCTGGGCGCGGTTCCTTCGAGTTCCGTGGGTGCCGACAAATGCTTGCGTACGACAATGTTGTCCTTGGGCGGATATAACACATGCGTCGGTGCGGTTTCTTCGGGTTCCGTGGGTGCCGACAGATGCCTGCGTACGATAATATCGTCCCCGAGGGCTATCGGTACATACTTTGATGCGCTTTCTTCGCGCCCAGAATTTAACGACAGCTGCCGTACCAAGGGCGTACGCGCCAGATGCTTGCGTACGACGCCGTTGTCCTCGGAGGATACCATTAGATGGCGTTGTGCGGTGATCTCGTCCTCAGTGGCTATCGCCAGATACTTGCGAACGACTGCCAAATACTGACGTATGACGACTTCGCCATCGGGCCTCTGTTTCGGAGAGGGCATATCCACCCGGCACTTGCGTACCACATGATTGACCTCATCGGATGTCGGTATATCCGTTCGTGCAACGTTCTCGGTTTCAGTGGGTGTTGACAGATACATGCGCACAACAGCTTCGCCACCGGGCCTTTGTTTTCGATCAAAGGGCGAGTCCACCCGGTGAGCTGCATCCCTGGTTTGATGCAGGGTTGCGGCCATTGAGCGCGAGTTCTGCCAATTCGATACCTTTGCATACCTCTCCTTCTGCTGCTGAGACCTTCCGTACTCTGCTTTACGCGGTTTTGCAGCTCGTTCGTCAAGGTGCTGCAGATTTGAGTTCGGCACGGTCTGCTCGTTCCCGGCCACTGCCTTCTTGAGGTTGTCCAAGCATACTTCGATCGACTTACGCCACTTTCTTTCGAGCTTACTCGCAGACAGGCCTGCCCGTGGGATGGCATCCATTGCTGCTAGCCACTTCTCTTGAGCCTGCAATCGGCAGTCCGTGGCCGTATCCGGCGGTAGCGTCTCTGTCAAGCGGCGCTCGAGATCACGCATCGCCTGGCTGTAGAATTCAACCTTGCGCCTAGATATAACACAATCTAAAGGAGGACCAAGAGCGTCTGTACGTCCGAAGATGATCCTGGCGGCCTCCTGTGGAGCTAGTCAATCTGGACTGGTAGTTCCAACTCCACGCCAGTTGGCGCCACTTCCACTCCGTGTGGTCGAAGAAGGTCGTTCGTCATAACCGAGCCCATGCGCCATAGAATCGTCCATCGATTCCATTACCCTCACATATCCGTAAGGCACGTCGAACTTCGTCTTCGTGTTACCGTCGTGATTGGCACAGGTAAAAGCCATCCCGCCTTCCGATAGTGCGCCGAACACATTCGTTATGTGCCGTATCACGGGCGAGGGCTCGGCCTCCGATGAGTTGACATGCTCCGTCGTGGGCACGGTGTCGATAGATGACGGCACGGCGCCGAACAGGACCGCCCGTTCGGCGCGTGAGAGGAGTTTGCTATTGTTCATTCGCACCTCCTCCGCCATTCCGTACTCCCTGGGCGCCAGAAAGAACATGATATGTTCTCCTTCCTCGACGACTCTGCCGAGCGCTTCCTGTTGCTGCTTCTTGGTGGCTGCCTCACTTTCGTCGGAGAAGTCGAACTCCCAACCCTGATCGTGGCGCAGGTCCCGACTGCTGTACTCCGCATCTGGATCGAGACTGAGGAGGCCGGCCTTCTTGCCCCAACCACCACCTCCCGAAAGCACTCTGCAGAACCTGCCTCCATCCATGATGGCTTCTTGGATCACGGCGTCGATGGCTTCTTGAACCACGGCGTCGAAATCTCTTTGCTTGCCTAGTGCCTCATAGTCGGCTTTCCAATACTGGCGCATTAACTCGGGTGTCAAACGGGCTAGCGAGCTCACGTGTCCTCCCGGGTGCTTGCCCTGTTGGTCGTATGATGAAAAACGATGTCTGGGAATTATCAAGGCCCAAACGTTCACCGCTTCAGGAGGCATACTGAAAGCTTTGAAGTAAGACGATACAGCCTGTTCTAGCTCCAACGAAGCCGGGTTGGCCTCCACACTTCCCAGAGGCAGCCACGGTTCTTCGACGGAGGTGTCGCGAGAGAGCGCACGCACGATGTTGCCCATGCAGTTGAGAACGACACGTAATGGCGTGAGCGGTGTGACGGGAACGTGCAAAGCGACGGCAGCGGGGCTTCCGTGAGCGATCAAAGGCAGACGCAGAGTCTTTGTCTCCAAAAACTGAGCGTTTTGCATTTGTAATCGATTGGCAACTCTGTCGAAGGAAAAATGGGATTGATGTAAGGTTGAGATCATACCCGTAGAGAATACAGTATGCGCTAGTGGGACCTGAATGGTGTGTAAACCATGCTCGGCTCCGTTCCGTGAGGTCTGGAAGTAAATCGAGCCCGGTTTCTGCGCTGCAGGATTGAAAGGTCGCGAAGAGCCATCCGACAGCGGCGACGCATCTCGGTCTAAGATGTACGCCAATCCTTCCTGACCGTCACTCGAGCCATCCGGTAGGCGGTCAATGACCGCGGTCGTGGCCTCCAACTCCAATGGCAAAGGTCCACGATTTAGCTGCCGCAACAGGCTTGACGGCAGGTGCTCGTCTGAAGCATGTTGTGCAAACGCAGGAGTGAGGAGTATGGCGAGCCGGGACAGCTGGGCTACCGTACCGCTATCTAGGTTCTGATGCGGCTTGATCTGATCCAGCAATTGCTCCAGTGAGGTCTTTTGTGCTTGATCTGTTACCACGACCCCGAGCAATGCAGTCGGAACTGTGTGCACATCCGCAGCCGTACCCCCAGGCAGACCACCATCCTCGCTCTTTGCATATTCGATCCTATTCCGCCGAGCTCCTTGCTTACCACGAGCAGCGCCTTTGGCATAACTTCGATGAACGCCCAAGCGCCATTGAGCGCATTTGATGCCGGCCCCAGTTAGTTTAGCTCGTAGTCGCCAGACAGACAGCGCTCTGGACAGCATGGGTCGCCCTCAGAAATGGTATAGTGAAGTGCGTTCGGTCCTGAACTGAGCACGAGACGAGAGGTTCACTGCATCCCCGAGGCTCGCCGAAGCGTGGGTGAACGGCCGGAGTTTCTTCGGCCATCGATCACACTCCCTCTCCCGAGCAAGACCTCCGATCGCAAAGTCAACACTTCTCTACATCATCATTGACCTTGTCAAGAACACAACAGAGTTGTGGGTGACTATTGACATCCGCGTAGGGTATTATGGGACGGTCGCACGGCTTTCAACGTGCAATCCCATTCTACTCGTCACATTTCCACACATTAGAACCTCAGCCCAACGATGAAGCACCTGAATGTGATTGTCGTCGGCGCAGGCATAGGCGGGCTACAGACTGCCCTGGCGCTTGCGGCAGATGGACACAAGGTGACCGTGTTAGAATCCGCAAAGGCGTTCGAAGAGGTGAGCGCATCAGCATGTGTCAAAACGAGAGACCGGCAAGCTCAACCGTAAAACCCCCTCACGCTCTACGTACATGTATCGTGGACCGGCATGCTCATCATACTCCAATGTCTACTTTGCGAGTAGTGTTGATACGAGGCTAGGTCGGCGCAGGCATTCGCGTTCCGCCCAACGCCTCTCGCCTCTCGCGCGCTTGGGGCGTAAACTTCTCCCAAGTCAAGAAGGAAGCCTCTCGTGGGAACCGCTTTGTTGACTGGAAGGGCAATATATTGTTGGACTGCTCTTTCACCGACGTCGAGAACAAATACGGCGCACCCTACTACTTCATTCACCGGGCCGATCTGGTCAAGCTGCTTGTTACAGCTGCGCAGGAAAACGATCGTATAGTCGTGAGGACTGGCTGCAGGGTCGAAAGCTACGATTTTGGACGTCCCTCTGTGACACTCTCGACCGGTGAGACGCTGGGTGCCGACCTAGTGGTCTGCGCGGATGGGATCAAGTCGAGAGTTCGGGACATCATCAATCGACGCCCGCTGCCACCCCAAGATACCGGCGATGTCGCGTACCGCATCTTAGTACCCGCAGCGCCACTCCTCGAGGATCCTCAGATGGCGCATCTGGTCCGCGATCCCTGGGCTGTGCATTGGATGGGTCCAGAAGGGCACGCAGTGGGCTACCCACTCAGGGAAGGTGAACTGTACAACATCATCATCGACGTCACGCACGCATCCGATCTCGGCGAACCGTTACCTGATGAAGGGCAAGTCTGGAAATCGGCACGCTCAAACGCTGAGCTGGTCAACAGATTCAAGGACTGGTGTCCGGAAGTACGGAAGCTATGCGCCATGACGGGCGAGTATCTGAAATGGAAGCTTGCCGATTTCGACCAGCTGGACCACTGGGTGCACGAGATCGGCAAGGTGTGTTTGCTGGCAGACTCCTGTCATCCCATGATGCCTTACATGGCGCAAGGGGCGGCTCAGGCCACAGAAGATGCTGCGGCTCTTGCGGCGGCGCTCCGGGCGTGCGACAGCGTACCCAAGGCATTGCAGGCGTATGAGAAGCAGCGGAAACCACGATGCACGTATGTGGCACGGAACACGAGGGTATTACAGCAGTGGCTACACCTTTACGACGGTCCCGCGAGAGATCAAAGGGACCAGATGATGCGGCGGGATCACGGAGGTAATCCGATGTTTTGGGGCTGTTCCAAGAGGCGAGATTGGCTGTTTGGCCATGATGCTCGTCGACTGGATGCAGACATGAGCATCCCGGCCATGCCACCAATGCCGCCTGACGAAGCCAGGGTGTATGACAAGATGGATGACATGAGACGTAAGCTGTAGTTATGTAGATTCCGGTATCACCTCTTGCTGGACATCCAGCAAGCTCACGTTCTGTGAGTGTGAGTGAGAGAAGGATGTGCAACCATATGTAGTGTTTAGTCATTTGCTTTGCTATAGGTATATACTCACGTCATATGTTCATTCCAAAACCGTTCATCGTTGGAGACCACAGTAAACGCAAGGCCAAGCTTTCTGGCGTGAAGCTTGAATGCGCCTCAGCCCTGTGAAACGCACGGCGGGTGTCAGGGATCCGTGTCTCAACTCGATGTTGGCCAGATTGGATCACGGAAAAGTACACTGTACACTGTACTACGGCGTATATCACGACCCTTGACTACAACATCATCTGCGCAAGAAGACTCGGCCGCTAGTCGCCCGTGGCTTCGCCAGCAAACTCCTCGACATCAGCACCTGGCATGAGCCGAAGAAAGCAGACACTCAAAGTCCGCTGTGGGAAGCTCCTCCGGGCGTCGTAAGCGATGTAAGTTCCACGCCATCACCAACCCTAACTGCCTGCTCGTGGGAGCACAAAGATGGCCCTCGAAGATGCATTGGAAAACACGCAGCGCTCGGCTAGACTGACAAGCACGCCGTGACAGCGCAGAATCAACTCTTCCTACCGCCCAACATGGCCGTCACCCGCTCCCTGCGCCGAAACAACACCATCACATACGTGCTCGCCGGCACGCTGTGCATCTTCTTTCTATACTTCTTCTTCGGCGACACTTCGCAGATACCCTCCTTACCCAACTACCGCGCACAGAAGCAGCAGCTGAAGAGCAAGGATGCGGCGTCGAACGAGCTGTCCCCGCCATCGCTGCCCTTCAAGAAGCAACCGAAGTTGCTGGAAGGGGAGTCCGCGCCTCCGCCGCCTGTGGTGCACTATCTCATGAATAATGTCACCACCACGAGTGATCCGGTCGGGAACAGGGAGAGCGTGTTGATCCTGACGCCTCTGGCGAGATTCTACGAGGAATATTGGGACAACCTCGTCAAGCTATCCTACCCACACGATCTGATATCCCTGGGCTTCATAATCCCCAAGGGTAGAGAGGGCAATGCGGCGACGGCGGCATTGCAGGAGAGGATACAGAAGACGCAGGCACCGACGAACAAGAACCGCTTTGCTTCGATCACGATTTTGAGGCAGGACAGCGAGCCGCCGGTCTTGCAGACAGAGTCGGAGCGACATGCCCTTTCGGCACAGAAGGAACGCCGAGCGGCAATGAGCAGAGCGAGGAATAGCCTCCTATTCACAACACTTGGCCCCACCACTTCCTGGGTGCTGTGGCTAGACAGCGACGTGGTCGAGACACCACCGGGTCTCATCCAAGATCTGGCTTCGCACGACAAAGCCATCATCGTGCCGAACTGCTTCCAGAGATATTTCAACAAGGACAAGGAGGCCATGGACGTCCGACCGTACGATTTCAACAGCTGGCAGGACTCGCCGACCGCGAAGAACCTGGCGGCGAAGATGGGCCCGGATGACATCTTGCTGGAGGGATATGCGGAGATGGCGACGTACAGGAGTTTGATGGCCTATATGGCTGGTATGTGCCTGCATCTACGAAACCTCGTTCTTGGTGCAGGTTCGGGTTCGCTAACCGCAAGGTAGACCCAAACGGCGATTCGAAGCGAGAGATCGATCTCGACGGTGTTGGCGGCACCGCCCTGCTCGTAAAGGCGGACGTGCACCGGGACGGCGCCATGTTCCCGCCGTTTCCCTTCTACCACCTGATCGAGACGGAAGGCTTCGCCAAGATGGCGCAAAGGCTGGGCTGGAGGGCGACTGGCTTGCCCAACTACTATGTACGTTTCACTCGCGACCTCGAGTCTCCCCCGTTGAGCAAGTTGTACTAATTCTCTGGTGCAGGTATATCACTACAACGAATGATGGGGCATGGCACATCGTGACTGTACGGCGTTGTTGGGGTTTGTTCTTATCCTTTGCGGTTCTTCTCGAGGGACGCAGGAAGGCGAGGTAACGTGGATGGGGCAAGTTACAGTATAGAATGGTGATTGCGGTGGTCAGTCATCAGCTAGCAGCTTGCTGGTCGAGCAGCCGCCGTGGGCTGCTGGCGGGTCTTGTATACACAAATGATCCTGGGTGAAGGGCATGACACCACATACTTGTCGTGGCGTGTCCACAATGTTTTCGGTCACCGTACTGTTCCAGCATGTGCTCATCTTCTGCCCAAGATGCTATGCGATCCACAGTCATGAGAACGTCGATAAGTGAACATCTTATTTATCGCGTGCAGCGTGTTCATGCGCGATTCCGCCACGACTGCATGGGCCCGGCCCGCCAAGCCGCCCCAGTCCATGTGTACCTACCTAGGTAATCAGCCTCAATCCAAGAAGGAAAGTTGTCCAAATATCTCCATTTCCTCATCAACAGTTCCGTCCGCACGTGCTCGATAGCCAATGCTACCACGATAACGCGCAGACGAGCTCCCGCGCCCGATCCAAATGAACGGCTTCGTCGACCGAGGCCTGGACGAGTCCAACTTCGGCGAGGACAGCAAGGCGTTGAGCGCCGTCAAAGCCTTCGATGCCTTCCCCAAGACCAAACCCAACTACACCGAGAAGACGTCCAACGGCGGCGTGTGGACGGTGCTGCTGATCTGCGCCAGCCTGTGGCTCACCTTCACCGAGCTGCAGCGGTATTGGTGGGGCCAGACGACGCACGAGTTCAGCGTGGAGCAGGGCGTCGGGCATGACCTGCAGATCAACCTGGACGTCGTCGTGGCGATGAAGTGCGACGATTTGCACGTCAACGTGCAGGATGCGTCCGGGGATCGGATCTTGGCCGGGCAGGCGCTGAAGAAGGACGGCACGACGTGGGGACAGTGGGGGTCGAATCGGAGGATGCATCAGTTGGGGGGCAGTAAGAAGGAGCGGTTGGAGCACGAGAGTGCGGGAGTGATGGGGATTGGCGAGGGGAAGGATTATGCGGAGGAGGATGTGCATGATTATCTGGGTGCGGCGAGGCATAGTAAGAAGTTCAAGAAGACGCCGAGGGTGCCGAGGGGTGTCGAGGTGGACAGCTGCAGGATTTACGGCAGCATGCATGGGAACAAGGTCCAGGGAGATTTTCACATCACGGCGAGAGGGCATGGGTATATGGAATTCGGCAAGCATCTTGATCACAGCGGTAAGCTTTGCCAACAGCAATGGGTATGCTGAAACGTAGCTGACTGTTTTACAACAGCGTTCAACTTCTCCCACCACGTCAACGAGCTTTCCTTCGGCCCCTTCTACCCCTCCCTGACCAACCCGCTCGACAACACCGTCGCCACCACCCCCGATCACTTCTACAAATTCCAATACTACCTCTCCGTCGTCCCCACCGTCTACACCACCGACGCCAAAGCCCTGCGCAAGATCGAAAAGTACCACGAATCGCCCTCCTCCGGCTCCGACGGCCTCGAGCAACATCCGCACCGCTACTCCAAGAACACCGTCTTCACGAACCAGTACGCCGTCACGGAGCAGAGCCACCCGGTGCCCGAGAACAGCGTGCCCGGCGTGTTCGTCAAGTTCGACATCGAGCCCATCCTGCTCACGATCGCGGAGGAGTGGAGCAGTATCCCGGCGCTGTTCATCCGGTTGGTGAACGTCATTTCGGGGGTCGTGGTGGCCGGTGGTTGGTGTTTTCAGATCAGTGAGTGGGCGAGAGAGTTTTATGGGAGGCGGAGTCGGCGGTCGAGCAGCTTTGGTATGCTAACGCCTTCGGTGGAGAAGAAGGGAGGGTTCTAGGTTTCTTGCGTGTATATTCTTTCTTGCTGCATCGTTCTATTGGAAAATGTTCTCGAGCGCACGGCGTTGTCGCTTACGTGAAGTTTGCCACTGCTTCCCTTTGAGACTGCGGGTGAAGCACGCTTTCAGGCTCTTCTGGGAAGGTGCGATTGCTCGTTTCAAAGGCGCTCCTGCCACAGACTGCGCTTCCAACATTGCTTGCCACCTAAATCCTCTCTACCTAGATACCACTGAATCTCTCAGCTTGACATCCTCACCACAAGCAGGAAACACTCCATCATGCCACCTTGCACGAACAGCAAAGTAGAGGTCGTCACCAAGCTAGACGACCCTTCGAAAGCAGACAAACACGAAGCCCGGAAGCTCTCACAACTCCACGAACCCGAACGCACCAGACTGTGGCTGGACATGTGCTTCAAGCGTGATCCCGAGTCGAAACTGGAGCTGTTGACGCTGTGGGATAGCTACTCTGCCATCTTCGAGGCGTTCGACAGAGAGGCGCCTCATCTCGATACGGCCGAATGGCTGGCTTACATCCAGCATGCCCTCCCCTACGCTCGGGAAGGGACGACGGAGGGAGGTGTTGACTATGTTGGAGGGATTGCTCTTCGAGAGCAGGTGAAGCCATATCGTCAGATCATGGCAGAACGAGAGGACCGTCGTCGTAGGCGGACTGAGCGGCGGCTCCGCGTTGTCGAGGTGAGCTCGTGATGTGCTGGCATCCACACTGCGGTCTGTAACATTGGTTGATCGGTCTAATCTTCCCGTAGACCGCAGGCGACCTTCCACCACCCACCAACGCCTTCCAACAACATCTTCGCCAAGATCCACTGCTGCCATTATCGGATCGGCGTCTGGGTCCTGTGACAAGTCGTCTTATCGTGCGAGCCGAGGGCAAGCCTCTTGGCGATACGGTGCCTGGGTTCGAGAGTGTTAGCATGAAGAAGGTGTCGAAAGAGTACAAGCACAGTCTGCGCGAAGGACGACGTTCATCGGATGAGACGACTGTAAAGCCCGCGTCGTCTGCGGGGCGAGGGAGCTCGGCCAGTTCGTAGAAGGCTTGCCCGGTGGAAAACCAGATACGATCGCCTTCATTTGGGGCTGGGTGGTGTTCTCAGCTACTTCTTTGTTGCAGTCCATACGACTTCGCAATCCTCTCCGCCACACCCTCGCCACTCCACCAGGCACCCGTACTCGTCCCCAACGCAACGAACGGCGCCGCGTGCTCGCCCGCCAGCCAGACCCCTCTCTCCGGCATCCCATGCCTCATGACTTCAATATCCTCATCACCTCTCTCCAGCCCGACTTGGAAATTACAGTAGCTGCCGTACCCAGCAAACTCGTCAAGCGCCCACG
>Ga0058704_10000736_pt1 | contig 16067 bp, 13 predicted proteins | sample AgamicMgSfe_FD_71363 | JGI IMG/M metagenome (GOLD analysis project Ga0058704, IMG submission 71363) | Agave microbial communities from Guanajuato, Mexico - Mg.Sf.e | ecosystem: Host-associated > Plants > Phyllosphere > Phylloplane/Leaf | place: Guanajuato, Mexico | collected 2012-05-30
TGTAAAAAGCGAACGGGCTAGCGTACCTAGACAATGATGAGGGAATAACAGAGATCTTCGCCGACGCCCCCGCTGAAGCGCACCCCAAAGCGAATGTCGAGAAATTAAAACAGGAAGAAAGACGGACAACGAAAGCGACCCAATCCATCTATCCTCTTTCTCTGCCACTCAAACGTCTCGCCCACGTTTTCAAGCATTTTACGCGTCAGCCTCCACCTCCTGCACCTCGACCATCATCCCCTTACCCTTCGCCATCTCCACCTGCACGGGCGGTGAGAGCTTCGCCGGCTTCACACCCAACCCATTCCGGTTCCGGAAAAACAGCACCTCCCTCCCCTCACCCTCCGCCCCCTCGGTCGGCTCGACCCACTGACACCAGCGCGCGCTCTTCCACATGGACTTGACGAACCCGAGCGCGCCGCCGGTCGTGTCGGAGCGGTAGTGGGGGCCCATGACGGGCTTGATGGCGGCCGTGGCCTCGTCGGCGTGGTAGAAGGGGATGGCGGAGATGTAGTGGTGCAGGACGTGGGTCTCGATGATGCCGTGGAAGAGGTGCCGGCCGATGAAGCCGAATTCCCGGTCGATGGTCGCGGCGGCGCCGCGGGCGAAGTTCCAGGTGGCGCCCGTGTAGTGCGGGAGCGAGGGGTCGGTGTGTTGGAGGAAGGTGATGGCGACTACAGAATATATGAGGTCAGTTGGAGATAGAGAGTAGGACAACATTTGAGCTGGACTTACCGAGCCAGTGGTTGACCCAAAGGTATGGGAGGAAGTACCAGACCACCAAGTTGCTGAAACCATATGTCCGTCCAACCATGAACAGGATGGATGCGGTGACGAAGAGGCCGAGGTCCGACAGCAGGATCAGGTACTCGTCCTTGCGCTCGTACAACGGACTGCTGGGCCAGAAGTGGTTGACGCTGCCGTCGCCGTTCTGCTTGCCAATGCCTTTGCCCTCGATCTGCTTGGCGTGGTTGTCGTGGCCGGTGACGTTGGTGAAGAGGTACTTGGGCCAGCCGACCAACTGCTGAGCGAGCAATGAAACGGCGGTGTAGATCGGGGTCTCCTCCATCAGCTCGTGCATCTCGTGCAAGACGTAGCCGAACCGGCTCGCTTGCTCGTCCCGGGTGCGAGGCACGAAGACCATGTCGCGTTCCATGTTGCCGGTGGCCTTGTGGTGCTTGCCGTGGGAGATCTTCCAGCTGAAGTACGGGACGAGAAGGGCGGAGTGGCAGAACCAACCGACGGTGTCGTTGAGGGTCTTGCTGGTGGAGAAGGATTGGTGGCCGCACTCGTGGGCGAGGACCCAGAGGCCGGTGCCGAAGAGACCTTGGAGGAAGGTGTAGCCGGCCCACAACGCGGCTCGCAGTGGGTATGAGGGGACGTTCTCCGGGGTGCAGTAGGTGTTGAAGAGGTAGAACGTGCCGGCCAACAGAGCGCAGTCGCGGGCGACGTAGCTCAGACCTGTCAAGCCGGAACGCTCGAAGCAGTGCTTGGGGATGGCGTCTCGGATGTCTTTGATGGTGTAGTCGGGCAATTGAAACTCGTTTCCGTAGCCGTCTACGAACTGGTGTTTGGGCTCTTTCTGGAAGTCTTCAACCGACCCAAGCGACGAGAGCGACGTCGACGAGGCCGAGGCGGTGGGCGAGTCGTTGGGCGATCCGGCCGCCGAGTTGGAAGAGGTGGAGGGCATGCTGTCGATGGTGACGTTACGTCTGTAGGCCGCTCGTTGCGGCGTGGCGGTGGTGCTCATCTTGTTGGGTGGGGGAGGAGGAGGAGGAGGAGAAGGAGAAGGCGAGGTGGTGGGAGAATCGGTCGACGACGACTAGAGTTGAGTAGAAAAGATTGACAGATCCAAGAAGCGCGACGGGAGATCTAAGCCCACGTGTCGTGAAGGGCCAAGCTATTCGTTGAGAGACGGTGCTGGTAATGCTTGGCGTGTTGGGGAAGGGGCGGGCGGGCGGTGTGCGAGCAGGCGGTGGTCAGGTATGGTATGTGTTCACCGAACGAGGGAGTTGTGGGTGGTCAACCGGACAGGACGGCTGTGGAATGAGTGGAAGGCTCTGATGAGATAAGAGATGGGAGGAAGGGCGAAGAGGCGAAGGGGTTTTTGTTTTCCAACCGTCTCATCTCATTCAATCATCAATGGGGCGGGCACCGAGGTGGACCCCAGGGGAACGATCATCAACAAAACAATTGTCGCGCATATGTAGGGACCAGGGTATGGACGAGACCCTGACGGAAAGAGTCTTTTTCATGCTTCCAGAACTCTCATCATCACTGATGAGAAGATCAAGTTCTGGGCTTTGCTGTGCTCTTGTGGACACCGCCGCCCGCGACAGCCGGGAATGTCAATGGTGATTATGTATCGCCTCGAATGCTGATGGAATACAGCTGATCCTGCAGGTGATTGGCTATTTTCCCCGACTTTGATCAACAACTGCAGGTGCATCTTTCCAATGTTGTTGGCTTTATTTGATGTTGATTGCCAACATGGAAAATTGATGCGGCGGTCCCCGACGTGGCCAAGCCGGGGCGGGAGCAAGCGATGTGGCGGCCGGGAATGGCGTCTCAACGGCGAACCCTGTGTCCAAACAAGCGTTCGTCCGACGAAAAAAGAAGCGCGCCGCTGCCGGAGGGATACTGTCTGCAGTGTCCAACCACAACGGCAGAACGAACGCAACAGCTAAGAAGGCCATACAATCCACGTCTGACCAGCGCAGGTTAATAATGTTCAAAGCATGGTTGAGCTTGGTGCGAGACGCGAGGTGAAGCAGAACAGTGTAGCACCGCTTTGCTGGCTTTCTTCTCACCTTTGAACTTACGTCCCCTCTGTGACTCCGGTAAAAGATAAGTATCGTTCGACAGTCCATGTACGGGAAATATTAAGAGATACAAAGGCTGTGACCGGGTGGAAACATCCTCGGGAATGCCCAAAAGTCACCTCGCGATGGTGATGGTCGAACGGTACGACGAATGATACGGGATTGATGCATGGACTTCGACACACAGCACGCCTCAACGGCAGGCTCGCATGTCGCATGTGATTGTACGTGGGCGGGCGAGCGGCAGAAGCATGTGAAAAGACTTGAAGCATGTGAAGCGAATGATGAGATTTCAGTCGTCCCAGCCGAGAGCATGCTTGCGGGTAGGTCATACAAACTACCAAGCAGTGTGTCACGTGTGATGCGGATCCTGCGTTTCAGTAGATACATACACCCTACACCCTCGCACACGTTCCAGCCCCTTTCCGGGGTCCGTCGGGGAGGGAGTGCACGTACTGAGCCTCGGAGTGACCACAAGACAAAAAAGTCAACGGACTCCACGACTCTCCCTCACGCCCGATCCGGCCACAACTCCCTCGCCACCTCCTGCACGAGCTTCAACTTGGCAAACATCCTCTCCTCCGTCATCCCCTCCGCGCCCACCGCCACACTCGCGAACCCACACTGCGGCGAAATCCCGATGTTCTCCATCGCCTCCTCCACGCTCCGCCCCTGGCCCCGGGCGATGATCCGCGCCGCCTCGCGCACCCGCGTCTTGATCAACTCCGCGTCCTCCAACTGCGGGTCCTTGGTCGTCACGACGCCGAGCACGACGTTCTTGTGCTTCGGCAGGAAGCGCAAGGGCTCGAAGCCGCCGGAGCGCGGGTTGTCGTATTCGAGGTAGAAGGTGTCGTAGTTGAGCGTCTCGAAGAAGCGCGAGGCGATGGTTTCGTAGGAGCCTTCGGAGAAATGCATCGATTTCGAAAAGTTGCCTAAATAACCAATAAGCATTAACAGGCGGTTTGGTGAAGTAAGTCTCCTCACCTCGACATATATGCAACCCAACATGCATCTCCGCCGGCCTCTCGGCGATACAATCATTATGCGCCTTCAAATACATCTCAAACATCTTCTCCGTATCTTCCCCGTCCTCCCTCAACCCGGCCAACATATCATCCGAGCAGAAATACGCCAACGTCGGGTCGTCGATCTGCACGTTCCGCAACCCTTCGTCGTACAACGTCCGGATCTCCTTCCGGTACGCTTGCGCCAGATCCGCGAAGAAGGCCCCGTCGTCCGCGTACACGGCGGGATCGTAGCACTTGCCCTTGGCCAGACGCAGGTGGAAGTAACACGGCGGAGGCATGGTGAACTTACACGCGGCCCACTGCTCGCGGGGGACGCACTCGCGGAGCAGTTTCCAGTTGTCGAGGTACGGCGACTCGCGGTACTCGATCTTCCCCTCGCAGATGGCCGCCATGGGGTACTGTTTGCCCGCTTTCTTGAGCGCGGCGATGGGCGCCGCGCTCAGCCGCGCCAGCTCCCACGGCACCGGGCTCACCTCCTTGAACCCGCCCAGCTTCTCGAAGAAGCCGGAGAAGTAGTATTTCCGGTCGAACTCGCCGGAGCAGATGGCGTGGACGTTGTGGGCTCGTTGCGCGGCGACGACGGCTTGGATGGCTTGTTGCTGGGTGGAGCGCAGCTCGGTCGCGTCGATGGTGCCGGCGTCGAAGGCGTCTTGCGCTCGGGAGACGGACTCGGGCCGGATGAACGAGCCGATGTGGTCGGCGTGGAAGGGGAGTTTGGTGATCGCCATGATTGTTATGTGCTGGGAGTGGGTGAGGTGGAAGGAGACGGTAGTGGATAGAGGAGTAGTTTATCAAACTGTAGGGTTTCGAGGAGGTAGAAGGAAACGATACTTGTACCTTTCGTGCTTACATATGTGGAGCTACAGGAAGTGAGGGTCTTACACACCGGCATACCCATTTGGCGCTCCGTCTGGGTTTGCGAACTGCCGAACTATTTTCTTCTCCATCGTCAGAAGCAGCTCCAAGCTGCATGTGTTTGGACGCCCCCACATGTGTTGTCCTCGGCAATTCTTCGTACGATGTATTTTGAGCACGGGCAGCGCGGAACCGAGCCGTCTGCTCCGTGCGGGCACGTGATCGGCAGTGTCGATTGGACTTGAGACAGATGGAGTGCTATCACGACAGACACATTACTATCATCAGATCCCTCCGTGATCACCGCACGAGTTCACCACCCTCACACGCCACGCTCGTACAGAACAGGCTTAAACAACCTCTTACTTCTCCGCCCTTTCCCACCCTCCAAAGCTTCCCCTTGCTCGTCCCATTCGAGTTACCACTCGGGTTCGGAGCATTAATTAACGTATTGTAGGTTGCCACAACATCCAAGCCAGACTGTCATACCGCCGCGTTAACATGAACATGCCAGTCGCGAGCTCCGGGGGTGTCTTTACAGAGTGGAGATAAGATGTGATAAGTCAGAGATTGCAAGACAGTATACTGTACAACCCACCACTTCTTCTTCTATACAATGCGCCGAGACACCCCGTACTCCCGTCATCTAACGTCGTCTGCCTCTCTATGGACGATACCGATCGCCGCGAACAGTTCTTCCCTCGCTTTCCACAACCCTGCAACACAACAGTCAGTAAACGACCGCCTCTGCAATGAAACGCTCTTCGCATCAGGCTACTCACCACTCTGGATCCTCCTCGTCCCACTCGCCCGGATGAAGACATGGACACCGCGGGTTGCGACAGCTGCGGCCTAGACTGCATGACAGCCGGACGCACGTGATTCTGGCGTTACGACACGTCCCACACTGCGCGTTGAAGTCGCAGAACTTCCGCGTCGATCGGCAGTGTAGGCAGACCGGCTTGCGGCGGAAGCCTTCGCCGTCTGAGAAGTTCGTCGGCAGTTTGCGTTTCTGACCTGTGACAGGCTCGCAGGGAGGGCTGTCGGTACGTGTTCCGTGAGTCGAGTCCGAACGATGGATATCGTTCCTCGAGACAAGCGTCAAGTTTTGGTTTCCTTGCTCTATCGGCTGGAAAGCACGACAGTCGCCGCGAGTGGCAGAGATTCGCGCAGTATGCTCCGGAGCCTCCGAAACAGGTCACGCGCGCGCAGCGTACCCATTTCCCTCGATGGCTGAGCTGGTACGGGCGATTGTTGGTGACCTCTGGTCATAGCAGTCTCTTGTTGGTTCTCGGGACCGCTCCGGCGGCGAATGCTGCCGCACTGTGAGGAAGTCAGCAACAGTGATCGATCACCGAGCCGCACCAACCAGAAAATGTGAGAGGACAGCGGCTTGCTATACCACACGTCAGTACGGTTCAATTAACGACACATAAGGTCTGGACCCGGCACTTGCCCTTGTGTCTCCAACATCAATCTCTGAACATTCCTCTCGAGCTCCGCGATACGCAAATCCTGTCTGTAGACGTGCAGATAAACCGACAGTTTGTCGCGCATTTGACGTTTCCAGCCCTCATGGGTCACCGCGTCCATGTCGTTGAAGAGACCCTTGACTTGGTCGATTACTGCTGCTGACGGACCGTTGACAAACCCACCCGTTTCCATCGTTGGCTTCCCAAGACGACGCAACGTATAGGACTCCAGATGTAGGACTGTAAGAGAGACGATGCGTTTTCCGCCGATTGGAAAACCGATGGAAGACCTGTTCGCTGCTTGGGCTGGAGGAGACAAGTTGAACAAGGCGCCATTATAAATACCAAACTGGCGCATGAAGCGAAAAGTGCCCATCAAGTGAAGTGAGTGTCTCGCCAGCGAGGATTGACTGACTTAAATCAGCAACAAGACCACCGATCTCAGCCATCTTTGATTCAATCAACAACCGAGTACATCGACACAAAGAACGTGGAAAGGCACCACCTGCAGCTTCCCGTCACAAGGCCAGACACGGGACCCGGTGTCGCAGACTGTCAGCGACTTCCGATTCCACCCTGTTTGAATGAGATGTCTCTCCTTCTCCACTCGCAAGGCATCAGCCCGCCGAACGGACCAGAGTATACCCTCGTCATTGTGGATCGCAGTATCTGAAACCAGCGCTATGGAGTCCTTTCACTGTACGTTGGCTTCCGTAGCAAGACATATCACACAACCTATGGCCAGCATACAATCTCGCAGCCTGTCTTGCAGCGGATGCTCGTGCAGCCATCGTGGAAGCCGGTGTACCGACACCCCATTGAGCACCCGAGACGCGTTTGATGGGTGTTCGCTATACTCTCACGCTTCGCGTCACGCGTGCCGGTTTTGCTTAGCGGTTCGCGTGGAAGTGGCTTGTTGCTTCCTAGGGTGCTCAGTCGGGTCCGAGTCGAAGAGTAATTCAGTGAGCTGATCTGACATCTCCTCCTGCTATACTGTCTCAGGTCGAAGACGATGAACCATCCCGTTCGCTGTAATGTACTTAAGCTGCGGATCGGCGGATTATTGTTAGTGCAGTGGATGATCACGTGCAAATTTCCGCTGCTCTATGTTCTCGCCTTTGTTTTGCCGCTCATGGTGCGTGTGTAGGAGCTCAGTAAATCCAGCCAGCATGATGCATATAATGAGCGTCTACAGCCAGCCATGTTCGTGTTTTATCATTATCATAATAGTAGGCGGTTGCTTCATCCCTCTGGAGCTTGGCGCTCGGCGAGGACATATGTACACCTGCAGTTTCAGGTTCGCGCCCAACCCAAGGTTACCCACCTAACGTCTTTCTTCTATGCTTCAGCTTTTAGATCGTCCGGCATCAATCACTGCTCTACTGCAAGCATATTGTGCCTACTTCCCCTGCACGCTGCACGTACAGCTCTGCCTCGAGAGCGGCACAGTTACAGCACCGCCTCCACCGTCTGTGGGAGGTATCTCCATGTCATAAAAGCCCCTCCGCCGCCCGTCATACTATGTCTCGCCTTGATCACTCTCCTCTTCACAAGAGGAAACGAAGCTTGTTCGACTGTCCCGAACCGTCGCCCAAGCCGAGCAAGCGTTTCGTGTCAGCTCACGCTCCCGACAGCAAGACCCTCACGCGCAACGCCCTCGAACGCCTGAACCGAGCGCAAGGCACTCGCGGCGCAGACGGTGGAGTGGACTTGGAAGACCGTATCCGGGCCTGGTCATCCTCTACGACAGCTCAACTCTCTCTAGACTCGGTAAGTTTTGCGCTCGATGATGTACATGTAGTGCTCTTACCCTGTACCTCCGCCCCGGATGCCCTCTCTTAGTACGCTATAGCCCCCAACGAAGGCTTATCTGGCAAATGGCGACATGGAACGAATGTTAACCGTTCCGAAGCAGTCTCAACACGCGGCGATGCCTCCACAGTCTTCCCGCCCCTCCTCTCGCCGCCGGTCCGCACACGGCAGCTCCATTTCCACTCGCAGGACGAGCAATACTAGTAGCGGCCGAACTTCGACTTCCGCGTTCGATTCCGTGTCCAGTATCTGGAAACCGCAGTGCCGCCAGATCCTTCTGGACAATGGAATACTGCCGCCTCACAGGAGCGAGCGAGCAGCAAACTACGAAGACATACAGAACAAACTCCGACAGCCACGTCCGTCGCTGTCGCCTACGCGCTTTGACGCCGAAGCCCACTACAACAAGCTGATGGACCTCAATGGCGAGGCTGACAACGAAGAAGACGTTATGACGACAATCATTCCGTTCATCACGAAAGGACGTGATACCTACAAGGGCGGGGCCAATAAACTGTTCACGAACTCCAAGCCACTTACAGTAGGCAATGCCTTGCCTCCCCCGAAACCGGATTTCTGGGATGGCGCAGACAGTCAACAACTCGACCCTGCCGTGCGGGCCTGCTTAAACACCCTGATCCAGCCGTACAGTTCTGGAGGTATCAATTGCCCCAACTACAGTCTGGAGGCCAAGGGCCCAAGTGCAGGAACATCGAGTGTGCTCGTAAACCAAGCCATGTACAATGGCGCGGCTACGGCTCGAGGCATGAACGCTTTGCACACATACCCCAATTCCGCCCCCGTCCATGATCGTCAAGCTCGCGCCATCACCCAGACTTACCTCGACGGATTGTTGAGAACGTTCACCACGCATGCCAATCCTCCGACCGGTTTAGGTTCCAAGACGACCTACCACACCTCCCAAGTGGCCGGCACGTTCATGCTGACCAACAAAGAAGCGATGATCCAAGGCATGACCGAGGCACGCAATGCACGTGACCTGATGTCACAAGTCAGGAACGATTTGATCGATCAGGCGAATAAGACGGTACCCGCCGTCCCGTCAAGAGACGATCCCACTATCGACTTCACCAGTAGTAGCCGTCCGAAGCGATCCAAGACGGAAACGGGCGTCGACGCCCGACCGCCAGCCTCACCCACCACTTCTTCGCACGACGCTTACGCCGCTCAGACGGAACAGAGTTTCGTTGCGGCCGTCGGACGAGGCCTGACCCAACAGGAGGCTTTCGACCATCATCTGCAGCATTACATGAACGCCGGTTACCCCAGAGCTGAGGCCCGGTCCCTGCTGAAGAGGTTTCTCCAGAGGCCCGGGTCGCAAGTGGTGCTATCAGATGAGCTGTTGGTAGGCGAAGAGGACGACGAGGAAAGAGGATGATGGCGTAATGGATCGTACTGCTGCCAAACGAGAAATGACGGAAAAGTGAATGAGCCACGATGAGACGGGAACCTATTATGCGTGTACATGCAAATGACAAGCCTCTGTGCTGTTCGCAAATATAGTGACCCTCTATTCGCAACGTGTGTCGCTCAGAGAGACAAGCAGCGAGGATTACAGCGGCATATGCTCTCTCTCCTTCCGTCAGAGATGAGGCGTTTCCGTAAGGCCTTACCACGACTGGACAAGATGTCGACTAACCTACCGAACGCCCCTGACTCAATCGGCCGTGCCCGTGACGCTCGTCGTGCTCGGGTGAAAGTCTATAGCCGTCTGACGCCGGCATGCACATGTGAGACACGGTAACCGGTCATGGAGAGCAAGCGGGTTGTGTCCATCGAGTATTTGACCTGGTGGGAGGAGGAGGAAGTCTCCGCAAATTTGCCAGAGGGGGTAGCCGAACTGTTCGCCGGCCCTTGCTATGTCTTCGGTTTTCTGCGACAAGGTGTCCGGCAATGTTGCGTTGCGCTTTCGCCGTCCTACAACGAAACGCAAGCTGACGTGAAGCTCCTTGTCGAATCTTGCAAGGCGGCGCATCGGTAAGAAAGGAAGTTTTTGGCAGGCCAGGGTAAGGAAAGAGAAGGAAAGAAAGACTACGAAGCAAGGCAGACAAGTACATAGTCTTACGATTCGAGTATTCCTCGTAACGGCCGACGGCGTATCGTGCATCGTACAAGCGATGAGTGAATTGTTGCCAGAGAGTGTTCTTTGTACAGCTGGCGCAAATGAGGTGCTAAACCGATTGTGTAAGGTACAGGTCCACGTCTTTCTCACGCCTGGCTTTGGCAATCAACACAGAAAGGAGGAAAATCGGCGATGGGCCCCCGGAGACTGTATGCAACCACTTGTTCACTTCTACTACCGTCCGACAGGGTTTTTACTCTTTCTTGCTGGGACCAGATGCGCTCTGCACCATTCCCAAGCCAACGTAGTTTGCGCTGCTGATACCGGTGATGGGCTCGATCTTTTGTTCCTGTGTGTGCGAATATCGTGGTCAGTACAGATATACGTTGGTGGATATCCGACTTTCTCCGCCCACTACTCGGCGGGTCAAATCCGCGGATTATACGCACCTTCATGCGCTCGTTGCTGGCCTCCTGGTGCTCCTTGGTCATCGTTGATGCGGGGCCGCGAGCGAAGTATTTGATGATGCCGAAAATGACACCGGACACGGCGACGCCGATCATGGTGTAGTAGAAGATCGTCCAGTTCTCACCCGGTGGAGGCAAGGAGCGCGGGCCATGTGGGCCGAACGCGATCCAGTAGGCTGTGAAGCAGTCTCTCGTCAGCACTCCATCCTTGGCGGACATCGGCATAGGCTAATCTGGGATATGAGCTGCGTGTCGCGTGACAGCTGTCGTCTATCATCTCGCATCGTAGGCCCTGATACCCGGAACCCGCGTCGCACACGCCGCGTTGACTCTAGCACATCAAACTTTTTCGACGTGAAACATACCGGCCTTCTTCTCCTGAAGCGTCATCTGGTTCCAGTCCACCTTCATGCGATCCCGCAGGGCCATCCACAAGTTGGCCTGCTCCTGCGGCGGCATCTCCTCCCATCGCTTCTCAATGTTGGCGAGCGTCGGGTTGGAGATGGCGTGTGCTCGGCGCGTCTGCTGGGCATTGTGGTGCTGGTGCTGTGCGAGAGGCGAGAGACGAGCGGCCAGGCTGCGGGTGGAGGAGATGCGCGAGGTGGTGGTGGAGCGGAGAACGGTGCGGAGCATCATGGCTGGCGGTGCCGGCGGAGCGGAGAGGAGTATCGGGAAGAGTTGGGATCGGAGGACAGGCACCGTAGGCTGGTCTCGAAGTGGGCCAGGCCGGTGCTGGTGTGGTAGACCGTGATGTATCCGTGTGTCGATGGCTTCTCGGGGAAAAGAGAAGAGGGAGCTTGTTCCTGAGAAGCGAAGCTGCCCGGACTGCGGGCCTTGGCGTTGGTCCTGCTCCACACCCAATCGCCCAGGGGCCACCTCAGTTCACGGTACAGCTTCTCCGACGTCACCGAAACCGATAGATCTCGTCTCTTCTCGCCTACCTACATGTGCATACATCTACATAGATAACATGCTATTGGACACCTCGCAGAAAACTGGCCAGGGACTCACATCGGCATCTCACAGGCTTGCTCGACTGAGAACGCACACGAACCACATCCTCGGCTATGATATATAGCTGTGATAGCAAGTGTTGCCGACCGAGTTTCACCAGATATAGCCAAAACCAGACCGATCGATAAAGTGAGTTGGAAAGGCAGGTCAAATAAAGCTCAAGCGAGGTATTGGGTACTGTATTCGGCATTATTTGCGAGTCAAAGCCTTCGTTGTCAAAAGGAAATAGATCAAGGATAGAATCGAACTGAATCATTTTCGCAAAGACACATGGGTATCGTAAGTAGCCACCTTTTCGTAGTTTTAGACATCGCCAGAACGCTAGATTGAAAATCGTGAACATTTCAAGTAGGGTGGATGAGATGAAATAGGAGAGAGAAAGAAAGGGCTCGAAAATCATCGTGTCGCCACGACGACGAGTGCGATCTTGCAGTCAATAGTCAGCTCATGCTCTGCCCAACATTGGTGTCGTTCGCAGGGAGGAAGAAAGGAGAACTCACCACCGCCCCAACAATCAAAACCCCCAGCACGCTCATCCCCCGGTTCAACCGCCTCCACCACCGCGCCTTCACCCACGACCGCTCCTCCCGCCACCTCCGCTCCGCGTCCCCGGCTTCATGCTTCATCATCGCCGTCTGCAGGTCCTCCTCGCTCCCACTCCCACCGCCCTTCGCTGTCAGACGACCCTTTTCCACATCATCCCGCGTCAACGGTCGTTTCGGCAACGGCAGAATGGCGCCGAGCATCCAGAGCAAGGGACACACGAACCCCAGGGCGAAGAGGAGGATTTGGCGGTTGCAGCGGGAGCGGACGAGGGTGTCGAGGCTTTCGACGAACGAGGGCGCTTGCCAGGCTGAGAGGCGGTAGGAGGTGCGTTTGGAGGGCGCGAGGTGCGGGTCTTGGATCGTGAAGTGGCTGCTGCTGAGGCGGTCTTTGGTCATGGGGCGCGGGAATTCCATCGTGTCCCATTGGCGCTGTTTGGAGTACTTGCGCGGGAGAGGAGGGTGGTCCGGGGTGTCTTTCAGGATGCCCCATTTGGGCTGGCCGGACGGGAGGGTGTCGGGTTCGGGGAGGGGGTCGTTGTAGATTGCGAGGGAGTCGGGTCGGCTGTCGGTCTCGCCCGAGGGACGACTTCGTTTGCTGCGCGGGATTCGGCTGTGACCTTCGATGGTGTTGGCTCGGGGTCGCGTTCGTGGTCGGAAGATGCTCGGGAGGAAGTGACTGCTGGTCGGACTGCCCGTGTCGATCTCGCTGTAACCCGTCCCTAGTCGACTCGTGATGCTGCGTTCGGTCCGCTGGCTGTCGTTTCGGACGTGCGGCTGCCTCGCCTGTTGCATAGGCGCACTGTTCGAACCTAAGGAGATCTTGCTCGAGGATATCAGAGCGCCAGTGCCGGAATAGAAGTGCTTCGCCCACGTAGGGAAAAGGCTGCTCCCGTGGCTTCCTCGTTCGCTATCCACGTAGCTGATCTGGCTCTGATGCCGCGAGTGGCTATTGCCTTGACTGGGTGTGCTGTTGCTTCTCCGCCGGAGGGAGTAACCCGAACGACATGGACGCAAAGCCGGATATTGCAGTTCCGACACGGTGTCGAAGTCTTCGTCGCTGTCGCGACTCTTCGGTATGGGCGGAAGTGGCGGTAACGGGCCGTCATATTTCCTCCCTTCCCCCGGTGCGCTGGGGGACCTGGGGTTGAAGAGCGGTTGCGGTTTCGCGCTTTCTTCCCGGAAAACCCCAAGCGTCATGTCGCCAGGCTCATCGTCGCTACTGGAAGCGAGCGCCGAGCGTGACGGTCCCAGGCGGGTGGGTTCGACAGGTGCGTTCTCGCGCCGCCGCCCTCTCGGCCCAGACAACGGCGTTCCGCTCGAATCATCGGGCGTCATGACTCCACTGCCGAGGGAGAAGTAGCTGAAGCGACCACTAGTGGCCCTGCTTTGCCAGTCGCTCTCACTGGCAATGGTGCTGAGATGACTGTTGAACTGCTGCCGTGGGTACGGCAAGGGGTCGAAGTCTTCGGACGCCATTCTGCTGTTCGGAGCGTGGCGCGACCCCAAGTCCAGATCTAAGGACCTCGACGCCGGTCTATATCTCAGTCTCTTCTTTGGGTTCCGCAAAGGCGGCAGAGTTTCGTCGGACGAGGAAGGTGGGAACAAAACCAAAGAGGCACTGGCTGTACGAACGCGGTCGGTGTCCGGATGGACAATCAGTGGGTGGTGAAGGTACGACTGGATCGATTCGATGGAGGGGGTAAAGCGTGGTGGTTGGCTTCGTGACCGTGGGCGCGATATATCCTGGCGGTCACGTACGGTGAATGGCGAGGATGGACGAGCAACGGTAGTTTCGGGCCGGGCGGTTGACTTCGGACTAGACTGCTCCTGCGGGGTGGACGAGGCACTCTCCTTGCGAACGTGCAGTGAAGCGGGTATCAAACTGGTGGAAGACCTTCTCGGGTTTCTATGCGGAATTGATGGAGATTGTTCAGTGTCGGCTGCTGAGCGACGTGGAAGTGATGAGTCCGACCCAGAATCGAGATGATCGTCGGTAGATGACGAGGGTACTGGAGAGATTGGCCGAGGCGGCACGGAGCTGATCGTGGGGCGTTCGGGAGAAGTTTCCTCGAGGGTCTGGAGCGCGTGTGCAACGCCGCACTTCACGTCCTCTTCAGCTGCTTCGGCGCACTCCCGTTGCTCATGCTCCTGCTCGTACGGGGTCGGTGTGCCTCTCAATGTCGTATTGAGACTGAACGTTTCACTCCTCCTGCTGCTGCTGCTGAGCGCAAGACTGCCGTCTCCGTCCCTGATGAGTGTTGAGGAGTTTGAGTAATTCCCGGAAGAGCCGCTGCGACGATGCCATGCCGTGTTGGGTACGGGATGTTCGGATGTGGTGGGCAGGAGGGTGATGCTGGGAGGTAAACGGAGGGTCTGCGGCTCATTCGTGGACGGGGGTGAATGTGAAACCGGTTCGCCTTCGCTTAGAGCGGGCAATCCCTGTCTGTTCGCGCTAGCTCCCTGCACCAGATCGGACCGCGAGTGATAAGATGAAGGTGGTGGCGGTGCATGATGAGGAAGCTCGTGCACTTGGTTTTCCTTTTCCGCGTGTTGTTGGCTGTTGTCGACCGTCATGTGACTGTTATTGCTGTGTGCCGATGTGGGAGGCGATGGCGAGTGGGTGACTAAGCGAATGGTGTGTTTGCCGGAGAACGTCTGGGGTTTGCGATGCTGTTGCTGGTCGTTTTGCGTCTGCGACACTTGGTGATCGTTCGTCGTCAATGGTTTGCGTGGTATGTGTTGTTTTCGGTCTCGCGTTGGTTCGACAGGCGACCGCGCCGAAAGCAGGAGTGGCGAGCCCGACATGGTGCGCTTCTCTTGGGGCGCCGCGACCTGTCGTCTCGGCTCCGGATCGAGGAACATGGTGGTATTAAAGAAGGTCAAGGAAAGGAACAGTGGATTGAAGAGGGACGTAGCGCTCAGGGCATGCTCAAACGAGTGAGAAGGAAGCGAGTCGCTGTCCTAGGTGTGTCGCGAGGCGGCTTGGGTAAAGAATGGACTTGCTGCCGTCGCTCGACTTCTTCTCGGTCGACGTCTCAGGAGTCGCGCTGGATCATGCAGGGGCAGCGAGTATTATCGAAGCCTTCTTCCACTGCAGCTGTCGTGGTTTTCGTCGTGAAATGTCTTCCAAATAATCATGGCGCGAAGATTGGTGCAGGGAGATGAGAGAAACTCACTTACACCGACCTCTCTCTCTCCTTCTCCTCCTTCTCCTCCTTCTCATCACCATCCTTATACCCTTCATCATCACATCCATCATCTCAGATGCGCACGGCAGCCGTGTTTGTGGCCTCGACGCCAATATACTCGGTGGCATTGATTGGCTGCGAAGAGGAAGCGAGGACGCGCGCGGAGATGAGATCTCAAACGCGTCGACGCTAGCCGCGAGCCACTCGGCCGAGGACAGAGTACCTTATAGATGAAGTGATGAGTACAGCTGTAGAGGATTGTTTGCACACCTCATATCGGCCCGTCAGACAAGTAAGGAGACGTCGAAGGAATGGAAGTCTTCGCGTGATGTTTGTTGTTTTCCCTTACAGTATCGGCGCGTTGGAATTCGGCTTGGTGGCGTCAAAACCTCATAAAATCAATGTCATGTCTGGTCGGTGTTATTAGAAAAGTCCAACAACATCTCGACCACAAGCACATATCGTAACCATGCCTCCTCATCCCATCGAGCTGTGGAAGGGCAGTTCGAAACTTCTGGACAAGGTGAAGAGTTACTACACTCATAAAGACATCGTCGGTGAGTTTTCCCCAATCACTTATCTCATCTCGCATATAAAAACAACCACATCATGTGGATCCGAGCATTCTATATCAATACCATATTCCCTATAATAAATCATACCGGCAACACGATAAGCTTCACGGCAACTCTACACACGCGCCCATATACATGTACCTCCATACGACGCGCTGACATGTCCGCCTCCCCCCCAGAGCAACGACCCCCCCTCATCACCGAAC
>Ga0058704_10000737_pt1 | contig 16051 bp, 19 predicted proteins | sample AgamicMgSfe_FD_71363 | JGI IMG/M metagenome (GOLD analysis project Ga0058704, IMG submission 71363) | Agave microbial communities from Guanajuato, Mexico - Mg.Sf.e | ecosystem: Host-associated > Plants > Phyllosphere > Phylloplane/Leaf | place: Guanajuato, Mexico | collected 2012-05-30
AAGACAACCCGCAAACCATCCCCATAGGTGGCGAAGACATCCCACTCCAATGGATGGACCGCCGGAAAGAGGTCCCGAACCGCACCAAGCTCTTGCACAAAGCGATTGACCTCATGGCCGTTGAGGGCGAGAGTAAAGACTGGCTCAACCTACCCGCACTTTTGACGGGATTGAGACATGCGCATGCGACACCAGGGCCTAGGGCGATGGGGAAGATTGTGCGCAAAGCGGTTGAGGCGGGGAGGATGGGGAGTATTGTGCTGTGTTTGCAGCAGGCAAACCATACGGGGATGAGGCTTGATGTTGAGGAGGTGTTGGAGGGTGTTGTTTGGGGGCTGCATGTTACGGCGCAGAGGGATGGGTGGAGTGAGGAGAGCACGCTCAAAGCGCTGAAGGCGGCGAATCAGGTGGCTTTGTTGTTGGAGAGTGAGGAGCATGGAGGTGGGAGGCACCTCCGGCAAAATGATCCGAGACAGAGGCCAGAGGTGCTTGGCGTCTTTCTGGAATTGGCTGCTGTGCATGCGTACCGGTACCTGGATGCAAAGGATGTTGACGGTAAAGTTAAGACATACGCCGCCCGCTTATTAGGCTGCATCGACGGCGCCACCCAGGTAAGATCTCCACCCCCTGTCTATGACCCATCCGCCATTCCTCTTTTCCTCGACCTTTTTTTCCTACTGACACACTTCTCCTAGCCTCAGTCCCACGCCCCGGCCCCCTTCGGTCCGCAATACGAGATGCTGCACGGCATCCCCATATGGCACGGCTTGCTCTTGGCCGAGAAGATTCTAGGCAAAGACATGCCGCAGCAGCAGCTCGCGCGGAAAGTCCGACAGGACTATGAAGCTGGTCTTACGATTCTGGCGCAAGCCATTGAGGCGCAAGGGCCGAAGGAGGGCAGCTATGGCGGCCAGGCGCTAAGAGCGTGGCGGGGGTGTATTAGGGATTGAGAGTCAGGATGAGGCGCATCAAAGAGGGGGGGGATGTTGGGTCTCCAGACGGTGGGTTGGTGGTGGAAGTGTAGTGATATGAACGCTCAAGTGTACAGTCTTCCAGAACATGGATGCCCTCACGATGGCTCACAGGTCGGGACAAAGCGAAGAGATGTCAAGCAACTGCGCCATTTGTGCGTCAAGGCTCGATCGGTCAGTTGTAGAGCCTGCTTCTGTATGGATGGTAGGCGACGCCATCGGGACCCATCCATCCTGCAGATTCACGAAATCAGAGATGTTTTGAAGGCAATGGTCCTGTTATGGAATATGCGTCCGTCAGGGGCAGGCAATGTATCGCCATCCTACTGCTTACCTGGGTACACCGAAATGGTACGGCGCTCGTAACAGCCACCCACAGAATAGCTAGGATATGCAGCACGATTGAGTGCTTGCTTAGGCATCCATTTGTACACAGAACAAATGCTCGGCATTTGGCACGCTCCATTTTCGCCGTCGCCATTGAGCCTGTTGGCCAGGAATTTAATATCGGGACCGTGACCGCCACACTCGGCGTCTCATTCTTCTGACTAGGTTTCGTCTTTGGCCCGATAGCGTTTTGGTCCGGCTAGTGAGGTCTAGGGACGAAGAGTGCCGTTGTCTTCGGGATATATTGTGTTTGCGATATTTCAGAATCCCTGTTGCAGTCGGATGTAATGTTGAGACGATAATGCTGGGGCGGTTCCTGGGTGGCTTCGCGACGTCGGCGTCGTTGGCGGTCGTTGGCGGCGCGATGGCGGACTTGTGGGATACTGGTGAGAGGGCGTATGCGATATGTACATTCGCTTGAGGCGCTTTTGCTGGGTCGGTTGCTGGATCCATCGGTAAGCAACACTTTCCAATAGATGATCGCTCTGTTAGAGGGCAATAGCTGTTGTGGACAGTAGACGGCTTCGTGACAGCATCCTACCTAGGCTGACGCTGGACAGCCTGGAACTGAGCATGGCAGCCCTCTTCGGTGGTATCGGTCTCTTTACTGTTTCGGAGACGTCTGCCGCACGCATCTTGCAGATAAGAGCCAAGAAACTCCGTTACGAGACCGAGAACTGGACCCTTCACGCCAAAGCCGACGAGCATCAGATCACGGCACACACAATTCTGACCGTGTACCTTGTCCGGCTGTATGTCATGATTGTACAAGAACCCAATTCAGCTCTTGTCACAGCGTACATAAGTCTATCTGCTGTTCGAAGCGGTACGTACCTCATCTCTGTTTCCGACCGCTGGTGCCATATACTGATCGCCCATACAGTACCACATGTTCTTCCACGACAAATGCGGCTAGTCTCTCGGCGTCAGCACCCTACCCATCATCTCCTTCATCATCGGCCTCTCGATGGGAGCAGGACTCATGGCCTACTTCATCGCCACCAACTTCAAGCGCGCATATATCAAGTACCGCAAACACATTCCCGAAGAACGTTTCCCCACCCATGGTCATCGGAGCTTTCATCCTACCCATTACCTTTTCCTAGTTGGCGTGGACCAGTGATCCGAACATCATCTGGGCGCCGCAGGTCATTTCCTCGGACTTTATTGGCATGGGATGCTTGGTGACATTCTGGCAAGGCATGAATGACATCATCGACTGCTACGACTTCTACGCCAACAGTGCCATCGCCGTCAACACGTTCCTCAGGTCCATATTCGGCGCTGTCTCTCCGCTCTTCGCCGGCAAGATGTACGGCAAGCTGGGCGTTGCGTGGGCGACATCTCTGCTGGCTTTCGTGTGTGTGTGTGTTGTTCATACCAGCACCGATCTTGTTTTACAAGTACGGCGCCAGGATACGGGAGAGGTCGAGGTTTACGCCGACGGGCTGAGACTGGCTGTTGGAGCGGCGGAGACCCCTGGGTGACTTGGTGTAGACCGAATAGATATGAATGGTATCTGTAGCATCAAGGTGCTTCGTGGCATATATCACCGTCGTCGCCAGCATCGTGCGTCTTGACAGATGGAGGCGTTTCTATCGCCATCTTCTTATCCTCGTCAACATCTACAATGTTCGTGGGCGAAGGCATCTCATTAGCCGGCATTTCATGCCTCGACTCAATCCCTGGTGGCATCTTCGTCGACGCACTCCGTCAAAGTTCAGTCTCGCCATGCGTCGCGAGCGACTCTTGCGCCATTACCCCAGCTGGTAACTCCTCGCTCGGTTGCGCAAGCTCGTGCTTCTCGCTTCCTGTTCCAAGCATAGCCGCTCCCTCGACCTCCGCACCATCAGCCTCTGATATGGCTTGGGCGGACTGCGGAGCCTTTCGTCTCCTTTGCAACGGCTCGACTCGGATGCACATGCAGCTCGCTCCACGCCGAAAGATCAGTATGAACAGAAGCCAGCTCAGTAGCCCGCAGGCTATGCCAGTTCCGATATTGAGTCCTACCTTCGCTCCCGTCGATAACTCTTTCCCGCTGTGGCCCGAAGACTGAGCGGAATCAGTCGTATTGGAGCTGGTAGCGTTCGTGGAAGAAGCCAATGTCGTTCCGTTTGCTTTGTCTGTTGCTGTCTCGCAGGTGGACAGATCCGCAATTTCGTTGTCCTGATAAAGCTTGGTAAAGCTATCACAGGGCATTGCAGCGCATGAATTGACCTGGAAAGCTCCGGTGACGTTCTTTAGTATCGCAAAGGAAATGCTGTGCACCTGTCAGCGAGACGCTCGGTAAAAGCAGGGAGTAGGCTGATGTCCCAGCGTACTATGTGACGTTGCCGTCAAAGACTGCATCTCTGGAGTTCGTTGTAAGGCCATATAACCCATCCAACGTTGTGAGGTTAGTATTGTTGTAGACCGTGAAACCGTCCGCGACCTTCTGTAGGTATGGCAGCTCGATGCTCGTCATCAATCGGTTGTTACTGAGATTGAAGCCTCCGTTGACCGACTGCAGAAGCGGTGCGCCTCTAAAGTCGGCCATATAATTGTCCCACGAGGCTAGACCACCATCGACTTGCGTAAGTGACGGGATCGTTATATTAGAGCTGTTTGCGAAGAGTACCACCTGTGCATATTGTAGATTGGGCATGCTGACGATGGTTGAGCGTCCATTGATCCCGATTCGGAGTGTACCAGTGACGTTGTACGGCTGAAGGTCGATGGAATTCAAGTAAGGATTATTGGAGACTATCAAGTCTCCAATTGTTTGTAAGCCGAATCCTTTTAGCTCTTCGATCTGTGAGTTTTGGATGATGATAGTATTGACCGTGTCGAGTGTCTGTAGGATCGAGAAGGTTTGCATAGATGCATCGACGTGAAGTAGATCCCGTCAATCGATTTCAGCTGGGTGAAGTTGAAGCTTGACAGTATGGTCATGGAATCCAGAACGAGATTCCTGGTGATGGTCTGAAGGGTGTCGGATGATAGCGTGGTGACCTGGGTGACGTTCTTGGCGATGAGAGAACCGTTGATCTTCTCGAGACCGTTGAAAGCGATGTCTTCTGTCGTACCGATGGCAATCGCGATATCGCCAGTGAACGTCGGGCACGCAGACGCCAAGCTAGATGCATCCGCGGCGCTGCTGACTATTGTAGTAGCAGCACTGCAGCTGGTATCTGCTCCATGTTAGTGCCTGACGCCGCTCAGGGCAACAAACAGTAGGTCAGATGTACCTCGTCGCTGAAGCATCAGCGCTTGAACAATACCTTGGAGACCGAAAGCCAACAAGGCAAGATAAGTTCCATGTCTGCGCATGGTGATAGTTGACGGTAAAGCAAGTGAGATAGAATCAACAAGCAGAGAAACCCTCTATCGCGGTAGAGTAGGAGGTAGTATGTCTCTAGTACCTTAGGTGCATAGCCGACCTACGTTTCATGCGGTTGCGGTAGTGCCGAGCGTCTCTAATTAGACTGGAAGACGATGGATGTCTGGCCCGCCGGCTATGTGCCTGTCCAGGGACAAGGCTAAGAGGTGTGTCACTGGCCAAGTGCTTATATTACAGCCCAATCCTTCCTACAGCCGAGAAGGAACCGCACTTGGGAAATCCGTAATATAACAATTCGAAGCCGGGCAACCCCGGCTTACAGCTTGTAATCGTGGCCCCCCTCCAGTGTCTGTACGTTCATGATGGCTTGTCCAGTGTCCACTCAACAGTAGCCGATCACAGGACATCGTTGTGCGCTTTCCGAAGAACCTAGTTTGGGGATCAATATATCCGACATCTTTTGACGTTCAGAGATGGCATTCCTGACTCTGTGCCGACGCGCTTTCGTGTTGTTAGTACCGGTGACTAACCGCTGACTATAGGTGCATGCAAGCAAGGACGCATGCGCACTCGGCGTGCTCGATTAACATCAAGTCGCTTCAAGGCGATAATGACAGGCGACAAATTGGGCATCTGAGTAGGCACAATTATGAAGGGCGGAGGGAAACAAGGAAGGAAGGTAGATCGGACTGACGCGAAAGTACTCCGTGTCTCGGAGTTTGGCTATCATGCGATTCATTAAAAATAAATACTTCACAGCCACCCCGATATCTATAGGACCATCTTCCTCTCATGCCTCATCTCAGAGACGCTTGTGCTGCGCCTCTGGGCATGACTTAGTCGTATATGCTACGAAGGGCAATTGCTGAGCAGGCGCTGCCTGATGACAAAGCATACAAAGTGCCTGTGATGCTTCGGTAAGACATCATACTCCTTCTGCAAACAGCTTTTCTTCGTTGCCTAAGCATTATCTACTGCCGGTCTTACTACACGGGAGGCAGCTGTCACAATATTACAACATTGAGCGTAGAAACAGAACCCCGCTTGGAAGAGGGCGAAAACTATCACTCACGGGTCAATAGTGGCCAACACGGCCGCAGTGCTAGCAACCAGCACGATGTCGTGTACCAAGATCCACGACGTGGTGAACCCCTGCCGCATCAGTAATAGATACCACTGGATACAACAGTCCGACGGGCAAGCTGTCTACAGTATCGAATATCAGAAGGACCTCATCCAAGTCCGTACAAACGGCGAAGATGGCATAGTCGTGGCCGCATGCTCCACCTTAGGTACTTCCAAAGAGACTCGATGGAGATTAGGCGACTCTGAGTCCACCGACGTCCTAGCATGGTCTTCTCTGAGATCAAAAGGCTCACATGGTGGCCCTCCTTTTATTTTCCACAAAGACGCCCGCGAGTACGCGTGGAAACGCACGCACAACAAGGCCCTGGGCGGAAGCTCGTTTGCTAATATGAATGTCAAACTCGTCGATGCTGCTCGCGGTGATGTACTCGCCATCTACATCACAGTGCCTGTTGTGGGATATGGCATAGCAGACATGCAGCTGGAGGCACAGATCAAGTACTAAGCTGAGTTGGGAGAAGAGATGGAGCTTACGAGGTTGGTGACTGTCCTTGGGTTTGTCGAGAAGGTCACTGCTGGCGGGAGAGGCAAGGGTTATATGGGGAATGCGACTGATGGCTATGCAACGGGGTTAGGTGGCGTGGCTGCTGGCGTTGGAGCTACAGGCTGATAACGATAACCATCGAAGTACAACGTGTAATAACGGGGGTTTTGAAAGTAGAAGTGTTCATGGAAGGTAGTTAATGAGCATGTAACTCATAGTGTCTCCACAGCTAGACCATCACAGTGGCGTGCGGTGTGCCTTCCAACAAAAGTAAACCTCAACACCGCTTCCGAGGGAAACTTTGCATCTAGCTACAGCGACTACTCTTGCTTAATGGAGTAACGCGTTCATTAGGAAGACGCACTGATAACATCGGGCGCTCGTTATCTCGTTGGACTCCCGACACGAGGACGGCCACCTTGATCCCGATTGACATCGTTGTCGAGCCATGGTTCATACCCATCTCAATCTGATTTCTTAGCACGAGCACCTTTAGGCGCCGAGCTCTTCATCCCGATACCAGACACAATAGCGCATCTAGCCAGAACAAAAGGCCAAGTCGTCACCGTCGCGATCCACTCCTTCAGCGTCCAATCCCAGACCTTGATCCAGACTGCCCATCCGCCTACACCTTGAGCCATTGAATGGCAATATAGTATGTCTGATACTAGGATCCCCATACAGAGCAGTCTCCAGACTCTCATATCGTCCACCAGTCGGAGTACGACTGCTTCGGTGAAAGCAAGATGCAGCCAGCCTCCAGCCAGCTGCTGGAAGAGGAAGTGTGATTTTGGATCAACAGTCGCGATGGTTCTGCGTGTCATATCGCTAGTATATGTCTCTGGGCTGATGAGAAGCAAAAATGCGCCGGCAGTCGCGAAGAGTGGTTCCAGGTAGAGAAGTAACATCCTGAGCGAAGACGGAATGGTAGACGAAGCGCTCGCGCTCAATCCGCTTAGGGGTGGCATCCTCGAGGATGGTTACAACGACTCTGAGTCGACAATTGCGAGGAGAAAACTCGTAGCAGTAGCTGTACTATTAAATGGAGTCGTTGGACCTTGGTTAATGCGTGAAGTTGTGTTGATGGATTATGGTGGCATCTCCAGGTCCCCGTCAGCAGAACTCGGCTCGATTCGGAAAGGCGTCGGTATGAGATAGGACCCCCGTAATTGCTGTTAATTCGTGGCGCTCCTTTCGTCGGAAGTTCTTAGGTACAATCTTTGCCTCTCCTGTGGCCACCAGATCCTTCGTCTCCAGCTATTATCGTTGCAATCTCCCAATCGAAGCAAGGTACGAGGGATCTCTGTACCTCAAGACAATGCCAAGCCAAGCCACAGCGACGAAGAGCGGGCAGTACATGGATCTCTGGTAATCCAGACTCCAAAGAAACGGCATGTATTAGGTACATAAGTTGGTGGTCTGACGCTTGACCTGTAGCAAGCCTGTCTCTGAGCGTGTCGTCTCACCATCTTTGGCTCCATGTGGCTAAGAGGAGAAGGTGGTGGTATGGATGACCCTGGACGCTGCAAGGGACAGCATCTCAATCTAGATAAGGGCATAGCGCATTTGGCCGGGCTCACATTCGTGCCACCACAACGATATGATATGTCGAGACTCGGAGCTTCGTGCGTCTTATGGTATAAAGTTGCCTTGCACCGCGAGAGCACTTTACTTGACACAAGTAAGCTGCCAGATCACCAGTGATTCTAGGACATTGCTTCCGCATCAGCCATGCGCTCCTCCGTAGCGACATTATGCATAGGGCTGGTCGCGGCGAATGCCACACCGTGGAGTCCATGGCATCATGACCCGGTGAAGGTAACTGTCACATCCATCTCGGTCACGACTGTCGCTGTAACGTCCATGATGACTGTCGGCCGGTATTGCAACGGCACGGTCCCTCCGTATCCGACGACTTCGAGCTCTATCCCTGCCTCCATGGTCACTCCGACCTCAAGCACCACATCGGAGACCTGCACGACCTCCGCGTTGCCGGAAACGTTTCACATCAAGGCTTCGTCTTCGTCGAACGACAACTTTCTATTCGCCAACCTTGCGAACGGTCTGGTAGTAGACAATCAATCGTCCTCAGCGGACGCTACAGACTTCCACATCAACAGCACGTGCGATGGCCCGTACTCCGGTCTCGACCAACTATCATTCAACTACACCGATACTTCGACTAACATATCAACCGAGTACAGCGTCTGGGTTCCAGGCGGAGCTGCCGGCATCAGTGACCTGGCTTTCTTCAACACCAGTATGGAGGCCAACCTGACCGGGTACGAGATGGTGATAGCGACGTTCAGCACGTACCTCTGTCAGCTGACACTCAGGGCATGAGGTGAACATGATGAAAGTGTCCCCTTGGACTGCTCAGGCGCTGCGGCTCTTGGATTCCAGGGAGAGGGAGACGGTGGGTGTTTGAGGGTAAATTTGACGGTCATCCCGGCTACTAGCCGATAAATATCGTTGGTGTCTCAGATCGACCGTGAGAGGCGAGGGGTTGAGTGACGGTTGAGAAGCATTGACGGCTCCGGATTGGCGTTCGTACCTTCAGTCCCTCGCAAGTCTGTTCGATCTTGTCGACTTTTATCAGATTCGGCACACGTTGAAGACTTCTTGCATAACAACGAAGCGCTGTTGAGTTGTGGAACTTGCTAGGGTGTTAGAACAGGCTTTTCTCCAAACGCTCGTCCAGTCTTCGAGAGCATGTAAGGCAATACGTGGGCACAAGATTGGATCAATCTTTTCTGAGGACAGTTAAGACCGAACAGACTCCGGAGGACCCAAAGTACGGGACGATACGAGGGCGAGGCTGAAGACATTAGATGATGAGTATTGAGATTATTTACGTTTCGGACAGGGCGTCCTGCGCCACTCTACCTTATCTAGTTACCTTATCTGATCGCGCTTCGACAACAGTATGGATCCACTTCCGCTCAGACATGGACGCTCTCTATCGCGGTTTCAAGTTCTTCGTTGGAGATCTTGCATCTGTGCAGCTCCGCGAGTGCATCAGTGGGCATGCCGCAGTAGTGAAGTACTCGCTGGGCATCCGCGACCGCTTTCAGCTCCTTCAGCACAGCGATGCAGTCTGCACAGTCAATGAGCGGCCCGAACGTATTCAAGCGCCTAATACAGTCTTCCATGATAACCTCTCCGTCAATGCAAGGACCGCAATCACAGTAATGACCATCCCGGACGCTTGATTCTTTCAGGTTATCCAGCACCATGGCAATGCAATGAATGTCGTGGACCTGAGCCCTGAGATATTCCTCGTCGTTCTCTCTATACTCAGCGGCGCGGCCGAAGTCTGCGATGACAATGTCTGGAAACACACCGAAACTCCCGTTCGGCCGAAGCAATAAGTTACCGAGGAAGATGTCACCATGCGCCACGAGTGGCCATCCCATCGCGGGCATCTGCGCTGATGGGGTGGTGACCCCATAAAGTAGCACAAGCAATGCTTCGCAAAGCTGGGAAGCCACGTGCCATCGGAAACTCAAGGAGAGAGCATGCGGCATATCGTCGACGAAATCGCTCAGATCTCCTCCAGAGATAAACGAAAGTGCCAGCCACTGGATTCCCTGCTTATCGTCAAGACAAACATTGAGGCACGAAGTAAAGCAGGGATGCCTTACCTTCAACGAGTGCGTCAGGAATATGATCTCTTGCTCGAGATCGTTTTCGATGAAATAATCCTTGCACAGCTTCACTGCCACCAGATGGTAACGGAGCTCGTCGAAGTATGCTTCCGTCTTTAGGTGTTGATGTCTCGCTGCAATTTTGTCAGCATCTGTTTTCTTGATCGCCGCGAAAGTTTCGCCGTTGTCTCCCGAAGAGATGTACTTCACCTCATGGTAGAGTTGGCGGTAGTGTCGGTGTGAGTTGGACTGTGTCTCGGGTGTGTTTCCCATGGACGGGAGGCGGTCTGTGATATCTGCCGCTGAATGAGCGGAGAACAATGAGCCCATTGGTAGAGCTTGACACCAGGTCAAACTTCTGTATGGACTGTTGTGCGGAAATTGAGTGCAGAGCTGAGGAAAGTAGCCACGAGTCTAGAGTTGCCCCCAACGACAGCGAGATGAGATCGAGATGAATGCATGTTTTGTGTGGGATGCTATAAGCATTGTTTCGACTTTTTGACAACAATGGCGTTCTCTGCATTGCGCATTGTCCTTAGCACAAAGCACGATGTCAACGGCACTAGCAAGAACAGCTGGAGTCGGTCAACGCCAACGTTGGGTGAGGATGAGAGAGAGATAATACTCGAAATTACGAATGGTGACGGGAAACAACAAAGTATTTTCTTTTATAGTCATGGATATGGCATGCCCCGAACAGGGGATTATGGTACTGATATCACAGCTTGGATACTCTTGACTTATCCTTTGCCGGCGGCCAGCGCCATCGACCCAAAGGGTGAGTCCACTATACTCGTCTACATTTATCCTCCTAGAGTAGTGCCAGTGTCCACGGGCACCTTTACAGCCAACGACTGCTTTTCCGCCGTGGACTTCACTTCTTCCATAGTCTCATAATGAGTGAGGGCTCTTTTTGGGGAAGAGTTGCTCCGCACGCGCAGAGTCCTAAGGCATAATCTAGTGCTTCGTTCGAGGTGTTCGCAACGCCAATCTCGTCTGCGGGTTGCACAGGAGCGTTGCCGTAGCTTTGAGCCAGCTCGTACTCCGCTGCCCGGACGAAGCTGGAGAGGAAGGTCAACGCTGCGGTCTGGTAAGCACTCTCATCGCCAACAACGTCAAAGCTAGCGAATCGATAGACCCACTCGGTGCACCTGTCAAGCTCCTCCGACTGTCGTTCTTCGAACTCTTCGAGCAAAACAGCCATGATGTCGCCGATTGCTCTAAAATCATCGATCCGACCTTGCAGATGTTGTGCCCGTGCGACCCTTGATGTTTTATCACCGGCAAGTTGTTCGGCGGCGCCGAAGTCAGTGAGTACAATATTGGGTAGATGGTAAGGACCAATACCCTGTACAAACACATTCCCGAGGAAGATGTCGTTATGGCTGATGGATGGCCAACCTTTCACTGGTGTCATGTCCGCAGTAGAGCGTATTCCAAAGTGTAGGAATAATATCGATTTGGCAACTTGTAATCCACAATGCCAGATGAATGCTACGCTGTAATCGTGATCTCTCTGGAACTGGTTCAAACTCCCTTCAGTGCACAGTGGAAGGACCAACCAGTTTATCTTGTCGTCTGCGTGGAAGTCGAGACAGCGGATAACGTTCGGATGACTGGCCGGCATCGTCTGTGTCATGATCTTGATTTCGTCTTTGAATGCGTCTCTGCAACTGTCGTTGTCCTTAGCGAACTTGGCAACGACGAGATTCTCCCGGAGAGCGTTGTAGAATGCGTCCGTGCCGAGACCGTGCTTGTTGATTAGGTAGACTGTCTTGAGCTTGGAGCACGCAACGTAAGTGTCACCATGACATCCAGAACCGAGGTGATCTAGGACGTGGTAAGACTCTCGGAGATGGACCCGAGATAGCGACGCAGGACCAAGGATGGGTGCTGCTGTTGCCGCCGGGCAGAGAACAGATGTTAGCGTGTTATCTGCGGGAAAAGCGAAGTAGGGCTCGGAGACCGCAAGAGATGTGTGGATAATCATTGCGAGTTGAGTCCTGCTCGAACCCTTGGAGGGAATGTCGTCTGGTCTCGACAGATAGATCTCCACTCGGCGCAAAAGGGGACCGGCTTGTAGCGATAAGCCTGTTCACGCTACAAGGCGATACGGACGAGCGAACTTGAAGCGAGTTCAGCTACATTGCACACATATAGAGGAAGGCATAACTCACCACATAAACGGACATTAGCAGTCGGCTTTGTGATGAGCGAAAGAAAGGTCAAAGACTTGGTTGCACTCGTCTAAATCTCCCTTCTGTCGACGATGACATTGTCCATCGTTGTCCAAGCAGCTACGCCCGCCATTGTGTGGAGTCGGCAAGGGTGACGAAGGTAAAGCTTACAGAGGCGACGTCGAGACGGTAAGCCCGCAGAGGATAGGCTGCCGGAGGTGATGATAAGTGAGGTATGCTTGTCGGAAGAACGAACATACCCGAAGAGTCTGTCAACCGTCAATGAGCGTGTGATCGTGGAGAGGGCGGCCGAATCTGATTGAAAGCGCCGTACACCGCCATTAGCCTTCCGGAGCTCTTGCAAGCTCCATCTGTAACTCTCAACGCCAAGTTGCTATGCCACAGCGTAATAGTCAAAGTTCGTTTGCAAGATTACACTTGGAACGACTTACCTGTTATACTCATCCTGCAGCACTCGATCTCATGTCTTCCTTACCGTAAGATCATCTATTTAACTAGACAATATCCTTTGTGAGATGCGACTATGTATCGGTCATGCTGCGTTACCATTTTAAAGCATGTCAACTCATCAATAAGCGCACAGCTGTTTCGTCAAGCACCGCAAACGCAAGCACAAACATCTCCATCACGCTCAATGCGACTCAACGGCGCATGTCATTCCTCCTGATTCCTTATCGTGCCTTGGTAGAACGAGACCGAAACGCCGCCGCTATGCACCTCCCAGCCTATGCACTTCCCATACCGTAGCCCATGAGTGCCGTACATTCGTAACACAGATTCTCAACCACGTTTATGAGTCGAAGATGGCACCAAAAACCGGTATCTTCCTCGCCTCTAGCCCATACACCACGTCTCTCGTCACCTTCGGATTGCTGATGATCGCCACCGCCTCGGCCTGGATCTCCTGAACGCACGCATATGCCAATGCTATAAGCTTTGGATGCCCCGTCTTCTTGGTGTCAATGATAATGGCATCCTTGTCAGCTCGGAGCACCTTGGCCATGACCTCGCGCCCGTATGTCGCTTCCGGGAAGCGAGCAGACCAAATAACGCGCACGGGATGCTCGCGGCGCACGTTGAGGAAGGATAGGCAAGGACCGATACCAGAACCAGTCGCTATGATAACGATCGGCTTGAAGAGAGACGAGATCCGCAAGACGCCAGTCGTTGGTGCTCCGCGCTGCCAAATGTGCTTCGGTGGGTTGGTGATCATGGCTTTGGTCCAGTCTCCGGCGTGAGAGACGAGGACTGTGTAGCCCTTCTCACCATCCTCGTTAGCGATAGTAGCAAAGCCGTGATTCTCGACCAGTGGTGAATGTGACAGGCGGGTGCCAACGCAAGTCGGTACGTTGCGGTTGTAGAAGCGCAATTCTGTCGCGTGAGAGGACAGCTGTCTCGCTTCGACTGGGAGGCGTCTCAGCCAGAGCCAGGGGTAGATGAGGCAACATGTGATGATGATCAGGAACCAGAAGTTTGGTAGCTTGATCAAGGTATGGCCAAGTGAATGCCCGTCACCATAAGCTTCGGCAATTCCAACAAGGATGGTCTGCGCCCAGACAAGCCCGATTGCTGTCCAGCCGCAGTAGCGATGGGAGAGCTCCCAGTAGTCGTGAAAGCTCCTGCGGAAGGCTGGATGCGCCATGACGATGATTGTCACGAACAGAACTAAGGTGATTGCAGTCACTATTGAGATCGCCGTTTCCTCCGTATGGGTGCCGTCGAACTGGTACACGAGAAGGATGATATAGAATATGTACCATAGCAATGCGCTGTTGCCTGCAGCAGAATGGATGCCACCATTGTTGTATGCTAGCTTGGCAGCGTTTCGGCGGATCTGGAGTGGTGTCCAGTGAGGCAGCCCGCACACCAGATGGAAGAGCAGGTTGATTATATGCTCCTGTCGCATCAAGATCGCTGCCAGAAGATTGGCGCCTGTGGCCGTAGCTGCGTCGCCATACGTGAAGGACCCATCCTGCCTGGAAGCTCGAGCGATCGTTGCGCTAATCGTGGCAATATTGGCCAGAAGCACGATGATCATCAGCCTTCGGTACAGAGTCAGGCCGAGATACCGCGCCTTGTTCCAGAAATCGCTGCCGGCAATCGGTGGCAACGGATGATTAGTCTCCAGCAAGTCGAGCTGTTGCTTCGTGGCCAGCCGCTCGCCGTAAGAGTCGGTGCGTTGCAACGAGTACCGGTACTTGGTTTTCTCTGTGAACTTCTCCTTCGAATCATCTGTCTGTAGTGTCGAGACGGACTTGTCGGAATCGTCAGTGACGATGTACGTGCCCGGCTGCTGCAGTAACGCCACTCCGAGCAAAGGGGCCGGTGCGCGGATCTCTTGCACAGAGAGACCGGAGGAGGCGATAGAAGGCGCCCCATGGGGTGTGGTTGACCTTGGCACTACCGTCACAAGTGCAGACTCGCGACGAAGCTGAGACTCGCGACGTATCTCGCGGCCATGAGTGTGCTGTGCACCCTCCTCTGCTAGGTGAGCCGGCTCCGGCGGTGTGGGAGCCTCGAAGGTATACGTCCGGATTGTGTGCTGCCGTGACGGCGAAGGGTGCTGTTGATGCTCCGGTAACGAAGCCTTCACATTTTGCTCGGTCATCTTGGTATTCATCTCAGTGAATCTGGAGGCGTAGAGACAGCCTTCGGCATCCGCAATCTATGGCATTGATCTAAGCAGTGTCGTACAATGTATCGTGCGTTACAATGCCTCGATATTCGAGCAAAACTACTCCAATGGTTTCCGAATAAGCTGGGATAGTGACTGCTCCAAAAGGATGCGGTGTATGACGGCCAAACTGGTCAGGGTACAGACGGCTCTAGCGTCCACGTGGTGCAGTTGCCCACAAAGATGTATAAGCAATTAAAGACGGTCACCCAACATAGTCCCAAACGGGACAGGTAAAGAGAAAGAGGATGTCAAGTGTCTCGGAAAACTTGGCTTGCTCGCTGACGTTCACCCGGGACAATTCACTGCCAGCCGCAGCCCGCCCCGCCGCACGGACGGGAGTCAAAAGGAATGTCAGAGAGAAGGGAAGGTGGGAAACCTTTGTCGCTCTACGCGCGTAATAAGTGAGGGTTCTCCTTTTTTGAGGATTCGGTTGATGAATCCTACGCATACAGCAGCATCTCGAATCAAGGTGCCAACCGACGTAGACCGGCAACCGGTGGAGCTGGTCAAGCAACCCAACCCAAAGCGTCGAACGCTGGTTGGCCAGTAACGCTCCTGTTATGATTGAGGCTGACTAACAGCTGAGCAGACAGCCAGACACCACATCTTGGCGCCTAGATCGGTGCTAGATCTGACCGCAGATCAGCCTTGCGCAATAGGATCGCAACCTGCACATTCTAGAGGGCTGCAAGTTGGCCCTCGATCTTGGCGGTGCCGCGAGATGTATGTAGGCCATGCTCTCAGCTCTACCGTAGCCGCTGATCCGATTAGGGAAGTGCGCCTGCCTAAGATGAATGCTGTTGGCAATGAGGGCGCGGTCCAACAAAAGCCAGAGGATCTAGCCGCATAGACTATCTGTACGATCGGATGGGCTGCCTGCCCGGTGCTCGGCATGTATGCCATTATCGTTCACTCGGCCGAGGGCAGAGCTCAGCGTTGATTTTGAGGCCATCTCGATGGAGCTGTTGTCTGTGGTGGATGTCGGCGGTAGTCCTGTAATCGCCGTTCTCGAGGATTTCGCCGCCGCCAAGCAGCAGCGGCAGGTGTAACTGAGCATCCTACAGATACTATTTACTCATTTCCTCGAATCATGTGCGTCACTGTTCGCGCCGTGCCTGAACTTTCTTCTGCTCCTTTCGCTCCAGTACAGCCACATCAGGCATATGGCTTACGCATCTCTGAAGCCAGATGCGCGAGCATGCAGGTGACACAAATCAGTTCG
>Ga0058704_10000739_pt1 | contig 16033 bp, 10 predicted proteins | sample AgamicMgSfe_FD_71363 | JGI IMG/M metagenome (GOLD analysis project Ga0058704, IMG submission 71363) | Agave microbial communities from Guanajuato, Mexico - Mg.Sf.e | ecosystem: Host-associated > Plants > Phyllosphere > Phylloplane/Leaf | place: Guanajuato, Mexico | collected 2012-05-30
AGCACGTACCTAGAAATGCGAGCGTCCTGAAAGATTTGTAGGTGCAAGTAACTGTACTCGATGCGATGATGAATCAGCTACTTCAGCAAGCATCACGTAACGAGCAAGCCCTTGCGTCAATCGGCCCAACCTCACGCATCCCACGACCGCGCCATCTCAGCAGTAGCTCCCGCCATCTTTCACCAGCTTCAAATACAGCAGAGGGTATTCCCATTTTGGACGAGATTGCTCTCGCAGCTTTCCTCGCTCTAGTCAGACTCATTATTTAGTCGTCACGAATCATGAGCTTCTTGACACCAGGCTTCTCCTCCGCACCGCCGCTCTGGTTAGTGGATCGGAAGGCGTAGAACGAGAGGAGTGGTGGCGGTGGGCGCTTCTTGCCCTCCTCGCGCTCATCGTCAGCGTTACCGAAGTATGGGTGCTTCACCGCTGGGCGCTTAAACTTGTCTTCCTTCGGAGCTGGCGCCTCCCTCCACTCAATGACGTTGGCCAGCTTAGCGTTCTTCTCCGCCTAGTATTGCGCAGCTCTCGCAGCAAGCCCTGCCTTAGCCATCTTTTCACGCTGTGTGGTAGTCGACGTGGTCACAGGAAGCTTGCTCGTCTGTGTCACCGAGGCACTCTCCTTGGGAGCTGCCTTCTTCTCCTGCTTCCCAAGCTTCGGCAACGTAGCATCCTCCTCTGCTTGCAACTTTGCAGCCAGTGCCTCATCGCTCAACATCTCCGACTTGCTTGAAGAGGCGCGAGTGTCGTCTGCATCGACCTGCAACTGCTCGAACAGCTGCTTGTCGCTCGCACGCTCCGGCTTACCCGTCACCGATGTCATTGCTGGCAGGGTCTTCCTCTCCACGGACTTTCCAGCAAGCTCCGCTTCCTGCTCCTTCTCAAGCTGACGCTGTGCATCCAGCAGCTCGGCGTGCAGTGGAGAGATACCGAATTCAGCGATGTGCTGCTCAATGACCCGCTTCTTCGTCATGTCGGCGACCTTCTCCGGAGTCATCGTGCCGAGCGTGATCTTGTTCTTCAGCTCATTGCCGTCAATGTCGTCCTCCTCACGCTTATCGCAGCGCCAAATGTGGTCCTCGAACGTGCAGCCCGAGACTGTGACGTCTTTGAGAAAGACATCGGACCACGCGGTGTTTCTGAATACGCAGCCTTCGAATTTGACGTTGATGAAGGTGCAGTCCTCGAAGTGAGCGTCGTGCAAGTTGGTCGCTTCGAAGACGACGGCATGGTACGTGCCCGTGGTGCTGCACTCGCCGTTCCAGAAAGTGAACGTGTCGCTCTTGATCTTGTGGTAGCTTGTGCTACTTGTAGGAGTGTAAGCTCAATCATTATCATAATGAACTGCGATGTATAGCTTACCTCGGTTGCGTGTCTACTTCACTGTTGTGCCCATCAACAGTCGATGAAGCGAAATTCTCCGTGCAAGTCGTGTCAGATATGATGCTGCCCGCAAGAGCCTCCCACCCAAACATAGTCATCGCCATCTCAAGTATTGCTCACAGCTGTTTTGCGATGAATGAAGGTTGCGATTGATAGAAATTGCGGTGAATGAAGGTTTCGATGAATGGATGGTCGTGTTGGACAAAAAAGCGAGCTGTCGGTGAAGATTGAATGTAGATCTTATGAAACACGGAGTGTGGTCACCTGGCGCTAGCGTCGAGCATGTGAAAGTGTGAAGAAACGGGAAGGCGCACGGACCTTTCGGCAGCTTGCTATACAAACTATGCATCACTCATCTATGCCTTACCGGCCTTCATCTCTATCTCCTTGTTCCTCTTCTCCTGTTCCTCCCTCAATCTCTTCGCCTCCCTCTCCAGCTGATCTGGTCTCCTCTGCGCAATGTCCTTAGGCTTGTAATCACTAAACAGCATCTTGAGCGCCTTCTCGATGACCCAGCACCCAATATAGTCCAAGACCATGACGGTACACATCGTGATCTTGAACTCTGTACTGAATGGCACGAGCTTCAGCTTCTGGTTTATCTCCGGCACGAACTCGGTCGCGCAGCTAAAGGCTACACCTGTCACGAGGACGATGCCCCAGTACATGCCCTTGTTCTCTTTGATGCTTTCCCGGAAAGGTCGTCCTTGGTAGTTGATGGCGAAGGTAGAGATCTGCTGGATGAGCTGGAGAAGGTAGATGGCGCTGTTGAGTAGCGAGGGCTCGAACTCGCCTTCGAGGTCGATCTGGCTGCGGTCTTTCGCGGGTTCGAAGCGGTGGACGAAGTCGGAGATGTAGATGAGTGTGACGATGTGGACAGCGAACTGGCCGAGAACGGACGGGATGATGTACCAGTTCCAGATGTTGTTCTGTGGGCGCTCTTTGGAGAGCTCTTCGACAGTCTGCACAACACGTTAGCATAAATCATGCACAGACGAAGACATCGAGCTTACCTTGGCGCGTGAGATGCTCAAGAAGCAAACGCTCATGAGCATACCGCTGATTGTCACCTGTCCGTCGCCAAACTTGATGCCGTCAAGATACAACACACTCAGACTGTACGCGCTGATCAAGCAGTTGAGCGCCAAGATCTTGTACATCTGGATCGTAGCAACGAGCGTGCATCTGCCCTGCCGAATGATGTTCGGGATAGCGACAACGTTCGAAAGCTTGCTGGTGAAAGGCGCAGCAACAGAAGCGTCTCCCAGCTTGATGGTCGGCGGCTCGTCGTCGTTCATCTGCTCCTCGAGCATCGACATAGACAGCTTCTCAGCCATGGCGCTTGCAGCATTTTGAGCTTTCTCCTTCCGCTGATCCTGGGGCGCTTTCGGGCCATCGCTTTGTTGCTGCACAGGTTGTGGGGGTGGCGTGTACTTCGTGGGCGCTCCGTTAGCACCGCCATTCATCTCGATACCCTCTTCTGCAGCAGCATTCGCAGCAGCGATCTGAGCCTTAGTCTGCGCCTCACGCTCCATGGCCTTCTGGTAATGTGGGTTCTTGGGGCCCTCCGGGTACAGGTGCGCAATGTGCACAGGTACAGGCGGAGCCGGCTGATTGAAGCGCTGCATCATCGCCACTTGCTTCTCGTAGATCTCCTTCATCTTAGTTTCCCGGAAGTGCTTGCCGATCTTGTCCATGTCCTCTTTCGTACCGTTGAGCAGGGCAACGCCGACGTGGGCTTGCTTGAGCGCACCGACATCGTTCGTCCCATCACCAGCCATGAGCGTGGTGTAGCCTTGATCCTTTAAGCCAAGCAGAATCTCCTCTTTCTGCTTCGGCGACACACGGGCGTACACCCAGGTATGCCGTAGCAGGCTATGAAGCGCCTTCTGGTCCTTGAACTTCGCCAGACCGTATCCGGTAACACAGATGTCCTTCGTCTTCAAGATCTCAGGATCAATGTCAGCGGCAGGATTTACTTTAATGTTGACTTTATCGTCCACGCTTCGCCAGACCAGGCTCTCGCCGCTGTCATCATGCTCAGGTGCATCAAGAATGAGGACTTCACGGTCCACAATCTCTACTTGGCGCGCGACATGGACGGCAGTGAGCGGGTTGTCACCGGTTATCATTACAACACGATGGCTGCTCTCGTTCAGCATGCGCACAGCCTTGATTGCATCGTCCTTGAGCGGACACTGCAGCACTAAGAAGCCAGCGAAGTGCAAATCGCACTCGACTTCCTCACGCTTGAGATCGTTGATCCTGCCCTGCTTGAGCTCCTCGCCATGCTTGAAGTACTTGTATCCAAGTGCGAGTACACGCGCGCCATTTCTGCTGAAGTACTTGTATGTCTCCTCGTACTTCGGCGGCACATCGACAAGCATCTTGCGAATAGTCTCCGGTGCACCTTTTGCGCCAACGAACGTGCTGCCGATCTTCTTGCCCGTTGAGCGGTCTGTAGTAATAGCCGTGGCAACAGAGCTTTGTCGCTTGAGCGCAGAAGAGAACTGGAACCGGCGCTTGATCTGCACGATGTCTGCTGCGCCATGGCCCTTCGCAGCAGAGTTCGGCTTCACAGACAGCGTGTCGTTCTTGCCGAGTGCCCAACCCAGAGATTCGAGGGTGGCCTTTTCCATAGGTTCACCGACGACATCGCCTTCCTCAAGCTTGACGAGAGCATGCGCAGTTGCGAGCGTAAGTGTAGTCTCCAGGCCAGTTTGCGAAACCTTGGTAAGCTGGCTTTGCGCTCCATCTGCTTCGGCCGGTGCACCTTGCTGACCAAGGTACAGCCCAGCAATTCCGTCGACAACGAGATCTTCGCCAGTAAGTGTACCCGTCTTGTCGAAGCATGCAATGTCCACGCGGCCAGCGTATGGTATCCGGAAAGGTTCTGTGCAGAAGATGGCGTACTTGCTCAAAGCGGCCAAACTCGTGTTGACTGCCAAGCTCAGCTCCATGGGCAGTTCCGGCGGCACAACGGAAGTGATGATAAGCACACAGTCAAGGAGCAGCTTTGAACGTTTCCTGTCCTGCTTGACACCCTCGACCCAGACGTAGCGGGATGCGGCGATGGCGAAGACGCAGAGAAACAGTATGAAGAGGAGCGCTTCGACGTTGTTGGCGCTCACGCGTTCTGTCGAGTAGATCATGGTTCGGACGAGTGCACCCTGGTTGGTCTCGAAACCAGTCTTGATCACGACAGCAAGAGCGCCGCCGTCAGGTGCCGTAGGGACGCCTGATGCGTGTTGAGGCACAGTGTCTTGCGCATCCTCGGACGCGGTGCCGTGCTGGACTTGAAGCACCTTAGTGCCACCCCAAAGGAAAGCGTTTTTGTCCAGGCCTTCTGGCTCAATACGCGCATCGCTTGGTCGCAGTTGGATGGAGTCCTTGAGCACAGGTGTACTCTCTCCGGACAACATGGCCTCATTGACGATCGCACTGCCCTCAACGAGCAGCATGTCGCACGCAACACCGCTGTCCTCCTTCGTCCGGCCAACAGACACCAAGTCTCCAGGCAGCAAAGCATCGCTCAGCACCTCTGTCCATCTGTTCTCGCGGTAGACGTACACTTCGTAAGGCTTGATGGTCATGCCTCTGAACTCCTTCAGCGTCCGCTGTCTCTGCCACACAACTGTGGACTCGAAGACAACCAGCATGAACAGGGTAAATAGTGAGTAGTACCAGTACTCGTCCAGCATCCACAGCCCAACGCAGAACACTTGGAACACGAAGAACGGTGCCACGGCATGCTCCTTGAACAGCTCGGTGAACGTCGGCACGGGGATATCGAAAAGGTTCGGTCCATAATGCTGCTGTATCCGCTCAATCTCCGACCTCTTCTGCAGACCCTTCGATTGTTGAAAGTCCTTAACCATCGGCTTCGGCTCTTGATCCATCGTATACGCCAACGGCGCAAATGTGCCCTTCTGTTGATCATATAAGAACCGTCTCTTCTGGAACAAAAAGCTGATGTTCTCCCTCCCACCAATATGATCCTTCTGAATCGGGCAGATTTCTGCCATACCCGCGTTTTCCTCGGGCAGCACCTTGATAAGCCCAGCATCGCGCACACCCTTCGCACTTGTCGTTGTGAACCATGCCTGTATGTTGATGTTCCAAAAGGTCATGAGCCATATTAGGCTCTGCAGGCAGAAGATGCTGCCGGCGAAGACGAACGTCCATTCTTGCCCGTTGATGTACTTCTCGTATCGTTCGTCGGATAGGTAGAAGGCGAAGAAGACGGGCCATATGACTACGAAGGGCCAGATGTAGAGGTGGGCGAAGAGTGGAAGCGCATTGTGGAGTGTCGCTTTCCGTATTTGCGGATTGTCGATGAGCGGTACTCTCGACGACATCATTGCAAGCTCGCGATGTTGACCGCGCGAGCTCGTCGACAGTCAATTGAGGATGTGGAGGCAAACTACTAGAAGCAAGCTGGCGTCAACATTTACTTCAAAAGTCGCGACTGCCGAGCGGCAGCTCACCTTATCGCGCGCTTTTCGGGAGGCGGTGGCGGATAAGAACAAGGTCACGTGTATGACTTTTCCGACCAGTCTTCCTAACTGTTGAATGTCATTGCCGAAAAACCTGGAAAGATATCACACAACGAGGCAGATTCGATAGACACATGCTCAGACGTCAAGACTAGCGTAACTGTTTCGCCGTCTCTCATGCACTATCTACAACGTCAAAGCCATTTGGCTTCCCTCGGCTCCTCGAAAAGCGTTTGGTAATACCGCGAAGCATCCATCCCATGAACGCCCATCCAAGTATTCCATTCCCAACGCCCATAATCATAAGGCGCCTCGCGTGTCTGGTATCAGATCATTTCTCTAAATGTTTTGCTCTTTCGAACGCTCGCACAAACGCCTCGCCATGATTAATTGCTGCCGGCCTGATGCGGGACAGATGCTACACTAACTAAAACGCTGGACTATCTAGGTATCTCGAAAGCAGAACGCCAAAAGGATGCTGCATGTCGAAGAGGACATGCTGATGTGCTGTCGAACTTTGGTGTTTAGGCGGCTTGTTCTATTGGAGCAGATGTTGATCCCTCGCTGTTGGATGCCTACACCTAGAAAGCATACAGCTGGCGCAGCGACTGCTCCTGCGGAGGTGGTAGATTGTGGAGAAAGTCGTCGAAGCCGGCGCCAATCATTTGCTTGTACTGTGCGAGCACCTGCTCGAAGCTCTGCAATGGGCCATCGGCTTGCATACCAGTCAGCATCAGACCAGGCGCGTTCGCCATCTCGTGGAAGAAGTCCAGTAAGCACTGCTCCATCGCTTGTGGATTGTCGAGCACGACGTGTGCGAAGCCTTTATATGCATGACCTTTCTCGTCGGTCCAGCCAACCTTCTGCATATGTTGCAAGAACGGCCCGGCGAAGTTGGCAAGGTGCGGTGCGAGCTGTTGATGGCAGCCGATACCCAGCCTGCCGAGTGCGATGGCTGCGTTCTCGTTCAACGACTCTGGCACGTTGATGCTGAACATGATGATGGCCAGCTTCGACAGCAGCCGGTCAACGTAAGGAGCCATGCCATCCTTCTGCCGCATAGCAATCTCGCCACACGACCAGCAAGTGTTATTGATCACCCTAAAAGCCGTTTCGGGGTCGTCGCTGGTCTGGTTGATATCTAGCTGGTGCAACATGATTTCCATGAGTGTTGGCAAATACTGCTGCAGCTGCGGGAAGATGTAGATGGCGCAGTCACCCAGCAGCGCATATGCTGACTGCCGCACGTCGTTGTTAGGGTCCTTCATGCAGTAAGCCAGTATTTGGAACATGTTCGGCTGCGCTGTGGCTACGAGCTCAGTACTGTACTGCTCGTCTAAGGCCTGGATGATACTGCTGAGTAGATCCAAGCTAGTGACGAGGAAGTCTTTGTCCGGTAGGTCAAGGAAGGGTTGGCTGCTTGCACCCTCTTCCAGGTTTTGATGAATGATCCGGATACATCGTTCCCAGAACGGCTTCGCGTATGGTGTGAAGCATGTACCCAATGCAGTCGCAACGAAAGCCAAGCATTCGAGGAGTGGGAACATCTCTCTCGATTGATCTTGAACCTTCTGCCACCTGCCGATCAGTGCCGGCATCAGGATGTTCACCAGCTCCGGCTCTGCTAATTCGGGTCCCGCATACTCGGCCAGAGTTTGTATGCAGTCGTACAAGATGTACATGTTCTTGTCCTTGTAGCGGCCGAAGCATTTGACGAACTGCTGGACGATGACGCTGGCATACGGCACCAGCTCCTTGTTGGCAGCTTCTTCGAGTGTCGCAAATGCTGAAGCTGCGCCCTCTTGGACCTTTTTATTATTGTCGAGCATGCGCTGCAGTATGCCGTCCATCATTGGCTCGAAGAACTCTCGTCTGCCATCGGTATCGAGATGTGACGCCCACCCGGCATACCTGCTTAGAGCCCAACAGGTGATTTGCCGCACAACGGGCTGCTGGTCGCTTAGTAGTGAGAGCATGTACGGCACCAGCCTCGGCAGGTGAGGCTTAACGTTGGCGATGCAGCCTGGCCCAATTGCACCAAGCGCAAGCACTGCTGCTTCCCGATTTGGCCAGTCTTTGTGTGCCATATTGTCCATGAGCCATGGTAATGTGACGTCGAAAACGGAGCCACCGAAGTGGGACGCTAAGGTGTCTAGAGAGGCTGCAGAGCACTTGCGTAGATTCCACTCGTCTTCTGGATCGACGTCGAGACCGTCTTCATCCTCTTCAATCTCGCCTTCACTGAGCTCATCATCGTCCTCGTACGCGTAGCCGTTCAGTACCGGTTTTGCTTGCCCGTTGGTAGTTTGAGCTGTCGAGGTGGATCCCGTTGCCGCAGAGCGAGAAGCCTTCGAGGTAGCAAACTGCGGCTTGATGTCCTTGTCTTCGTCCTCAACATCAGCATCCTCGGCGTCGCCTTCTAACGCTAACTGATCGTCTTCACTGTAGACCATGCAGTCTAATAGCGTAGGCACGATCTTGCTGAGGTAAGGACCAAGTGCATCTCGCAGGCTTGCTGTGCTGCTGGCCTCAAAGAAGAACTCCGCTGCGTCAAGAGACAGTTCCTGGTTCTGAGCGTTGTCCTTCTGCTGTGAGAGCGTGTAGTCGACAATACCTTCCATGTGCGGGATAAGAACCGCAGGCATGCCATCAGCCAATAGTGAGAATGACCGACAGACGAACCGCCGAACATCATCACTGGTGTCTGCCGACAGGCGCACGATCTGTGGTAGTATTTGGTCGATGTTGTTCCGTACTGTGGCGCTGATCGGCTCGTTGAGGAAGACGTTGATGGTTGAAAGAGCGCGCGAGCGTATTCTCGCGTTCGGACTGTTGGTGAGCTCAATGACCTTGGGCAGCAAATAAGCAAGTGGCCGGCCTTGGCTCGGGTGTTCGTGATCGAGGGCGCGCCTATTGTCCTCACAGATCTTGAACAACGCACCCATGGCGCCATCCTGCGCCTCGGGTGAAGCTTGGCCGTTCTCATTCGTTACCATAGAAAGAAGGTCGGGCAGAACCTGCGGCCAGCCCATGATCCCACCCTGCCGTACCACCTCGGTAATGACATTGCCGACGAAGTTGCGAATCTGCGCGTTGCTATCCTGCAGGCCAGTGATCACGGTAGACTTGACGTACGATCTGCTCGCTTCCGGTATTGATTTGTAGCCGGATTTGACGTTGTTCTTGAGCATGATCGCGGCAGCAGTACGAGCCGCGTGGTACGCGTTCGCATCGAGTCCGGACGGCGGAGTCTGTGTTACGCATAGATATGCGAGGTAGTTGTTGATATCAGGTGAGCTCTTCGCTTGCCGAAGCATCTGCCCGCCCGTTAGCCATGTCCGCTGCCTACTGCTTGCTGCCGCTTATTACCTGCTCGGCACTCTTTTGAGCGGCAACATCGTGACCGCTCAACGAATCCTTTAGACATTGTGCAAGCTGAGCCAAAGGCCCTGCTTGAGGCTGCCACGCCATATTCGTTGAGTTGCTCTTTGGTATGCGCAGATCTTGGACGTGGAAGAGGTAGACGTGGTGCTGTGGAAGCGATATTAATGCGAAGTATGTGTACGTGCTACTGAGCCTATGGAAAGAGGAAAGGTCAGCATCTCTGATCGTGTAACCGTCTGCAAGCTGCTGTACACCTCGCTGGAGTGATGTGTAGCCTCGACTGACAGTATTTCGTGCGCACTTGCTGCTTCAAAGTCCCCTCATCGAAGTTCGCCTCCCCAGAGTTATTCCCCGTATACCCAGCTTTAGTCTTCTGTCATTTTGCGTCTCTTCGCACTGCAGGCGCGACTTTGCGATTTTCGGATGACGCTCGTTCGGGTGATTGCAGGTTATCGTGTTCGCGTACTGCTAATTACTATGTCTCTGAGTATGGCAAGCTGCCGAAACAGAGCTGCCGCCTTTCTCTTGCAAAGTGTACCTGCTTTCTTATACAGAAGGCGCGCAGAAAATTGCACTGGAGACAGATGATGTGCGGAGGGCTTCTCAGGAAGCCAACGTCAAGGTGGGGGTTTTCCAGCTGCCTCAGGCTTCCTTTGTTCCTTCACCGACCTCCTGCTTCTTCCTCATTGCACTTCGTCGCGCAATGTTCAACTCACTTGGAAAACTGCGCGGGACTGGCGCACGACCTACATTCTGTAAATGTCTCTGTCTGAACGCCAGTCAGGCATCATCACCAGCTCTCGCTCTGACGTGGGTCCGCCTCTCGCAGGTAGTGTACCATCTAAGATGCAGATGGCAACAGCTGGGGGGCACACCATCATTTCGACTGGTTACAAACACAGTGGCTGATTGTCACAGTACTGGGACTGATTCCGATACCGATGATTTCAAGCGATTTTCGATACACGAAGCATGGCAAATGCATCACTTGTGTTAGATACCTGACATTAGCTCTTATTTGGTCATTGTAGAATTGGCATGCCTCCTATAACTATCAGCTACAGCGAAAAGCGACGAGATGACGTCTGTCCGCCATGCAGTACATGCGTCAAAGCACGCGCTGGGACACGCGTGCGACAGCTGCTCGTACCACACTGATGCAGGAACCCTTCAAGATGGTACTGACACAGCATGTTTCCAGTCTTTTCTGTGCGGACCGCGACCTATCTGACATTAGTATATTTATCATCACCTTTCGCTCTCCGGCAGCCTCGATCTGGTTCCCTATACCACAGACTGCCTTCCAGCGCTCGACAACCGTGGTAGATCTGCCCTCTGCCCCTCAGTCACCTCAGATGCGGCCAGCAAACTTTCAGCGTTGCCTGTACCACGTTCCACACAGCTGATTTTTTTTTCCAAATCTCAAGGCCTGCCCTCTGTCATAACGTTTCACGTTACGGAAGCCTTGCACACTCTGCCTGCAATGCCGTACCTACGGTGTAACGCCCGGACCACCTCCCAGCTCCCACGACCGGGCACGCCGAGGCTTGTGCAGAAGGGTTCAATGTCACTGCATATGGCAGTACCCTCTCGGACAATTGTCCTTTTGAGTCGGTCTCGAGAGCCATAAGATGTACTACTATGGTCACCGGTCGACAGCTCGCTCAACCGTAAATAGCACATCCTTGTCGGTCGTGATACTAATCAAGTCTTCGAAAATGTGGTTACTCGTACTGACTTGACCTCCCATCTCCGTCGGCCAGTCTTGCACATCCCACTCCAGCCCTTTCGTGCTGATACTGGCAGGCCCGTATAATGGCAGAATGCCAATATTGCGCTTGATAAAACCTGACCCCACCGGCGTATGGAGCCTCGTGGTCCCAGGCTGCAGCAGTACAGTGACACTGGACTCGGAGAACAGCCAAAAACAGAGCTCAGGATGCCTGAACTTCTGCTCGCGGTACAGCTCATGCAGAAGGCCAATGCCTTGATCTACACGGCCTCCGATGCTGCCGTGGATCAGGATGTCATGCACACTTGGCATGCGCTCAATGACTTTCTTAATTGCTTTGCCAAAGTCCGTACTATACTGATCAGGATCTTGCGAGATCTCAACGCCAATTTGCTCATATCGCTTCTGAACAGTCTGGTCCAATGAATCAAGATCGCCATGGATGACATCCGGAGGCATGCTTCGTAAAGCCTCGTCCCATCGGTCGTCTGAGAATTCATTCAGCATCAAGTCATGAAGGCGGTTCGCTCCACCATCTGCGCAGATCCGGAATGATGCATGGTCGTAGAGACGCTGGAAGTACTCGTAGTCGCTTATCGGTGAGTTCAAGATGATCAAAGCGACTTCGTCGGTGATGCCGTTGCCATCTAGCTGGCTGGTTTTCTCCTCGAGATATCTCGTTGGCCGCAGTCCGACAAGCGCGCCGTCTGCCGATTCTTGTGCACCCATCATGCCCGCTGTGAGACAATACGTTGATCAAATTGACGCCATCATATGCGGCTCAGATGCAAGGGCGGGAGCAGCCGGCGCCACGATTGCGAAGCGGCGAAGACGGAGGTTCGTTTCCATCATCTTTCTTCTCCACTGTCTAGTTTCACGGTCTTCAGTCTCTCCCGCCATTCCACCATGTATCGATCAGCATTGCGCACCGCGTCAGCATCTGCGGCGAGAGTTGCGCCAAAGCAAGTAGCAGGGCGCCGGTTTGTCAGCACAGCACCTCCGCACCAGAAGTCAAGGAGTTGGAAAAGTTCGGCGGCACGATGGGGTCTTGCAGGAGGGCTGGTGTATTACTATAACACCTCGGTTGCACTCGCTGAGGAGCCATGTATGTGACACGCCTCCTCCGATATGCGCCGAGGTCTCGTACTGACACAGACGGCAGATGCGATCCATGCGCCACCAGAAACCTCGCGAGAATCGGAAAGCTACCCTACCATTGAAGCAGTCTCTGAGCAGCGACGGCAACAAGCTCTTGCGCAAAAGCAGTCCGCGCCATCACAATCGTCGACTTCAACCGTAGCGATACCTGATGAGTCTGCAGCAGTTGCAGGCTCGCCTGAGGGCTTAGAAGAGGAAGCAAGTCAAGAAGGCGCATTCAATGAGGAGACAGGCGAGATCAACTGGGATTGCCCTTGTTTAGGCGGTATGGCGCATGGGCCTTGCGGCGAGCAGTTCAAGGCGGCTTTCAGCTGCTTCGTCTACTCGAAGGAGGAGCCGAAGGGCGTAGATTGCATTGAGCACTTCAAGACGATGCAGAATTGCTTCCGAGAGCACCCGGAGATGTACGGCTCGGAACTTGAGCCAGACGAGGAGGATCTGTCGCCTGAGGGTGCTCCATTAGGGGACGGCGTAGGTCAAGCGGCGCCTGTCGCAAGTCAATCAGCACCCGCAGCACCATCAGATTCATCTCCAGCTCCGTCACTATCAAAGGTGGAATCGCCTCACGGCCGCGGTGAGAAGGTCTCAGATCACACAAATGCAACGCCGGACTCAAACGCCGCCGTGGCTGGCAAGCATGAGCGAGCAGAGGCTGCGACGCAGCAAGTAAAGCGAGATCACGAACCCTTGAGCGAGAGCGACGCGGCAGTACCTAAGGCAGCGCACGACGCGAGGTGATGGATTGCTGAATTGAAAAGTTCAGTATAGGTAATCGCATAGACGTGTAGCATAGATGTACCAACACCATTCTCCGTGAAGCCACTATGACCTTTGGCAGATATAACAGAGCGCACGCCACACCGGGCACAAAGGTTAACATAGCAGCGCTGTCGCAGATCTATTGACCCCGTCACGACAATATACCCACGCATCGTCTCCTCTTCCCATGCTACTAGTCAGGTCGCTGTTCCTACATATGCTAAACACGCTGGGCAAAAGCTATGCCGCTAGTGAAGAGATACCTACTAAGGTCAGTGTCGAGTGCCGGTTGGCCAAATTACTCGGAACTTCCTGAGTGTTGCCTCAGAACCAAGGCGCAGGCTGAAAGAACAAGTTGAGCAGCGACTTCTTGCCATCGAGCCCACTTCGGAGGCGCCTTGTACGTTTGGTGCCATCATCGGATTTAGTCACTTTGCTACCTATATCTTACGATCGCTCGGACAACATGGCCGCTTCGTGGCCCGTCCACACTCCCACGTCTCAACAAACACCGACCACGCGCACCTTCTATTTCTTCCCAGTATCCTCCTTCAAACTAACAACCCGATTCAAAATAATCTTATCATCCGTCGAATCAGCATCCAGCGCAAAGAACGCGCTCCTCAATCCCTGGAACCTCACAGAACTCTTATCCGCCGTCCCCCTCGCCTCACCCTCCTCCTTCGGCCACGGAGCGTGCTCACGTATGTGGTGGAAACCCGTCTCAATCATAGCATCCTTGTACACGACAAGAGAGTCAGGGTTGAGATCATCATGATACCCGCCATTCTTCCAGTCAAGCTCATTGGGCTTTAAGGTGCGGAAGAGCGGGTTGAAAATACGTGCTTCAGCACGCACGGGACTATTATGCGCAGCCGAATGCCCAATCCAGTGGATGCGCGCTTTTCCGGCAGGGACATCGGCGCCGTACTCAGCTTTGATCTCGCTTACTTTACCGCTCGCCGAATCCTTCTTGAACGAGGTACAGCGGATAGGGTGCTCGACGTTCAGCAGACCAACACTCTTGCCAGGCGCCAAGCGGAAGAAATCCGGATCGTCTTCTTCCCGGAAGTCGTCGCGGTCGATGTAGATGGTCTTTGTGAAGGGAACTTTGTGTGTGCCTTTCTCCTTGTCTTTTGGGTCGAAGGGGACTTCGCGCTCTTCGACGTAATCGTCGGGTAGATTGGTGATGGTTACTTTGATCGGGTCCAGGACCAGCATCAGGCGCGGGACTGTTCGTTCGAGGTAGGTTCGGATAGAGGCATCGAGGATGTGGGTCATGGTGTTTGCGTTCGCCTTCGTTACGCCGAGATCGAGAACGAACTTTTTCAGCGCTCCAGGTGGGACGCCTCGTCGTCGAAGCGCGACGAGGGTGAAGAGGCGAGGGTCGTCCCAGCCGCGGACTGCGGGTGGAATTTTACGACCTGTGCCGTTCGTGACCGTTTTGGCGGCTTCTGAGGGTGCTTCAGGTTCTGTTTCGCCTTCTTCTGCGAGCGTCATCTCGTCCATGTCGTCTGCAACATCTGTCGTGGCTGGTGCGCCGAGAGCAGTGCCTTCGACAAGCATGGCTATCCGCCGTTTCGACAAGATTGTGCCCTCAACGTTCAGACGACCGTACTCTCTCTGCATTGGCCCCTTCTCGTCGCTGCCCCGCTCCTTCATATCCAGCTCCTCCAGCAGCCAGTTGTAAGCTGGCCGTAACGTCTCGAACTCAACCGTACATAAGCTGTGCGAGATGTCCTCCAGCGCATCGACAATGCAGTGCGTGAACTCGTAGGTCGGATATATCCTCCACTTGTCGCCTGTGCGGTGATGGTGGCTGTTCTTCGTCACGCGGTATGCTGCGCAGTCCCATAGCGCTGGGTTGTCTGCGAGCGCCTTGAGCTTCTCCTTCTCTTTCTTCACCTCTACTGAGTCCTCTTCGCCGATCTCGTACTCCTCTGGCTTGGTGGCAAGGTACTGTTTCATCCTCAGCAGCGCCTCCCCGGGCTTGTATTTCCCCTCTCGCATGGCCTTAAACTCTGCCAAATTCTCATCCACGCTCCGACTCCAGTGTTCGCACGCTGATCTCGGCCCAAATTCTCCACCCGGCAGCTGTCCACGCCCCTTCTTCACCTCCGCTGGGGTGCAATGACACACATACGCCTTCCGTCTCCGTGTCAGCTCCTCCGCCAGCTCATACAGCTTATCGAAGTCATCCGAGCTGTGCGTTATCTTGGCCGGTTCGAAGCCCAACCAGCTCACCATCTCCTTGATGCTCGTAAAGTACCGCTCCTCCTCTTTGCTCGGGTTGGTGTCGTCGAAGCGGAGATTACAAGCACCACCATAGCTCTTTGCGAAGCCGAAGTTGACTGTGATGGCTTTGGCATGGCCGATGTGAAGGTAGCCGTTGGGTTCGGGCGGGAATCGTGTGTGTACGTCTTTGACCGGCTTCTCGCCATACACACCCTTCAACCAGCCCTGCTTGAACGGGTCGGTGGGCTCGGGAGGTCCGGTTGGTTTGGATGCTGCGGCATTGGCTTTTCCAGCTGCCTTTGCGGCTTTGGCTGCTGCTTTCTTCGCTTCCTTCTCTGCGGCGCGCTTGGAGATTTTCGGTTCTTCTGGTGCGTCGGCCATGGTAGTATTTTGTTGAAGCGATACCTTGATGGATGCGGTAGGAAGAGCTTCGTCTTGACTGGCACGCGACTCCGAATGAATCACTGACAGTGTTCACTCATCTTTTTGACTCGGCGACAACCGAGAATGCCCCGCCCCCACATTTGCATGTGAAACTATGCAGGAACACACTTCGAAGCTTGCGACGATCACTCGTTGTTTCCAACACACTTTCAGCAACTCAATCGCCACCAAGTGCTACGTGATCAGTCGACTTTAATCTTGAGAACAACCTTGGATCAAGCTCGTCTTTCGAATACAGAGGACCGAACCAGGACTGAACGAGCAACCAAGCAGCTGCCTAGCTCACGACGAGACACCAACTTGACACTGCGATCCTCACTACTCAAGCGACGAGCATCTCAAAACTGTATGCCGCTCCTCTCCCGCCTCGCCCACACCGCCAGAACAGCAACCGTCAAGATGCCAGCAACCGCCAAAACCCCAATCCCGCTCTCCGCCATCC